>Ga0180436_10006561_pt1 | contig 10096 bp, 10 predicted proteins | sample SS_ome_2_FD_132434 | JGI IMG/M metagenome (GOLD analysis project Ga0180436, IMG submission 132434) | Hypersaline lake sediment archaeal communities from the Salton Sea, California, USA - SS_3_S_2 metaG | ecosystem: Environmental > Aquatic > Non-marine Saline and Alkaline > Hypersaline >...
ATGCCGGTCACAGGCCCAGCCGGTCGAACGCGGCATCGAGCGGGGCCGGATCGTCGAATGCCAGGCGCACCGGCAGCGTCAGCACCTTGGGGCGGAAGGCGGCGGGCAGGCGCACCGCGTCCTTTTCGGTGGTGACCATCTGCGCGCCCAGCGCCTGCGCCTCGGCCTCGATCCGCGACAGCAGGGCCGGGGTGAAGGGCTGGTGGTCGTCCAGCGCTTCGGCCCGCACGATTTCGGCGCCCTCGGCGGCCAGCGTCGCAAAGAATTTCTCGGGCCGGCCGATCCCGGCGAAGGCCAGCGCGCGCAGACCGTTCCAGTCCATCCCGGTGGCCAGCGGACGAAGGGTGCCCTGAAGGTGCGGCAGGTCCGAGCAGGCTGCCCCCCAGGTTTCGGCGAACCGGGCCTGCGCCGCCGCATCGCCGATGGTCAGCAGCAGATCGGCACGGCCAAGCCCGGTGGCAACGGGTTCGCGCAGCGGCCCGGCCGGCAGGCAGCGCCCGTTGCCGAAGCCCAGCCGCGCATCGGCGACGACGATGGCGAGGTCTTGCGCCAGCGCCGGGTTCTGGAACCCGTCGTCCAGCAGGATCGCCCGCGCGCCGGCGGCAACGGCCGCCTGGGCACCGGCGGCACGTTCCTTGGCCACCCAGGTCGGCGCGAAGGCCGACAGAAGCAGCGGTTCGTCGCCCACCTCCGGCGCGGTGTGGCGGCGTTCATCGACCCGGACAGGCCCTTGCAACGCCCCGCCATGACCGCGGCTGACGACATGGGCGGCCACGCCACGGGCCGCCAGGCGTTCGGCCAGGGCGATGGTGGCCGGGGTCTTGCCTGTACCGCCGGCATTCAGGTTGCCCAGACAGATCACCGGAACCGCCGGTCGCGCGCGCGGCCCGCGCGCCAGCCGCCGCGCGGTACCGGCGGCATAGAGCCATCCCAGCGGCGCCAGAAACCGCGCGGCCAGGCCGGGCCGGTCCGGCGGATTGTCCCAGAAGGACGGTGGCCGCATCACTCCGCCCCCCCCTTGCCATCGAGCCGTTCGAACAGAAGCTGCATCGCCCGTTCTCGCACCTCGGCCCCGGTGGTCGCGTGCTGCCAGGCGCGGAAGGCCAGTTCCGCGGCGCGTTCCGGTGTAAGGATATCGGCAAGCGCCTCGGCCAGGCCGGCGGCATCCACCACCTTGCAGGCCGCGCCTGCCGCGTCGAGATCGGCAAGCACCTCGCGCTCGGCCCCGAACCTTGGGCCGTGCAGGATGGCCGATCCCAGGCCCGCGGCCTCGGCCGGCGGCCGCCGCGGGCCCTTGCCGGTCAGCGTGCCGCCGAGAAAGGCGACCGGCGCAAGCCGATACCACAGGCCGATTTCGTCCGGCAGATCCGCGATCAGCACCTGGACATCCTCTTCCGGATCCTCTTCGGCCGACCTGCGCGCGACCTCGAGCCCGCGTGCCGACAATCGGGCGGCGATGGCCGTGGCCCGATCAGGGTCGGCGGGCGCCAGGATCAGCAGCGCGCGATGGGCGAAGCGCAGCGCCCAGGCATGGGCCGCGATGACCGCCTCTTCCTCGGCCTCGGGCAGGTCGGCTGCCAGCCAGACCGGCCGCGCCCCGATCAGTTCGGCCAGGATCAGGCGTTCATCCTCGTCATGGCCGGGCGGGTCGAAGGTGGCCTCGATCCGGCCTGTCACCGTTGCCGGCAGGCCGGGCCCGGCAACGCGCGCCAGGACGCGCGCCGTCGCGGCATCGGCCAGCAGGATCGGGCCGATCCTGCGCAACAGCGCGGCCGCCATGCCGGCGCTCCAGCGCCACGGCGCGGGGTCCGACGGCGCCAGTTCCAGGTCGGCCAACGCCACGGGGATGCCTGCGCCATCGGCGACATGGATCAGTGCCGGCGGCAATTCCGGCCCGGTCAGCAGGATCAGGGCCGGGCGAAAATGATCCAGAAAGGCACGCAGGTCGGGAAGCCGGTCGGGCGGCAGGGTTTCGGCCGCGCTGCCTTGCGGAAAATGCGCAAGCGGCGGGGCCCGGCCGGGGGCAGTGACGAGGAAGCCGAGATCGGGCCGCAGCCCCTGCATCCGGTGCGCCAGTTGCCCCAGCCCCTGCAGCGAACTGCCCGGGTCGACATGAATCCAGATCAGCGGATCGGCCTCGGGCCGCGCCGACAGGGACGAGACGGGGCGCGTCGACGCCCGCCGCGCGGCCAGAAGGTAAAGGGACAGGCTGGGGGACGGCACCGGCGCCCGTGTCCTCTAGGGCCCGAGTTCCTCGGTCGACGCGGCCTCGGTCTCTTCGTCGCGCAGCCGGTGCAGATGGGCGATGAAATAGCGGGTATGCGCGTCGTCGACGGTGCGTTGTGCCTCGGCCTTCCAGGCGTTGTAGGCGCTATCGTAGTCGGGAAAGATGCCGACGACATGGATCTGGTCGACATCCTTGAAGACGGTCTTGTCGGGGCTGACAAGCTCGCCGCCGAAGACGAGGTGGAGGCGCTGGGCCATGATCTCCCTCCTGTGTCGGGTCGCGCGCACCTTAGGCGAGGGTTCCCGGCGCCTCAAGCGGCGTGGCCGGCGGGATCGGCCGCAACCGGGCCAGGATGTCGGCATGCAGGCCGGGCGCCGCGACGACGAGGCCGGGCGCCTGCGGATGCGCGGCATTCAGCGTGACGGGCCGGCCCGACGGATCGGTGACAATTGCCCCGGCGCGTTCGGCGATCAGCACGCCTGCGGCCACGTCCCATTCCCAGGCCGGGCGCAGGGTCATCATCGAATCGAACCGCCCTTCGGCGACCAGGCACAGCCGGTAGGCGATGGACGGACGGAAATGGCGGTCGAGGGGCGGCGGCTGCCCGCCCTTCCAGTGCACCGGGTCGAAGCTTGGCCGCGAGGTCAGCACCGTGGGCCGGCCCGATCCGGCCGCTTGTGGCAGTGTCAGCCGCTCGCCGTTGCGCATGGCCGGGCCGGTCGCGGTGGCGGCAAAGGTCAGATCGTGGGCGGGCAGATGCACCACGGCGGCCATTGTCCGCCCGGCCTCGACCAGCGCCAGCGACAGGGCGAAATCGCGCTCCCCCTTCAGGAAGGCGCGGGTTCCGTCGATCGGGTCGACGACGAAGACGCGCGCGCAACCCAGCCGTTCCGGTGTGTCGGCGGTTTCCTCGGACAGCCAGCCATGATCGGGCCGCGCGGCCAGCAGCGTGTCGTGCAGGTACCGGTCGACGGCCAGGTCGGCCTCGCTGACCGGGCCGGCCCCGCCGGGCTTGTCCCACATCTGGGGCGCCTTGCCCCAATGGCGCATCGCGATCCGGCCGCCCTCTTCCGCGGCGCGGATCAGAAGGTCGAGATCATGCGCCGGCAAGCGTCAGCCCCTCCACCAGCAGGCTGGGCACGACATGGCTCAGATGCGGCCGCGCGTCGTTCGCGGGCGTGATCCGCATCAGCATGTCGCGCAGGTTGCCCGCGATGGTGCATTCGTTCACCGGATAGGCGATCCGGCCGTTTTCCACCCAAAAGCCCGACGCACCGCGGGAATAATCCCCGGTGGTCGGGTTGATCGTGGCGCCGATCAGCGAGGTGACCCAAAGCCCGGTGCCCATCTGCGCGATCAGGTCGTCTCGGCTCGCCGTACCTTGCGTGAGCGCGATGTTCGACACGCCCGGCGATGGCGGGGCGGAGGTGCCGCGCTGGGCGTTCGCGGTGCTGTCCATCCCCAGCTTGCGCGCCGTCGCAAGGTCGAGCACCCAGCCCGTCAGCACGCCGTCCTTCACGATCTCGCGCCGGCGGGTTGCCAGGCCCTCGCCATCGAAGGGGCGCGAACCGGAGATCCGGGGGCGCAGCGGATCCTCGACCACCGACAGGCCCGCCGGCAGCACCTGCCGGCCCATCGCGTCGCGCAGCCAGCTTGCGCCGCGGGCAATCGCGTTGCCGTTGATCGCGGCCAGAAGGTGGCCCACCAGCCCGGCCGCGATGCGTTCGTCGTAAAGCACCGGATAGGCGCCGGTCGGCGGCTTGCGCGAACCGGCGCGGGCCACGGCGCGTTCGCCGGCCAGCCGGCCGATTTCGGCCGCGTCCGGCAGGTCGGCCTGGTAGACGCGCGATTCGGCGGCCCAGTCGCGTTCCATCCCCGTCCCCTCGCCGGTGATCGCCACCGCCGAGATCGAGCGCGAGGTGCGGGCGTAACCGCCCGCGAACCCGTTGGTGGCCGCCAGGTGCACCCGGCGGCGGCCATACCCCGCCGAGGCCGCATCCATCTGGCTGACGCCGGCCACGTCCAGTGCGGCGGCCTCGGCCCGGCGGGCATCCTCTTCCAGTGCGGCCGGGTCGGGTTCGGGCGCCGGATCGTCGAGGTCCAGCGCCGCAATGTCCCAGGCGCCGGCCAAAAGCTCGGGCGCGGCCAGCCCCGCATAGGGGTCGTCGGGCGCCTCGGCCGCCATCGCGGCGGCGCGTTCGGCCATCTCGGTCAGGGTCCGGTCCGACGTGTCCGAGGCGGAAACACAGGCCTGCCGCCGTCCGATCAGCACCCGCAGGCCGATCTCGGTCCCTTCCGAACGCTCCGCCTGTTCCAGCCGGCCATTGCGCACGTCGATGCCGATCGCGGTCCCCTCGACGGCGATCGCATCGGCCGCTTCTGCCCCGGCCTTGCCGGCCGCATCCAGAAGCCGCGCGGTGAGTGTCTCCAGCCGGTCGGTCATGATCGTCCTTTCTGCACTGCCTGAACCGCAGGTAGGGCAGCCCGCGCCGGGGCGCAAGCCAACCCTCCCGACGCGAAACGGCCCGCCCCGGCGGGGCGGGCCGGCAAGGGCCGCAATCGCGCGGCGCTACTGGATGCGCTGCCCGTTGGCGTAGATGCCGCCGTCCTCGCGGAACTCGATCTTCGAGGCCAGCGAATCCTCGCCCGTCGGCACCGCGAAAAGGCCCATCATCATCCGCGCGCCCATCACCTGGTCCTCGGGCAGAAGACCCATCGCCACCAGCTTGTCCATCAGCGCGTTGGCCCCGGTCAGGGTCAGGTCGACGCTGCCCTGCGGCTTGGGAAAGCCCATCGACATGTCGGAATTGTCGAAGGTCAGTCCGCCCTGCCCCGTCAGTTCCGCACCCGCGATCTTGACCTGCAGCGCCTCAAGATCGAGCGACTCGATCTCGCCCGGCGGTTCGTCCATCTCCTCGATGGCAGGGTCGGTCAGGTCGTGGAACATGTTCACCCGCCCCGCGAGTTCGACGATCAGCGTGGCCGGATCGTGCGGCAATTGCCCGGTCGGGTCGATCATCGCCCAGATCTGCTCGGACACCGACAGATCGACCAGCCGCAGCCCGACGCCGATCGGCGCGTTCTGCCCCTTCGCCATCGGCATCGTGAACGAGAACCCGGATTCGGCCAGCGAGGCATTGACCGGGAACGGCAGCGAGGAGCTTTGGATCATCACCTCGGTGCCGGTACCGCCCACCTCGTAGACCAGGCCGTCACGCGACAGCGACACGTCGAAGACACCGCCGGTTCCCTTGATGTCCGCGGTCACCGTCTCGCCTTCATCGGCGAAATCCATCTTGGTCTGCCCCGCGCCGTAGCGGAACCCGCCCGTGGCCGAGAACCCCGCGGCCAGCGCCGCCGGCATGTCGTCGGGGTTCATGTCCTGCGGCATGCTCATCACCGATTCCCCGGTGATGTCGCTGATCTGCCCTTCCAGGTTCAGCGTGCCGCCCTCTTCGGGGTCGGTGGCCGACAGGCTGTAATCGGCCCCGGCGGCCGACAGGGTCGAGGTGATGTTGCGCAGATCGCCCTCGGTCATCTGGTATTGTCCCACCGCGTCGCGCGCGGTGATCGCGAAACTCAGGTCGATCGGCTCGCCCTCGACCATCATGTCGCCCATCTCGAAACCGATTTCCTGGGCATTGAAGCGATAGGTCATTTCCTCGGGCGTGCCCGAAACGACGGTGACCATGCCCAGATGCCGGACCAGCATCGACATGTCGACGGCCTCGCCCGCCTCGCCGGTACCGGTCACCGACATCGGCACCTCGGACGAGGTGGTCACCTCGACCATTCCGCCGGTTTCGCGCAGCCGGATCTCGGGGATCGTCAGGGTGAAGTCGGCCTCGTCCTGGCTGCCCGAGAAGACCGCGTCGGTGATCACCAGCGTGTCGCCCGACATCTCCTGCCCGCCGGTCGTGACCTCCTGGCCCATATCCGCGGAATAATCGACCCAGGCCTGCCAGACCTGTTCGGCGGTGACGTCGGCCAGCGCCGGTGCGCCCGCCAGGGCGGCGGCCACGGTCAGCGTGGCGCAATGAGCTTTGAACTGTGACATGAGGAACCCCTTCGGTCAGACCCGGATGGCGAAAGTGTTTCGTGCCGATCCCGGCCGGTCAAGCGTTTCGGCCGGTGGAACCCGGACCCGCCGCCATGTAATGCAGTCTTGGCAAAGGGAACATGAAGGTTTGCAGGATGATCGGGGTGGAAAAGGACGGCGGGCTGACCCGCGTGGTGATCGACCGGCCGCAGAAGGCCAATTCGCTGACCCGCGCGATGCTGGAAGACATCGCCAAGGCGGCCGAGGCCGCGGCACACGACGGCACCCGCGTCTTCGTCCTGACCGGGCGCGGCAAGGTGTTTTCGGCCGGGGCGGACCTTGACGAGGCCCGCGCGGGCCTTGCGACGGACCCGGCCTGGGAACGGCTGTCGGGTGCCATCGCCGCGCTGCCCTGCCTGACCATCGCCGCGCAGAACGGCACGCTGGCGGGCGGTGCCTTCGGCATGGCGCTGGCCTGCGATCTGCGCCTGGCCGTGCCGGGGGCGAAATTCTTCTATCCGGTCATGGCGCTGGGCTTTCTGCCGCAACCCTCCGATCCCGGCCGGCTGGCGCGCCTGCTCGGCCCGGCGCGGGCCAAGATGATCCTGATGGGCGGCGCCAAGATCATCGCCGAAGAGGCATTGGCCTGGGGGCTTGTCGACCGGATCGTTCCGCCCGAGGAGATGGAGACGCAAGTCGCCGCCCTGTCCGAGGCCGCGCTGGGCGCCTCGCCGGACCATGTCGCCGCGATCAAGGCGATGATCTAGCGGCGCCGCCGCCGCCCCCCGCCGCCGCGCGCATGGAAGGTGGGCGGCCGCCTCGAAACCCAGGCCAAGAACCGCGCGATCCGCGGATGCGCGCGCAGCGCCTCGATGCTGGCGTAGTTGCGCGCGATCTCGGTCTCGGTCAGCGTCGCGTGGATCTCGTCATGGCAGATCTGGTGCAGCAGCACGACCGGCCCGCCCTTGCCGCCGCGCAGCCTGGGCACCAGGTGATGCAGGCTTTGGCGCGCCTCCGCCGGGATCGGGCGCAGGCATAGCGGGCAGATCGGATCGTCGTCTTGCATCGGGCGGGCCTTGCGGCGATGGACGTGCTGCGCCAAGCATGACGCGGATCGGGCCGGAGGCAAGGATGGACGCGCTGGTGATCGGGGCAGGCCCCGCGGGGCTGATGGCGGCCGAGGAACTGGCGCGCGCCGGCCGCGATGTCACCGTGGCCGAGGCCAAACCCAGCCCGGCGCGCAAGTTCCTGATGGCGGGCAAGTCCGGCCTGAACCTGACCAAGGACGAACCGCGGGCGGAATTCGCCGCCGCCTTTCGCTGCCCCGAAATGCTGCCCTTCCTCGCCGAATTCGGCCCGGCCGAGGCGATGGACTGGGCGCGCGGCCTGGGGGAGGCCTTGTTCACCGGCTCCTCGGGCCGGGTGTTTCCGGTCGCGATGAAGGCAAGTCCGCTTCTGCGCGCCTGGCTTGCAAGGCTCTCCGCGCTGGGCGTCACGCTGCGCACGCGCTGGCGCTGGACCGGTTTCGACGGAAACGCCCTGGCCTTCGACACCCCGGACGGCCGCCGAACCCTTCGCCCGCGCGTCACGATCCTCGCACTCGGCGGGGCCAGTTGGGCGCGGCTCGGCTCCGACGGCGCCTGGGCCCCCTGGCTTGCCGCGCGTGGCGTGCCGCTGGCGCCGTTCCGGCCCGCCAACATGGGCTTTCGGGTCGACTGGTCACCGCAGATGGCCCGGCATTTCGGCCAGCCGGTGAAAGGTGCGGCGCTGATCGCCGGCGACATCCGGCATCGCGGCGAATTCGTTGTCTCCGCGAAGGGCCTGGAAGGCGGCGGCGTCTATGCCGTCTCGACCCCTCTGCGCGACGGCGCGGCCCTCGCGATCGATCTCGCACCCGACCGAAGCATCGAGGACGTGGCCGCGCGCCTCGCCCGCGCGCCGGCCCGCGACAGCCTTTCCAACCGGCTGCGCAAGGCGCTGCGGCTTGATCCCGTGCGCATCGCCCTCCTGCAGGAATGGGGCCGCCCGCTGCCCCGGGGCGAAGACCTCGCGCGGCTGATCAAGCACCTGCCGGTCCGCCATGCCGGCCCCCGCCCGATCGACGAGGCGATCTCCACCGCAGGCGGTATCGCCTGGGCAGGGCTGACCCCCGATCTCGAACTGCGCGCCCTGCCCGGCCTCTTCGCCGCCGGCGAGATGCTGGATTGGGAGGCGCCGACCGGCGGCTACCTGATCACCGGCTGCCTTGCCACCGGCCGCCATGCCGGCCGCGCGGCGGCAAGATATTGACCCATAATCATTTTCGGTCTCGAAATATCCCGGGGGAGCCGGCGCAGCCGGCCGGGGGCAGCGCCCCCGTCCCGTTCCCTCAACGGGCCCCGTCGGCGCCGTACCGCGCCCGGATCGCGGCATCGTCCTGCCCAAGCGCCGGCGCGGCGCGGTCCAGCGCCAGATCGGCGTCGGAGAAGCCGAAGGGCGACCGCACGCCAGGCACACCCTCGAAATCGCGTTTGAGGCCCCGCGCCACGATCTGCGGATCGTCGAAAACCTCGGCCAGGTCGTTGATCGGCCCCGCCGGCACGCCTTCGGCCTCGCAGGCGGCCAGCAGATCGGCCTTGGCCCGGCCCCGCGTCACCGCCATCAGCCGGTCGATCAGGCTGTCGCGGTTCGCGATCCGGTCGGCATTGGTCGCATAATCCGGCGCCTCGGCGAGATCGGGAAGGCCGAGGATGGTGCAGAGCCGGCGAAACTGCGCGTCGTTTCCAGTGGCGATGATGATCCAGCCATCGGCGCAATCGAACACCTGGTAGGGTACGAGGTTCTGATGCGCGTTGCCGATCCGCCCCGGCGCCCTGCCGGTGACCAGGTAGTTCATCGCCTGGTTCGCCATGATCGCGGTCGACACGTCCAGAAGCGCCATGTCGATGTGCTGGCCCTTTCCCGTCGTGCCGCGCTGGATCAGCGCGGCGAGGATCGCGTTGGCGGCGTAGCAGCCGGTGAAGATGTCGGCCACCGCCACGCCGACCTTCTGCGGCTGGCCTTCCACCGCGCCGGTCACGCTCATCAGCCCCGACATGCCCTGGATGATGTAATCGTAGCCCGCCCGGTGGGCATAGGGCCCGGTCTGGCCGAACCCGGTGATCGAGCAATAGACCAGCCGCGGGTTCAGCGCCGACAGGCTGGCGTAATCCAGTCCGTATTTCGCCAGCCCGCCGACCTTGAAATTCTCGATCACCACGTCGGCTTCGGCCACCAGATTGCGGACGAAGGCGCGGTCCTCGGTGTCGCGGAAATCCGCGATCACGCTTTCCTTGCCTCGGTTGCAGGAATGGAAATAGGCGGCGCTGCGGTCGCCGTCCCGCTCCACGAAGGGCGGGCCCCAGCGGCGGGTGTCATCGCCCTCGGGCGCCTCGACCTTGATCACCTCGGCGCCCAGATCGGCCAGCATCTGACCCGCCCAGGGGCCGGCCAGGATGCGCGCAAGCTCGACGACGCGAACGCCCGACAAGGGTGTCATGGATCACTCGGCGAGTTGTTCGTCGATGATCGCCTTGATCTCGTCATAGGGGCGGTTGGAATACAATTCGCCCTCGATCACCAGCGAGGGCGTGGCCGTGATCCCGTCGGCGGTGGCGTTTTTCTGGTAGGCGGCGACCATCGCCTGCGCCATCTCGGTATCGTTCAGGCAGGCCTCCAGCTGGTCCTGCTCCAGTCCAGCGGCCAGCCCGAGCCTGCGCAGGTTGTTGGCGACCGTCTGCGGCTGGCCATCGCCGATCCAGTCCTTCTGACCCTCATAAAGCATGTCGGCCACGGCGAAGTAACGCTCGGTC
>Ga0180436_10006562_pt1 | contig 10096 bp, 10 predicted proteins | sample SS_ome_2_FD_132434 | JGI IMG/M metagenome (GOLD analysis project Ga0180436, IMG submission 132434) | Hypersaline lake sediment archaeal communities from the Salton Sea, California, USA - SS_3_S_2 metaG | ecosystem: Environmental > Aquatic > Non-marine Saline and Alkaline > Hypersaline >...
CACCGGCGCCGCCAAGGCGGTATCGCTGGTGCTGCCCGAACTGAAAGACAAGCTGAATGGTCTGGCGATCCGTGTGCCCACCCCCAATGTGTCCATCGTCGACCTGGTGGCCACCATCGGCAAGTCCGGCGTCAACGCCGCCGACGTCAACGCCGCACTGAAGGCCGCATCCGAAGAATCACTGGCCGGCATTCTGGGTTATTCGGAACTGCCGCTGGTATCGTCGGACTACAACGGCAACACCCTCTCTTCCATTGTGGATGCCGGAACAACCTACGTCGTCGGCAACCTGGTGAAAGTGCTGTCCTGGTACGACAACGAAGCCGGATATGCCACGCGCATGGTGGACCTGGCCGCAATGATCGGCAAAATGCTGTAAACAAAGGGGCCGAGGGACCGAGGATTCAAGGGGATTCTATCTTCCGATAAAATCAATAAAGGCTTGGCCCCTTGACCCCTGGGATCCTTGAACCCTAAAACGGCAGGAGACATAAAATGGCCCATCGTAGACCACTTATCGCCGGCAACTGGAAAATGCACAAGACCTGCACCGAGGCAACCGACAGCGCTCGATCGCTGGTGGCGCTGACCGCGGGTGTGGCCAACACGGACATCATGATCGCCCCGTCCTTCACGGCGCTCTCCCATGTCTGCAACACAGTCAGCGGCAGCGCTATCGCTGTGGGCGCCCAAAATCTGTACTGGGAAGATCAGGGCGCCTTCACCGGTGAAATTTCGGCCGCCATGATCCGCTCGACCGGCTGCCGCTACGTCATCATCGGACACTCGGAGCGGCGCCAGCTCTTCGGCGAGACCGATGAAACCGTCCATCGAAAAATAGCGGCGGCGCTGGAAAACGAACTGATTCCGGTGTTCTGCATCGGCGAGTCCGAAAAAGAACGCGAAGACGATTTAACCTTTTCTGTACTTGACAAACAGGTCAACGACGGGTTAAAGGAAATGGTTTCGGATGATCTGACCCGGCTGGTCATCGCCTACGAACCGGTGTGGGCCATCGGGACCGGAAAAACCGCGACCGCCCAACAGGCACAGGAAGTACACGCCTTCGTGCGTTCGCTGGTTGAAAAATCCTTCGGCCGGAAGTTGGCCGAGGGCATGCGCATACTGTACGGCGGCAGCGTCAAGCCGGCCAATATCGTCGAGCTGATGTCCATGGCCGATGTGGACGGTGCCCTGGTGGGCGGTGCCAGTCTGGATGCGGAAACCTTCAGCCGGATCGTGCGCTTTGAATAACGATGATGACAACCGCCGCCCTTTCGTGCACGCAAAGGGGCACATCAACAACGGACTGTTTCAGGACCCGACAACACTATGTCTTTATTGATTATAATCGTTCATGTGATCGTCTGTGTCGCGCTGATTCTGATCGTTCTGCTGCAGACGGGTAAAGGGGCGGACATGGGCGCCGCCTTCGGCGGCGGCTCCAGCCAGACGCTCTTCGGCACCACCGGGGCTTCGAGCTTTTTGAGCAAGGCCACCACCGCCGCGGCCATTATCTTCATGTTGACCTCGCTGGTGCTGGCCTATATTTCCGGCGGCAAAAAGAGCACGTCCATCATGACCGAGCAGGCCCCCATCGAAGAGCAGGCGCCCGCCCAAACACCGCCGCCGGCCGCCGATCAGGGCGCTGCAGACCAGAGCGATACACCCTGATGCCGATTACGTTTGCCGAAGTGGTGGAACTTGGTAGACACGCTATCTTGAGGGGGTAGTGGGGAGACCCGTGCCGGTTCAAGTCCGGCCTTCGGCACCATATATGCATAACCAAAACAGGGGTTAATAATCTTTAACCCCTGTTTTGGCCGGTCGGCACCCAAAAAAATCTTGCCTTAACAACTTTTTCAGTCGTTTAATTTTTTCCGCATGGGCTCCTAATCCAGCCAGTTTTCTATTACCAATCCTTTCACCCGTTTAAATTCCTCAACGTTGTTGGTGACCAGTTTCAAACCGCAAGCTCTGGCATGACCGGCGATCATCATGTCGTAAGGTCCTATTGGACGCCCAATTTGGTAAAGTTCAGCCCGAATTTGTCCAAAATGATAGGCGGGCGCCGCATCAAATGGCAAGACTTCAAGCCGTGCGGTCAGCGCTTCAATGTCGGCCAGATTTTGTTCCACCTGCTGCGAATGCTCTGCCCCAAAAACCAACTCGCCTAAAGTCACAGCAGAAATCCCGATACGTCCCTGCTGGGCCTTGAAATATCTTCTGACCTTCCGGGGTCGGTTTTTCATTGTATAGATGACAATGTCGGTGTCCAGCAGATATTTCAACATCAGATTGAATCCCTGCGCTGATCATCAGGCTGGTGTCGTTCCGCCATAAAATCGCTGGATACGCCGGGACCATCAAACCACTCATCCCAGGATTGGTCCACCGGGGAAATAATGCGTTTTTTCCCAATGGCGACAATTTCCACATCGCTTACCGATTCCGAAAAAGCAACTTTTTTTGGCAGACGAACCGCCTGGCTTCGGTTGCTTTTAAATATTTTCGTTTTTACGCATTCCATATGATTGCCCCTGAATAACTGTTGAATGAATTGTATATCAGCAAAAGGGATATGTCAATGGGATATACTGAGTGTGTTCGATTCGTTGCGATCGTTAAGAACGACAGACACATTGTTTGTCATTTGGTGCTTGCGATTTGTGCTTTGTGCTTTGAGATCTTATTCCTGCACGCCCTGATAAATTCGCTGCCGCGCCTTGGCCGCCGCCTTCAAGGGTCCCACGTTGACATCCACGTAGTCGTAGACGACCGCCTTTTCTTTGCCGGGCGCCGGGCGCAGCACGCGCCCCAGGTACTGGATGACCCGGCCGGAAAACTTGATCGGCGTCGCCAGAAACAGCGTTGTCAGGGCCCGGCAGTCAAAGCCCTCGCCCATCAACTGACCGGTGGCGATCAGTACGCGGATACCGCCGGTATTGATCCGCTCCACTGTGTCCCGACGCACCGCTGCCGGCGTGTCGCCGGTCATCACGGAGACCTCGGTGCCGAAATCCCGCATCAGAATGCGCTGCAGGGTTTCACAATGGCTTTTCCGGTCGGTCAGCACCAGGCACACGCCCTGATCTTCGCCGGCCGCCGCCGCAACGTCGCCGCAGATAAGGCGGTTGCGGTCCTCGTTGTCGGCAAGCTCGCTCAACATGGTACTGTATTCGGTGGACGGGTTGCTCCAGGGAACAAAATCCGTTTCCCGGACGATCACATCGGCGCTCAGGATATCGCCGTTTCTGACCAGGGCGGTGTTTTCCACCCGGTGCTGCACATCGCCGATAAAGATAAAAATCAGCCGGCTCAGTTGATCCCGGCGCCAGGGGGTCGCGCTCAAGCCGGTCATGTATTTGCAGTCAAAGCGTTTGACGGCCTCGGTAAACGTCCGCGAGGGGGTCCGATGGCACTCATCGATGATCAGGTGGCCGACATGCGGCCTGACCTCGGGGGCGCATTTGTAAAGCGACTGGATCAACGCCACGGTGATCCGCCGGCCGATGTGTTTCCTGCCCTGACCGATCACGCCGATGTCGGCGGCGGCGACGCCCAGGAAGCTGCGGATGCGCTCCATCCACTGATGGAGCAGCTCTTTGGTGTGGACCACAACCAGCGTGGGCTGCCGGCGTTCGGCCGCCATGCACAACCCCATCACCGTCTTGCCGCCGCCGGTGGGGCAGACAAGGGTGCCGAAGTCGTGCCGCAGCATGTCCCGAACGGCCTGCCGCTGGAACGGACGCAGCGACCCTTTGAAGGTCATGCCGGCATCCGGCAGCACGCGCCGGCGGTCTGTGTACGCAAAGGGCTCGCCGCGGCGCTGGCACAGATAATACAGCTTCAGAAGATATCCCCGCGGTATGATGAGGCCGCCGGCCTGTCGGCGATAGAAGCGCAGCACCTGCGGCGTTTCGCCCTGCCAGCGTCCCATTTTATCATTTTCGATCCAGCGCGGATTGTCGAACGTCAGCCGCCGCTGGATTTCCCGGACAACAGGCGCCGATGTGTTTGTGACCCGCAGTTCACTGGTAATCGTTACCTTCACGGGATGGCAACCCCCCATTTTTTCAACTGTTCAAAATAGATCCGACGGGCGTTCTTTTCGATGTCGACCAGGTTGTGGAAGGGTTGGTTGAAATCATAAGGTCCGCCGCTAAAGACCCCGTGCCCATAGACGATGACGCCGCGATTTCCGCGCATGGCCGCCGGGACCGTGTTGCACAGGGCCGTGGGGCCGGCGCCGGTTTCCCCGGGAACGATGGGGATGTCGCCCACCCGCCGGTCGCGGGGACACTGGACATGGCATTGCCCCGCAAACGGACAGTTTTTGATGTCGCAGATCAGGGACATGATCACCGCGAATTTAGGATGGCCGTGCAGGACGGCCTTTGTGCCCCCATCGCAAACGATGCGCATGTGGGCCGGCAGTTCGGAACTGGCCGTGATGCCGGTGCACGCCGAGTTGTCCAGCGGGCACGGGTCGATGCAGCCTTCCAGTTCGTCAAGGAAGCTGCCGGTTTGGCTGATGTAAAGGGTATCGCCGTAGCGAAAGGAGACGTTGCCCATGACCGAATCCACGAGACCGTAGCGGACCACCGGCTTGCCGGCTTCACTGATCGCCTGGTAGACGGCGTCAACGGATGGAAAGGGGCCCCTTTGCAGCCGCTTTCTGATGCAGGGAAAAGGCGGCAGCGCCGACATCGCCTGTTCAAAGGCCGCCCGCTCCTCGCTGGTCAGGACGCCGTCTCTGGCGTGGGTGAAAAAATCGGCCATAAACTGAACAAAACAGGCGAACAGAACCGAACTGTAGACCACAAAGGTCTGCTCCGGGCTGACCGTGCCGCAGGTGATGATGCCGTGCCCGGGGACGACGACGGCCTTGCGCTGTTTGAGCCGGGCGGCGACGGCGGCGGCCGAAAAGGTGTGCACCACCGGCACGTCGTGCAGAAACAGACGGGTTTCGTTGTCTTTCAGGTGAATCGTATCCCGCGAGCGGGACAGAAAGTCGATCATGCTGCGGTAGGGTTCGGCCGGACGGGAAAAACACAGGGCGTTGATCTGCAGCGCCTGAAAAAGCGTTTCAAGGATGCGGCAGCGTCGATCGCGGCGATTCCATATAAGGTCGGTCTCCAGCGCCGCCAACAAAGGCCGTCCCTTTTCCGCCAGTCCCTGCTGCACCAGCTTTTTTTCATAGCGCCGGATCAAATGTTGCATGGCAGCTCCAGTTCGCGCAACCGGCTTTCAACGGGCAGGCCATCGACATTTAACCCTCTGACCGTATAGTATTTTTCCCGGGCCGCCAAAAAGGCAAAGCGGTCGATCGGCGGCACCGCGATGTTGTCCCCGCCGGAGCCGGCTTCTTTGAAAAAACGGACGGGCAGGTCATCGTCCTTGCTGTCGAACCCGTTGCGGGCGTTCATCAGATGCCGGGCGTAGCAGATGCGCTCCCCCACGCGCAGCAGATCCTGTCCGGTGAAGGCCTCCCCGGTTACGGCCGACAAGGCGTTGGCATACTCTTCCAGGGAGGCGCCCAGCAGAATGAACTTGCAGGCGCACAAAGCGTCAATGACGGCGTTGGCATCCTCGGCGATCTTGACGATGCGCGCCTTGCCGTCGAACGAGAAGCGGTCGGTCGGTACGGGCTTGCGCAGGATTTCAGTGCCGATGGGATAGGCGCGCAGGTGGCAGCCCCCGCGGGTGGCCACGGCGTAGCCCAGGGCCATGCCATAGGCGCCGCGCGGATCATAGGCCGGCAGCTCCAGCCCCTTGACCGAAATGGACGCCTGCGGGTTGCCCCTGATCCGGGCATAGCGCTGCGACCCCTGCCCCAAATCCCGGCCGAGGCCCCTGCGGGTGCCGATTGCTTCCAGAAGGGACAAAATTTGTGCCCCGGTCAGCCGGATATGTTCGATTTCCGCGTAGCAGGCCAGTGTAGCGCCGGCCGAGATGGTATCCATGCCGAGTTCGTTGCAGATCAGGTTGGCGCGGGTGACGATCTCGATGTCGGCGTTTTCCAGCAAGGCACTGAAATGGTTCATGGTTTCGAATTCGGGCAGGATGCGCCCGTCGGCGGTCATCTTCTTGCAGCGGATGTGGCAGCCGCGGCAGCCGGTTTTTCGGGGATGGTAGATCTGATCGTATTGATAGGCATTGGTGGCGCGGCAGGCCGCAAAATAGGTTTTCCTGAAATTGGCGGTGGGCATCATGCGGCGGCTGGCCGTCAAATCGTAAAGAGCCGCGGTGCCGAACCGGGTGATCCCCAGGGGTCCCATCAGCACCGGGGAGGCCGCCGTCAGACGAAGGATGTCCGCACGCGCCTGCTTCAGACCTTCCGGATCGCGCAGCGGAACCCGTCCGGTGCCCTTGACGGTGATGTATTTGAGGTTTTTGCCGTTGAACAGCAGTCCCAGTCCGCCGCGCCCGGCGGCGTAGTGGCCGTCGAAAATGATGCTGGCAAACCGCACCCCGTTTTCAGCCGCCGGCCCCGCCACAGCCGTGGCGCCCCGGGCTTTCAAACGCGCGTGCAGCTGTGAAATCCCCCGGCCTTTCTCGTCCGCTGCATCCAGAAATTCAACGCGTTCGTCGCAAACGGCGATCCCGCACAGCCGGTCGCTGCGGCCGGTGATGATCATGCCGTCCCAGCCGGCTTTCTTCAACTGCGTGCCGAAGCGCCCGCCCACGGAAGCGTCGCCCACCGTCCCCGTCAGCGGAGAGCGCGAGGCCACCGCCATCCGCCCGGCGGTCGGCGCCGGCGTGGCGGTCAACGGTCCGACAAACAGCAGCAGGGGCATGGCCGGGTCTCTCCAGGAACGCGTGATTTCCGGCAGAAGATAGTGCGCGGCCAGCCCGCTGCCGCCGATATAATTCCGGTACACCGCCGGATCGGGCGTCTCGACGGCGACAACCCGGTTGGACAGGTCGATGCGCAGGATTTTACCGTTCCATCCAAACATGCGGCGGTAGCCCTAAAATAAAAAAGGGCTCGCAAGCTGAACAGCCCGCAAGCCCTTGATTTTACTGGTAGGCGGTACTGGATTTGAACCAGTGACTTCTACCGTGTGAAGGTAGCACTCTCCCGCTGAGTTAACCGCCCGTTCAAGTTGTCGCCGCCGGCCGGTGAATCATCCGATCCACCAGCTGCGGCCGGACCGTTGGCTTTCCGGTATCAGGTCCGCCGAAAATGCGCGACTTTTCCCTTTAAATCCTTTCCGACGTTGAAGCAGGGCGGATGTTTCGGCGCCGCACGGATAAGATCGGATCGTGTGCCTGCGCCGTCTCCGCACCCGCATTGTTTTACGTCCCGACATTTCCACGACACGGCGCCTTTGTCAAGTCGAAAATTCAATGCCCTCAGGCAAAGATGGAGAATTGGGGGTTAACATCTCAACGCGGTCTAACAAAAACCAATCGCTCCATCGCCTTGCCGGTCATTCAATTTATTTTCAAAAAATACCGTTCTTCTCCCCCCGACAACGCTGTAGGTTTACTGATGGTTATTTGCCGTTTCCGAATTTGGATCCTTTTCCGGCGCCGAGGCATCCCCGTCGGACGTGTCGTCCATCCCATCCGCATTCTTTTCAAGGGTTTCGATTTCTTTGATCGACGGCAGATCTTTGAGATTTTTTAAATCAAAGACCTCCAGAAAATGCCTGGTTGTACCGTATATCAAAGGCCGGCCGGGTATTTCCTTGCGGCCCAGCACCCGGATCAGTTTTTTTTCGAGCAGCATGCGCAATACACCGCCGCAGTCGACCCCCCGCAGGTGTTCGATGTCGCTGCGCATGACCGGTTGTTTGTAAGCGACAATGGCCAGCGTTTCCAGGGCGGCACGGCTGAGGCGCGAGGGTTTGGTCTGCAGCAGACGTTTGATCCAGGGGACGTACGCGGGCCGGGTGCGGAACTGGTAGCCGCCGGCGACCTCGTGCAGGATGAAAGCCCCTTTTCGGCTTTCATGCTCCTCCATGAGGACCTGCAGCGTGTCCCGGATCACTGCGCTGTCGCTGATGGACAGAATACCGCGCAGCCGCTCGACGGTCAGCGGCTCTTCGGCGACAAACAACAGACACTCCAGAATGTTTTTCAAGTCATCCATCAGATGTAGAAAACACGTATGATTCCCGATGGCAGATGCTGGGCGATATGAACGAGATTGATTTTGACCATTTCCAGCAGCGCCAGAAAGGTGATGATAATTTCATTTTTTCCCGTCCCCGGTTCGAACAGTTCGGTAAAGGTCAGGGATCCGTTCCGTTCCAGAAGATCGATCAGTTCATTGATGCGTTCCTTGACCGAAATGCGGTCGGCTTCGAAGTCGATTTTGTGCGCCGCGGGCAGATTGTCGAGGATTTTCTGAAATGCATCAATGAGTTCGAAAAGCCCGACCCGGATGACCGCCTCGCTGTCGTCCAGCGCCGCCGCATCCTTTTCCGCTGCAGTGCGGGTAAAGGTGTGTTCACCCAGAAGCGTCCGGGTGCCCAGCGCTTCGGCACAGGATTTCAGCTGAAGATACTCGGACAGCGGCCGCAGGATTTCCTGGCGCGGATCTTCCGCGTCCTCCTCCTCGCCGTGCACGGGAACCAGCATTTTGGACTTGATGTGCATGAGGGTGGACGCCATGACCAGAAAGTCGCCGGCAAAATCGATGTTCATCATCTTCATCCAGTCCAGATAGGCGATGTACTGGCGCGTAATGCCGGCGATGGGGATATCGTAAATGTCCACCTCGTTTTTTCGGATGAGGTGCACCAGAAGATCCATCGGGCCTTCAAACACGTTTTCGAGATGGACGCGGTAGGCGTTTTCCATTGCTGTTCTTTTCAGCGCGGTTTACATGCCGACGGCGCCGCGAACCTCTTCCATGGTCTTTTCGGCCACCTGCCGGGCCCGCGCACAGCCGTTTGCTATGATTTCCTCCACCCGGGCGGGCCGCTCGAGAAAGTAGGCCCGCTGCGCGTGAATCGGCGCCAGGCCCTCAAGCAGAAAGCCGGCCATACGTTTTTTACACTCCACACAGCCGATTCGGGCCTTGCGGCAGTCCCGGTCAATCTCGGCGACGGTGGCCGCATCCGCATACAATCGGTGGAATTCGAACACATTGCACACTTCGGGATTGCCGGGATCGCTGCGGCGGGCACGCTGGGGATCGGTAATCATGCGGGACACCTTGTCAACAACGTCGTCCGCCGTATCGGAAAGGTAGATGGCGTTGTTGTAGCTTTTGCTCATTTTACGCCGGTCAAGACCCAGGATTTTGGGCGTGCGCGTCAGAATGGCCTCCGGCTCGGGAAACACGTTTCCGTAAAAATAGTTGAAGCGGCGTGCGATTTCGCGGGTGATTTCCACATGCGGCACCTGGTCCACCCCTACCGGGACGGCGTCGGCCTTGTACATGATGATGTCGGCCGCCTGAAGCACCGGGTATCCCAAAAATCCGAAAGTGGAAAGATCCTTGTTGCTGATCTGGACGATCTGGTCCTTGTAAGTCGGATTGCGTTCGAGCCACGACACCGGGGTGATCATCGACAGAAACACAAAGAGTTCGGCATGCTGCTTGATGTGAGACTGAACAAAAAGTGTACTCTTTTCAGGATCGAGCCCGACGCTCAGCCAGTCGACGAAAATGGAGCGGGTGTGGGCCCGGACCGCACCGGGGTCTTCGTAATCGCTGGTCAGCGCATGCCAGTCGGCGATAAAGAAGGAACAGTCGTAATCATCCTGCATGCCCGCCCAGTTGAGCAGCGCGCCGTGAAGATTCCCGAGATGAAGCGGTCCCGTAGGCCGCATGCCGCTCAAAACCCGCTTTTTGGCACTCATGTATGGTTGCTCCCTTGTATGAAACGGTGTTGAGATTGTTGAGATCGTTGGGTTTATTGGGTTTATTGGGTTTATTGGGTTCGTTGTGTTTATTGCGTTCGGTGGATTGGTTGATTCGTGAATCGGTTGAATGGGCACGGCTGTTTCCTTTTTAACCATTTAACCAATCTTTTTCTTCATGTTCTTCATGAACTTCATGATCCCCGCTCTTCAATCCGACCGCCGACTCCGACTTCCGGCCGCGTCCTGCAAATCCGCTGCAAAATGCGTGGCC
>Ga0180436_10006564_pt1 | contig 10095 bp, 9 predicted proteins | sample SS_ome_2_FD_132434 | JGI IMG/M metagenome (GOLD analysis project Ga0180436, IMG submission 132434) | Hypersaline lake sediment archaeal communities from the Salton Sea, California, USA - SS_3_S_2 metaG | ecosystem: Environmental > Aquatic > Non-marine Saline and Alkaline > Hypersaline > Sediment...
CTGCTATAATGGGCACATGCCGGACGGCTATCTGCCCCTGTTCATCTTTGCCATACTGGCGACCGCCTTCGTCATCGCGCTCCTCCTCCTCGCAAGACTCTTGCGGCCCTCCTCGCCGCTGCGGCGGAATCTGGACGCGTACGAGTGCGGTCTGGAAGCCTTCTCCGATTCGCGCGGCCGTTATGCCGTGCGGTACTACATCATCGCGATCCTGTTCGTGATCTTCGATGTGGAGACGATCTTCCTTTACCCGTGGGCGGTGAGATACAACCAACTGGGTTGGTTCGGGGTGGCTGAGGTCGCGGTGTTTCTCGGAATTCTTTTTGTTGGGTACATATGGGCATACAAAAAAGGCGCTCTCGAATGGGTCTGAGGACCCTCCACCTCCTCTCCTGGGGCTTTCTGTTTTGTTTTCTTACTGGTACGGCAAACGCTGCTCCACAGCTTCGTCTTGAGACCGCGGCGGTCGGCCCGATCTCCATCGCGGTGGGCCAGAACGGCGGCACGCCGACGGTAAACGCGTACAATGCGGGCGACGGCGCGCTGAATCTGACCGTTGCCTCTTCCGCAGCCTGGCTGGTTCCTTCGGTGGGAGCCGCGGGCCCGTGCGATCAGCCTGGCGGATCCTGCATCCCGATCCTTCTGGACCTGCAAACTGCCACTCTGGAGAAGGATAGCTTCACCGCCATCGTATCCGTGACCGATCCCAACGCTGTGGACGCCCCGCAGTCGATCTCCGTCACCGTGCAGATGGGCGGCGGTGTGCCCGATCAGGCTAGCTTCTTCGTGGCCCCGAACGGTTCCTCCGATGTCCTCGGTTTCCAGACCAACAGCGCGCTGAGCTTCAATACGGCAACCGCTTCGGGCGGCAATTGGCTCTCGATGGCGGCTTTGCCCGCGGGCAGCTTCGACTTTGTGCGCTCGTTTGAGATCACCGCTCAGCACATCCAGGGACTTCCGGAAGGCTCCTACAACGGTACGGTGAACGTCACGAACTCGGCGTTCCAGCCGGACATCAAGGCGGTTCCGGTGACGCTTCAGGTCACTTCTCAGCCGATCGCCGTATTGAATGCAGCGGCGCTGGCCTACCGCGTGGCCGAGGGCAGCCTGCCTTTCGACAAGTACCTGACATTCAACAACCGCGGTCTCGGAGTACTGGAGATCTCCGCGATCAATGTGACCACCGCCGATGCCGGGACCTGGCTCACGGCCGAGAACACCGCCGGCTCGAACCTCATCAAGGTGACCGCCAACCCCGAGGGCCTTGCCGCCGGTGAGTTCACCGGGTCCATCGAGATACAATCGAACGCCGTTAATGGACCTCATGCGGTGGAGGTTGCCCTGGTGGTCTCGGCGCAGGCCGGCCCCACGATTTCGTTTGGCGGCGTTGTCAACAACGCCACCTTTGCCCGCGGTGAGGAACTGCCGCAGGGCGGCATCATCGCTCTCTTCGGCCAGGAATTGACGCTCCGCGCCTCACAGTGGGCGGCGCAGGTTCCGCTCGAGCGGGAACTCGATGGGGTTAAGGTTTTCGTCAACGGTCAGGACACGCCTCTCTATTTCACTTCGTACGGCCAGATCAACTTCCAGTTGCCCTATGAGACTCCCGTGGGTGAGGCGATCGTCCAGGTGACCCGCGACGGCCAGTCCGGCAACCGGACTTCCATCCAGGTTGTTCCGGCGGCTCCGCGCATGTTGACGTTCCTCGGCAACTACGCCATTTCGCAGAACCCGGATGGCAGCTACTCGGTTCCGGCCGGTCTCGGAGTCAACGGCCGCCCGGCGAGAACGGATGAAGTCGTGGTCATCTACGCGATCGGTTTCGGTCCCACGACGCCCGCCGCCGCCACTGGCGCGGGCGCTCCCACGGACCCGCTGGCGCGGATACTTCCTTCTCCAACCGCTTTCTTCGGTTCCGGGCTTGCCTCAGTGCCCCAAGTCACCGATTTTGTGGGCCTCTCGCCCGGTTTTGTCGGCCTCTACCAGATCAACGTGCGCATACCTGGAAACGCTCCGCGGGGCGATAGCGTTCCACTCATCGTCCAGATGGGGGCCGTCATCAGCAACAGCGTTGTTATCGCGATCGAATGACCCGGCGCCTGTACCATGACGACGCCTATCTGATTCGCTTCACCGCCAGGATCGTCGATCGTGGCTGCGACCCCTGCGAAGTGTATCTCGACCAGACCGCGTTCTATCCGACCTCCGGCGGCCAGCCTTACGACCTGGGAACCATCGCCGGCGTTCCGGTCATCGACGTCTACGAAGCCGGCGATCGTATTCAGCACCGCATCGCCAGGCCGGTGAACACGGAAGAGGTTGAGTGCGAACTCGACTGGAAGCGCCGTTTCGACCATATGCAGCAGCATAGCGGCCAGCACCTTCTTTCGGCGGTGTTCTCCGAGTTGTTCGAGGCGCACACGGTCAGTTGCCACATCGGCGCCCAGTCCTCCACCGTCGACCTCGATATTCCGGGCCTCGCTCCAGAACAGATCCGGGCCGTTGAAGAGCGGGTCAATGACCTGGTTTTCGAGAATCGAGCCATGGGCGTCGCCTACGAAGACGCCTCCCGGGCGGAGGGGCTTCGCAAGGAATCCAATCGCGAGGGAGTTCTGCGCATCGTAACCATCGAGGGCTGCGACCGCAGCGCGTGCGGGGGCACACACGTCCGCGCCACCGGCGAGATCGGCCCCGTGATGATCCGGAAGTTGGATAGGATCCGCGGCAACGTCCGGGTGGAGTTCCTCTGCGGGCGGCGGGCCGTGGCGCGAGCCCGGACGGACTTCAAAGGACTGTCCGAGTGCGCCCGGGTCTTTTCCGCGACACTGGACGACGCGCCCGGGCTGGTTTCCTCCCAGCACCAGAAACTGGCGGAGGCTGATAAGGACCGGAAGCGGTTGCAGCGCGAAATAGCGGCCGCGCGGGGAAGGGAACTCTACGGAGAAACGGCGCCCGGCGAGAAAGGCTTGCGGCTGGCGGTCCGGCGGGTCGCCGGGGGGCCCTTGTCCGACGCGTTGCGAGGGGAAGCCCAAGGTTTCACGGCTGGTTCGAAAGCCGTATTCCTCGCGCTGTCGCCCGCGCCCCCGGCTGTTCTCCTGGCCGCATCCGAAGACAGCGGGATTGACGCCGGAAAGGCTCTCAAAGAGGCTCTCTCCGCGGTGGGGGGAAGAGGCGGCGGCAATGCCCGGGCCGCACAGGGGAGTCTTCCCTCGAAGGATGCGGTGAGCGAACTCGAGCGCTTGCTTGAGAACGCCCTCTAGGCGAACAGCGGCGCGGACGCGATCAGCCCGAGCCCCACGACGAACAGCGCGATCATCAGCGCGATCAGCTTCTTCACCCCGCTCGAGGCGCCCCGGAACTCCTTCCAGTACAGTAGTCCCCAGAGCGTGCTTACGAGCACGGCGCCCTGCCCGATCGCGTAGCTGACAGCCGGTCCGACCTGGACTTCTGGCGGAGCGCTTGCCGCGGCAAAGTTCGCGATCGCCCCCGCGCACCAGATCACTCCGCCAAGCACCCCGAGAAGATGCTGCCAGATCGTTCCTTTGAAGTAGGACCGCAGGCCGATCGGCTTCCCCTTAACCGGTACGTTCATGAACAGCAGGTTGTAGAACGGCGTGCTCAGGAAGACGCCGAGAGCGAAGATGAACCCTATCGCATAACAGCGCAGCCCCAGGTCTCCGACTTTCGACATCTCCACGAGAGGGTAGAAGGAGCCCATCAGGACGCCCGCCGCCAAACTGAGGCCAATCCCCTTGAATCCTGTCTTTCGCGGCGGCCGCTTCTTCTGTTCCGCCGCCGCTGCCGCCCGTTGCCTGTCCCTCATCTCCGAATAGGCTCCGTAGGCTCGCGCCACAACTACGATTCCTGCGACGAGAAGGGCGCCGCCGCCAAAGAGCAGCGCTGGATTGCCCTGCGGATTCAGGAGGTAGCTCCAGACAACGCCGATCACCAACGCCAGCCCGATGCCGACCGGGAACGCCACCGCCATCCCGGAAACGGAGATCGCCGCCACCAGCAGCATGTTGGCCAGATTGAATACGCCACCGGCGACGAACGCCAGCGCAATGCTCCGGTTCCGGGCGATGAGAAGGTTGTCCTCGAATGTCAGGTCCGTTCCCATCTGGCCGAGCGTTAGGGCCAGCGCCGCCGCCGCCAGCAGCACGCCGAATGCGTAGTCGAAATAGAAGAGTTCAAAGCGCCACTTCCCGGTCATCTTGAACGTGTTCGCCCACGATCCCCAACAGATCATCGTGAGGATCGTCAGCAGCAAAGCGGCTAGGTAAGTGGTTGGTAGAATCATGGTCGTGCCCGCACGCTGGAACCGGCAACAGATTCAGCGTATCACGAACAATGTACGGCAATGATGTTCCCGTAGGATTTCGCCAAGGGGCAAATCTGGTTTATAATACTGCCCGACCGGTGAAGGAGACGCTCATGAGACTAGTCACACTCGTTATCGTCATGGCTCTAACCGCCCTGACCGCGGCGGCGCAGCCTGCGGATTTGAAGATCGACAGCCGGCTGCCGGATGGAAAGGCGTTGCAGGAGATCGGAAGCACCGAGGACGCGGCGCAGCAAGCCGCGTTGATTGAGGAGTTTCTCAAGCAGTATCCCGACCATGACGGCGCCGAGTGGGTGCTGACGTTGCTCGCGCCGGCCTACGCCAAGCTGAACCAGCCCGGGAAGTCTCTGGCGGCGTGCGAGATGTTGGTGGAGAAGGAGACCCGGAACTCGGCCGCCGTGCATGGCTGCCTCAAGACCGCCGAAGCCCAGAAGGACCCGGATCTGATCCAGAAGTGGGCCGTTGAGACTCACGCCGCCGCCAAGCGGGCCGTCGAGGCGCCCAAGCCGGAGTTTGAGTTCGAGGAAGACGAAGAAACCTGGAACCAGAACATTGACTTCGCGAAACAGGTTGGCAGCTATGCCGAATGGTCGATCTACAATACCGTCCTCACCACTCCGGATCCGGCCAAGAAAGCGTCCTTGTTCGCGGCCCTGAAAGAAGTGAATCCCGAGAGCGAATATCTTTCGCAGATGGTTCCGGTTGTCTTCATGGCCTATCTCCAGGCCGGCCAGACGGAACCGGCGGTGGCCATGGCTGAGGAGGCTGTGGCGGCGGGTCAGGCAAGCGACGACATGCTCATCGTGGTCGCCGACCACTACACGCGGCAGAAGGACTACGCCAAGGCAACCGAGTACGCGGAGAAGGTCATCGCCTACTATGACGGTGCCGCGCCGGCCGAGGGGGTGTCTCCAGAGGAGTTCGAACAGAAGAAGAAGACGTCTCTCGGCAAGGCTCACTTCATGATCGGCTCCGCCCAGAGCGCTCAGGGGCAGTATAAGAACGCCGACGCCACGCTTCGCAAGGGCTTGCCCTTCTTCCAGGGGGACGACGCGCTGCTCCCGGCGGCGCTCTTCCATCTCGGCGTGGCCAACTACCAGCTAGGCAACGCGACGGGCAACGAGAAGCGCATTCTCGCCGCCTTCGAATACACCACGAAGTGCGCCAACATGAAGAGCCCTTATCAAGCGCAGGCTAAGAAGAACCTGTCCGCGATCCAGTCCCAGTACAGAATCAGGAAGTAGACCGCTTTCTCCACGAACGCGGCCGCGCCAACAAATGAACATACTCGTACCGAACCTAGGCTCCACTTCGCTCAAGTATCAGCTTCTGGAGATGCCCTCCGAAGAGGCGCTCGCGAAAGGACGGCTCGAACGAGTCACTGATTTCAGAGCCGCCATCGGTGAGATCGACGTGGGCGGCGCTCCGATCGACGCCGTCGCGTTCAAAGCCGTTCTGGCTGGAAAGGACTACCGCGGGACCTTCTTCATCGATGATGCGGTTGTAGCCGCACTGGAGGAGTTTCTCCCCGCGGCCCCGGCGCACAACGCGATCTACCTCACTGGCATCCGGGCGTTCCGCGAGGCGATGCCGGAGACGCCTTTGCTCGCCGCGTTCGAGACCGAATTCCACGCCACGGTCCCCGAGTACGCATCCCGCTACGGCGTCCCGCCGGACTGGCGCGAGCGCTTCGGCGTGCGCCGCTACGGCTTTCATGGAGCTTCTCACGAGTACGTCAGCCACCGCGTTCCGGAGATGCTGGAACGGCCGGCAGCCTCCCTCCGTCTTGTCAGTTGCCACCTTGGCGGCAGTTCCTCGATGTGCGCGATCGGCGGCGGCCGCTCCGTCGATACGACGATGGGGTTTTCTCCGCAGTCCGGCCTCGAGAACGCCACGCGGCACGGGGAGCTTGATGTCTTCGCCGTGCTGTACATGATGGAACGCCAGCGTTGGAGCATCGAGGAAGTGCGGAAGCAGCTTTCCCGGACCGGCGGGCTCGCCGGCCTGAGCGGCATCGCCGGCGGCGACGTGCGCGACATCGAAACCGCGGCCAGTGACGGCAACAGCGACGCCGCCCTCGCGCTCGAGGTGTTCACCTACGAAATCAAGAAGACCATCGGCGCTTACTGCGCCGCGATGGGCGGCCTCGACGCGGTCGCGTTCACCGGCGGCATCGGCGAGAACGCCGCTGGCCTGCGCGCCGCGGTTTGTTCCGGCTTGGACTGTTTCGGAATTAAGCTGGACCCGGACCGCAATAAGACGGGTTCCGGCGACCGCATCATCTCCGCCGGCGGCTCCCCCGTCACCATCGTAGTCCTGGGAACGAATGAGGAACTGGTAGTCGCCCGGCGCGCCCACCGCCGCCTGACCCAGTCTTCCTAACCGTCCGGGGCCCCGGCTCCCCCCTGCTAGGCGCCAATCGGCACGAGCATGTCTTCCTTCCGGCGCACCAGCGTCGAAGTCTCATAGCTGGCCAGTTCGAAACCATGCTCATGGGTGATCGCGTCCGTCGGACACGCCTCCACGCAGTAGCCGCAGAAGATGCAGCGGTTGTAGTCGATGTTGTAGACCTCGGCGTAGCGCTCCCCGCCGCTGATGCGTTTCTCCTCCGCGTTCTCGGCCGCCTCGATGTAGATGCAGTTGGCGGGGCAGGCCGCGGCGCAAAGGAAACACGCCACGCACTTCTCCATCCCATCCTGGTCCCGCTGGAGAACGTGGGCTCCCCGGTACCGCTCCTGGAATTGAACCGGAGAATCCGGGTAGTCCTCGGTGATGGTGGGCGAGAGCATTTCTCCCAGCGTGACGCCCAACCCCTTCACAATCGCCGCCGCGGCATCGGCTACATCTGTGATTTTCGAAGACATCGACTTATCCTGTTTGCGCTCTTGGTGACGCTTCCCCGCACCGGGGAGCTAGTTCTTGGACCCTCAACCAGGCCGGAACGGGGGCACATCCTCGCCAGCGCGATAGACCTCCGCGCCCGCCCGCGCGCCAAGCTCTGCAATGCCGGCCTTGTCGAACCCCTCCATCACGGAACTGACCTGGCCGTCCTGCTCCACCACAATCACGGTCGGAACGCTGCGGATGCCGTACGCGTTGCTTACCTCGTAGCCGCCGTCATAGGTGTCGAGCAGCGTCGTGAAACTCATGCCCTGGTCCTTCATGAAGGACTCTGTCGCCGGCGCGCCATCCTGAGATACGCCGACAAACTGCAGCTTGCTTCCATTCACCGCCTTGTGAATTCGCTCCAAGAAAGGGAATGCGAACTGGCAAACCGGACACGAAATCTTGAAAAACGCGAGCACCGCCGGTCCGGACGCGAGGAACTCATCGAGTGAGCGCTTCTCTCCTCCCATCGCTTCCAGCGCAAAGGAGGGCGCTTTTTGGCCTGGTCTTAGCATGGTTCCTTGGTCATCAGTCTATCAGTTTTCGAAGCTGCTGGACGGCGATCAACAGCGGGTCCCACACGCTCGCGTACGGCGGCGCGTAGGCGAGGTCCATCTGCTCCATCTCGTCGGCTCTCAGCCGTCCCTGCAACGCGGCCGCAATGACGTTTGTGCGCCCCGCGACGCCCCGTTCCCCAATCACGGAGCCGCCGAGGAGGCGTCCCGAACGGCGTTCGGCAACCAACTCGACTCTGGTTTGCGTTCCCCAGAAGTAGCTGGGGCGCTCCCGGGCTTCCACCGCCGCTGAAACCGCGTCGAAGCCTTCCGCCGCCGCCTGCGACGGACTCAGTCCGGTCATGCCGGCGCCGAGGCCGCATACCCGCACGATCGAAGTTCCCATCACCCCCGCGAACCGCTCCCGCCGGCCCGCGGCGTTGGCCCCGGCAACCCGCCCCGTCTTGTTCGCTGTCGTGCCCAGGGGGATATAGGCCGGACGTCCGGTGATTTGGTGGATCGCCTCGGCGCAGTCGCCCGCGGCGAACACACCGTGAAGATTCGTCTCCTGGCGCTCGCTTACCCGGATGGCGCCGGTTTGCCCAATCTCCACGCCCGCGTCCTGCGCCAGTTCCACGTTGGGCTGGAACCCGGCGGCGACAACAGCCACGCCGGCTTCCACGCCGTTCACGCTCAAGTTCTCAATCGTCCGCACTGCTTCGTTCGGCCGGAACTCGACGCCGAACCGCTGGAAGCGCGCCAGCAGGGCCTGTCGCAGCCCAGCGTCGCGTACGCCCAGAATCCGGTCGTCCTCCTGAAACAGAGTCACGCGGATTCCGTGCGCCCGCAATACATCCGCCGCCTCCAATCCGATGTACCCCGCGCCGATCACGGCCGCTGTCTTTGGCTTCCGGTCCTGCAGAAAACGCTTCATCCGCTCCGCGTCGTCGAAGCTCTGAAGGGTGAAGACGTGGGGCTGATCCGCGCCCCGGATGCCGGCGTTCCCCGCCCGCGCCCCGGTGGCGATCACTAGTCGTTCGTACGGAATCCGCTCCCCGCCGGCGAGCGACAATTCCCGCTGCGGATGACGAATCGCCGCGACATCGGTCCCCGTGCGAACCTCGATGTTCCGCTCCCGCCGGAAGTACTCCGGCGTATGCATCACCAGTTCGTCAAGCGAATGCACCCGCCCCTCGACGTAGTAGGGGATGCCGCAAGACGAGTAGGAAATCGTCGAACCCCTCTCGAGAACGGTGATCTTGAGGTGAGGGTCGATCCGCCGGGCCCGCGCGGCCGCGCTTAGACCAGCCGCGTTTCCGCCAATAACGACGAGGCTCACGGCGGCGCTATTCCTCGTCCTGCTCCTGGACGAACTGAAGGATGTCGAACTTCTTGATCTCGCGTTCGGGGAAGAAGCTGTTGACGGCGTCCTGTTCGTCGTTGAACAACTCGAAGACCGTGGTCAGCTTCGTGAGTATCAGCAGTTCGATGTTGCGCCGGTTGAGGTTCAGCAGCTTCATCGTGCCGCCGGACTTCTGCATCCGTGTGAAGCAGATCACCAGTGACCCGAGTCCGGTTGAGTCGATGTAGTCAACGTCGGCCAGATTGAGGACGATCCGCTTGCCGCCGCTGTCGATCTCGGAACTGATGTTCTCGCGGAACAACGCCACTTCGGGGCCCACGGTGAGGCGGCCTTTCAAGTCCAGTATCCGGATTCCTTCCTTTTCGCGCTGCTCAATCGTGAATGCCATGGTCTGTTTATCCATTCTATATGGTTCCGCCGTCCCGGAATCCATCCTAAGATCCCGCCCTCCCGGTCCGATAAGAAACATGGAATGACAACGCAGTTGAGTTCGAATGGGTCCGGCCTTCCAGGCGCTTCAGCGGAATCATCCCCCGCGGCGGGTCATCTGAGTCTGCGCGCAGTTCTCGAAGCGCACCTTGCCTGGCTTCAGAATCCGAAGCGCGGGGCTCGCGCCAATATTCGCGGCGCCACGCTGAGCGGCAAAGGGGCGCCCCAGTGCAACCTGAGCCACGCGATCTTCCGCTACGTCACTTGGCTGGAGGCAAACCTCAACGAGGCCGAACTCGGCGGCGCCACTATACAGAGCGTCGATCTTCGCAAGTCCTCGCTCCCGGAGGCCGACCTGATGGGGGCGATGCTGGACGACGTGCGTCTGGACCGGGCTTGGATGACCCGGATCAATCTGACGGAAGCGAGCGTCGAGAAAAGCAGTCTCCGCGCTTCCCAGATGTCCGAATGCCGGCTCGTCGAGGCGACCTTCAACAACTGTGACCTTTCGCGCGTGTTGGCCAAGAAGGCATCGCTGCACCAGGTCAAGATGTTCGACTGCAACCTGAACGGAATCGATC
>Ga0180436_10006566_pt1 | contig 10094 bp, 9 predicted proteins | sample SS_ome_2_FD_132434 | JGI IMG/M metagenome (GOLD analysis project Ga0180436, IMG submission 132434) | Hypersaline lake sediment archaeal communities from the Salton Sea, California, USA - SS_3_S_2 metaG | ecosystem: Environmental > Aquatic > Non-marine Saline and Alkaline > Hypersaline > Sediment...
AAGCATCGATTACTTGATCTTGGCTTCCTTGTACATGACGTGCTTGCGGACGACGGGATCGTATTTCTTGATCTCCATCTTTCCCGGGGTGTTCTTCTTGTTCTTGTCGGTCGTGTAGAAATGACCGGTGCCGGCTGACGACACCAGGCGGATTTTATCGCGTGCGCTCTTGGCCATGGTTCGAATCCTCGCTCAGACTTTTTCGCCGCGCGACCGCAGATCGGCCAGCACGGCATCGATACCCTTCTTGTCGATGATCCGCAGGCCCTTGGTCGAAACGCGAAGCTTCACCCAACGGTTCTCGCTCTCCACCCAGAAACGGTGGCTGTGCAGGTTGGGCAGAAAACGCCGCTTGCTCTTGATGTTCGAGTGCGACACGTTGTTTCCGGTTATAGGTCGTTTTCCGGTGACCTGGCAAACTCGTGACATGGGGGGTTCCCTGAATACGTCCAAAAAATTAGCCGCTCTTTATACCCTGAAACGGTTCCGGGTGCAAGGTTTTTGGCTCGCGCCAGACCCTAGACCAGGCCCCGCGAGGCCATCGACACCGGCCGTCCGTCACCGATGATGAAATGATCGAGCAGCCGGATGTCCAGCAGGGCCAGCGCTTCTTTCAGGCGGCGGGTTATCGCCTGGTCGGCCAGGCTGGGCTCGCTGACGCCCGAGGGGTGGTTGTGCGCGGCGATCAGGGCCGCGGCCCCGTGCCGCAACGCCTTCTCGGCCACCACTCGGGGATAGACTGTCGCCCCGTCGATGGTGCCGTGAAACAGTTCTTCGAAGGCGATAACCCGGTGGCGCGTATCGAGGAAGAGGCAGGCAAAAACCTCGTGCGGATGGTCGCGCAGCACCGACTTTAGGTACTGGCGGGTCATGTCCGGGCTTTCCAGCGCCCGTCCGCGCACGAGTTCCTCGGCGAGATGGCGGCGCGAGAGCTCCAGCACGGCCAGCAGCTTGCACGCCTTGGCCGGGCCCAGCCCGGACTGGCTTTCCAGGGTACGCGGGCCCGCCCGCAGAAGCCCGCGCAATCCACCGAAGGTTTCCAGCAAGCCTGCGGCGAGCTCGATGACGGGCGTGCCCGGCGCGCCGGTGCCCAGCAACACGGCCAGCAGTTCCGTGTCGCTGAGCGAGCCTGCGCCGGCGGCCGCCAGCTTTTCCCGTGGCCTCGGTTGGTTCATGCGGGTATTCTCGCGCGATAGCGGGCGAACCGCAGCCGAAACCATCGCGCCGTGGCGTAGGAAAACGGCCCGGTCCCGGGGAGAGGCGTTCGGCCGCCAGCCTTGATATCATGGCGAAAATGCGCGCGGGCCGATCCGCCGACCCGCATCGGACAATGGAAGGGAAGGCATTGAAACCGGTACAGATCAAGATACTCGACCCCCGCCTGGGCACGGAATTTCCGCTGCCCGGGTACGCCACCGAGGGATCCGCGGGCATGGACCTGCCGGCCTGCCTCGACGAAACGCTGACCATCGCGCCTGGTGAGACCTGCCTGATTCCCACCGGATTCGCCATGCACATGCAGGAAACCGGGCTCGCCGCCGTGATCCTTCCGCGCTCGGGCCTCGGCCACAAGCATGGCATCGTGCTGGGCAACCTGGTGGGACTGATCGACAGCGATTACCAGGGCCAGGTTTACGTTTCCTGCTGGAACCGTTCTGCGCAACCGTTCGACGTCGAACCAGGCATGCGCATCGCACAACTGGTGTTCGTTCCCGTGGTCCAGGTGAGCTGGGAGCGGGTCGAAGACTTCGAAACATCCGATCGGGCGGCCGGGGGCTTCGGCCACACCGGTCACCAATGAGGGCCGGGCACATGGATCTCAGGGCGAAATTGCAGGAGTTGACGGGCGGTTCCGGCGAGCACCGCATCGATCCGAAGTTCTCATACCTGCTGGGTTTGCTCGGCCTGGTGCTGCTGGTGGCGGCGGCCTGGTTGTATTTTTCCGACGCCAACTCGCAACGCGCCACGGAGCGCGCCGCGGCCCAGGGGGGCGCGGCCGCCGGGCTGTTGATGGAGCCGGTGCGGGTCTTCCGGTCCGTGCTGGAGGATAGCCGGATCCAGGAGCAAGCGCTCAAGGTGCTGCAAGGAGTAGCAACAGAGGACGACCTGCTGGCGGCCGCCAGGAGCCGTGTTGCCGCTGTCGACCGCGTTCACGTTCTTGACGCCGATCGGCTGGAAACCCTTGCGCCCGGGGCTCTCGGGCCAAACGGGTACGCCCTGCTGGACCTGGCGCTTTCCCTGCTGGACGGCAAACGGGCCCAGCTGCAGGTTCACGCCATACTCGAACCCGCGCGCGTGTTCGACGGCGTTCGAATCGACGAGGACGGCGAAGCCGTTGCGATTCTGCTGCTCGGTGTTGATCCGGCGTTCTTCACCGATGCATTCACGCCCGAGTACTCGGGTATCGGCGCCATCCGGCTCGCCCAGTACAACGGCCGCCAGCCGGCCACCGTGCTGAAACAACTGGGCGACCCGGCTGAACTGGGCGACGTGCCCGAGCGCGCGGTCGTGCCCGACACCATGTTCCGGGTCGAATTTCCCCGGGTACAGCCGATCGCCTCGGTGGGCGGCAGAACGCTGCTGTCCGTGTTGATTCTCGGCCTGCTGTGCGTCGCGCTCGCCCTGGTGATGTTCCGCCGCAGCCAGTCGCAGGAGCCTGCCGCGACCACGCCGCAAGGGCGGGCAATCGAAGTCGCGGGCCATTCCTTGCCTGAAACGACGGAGGCGGCCGATGCCTTTTTCGAAGACACCGTTACGCAGGCGCCGTCACCCGAACCCGAACCCGAACCGGAAGCTGAGCCCGAGCCGGAACCGAAACCGGTCGAGCCCGCGGCTCCGCAGCTGCACCTGCACTACGACATCACGAAGCGCCGTTTGCAGCAGGAGGCGGAACATACGCCGGTCGACCTCGACCCTGGCATCTTCCGCGCCTACGACATCCGCGGCGTGATCGACAAGACACTGGACTCGGGCATCGCGCACCAGATCGGCCAGGCCGTCGGCAGCGCCGTGCTGGAACGCGACGCCGGCCCGGTGGTGGTGGCGCGTGATGGCCGCCTGTCGGGACCCTACCTGATGAAGGGCGTCATCGAGGGGCTGGTATCGACCGGCTGCGACGTGATCGACATCGGTGCGGCGCCGACCGGCGTGCTTTACTACGCGGCGCATGAATACGCGAAGGGTTCCGCGATCGTGATCACCGGCAGCCACAACCCGCCGGACTACAACGGCTTCAAGATCATGGTCGGTGGCGACACGTTGCACGGCGATGCGATCAGGGCATTGTACGAGCGCATCGTCAAGAACGACCTGAAAACCGGCCAGGGCAAGGTCGAGCGCCGCAACGTCATCAAGAATTACATCCTGCGCATCGCCGAGGACATCAAGGTCGAGAAGCCCCTGCGCGTGGTGCTGGACTGCGGCAACGGCATCGGCGGCGTCTGTGCGCCGGATGTGCTGCGCGCGATCGGCGTGGACGTGCTGCCGCTGTACGACGAGGTCGACGGCACGTTCCCGAACCACCACCCGGACCCCAGCGAACCCGAAAACCTGCGCGACCTGATCGACTCGGTGCGCCTGATGGACGCCGACCTCGGTTTGGCCCTCGACGGCGACGCCGACCGCCTGGGCGTGGTTACGCTGGCCGGCAAGATCATCTACCCCGACCGGGTGATGATGCTGCTCGCCATGGACGTGCTGGATCGCGTTCCGGGCGCCACGATTCTGTACGACGTGAAGTGCACCGGTCACCTGCCCAAGGTGATCAGGGAAGCCGGCGGCAATCCGGTGATGTACAAGACGGGCCATTCGCTGATGAAGGCCAAGATGAAGGAAGTCGGTTCGCCGTTCTCCGGCGAGATGAGCGGGCACTTCTTCTTCGGCGAGCGCTGGTACGGCGTCGACGACGGCATTTACGCCGCTGCGCGCCTGCTGGAGATCCTTGGCAGCACGGACACGCCGCCCGAGGCGATCCTGAACGCGCTGCCGTCCAGTTACAGCACCCCGGAACTGAAAGTGAAAATGGAAGAAGGCGAAAACCACGCTTTCGTCGAGGCGTTCAAGGAGGCCGTGGCCGACCAGACCGGCGTGGGTTCCGCCTTCGAAGGCGCGGAGATCAACACCATCGATGGGCTGCGCGCGGATTTCGAGGACGGCTGGGGGCTCGTTCGACCGTCCAATACCACGCCGGTGCTGGTCGTGCGTTTCGACGCGGAAACGGAAGAGGCGCTGGAACGCATCAAGTCGATGTTCAGGCGTCAGATGCTGGAACTGAATCCCGACCTGGACCTGCCCTTCTGATATCCCAACAAGGCACAACAAAAGGAGTTGAACCATGAAGAATAAGATGTTCGCGATTGCCATGCTGGCGACCTTTGCGGCGCCCGCCCTGGCCGACGGGATCCCGGTCGAGCCGGGCCTGTGGTCCATCACCACCACGGTGAACATGCCGATGATGCCCGCGCCGCAGACCATGACGGTCGAGGAGTGCATGACGGACGAGATCCTGGACATGGAAGACATGTCGGACGACGACCTCGACCCCAACTGCGACTACGCCCTGGACCAGCTGGACGGCAACACCATGGCCTGGTCGATCGACTGCCCCGTCGAGGGCGGGGGCCAGATGCACGCCGAGTGGACGGCCACTTCGAACGGCGACTCGGTGGAAGGCGAGGGCAAGATGACGATGTCGATGCAGGGCCAGACCATGAACATGGACATGTCCTGGGTCGGCGAACGCATCGGCGCCTGCGACTGAGCTAATTTGTAGGCGGGGCGTAAGCCGCGACAAAAAGGGCCGCCCCGTGGCGGCCCTTTGCAATTCCAGGAAGATCGGTCGCCGCTTACGCGCCTCCTACAGAGGAAGATCGCGGCTCAATACGAGCACTCGAAGAAGATCGGGTCGACCGACTCCTTCCAGGCGCCGCGGTAGAGCTTGAGTTTGCGCTCGGCCGGGGTTTCCTCGTTGTCCACCACTTGTTGCAGCGGGGAGAGGAAACCGGTCTCGTTGTCGCCGGCGCCGTTCAGGCGCGCCCGTGCGGTCAGGCCTTCGTGTGCGATTTGCAGCACGTCGCGGGCGATGTCGAGCACGGTGCGTCCGCGGATCTCGGCCGCCAGGCCCAGGCGCGGCACGTCTTCACGCAGTTTCAGCCGCTCTTCCATGCTCCAGTCCGCCGCGATGGCCCAGGCGGCGTCCAGCGAATCCGCGTGGTACAGCAGGCCTGCCCAAAGCGCGGGCAAGGCGCAGATGCGCCGCCAGGGTCCGCCGTCGGCGCCGCGCATTTCCAGGAAACGCTTCAGCCGCACTTCCGGGAACGCTGTGGTCAGGTGGTCTTCCCAGTCCTTCAGCGTCGGCTTCTCGCCGGGCAGGGCCGGCAGGCGGCCTTTCAGGAAGTCGCGGAAGGACTGGCCGGAGGCGTCGAGGTACTCGCCATCGCGGTAGACGAAGTACATCGGCACGTCGAGCATGTAGTCCGCGTACTTCTCGAAACCCATGTCGCCGTCGAACACGAAGGGCAGCATGCCGGTGCGGTCGGGATCCGTGTCCTCCCAGACCCGCGAACGGAAGCTCAGGTAGCCGTTCGGCTTGCCGTCGGTGAACGGTGAGTTGGCGAACAGGGCGGTCGCGATCGGTTGCAGCGCCAGCGAGGTGCGGAATTTGTGCACCATGTCGGCCTCGGAGCTGAAATCCATGTTGACCTGGATGGTGCAGGTGCGCGACATCATGTCCTGGCCCAGCGTGCCGACCTTGTCCATGTACTCGCGCATGATGCGGTAGCGGCCCTTGGGCATCCACTCCATCTCCTCGCGGCGCCACTTGGGCTGAAAGCCCATACCGAGGAAGGCCGCGCCCAGCGGCTCGGCGACGGCCTGTACCTGCTTGAGGTGGGTGTAGACCTCCGTGCAGGTCTGGTGGATGTTGTCGAGAATGGCGCCTGACAGCTCGAGTTGGCCGCCCGGCTCCAGCGTGATGGACGCGCCGGTCTCGTCGCTGAGCGCGATGATCCTGCCGTCCTCGAGTACCGGGTTCCAGCCGAACTGCTCGGCCAGCGCGGTCAGCACCGCGCGGATACTCCGCTCACCCTCGTAGGGCAGGGGGCGCAGGTCGTCCAGGGTGTAACCGAACTTCTCGTGCTCGGTTCCCAGTTTCCACTGTTCGGCCGGCTTGCAGCCGCTGGCCAGGTACTCGACCAGTTGCTGCCGGGATTCGACGGTGGGCGACTTGTTCACGGGCATCTCCGCATCGGGCATCTTCCGCAATTCGCATGGGCCGGGAGACAAGGATACACGCAGCGGCGCGACCGGGACAGACTGCAAAAATGGCGGCGCCGTGGCGTCCGTGCGGCGTTCTGCCGTAATCGCCCGGCGCCGGTACCCAGCCACATGGCGATGCTCTATCATTGGCCCCTTGGATACCATCGTCATCAATGGCGGCGCCACGCTGTCCGGCACGGTCGCGACCGGGGGCGCCAAGAACGCCGCGCTGCCGCTGCTCTTCGCGACCCTGCTCGCAGACGGCGAATACCGCTTTCGCAACGTGCCTCGCCTGCGCGACATCGACTCCACGCTGCTGCTGCTCGAACACCTCGGTACGCAGGTGGACCGCAGCGGCGATACGCTGTCGGTGCACGCGGTGGAATGCGGCCACCTGGATGCCCCTTACGACATCGTGCGCAAGATGCGCGCCAGCATCCTGTGCCTCGGGCCGCTGCTGGCGCGCTATGGCCGGGCCAAGGTCAGCCTGCCCGGCGGCTGCGCGATCGGCACGCGGCCGATCAACCTGCACATCGAGGCCCTGCAGCAGATGGGGGCCGAGATCGAGATCGAGCACGGCTACGTGATCGCCCGTGCGGAACGCCTGCACGGCGCCTGTATCGTGTTCGAGAACGCGACGGTCGGCGGCACCGAGAACCTGATGCTGGCGGCCACGCTGGCCAGGGGCACCACCGTGATCGAAAACGCGGCCAAGGAACCGGAGATCGTGGACCTGGCGGAGTGCCTGGTGAAGATGGGCGCGCAGATCGACGGCGCCGGCAGCAGCGTGGTCACGATCGAGGGCGTCGACCAGTTGCGACCCTGCAGCCACCGCGTGATACCGGACCGGGTGGAAGCCGGCACGCTGCTGATCGCGGGCGCGATCACCGGCGGCGACGTGCGGGTCAACGACTGCGTGCCCGGCCACATCGACGCGCTGACCCAGCGCATGGCCGAGTGCGGTTTCCGCATCGACGCCGGTTCCGACTGGCTGCGGGTGCTGCCCTGCGACGGCTGGCGCGCGGTGGACATCAGCACGGCGCCGTACCCCGGTTTTCCGACCGACCTGCAGGCCCAGTTCATGGCGCTGATGACGGTGGCGGAAGGCACCTCGGTGGTGACCGAGCGCATCTTCGAGAACCGCTTCATGCACGTGCAGGAATTGGTGCGCATGGGCGCCAACATCACGCCCAAGACCCAGGTCGCCGTGGTGCGCGGCCAACCCGGCTGCCTCAACGGCGCCCCGGTGATGGCCACCGACCTGCGCGCGAGCGCCAGCCTGGTGCTGGCCGGCCTGGCGGCCGAGGGCGAGACCATCGTCAACCGCATCTACCACCTGGACCGCGGTTACGAGGGGCTCGAAGAAAAGTTGCGGCGCCTCGGCGCCCGCACGGAACGCCGCCCGAGTGAATCCTGAACGCTCGATCCGGCTCGTGGTGGCGGCTGCAGCCGCGGCCGCCCTGCTGACGGCCCTGCCGCTACAAGCCGGGTTCCGGGTCACCCCTTACCTGCAGAATCCGGCGCCGGGCGCCCTGACCCTCTCCTGGCTGAGCGACGACCCCGGGGCGGGGCAGGCCTCCCTCCAAGCGCTCGACGGCGGCCCGGCGATCCGGGTGTCGTCCTCGCCGGTGGAGGCCGGCGCGCTGGAGTACCACCCGGCCGAGACCCTGCTTGTCGGCCGAGGCGAAGAAAGGGCTTCATCGCCGCCGTTCCTGCACGAGGTCCGTCTCGAGGGGCTGGCGCCCGGAACCCGCTACCGTTACGAGGTCGAGCAGGGTGCCGAGACGGCCCGGGGGCGGCTCGTCACGCCGCCGCTCGACGCGCGCGAACCCGTGCGCTTCGTCGTTTTCGGCGATAGCGAGACCGAGCCGGAGTCGGCGGGTAGTTTCGTCCTCTGGCCCGACCCCGAGGATCCGCACGAGGATCCAGATACCGGGCGGCGGTACCTGGTGGACGAGGAAACGGGCTACCGCGAGAACCTGCGCCTGATCCGCGAGCGCGAGCCGCACTTCGTCGCGATCGCCGGCGACCTGGTCGAGTCGGGCGGTGAACAGCGCGACTGGGACGCTTACTGGCGGTTGACGGCGCCGCTGGCCGCGGACACCTTCCTGCTGCCGGCGCTCGGCAACCACGACTACTACGGCGGCCCCGCGATTTTCGGTTTCTACGCGCCGCAGGCCTCCGCACGCGCCCTGGCCAAGTACCGGACTTACTTCGACCTGCCCGGCAACGGCACGGGCGCGCACGCCGAGCGCTACTATGCGCTGCGCTGGGGTCCGGTGACCCTGGTCGTGCTGGACCTGAACAACGGCCTGCCGCAGCATGGGCCGAGCGACACCAATTTCTACATGCTGGGCGAAGGCGAGGGCGGCTCGGCACCGGACTGGCAACCGGGATCGCCGCAGTACCGCTGGCTGGAAGAGACGCTCCGGGCCGCGCAACAGAAGAACGGTTTCACTTTCGTCGTGGCGCACCATTGCCCGTATTCTTCCGGCGTCCACGGCGTACCGCCCGGCCGCGGCGAGGGTTTGGACCCGTTGTCCGGGCTGCCCCTGCGCGCCCTGTCGCCTCTGTTCCTGCAGTACGGTGTCGATGCGCTGTTCACCGGTCACGACGAGATGTACGAGCGCTCGGTCGTGCCCGGCCAGGAACGGCTGCCGGATGGCGCCACGCGGGAGCACGTGCTGCAGGTCTATGACGTGGGCGTCGCCGGCGACGGCCTGCGCGGGCCGGTCGAGGGCGCGGTCAACCCGTACCGCGCGTTCCTGGCTCACGCCGATTCACCGGAGCGGTGGGAAAACGGCGTTCTGCTCGATGGCGGCAAGCACTACGGGCACCTCGAGGTCAACGTCGAGCCGGTTGGCGAAACCGGATGGCGGGCGCAGCTCGACATGGTCTACCTGTTCCCGTTGATGGACGCGGACGGCGCCGTGCACGGCTTCGAGCGCCGGTTGTACGACGACCGGGTCGTGCTGCAGGCCGGTCCCGCGGCCGGGGACCACTGATGGCGGAATCGCGGCGCTCACCCTGGGCCTGGATCCCCAGCCTCTACTTCGCCGAGGGCCTGCCCTACGTCGTCGTGATGACGGTCTCGGTGATCCTGTACAAGGGCCTGGGCGTATCGAACACCGAGATCGCGCTGTACACCAGCTGGCTGTACCTGCCGTGGGTGATCAAGCCCCTGTGGAGCCCGCTGGTCGACATCGTCAGGACCAAGCGGGCCTGGATCGTCGCGATGCAGCTGCTGATCGGCGCCGGCCTCGGCGGCGTCGCGCTGACGCTGCCCGCGGACGATTTCCTGCGCTGGTCGCTGGTCTTCCTGTGGCTGGTCGCGTTCAGCTCGGCCACCCACGATATCGCGGCCGACGGTTTCTACATGCTCGGTCTCTCGGCCCACCGGCAGGCCTGGTTCGTGGGCGTGCGCAGCACCTTCTACCGCCTGGCGATGATCACCGGCCAGGGGCTGCTGGTGATGCTGGCCGGCTTCATCGCGGACCGCTCTGGTGACGTGCGCTACGGCTGGGTGATCACCTTCTACGTGCTGGCCGGCGCCTTCGGACTGTTCTGCCTCTACCACGCCTGGGTGCTGCCGCGGCCCGCGGCCGACGACGTGCGGCGGCTGGGAGGCTGGCGCGAACTGGTCGCCGAATTCGTCCGCACCTTCCTGTCGTTCTTCCGCAAGGAACACGTCGGCGTCGCGCTGGCCTTCCTGCTGTTGTTCCGCTTTGCCGAGGCGCAGCTGGTGAAGCTGGCGGCGCCGTTCCTGCTGGACGATCGGGCCGTCGGCGGTCTCGGCCTGTCCACTGCCGAGGTGGGCTTCGTCTACGGCACGGTGGGCA
>Ga0180436_10006567_pt1 | contig 10094 bp, 7 predicted proteins | sample SS_ome_2_FD_132434 | JGI IMG/M metagenome (GOLD analysis project Ga0180436, IMG submission 132434) | Hypersaline lake sediment archaeal communities from the Salton Sea, California, USA - SS_3_S_2 metaG | ecosystem: Environmental > Aquatic > Non-marine Saline and Alkaline > Hypersaline > Sediment...
ACAATTAATGCGCATTATTATTGGCTAAAAACAGATATATGTTACAAGCTGTTCTTTCTTAATGATGCCTAATGCATTCAGACAGTGTCCGCTGAAGTTGCTGATCATATCTCCGCACCAGGCTTGTTAAAAAACTCCCCGAGTGCTTAAATAATTATTCACGCGGCCATGCAGATATTAATTCAAAACCTCACCAAAGACCAGGTCGACACTTTTGGGCTCGTGCTGCTCAGCGCGAATATCAAGCATGAGATTAGACCGAGTCACGGCGACTGGGAATTGTGGGTCGCCGATGATGCCGTGGATGAGGCCCAAAAGGTGCTGCGCAACTATGTGGATGAGAATAGGGCGGTTGAGACCCGGACTGAATCTCAGCTAGCAAATTATCGTCAGACATGGGCCGGCATCTGGGGGGGCTTGATTTTGCTCACCTGGTATGTGGCCGTACATAGCAACCCGGACATGGCGTCCATTCATCGAACCTATGCCTCCTCGGCCAGTCACATTTTAAGGGGCGAATGGTATCGCAGCGCCACCGCATTGCTTTTGCATGCGGATGTGGTCCATCTGGTCGGAAACTTGGCAGGGGTTGGGGTTTTTGCCACAGCCGTATGCTCGGTTACGGGTTGGGGCATGGGCTGGCTCCTGATTCTGATCAGCGGTATCTGTGGCAATCTGATCAACGCCTATTTCTATGCCTACGGTCACCGGGCCATTGGCGCATCCACAGCCGTATTCGGCGCGGTGGGCCTGCTGTGCGCCTATCAATTTATCAAAAGAATGCGATCCCCCGGCAGCCGTTTTCAGATCTGGCTTCCCTTGGGTGTCGGCCTGGCCCTGCTGGCTTTTCTGGGCGCCTCCACCCATACCGATATCATGGCCCATCTTTTTGGTTTGTTGGCCGGTATGGTTTTGGGTATGGGCTATTACCGGTTTTGTTCCAAGACACTGGCTTGGCCCTGGCAGGCAAGTGCACTGGCCGTTTGCATTCTGATTATCGCTGCCGCCTGGCTCTCGCCCGTTATGAAGTAACGAAAACTTAAGGGACGCCCTTGAATTTTTTGACTTATTGAAAACGAAAAGCGCATAATCAAGGGGTTCCTGAATCTCCACATTCTGTTCAAATAGCTTCAGTCCGCCAGTACACGCAGGCAGTCCTGGGGCAGGCGGTGGGTACCTTTGTCCTCCAGGCTGACCTCCACCAGGGCATCGGGGTCATTGATGGCGGTATCCGGATCAGTGATAACACCGTGGGCACCGATGTATGCGTCCATATAACTTTCCCAGCCTTCGTCGTTTGATTTGCGATAGACTTCAACGCGCTGGCCTCTTCGAAGAATCATGGGCTATTTCCTATTATTATTGTTATATTCAGATATTTCATTCGTCACCATGAATCTATTGGGATTCAAAGACTTTTTGGTTTATTGAGTTTGTTGCGTTTTTTGGGTTCATTGGGTTGGCCGTAGAAAAAAGATGACAATCAGACTGATACCGCTTTACAACTCCATAAACACAACGAACACAATAAACTCAATGAACACGCTACATAAGAAACCGAATCCCGCAACCCGTCAAATATTCGAAACCGGTACATTGATTTGAGATCCCTTTTCCCGGGCGCATTTGCGGCAATAGGTCTGCTCCGAAGTCACCTGGCCGGGGTGTTTAAAGCGCTCATCGATGTAATTCAGGTATTTGGCCGGGCCGATAACGGCATGACACACGCTGCAGCGCACCAGTTTCTGCCGGTTCAAGATCGTACCGCAGAGGGTCAGAATGCGTTCATCCCCGCGGTCCTCGATCTGCATGGCATTATTGGGACAGTTTTCGGCACAGGCACCGCAGGCAATGCAGCGTTCCTGGGTCAATCGAAAATCGGTGGCCACCGGATGATCAAAATCAAAATAGCCCATTTGTAAGGCGTCGATTTGCATTTTATCCCGGCAGACATGGACACAATCCCCGCAACGTCGGCAAACATCGCAACGCAGGCATCGGCGGGCCTCTTCCCGGGCCACGTTTTCAGAGTAACCCAACTCGACCTGTTGATAGGTTGTTCGCCGCCTTTCGATATTTAACAGGGGCATCTCGGGTCGCTTCAGCACCATCTTGGTGCTGCCGGGAACCTCGATGAAATCCGTAATGGCGCGTCGCACCGGAACCGGCGGCATTTTCGGCTGAGGAAGGCCGGAAAGATAACGATCGATGGCATTGGCGGCCCTTTTGCCGCCGCCGATGGCTTCAATGACCGTGGCCGGTCCGGTAACCGCATCCCCCACTGCAAATATATCGGGTTGGGATGTGGTCATATTGGCCATATTCACATGGATGGTACCCCGCCGGGTCCACTCCAAGGGTTCTACCTGTTGCATACATTCGCGGTCCACATATTGGCCGATGGCCGAAATAATCACATCGGCTTCAATGTCGTGATCGCTCCCTTTTATGGGCGTGGGGTATAGGCGATCGCTGCCCTTTTTGGGAGCCAGTTTGGCTTGCAAGCACTGCAAGGCGCTAATACAGCGGTCCAGTCCTTTGATTTTTACCGGGATGGTTAACAAAGACAGCCGAACCCCTTCTTCCTCGGCCTGTTCCACTTCCTCTTCGTCGGCAGGCATCTCCTTGCGCGTACGCCGGTAGGCAATGGTGACTTCCTCACTGCCCAATCGCAGGCAGGTCCGGGCGGCATCCACGGCAACATTGCCGCCCCCGATTATCACGGCTTTCTTCCCCGGGGCCTTACGATGACCCATGGCGACATCCCTGAGCAGATCAATGGCGCTGATAACACCGGGAAAGTCCTCCTCTCCGGGAATGTTCATTTGAAAGGCCTTGTGAGCGCCGATGGCAAAAAGAAAGGCTTCGAAACCTTCCTTTTTGAGGTCTTCATAGGACACGTCCTGACCGAAGCGGGTATTGTAAACAAATTCAACCCCCAGATCCGCGATCATGGCCACCTCCCGATCGATGACTTCTCTGGGCAGCCGGTAGCGGGGGATGCCGACCATGATCATGCCGCCCGCCATGGGCAGGGCTTCGATGACCCGGACAGTATAGCCCTTGAGCGCCAGATAGTAGGCTGCGCTCATGCCACCCGGTCCGGCCCCGATGATGCAGACTTTGCGGTGAATGTCGGGCATTTTTTCCGGGTTGCGGTAGCTGCGATCCGACAAGGCCCTTTCGGCCGCGAAAGCCTTGAGAAATTTGATGGATACCGGCGTATCGATTCGGCCGCGAACACACATGAATTCACATGGCCGGGTGCAAACCAGCCCGCAGACCCACGGAAAGGGGTTGTCCTTGCGAATGATTTCGATGGCCTCTGCATCTCGTCCCATGCCGATCAGCGTAACATACGTGGGGACATCGATCCCGGCCGGACAAGCCATCTGGCACGGTGCCGGGGTCAGCTTGACGCAGTCTCCGCTGGCACAGTTGCGGGTTTTAATATGACTGGCAAATATTTCGGCATGCTCCGAGAGCGTATGCGTCACTGCGGTTTTGATTTTAAGACCGGCTGTATCCACGGGATCGTTGCTCAACTCGGTCAAAAGACCTTCGACGGCGGCAAGATGTCCGTCACCGGCCACGCCCCAGGCGATTTCGCGAATGAGATTCAAGATGTCATCCACGATGCGACGGGTTCGGGGGTGCTGAACCTCGCCGGATTCCAGAAAGGTTTTAAGATTCGTTATGGTTGTGTGTACCGGGCAGGTTCCGGCTGCCATTTTATCACCTATAAAATATCAATCCTTAATATGCAAAAATCAGTGCTGGGTCCTCTGGACCCAGGTATCTAATCTACGGGCTTGTTGGCATACATTTTGGCCAGTTTTGGCGCAGTCATTTTTAAATTTTTACGGTAGTAAAGTTTGCTACACGTGGGACAATGCCGATGGTCTTGTTTTTCTTCTGGATGCTGTCCATCCATGTGCTTGACATGTTCCAGAAAACTAGTGGTGGTATATAGTTTTCCGCATATTTGGCAGCGCTCGAGGGTATGTCGCCCGACAATTTCGTCCCGCACCAGGACGGTGCGAATATTACCGTCGTCCTCAAATCGGATGGCACCGGTCGGACAGACATTGGTGCAGGTCAGACAACCAATGCAGTCTCCCTTTTCAGAGGGGCTGACAAAGTTGCGTCCTTCTCTCTTTTCCATTTTGAGCGCCTTGGCACCGATAATTTCGGAGCAGACCCGGATGCAGAGCCGACAGCGGATGCAGCCGTCCGGGACCTGGCCGATGGTTAAACCAAATTCTCTTCCGATTTTATGGATGGCCTTGGAATGGGGAGCCAGTTTCATCAGATTGCCCATGGCGGTGTTCCGCAGTTGGTGCACCATGGCGCTTTCCGTGATCACTTCCATGCCGTCGGCAACCTTGAGGGCACAGGACAAGCGTGTACGGATGGGTCTGTTCTTTTCCTTGACCTCCACCACACAAAGTTTGCAGGCTGCCGCCGGCGTGAGCGCGTGATGAAAGCAAAGATGCGGCACCCGGATACCGAGTTCATCCAGAACGAGCAACAGCCGTTTGCCGGCCTCGGCCTCGTATTCTACGGCATTGATTTCAATCTTCACCATGATCATAATCCCAGTCGTCGTTATCCGATCGTTGCCGCACCTTTGGTGGATGCCATGGCGTGGGCATAACGCGTCCGTTTCAGGCCCGGCATTTTTTCAGTAACGTTGAAACTCAGGCAATGCGTGGTGCACACGGTGACACACGCCGGTTCCAGGCCCTGGTCAATTCGATCCATGCAGTAATCACATTTGACGACTTTCCCGAGTTTCGGATTCCACTGGGGCGCACCCCAGGGGCAGGCTGAGATACAGGTCTTGCAACCCACACACAGATCGTGATCCACAAAGACAATCCCGTCCTTCTCACGGCGTTGCATGGCACCGGTGGGACAGGCCGACACACACCAGGCATTTTCACAGTGAAAGCAGGGCATGAAGATGAAAGACGCCCTCGGCTTGTCGTTAAAAAATTCGGGTCCCACCTGGATGACTTGGCAGGGGCGGGTCTCCGGTGGCAGCGCCTTATTAATCTTACATTGAATTTCACATGAATGACAGCCGATACACTTTTGCTGATCCTGTAGTAGAAAGTACTTGCTCATTATATTCCTCCCTGACCGGATTTAGATTCCGGGGTGCTCGTGTTGATTTTCACCTGTGCTAGACCGGTGTGACCGTGACAAACGTGTCATGCAGGGCCGGGCTGCCACCGATTTGATCGGTCAGATTTTCCTGTAAAACCGCATCGCTGACACCTTTACGGCAGCTGCGTGAAGCGTTGTCGGCCTCATGTCCGAAGCCATGCAGCATGAAAACCGTTTCCGGATGAATCATATCGGTGGCTTTAACCGTAATTTGTCCCTTACCCACAGACGAGGCCACTTCAACGGGGTCGCCGTTGTCGATACCCAGTTCCGCCGCCCGATTTTTATTTATCCACAAAACGTTTTCGGAACAGAGTTCATTCAGGTAGGGGTTATTTTGGGTGCTGACATGGGTGTGCAATGCTATCCGCCCCACCACGAGTCGAAAGCGGTCGGAATTCGGTTTGGCGACAGGTTGGTAAGCGGGAAAGGATTCAAAACCGGCTTCTTCCAGCAGGGAAGATTTAAACTCGATTTTACCGGATGGGGTTTTAAATTTGATACCCTCAGTTCGGTTCCATAATATCTGCTTTTGGCCATAGGCCACAAAACCTTTGGTATCAAAATCTTCTATCTTAAAACCGGTACCCTCGAGTTGCCAGGCCACCAGTTCATCCATGCTCTCAAAAGGAAAATATTTACCCGTTCCGATACGATCGGCAATCTGTTTTAGAATTAAGGCGCCGTCGCGGGTGTCATACCGTGGCGCTACCGCCTGCCTGCGCAGAAACATCTGCGGCTTGAGTCCGTTGGCCTGTTGGATACAATCGGTTCTCTCCAGGTAAGTTGATTCCGGAAGAACCACGTCGGCATACCAGGCAATGTCACTGTAGTTGATGTCAATGGCCACAATCAGATCCAGTTCATCCAGGGCTTTTTTGGTCAGACTGGCATCCGGGATCGACATGATCGGATCGAATCGATAGGCAATGAAGGCCTTGATGGGATAGGGATCCTGGTTCAGAATCGCGTGCGGCAACATCTGGCCGACACCGTGGTTGGGATCCGGCAGGGGGAAGTCCGGGGTGCCGACCTTGTCGAAACGGGGCACATCAATTTTTGGAAACTTCTGCTCGGTGAGTTTGCGCGCCGGCTTCCCGCCTTCTTCTCCCGGTCCCTTTTTAAAAAAGAAACCGCCTTTGGATTCGATGCTGCCCATCAATGCATTCAACATCAGAATCGATCGCCGCAGATAGATTTCATTTTGATGGCTGGCACCGCGGTAACCAAAGTGGAAAACCACGGACGGTTTGCTTTTACTGACTTCGCGGGCCAGTTCGATGATGGCTTCGGCCGCGATTCCGGTTTCCTGTTCGGCCCATTCGGGTGTATACGGATTGATAAAATCCTGGAGTTCACGCAGGCCGAGAACCCATTTTTCCACGTAGGCAGCGTCGTAGAGGCGTTCATTTAGAATCACATTAATGAGGGCATAATTCAATGCCAGGTCGGTGCCCGGCCGAATCATCCAGTAGCGATGGGCTTTGGTAGCCGTCACGGTGACCCGTGGATCAATATAGGTCATTTTGGCACCATGTTCCATGGCGACCATCAAGTTGTTGACCTCTTTCACGGATATGGATTCAAAAATATTGCGACCATAAAGGATGATATTTTTTGTGTTTTTGTAGTCGATGCCCATCTGGCCGTCGGTGTAGCCGAACAGGGATCGGCAAGCTGTGTTGACAGACCCCTTGCAGAGGGCATCGTGCGTAAAATGATTGGGCGATCCGATGGCTTTCAGAAAAGTTTTGCTGACATGGGTGGCCAACTGGGTACGTTCACCCAGGACGACGCTTTGCCCACCGTGTTCTTTGAGGACGGCAGTCAATTTTTCCCCAACCATATCGAGGGCCTCATCCCAGGTGGCCTTTCTGAATTTACCTTCCCCGCGTTTTCCCGTTCGAATCAGCGGCGATTGCAGGCGCTGATCATCATAGAGTAAGCTGGGACCCGCAGCGCCCCTGGGGCAGAGACTGCCTTCCATTCCAGCCACATGCGGATTGCCTTCGATCCAGGTGACTTGGCCGTCTTTGACCTGGACTTTGATGGGACAACGAATCGAGCACATAAAACAGAGACTGTATACCTCTTTTTCCATGATATTCCTCCGATAATCAATTTTCACATCGACCATGAGAAATTGACCAGGTCGATGGTTGGTGGCTTATTCTTGGTGAGTCTTTGGTTTAAACGCATTCCAATAATTCGAATACACTACAGCAAGTTTCATACCACCGGTGAAAAATCCTGTCATCAAATTATTTATTTTTTATACAAGATAAATAATAACATTTTCAATTGGTTATTTTTCAAATCCCGCCGTTCAAACTGTGATTGCCTTCCTAAAAAGGATTCAAAAGTTGCCGTGAGTGCACCTATTTTATGGCACCGAAAAAAAATTATGTCTGTGCGTGATAATAATTTCAGATGAACCGAGACGGCCGAATCATGGCGATCGCATGGATGCCGTATCCGGACCAAGATGTTTATATGGTTAAGAAATACATTTGGTTAAGGGTCTGCCTGGTTTGTTGTGCTTCTGCGAGCTGCGGCATTTCCAGGCGGGTTTCATTTGGGACCGGGCCATGCCTATGCCAGAAAAATATGGCACCCATTGGAACGATCCCTATGGAGAGTTTGCCCGGCATGTCGATGACTGGTAGTCGAGATTGTTTATAATATGTTGAAAATAATATAAAAATTACTATAGCAATCTGCAATGACCACCGGTTCTCGCGCAGTAGACCCGGGTGGCACACAGCTTGCTTTGCCTGATTGATGCAACTCAATTTGGTAAAAAAATAATCGCTTTGTCAGGAGGCCATATGTTGTCCACGATTGAATATTGCATTCAAACCATCATGAAAATCGGATCTACACGTTTCAGCAAGGTGCTGATGAGTATCCTGGCGGGTTCTATCGGCACCATCATTCTGACGGTTTTTTTGACCGGCATGTCTTATCAGGCATCCATCGGCAATCTCTTGCCGCTACTGATCGGATTTAATGCCGCCCTGAGCGGTTATATGGTGTTGGAAAAGACCCGGGACGCTTTCAAATACAAACGACTGCTATCCATGGGAACCGGCCTTTTGATGGTTCTGGTGACAACCTATTTTCTAAACCACCTTTATTTCCACGGAGCCGGTTTTTATCTGATCGATCTGGGTGCGTTTGTGATCCTCTTAAGTGTGGGGATTATCACCAGTCTGCTGGGAGGCAGTCTGGCCATTAAATATTTTAATCTGGTCGCTGACGTGACTTGATGATTTATCGGCAAGAGATCAGTAATGCGATGCATTTATTCGGAAAAGGAGAAAATGAATGAGAAAATTAATATTTCCAATCATCCTGGGTTTCATGATTTTGGCAGTGCCGGTCCCCGGCATGGCTGCCGCTTCCGCCAGCATCTCCGGCAGTGAATTCAAAGCCGGTGACATGGTCACCATTGAAGGGACCATCGACCCCGGTCAGGATCTTTACATTGCCGTGGCCATGACGGACATGTTTGCGCCCCAGGACACCAATGGTGTTCATGAGACCAAACGTCTCAAGAAAGACGCAGAGAAAGCGGGTTTCGAGCTCGATACCCAGATTCCACCCTTATATTACATGTTGACCACCAACCCGGCTGCTTTTGGTAAGGAAGGTAAAAAGAAATTCGGTGGTCCTTCTGTTCTTCTGGGCAAGGGCAACGGCATCTATTCCACGACCATGTATTACCTGAATAAAAAATTCAGCGATGTGGATGCCATCACCCGCGGCATGCTGGGACCCATTCAAACAGAGGCCCAGTGGAATTTTCTGCGTTATGCCAACGAATCCAGCTACGGCATCAATACCATCGTCAAAGAGGGCAACAATGTCGGCAAGGTGACAATCTTTTCCCGAACGGTGATTGCCGATTACGACCAGAGTGGTAAATATTGGGACAAGAATACGTCCATCAAACTGGACAAAGCCACGGGTAAATTTACGGCATCTTTTAAAACCTATCGCCATACACCGCCGGAAACAAACTTCGACGTTTATGTCAACGGTACCCAGAGCGGGTCCTACAAGGTCTTGAAAAATGGTTTCTGGCTGAGCAAGGGTTTTCGCTACATGAACCCGATCTGGATCATCATCGGCGCAATTCTGGTGGGGACCTACTTTTCCATGATCGGTGCCGCCGGTGGTATGCTCATGGCGGCCTTCCAGGTACTGATCGTCAAAACCGCCGGTCCCATCGGCATCAACGCCGCCAATGTATTGAAGCCGTCCAACATGGCCCTGACCCTGTTTTCACCCCTGGGCTCATTCTACCGTTATGCTGTTGTGGAACGCCGCGTGGCCTGGCCCGTGGGCATTTCGTTTGGCGTGGGCATTTTTATCGGATCCATTTGGCTGGGTAAGTATGTCTCCGCACTTCTGCCCATGCAAGCTTACAAGGAATGGCTGGCCATCCTGGTGGTGATCATGGGTATTCAGACCCTACGTGAGTTGATGCCCAAGGCCATGGAAAAACGCAAAAACATCAAGGCCATGGTCCAGAAATTCAACCAGGCCGTGGCCAAGGCCAAGAAAGAAGGCACGTCCGTGGAAATGGGCAGCATCGAACCGGTCAAGACCGGTCTGACCGACTACCGCTTTAAATTCTGGGGTGAGGAATTTACCATCAATCCCTTGCTTTTCGGAATTTTGGGGCTGGCAATCGGTGTGGTCTCCCGGTCTTTCGGCATCGGCGGCGGCTTCCTCCTGGTGCCGGCCATGACCACCATCGGCGCTCTGCCCATGTACGTGGCCGTACCGATTTCGCTGATCGGAACATCGTTTTCAAGTATCGGGTCATTTATCGGCTACCTGATGACCGGCTACCTGCCGGACCTGTGGCTGATGATCGCCATCATCATCGGTGGCTTTGCGGGGGGTATGCTGGG
>Ga0180436_10006568_pt1 | contig 10092 bp, 9 predicted proteins | sample SS_ome_2_FD_132434 | JGI IMG/M metagenome (GOLD analysis project Ga0180436, IMG submission 132434) | Hypersaline lake sediment archaeal communities from the Salton Sea, California, USA - SS_3_S_2 metaG | ecosystem: Environmental > Aquatic > Non-marine Saline and Alkaline > Hypersaline > Sediment...
GGTGCCCACGCCAGCCCACAAAACTGCACGACGACGTCCGTGCGCCGCGGTTTGACCTCTCGCGTGGTTATGTCGTCCAGCTTATCCGCCCAACCAGCGTTAATCTCGGCAACCTCGCGCTCCCACTGCTCCTTGAGTTCCTCGAGATCCTCCTCCAGGTCTTTGATCTCGTCGATCGACTCCTCCACATCCGCCTTCGCCTGCTGAGTCATGCGGCGTTTGGTGCTGGATCGCGAGATCGCAGTCCTGGTACGGCGCCCGGCCAGCAAATTGAACGCCGATTCGCCCAGTGACAGGACCTCATCCCGTTTGCGCGCGCTGAGCTGCATCTCGTCCTCACTCAGCTCACGTTTCTCCCGCCGCAACCGATCTTCAACCTGGTCGACCTTCCGGGCAAAGGACTCCTTCGCCTTGTCGATCTCCGCGTCGCGCCCCTTGCGCGCCTCCGCCTCACACCGAGATAGAAAATCCTTTCGGCTCTCACCCACTTCGCCGTACACCTTCAACGTCTCATTCTCGAGAATCGAGGCCGTTGTATTGTAGTATACGTAGTCAGAGAACTCCTGCTGCAGCTTCTTCAGCGCCCGCGCGTTCGAGAGCGCAGCCGGCACCGGGCCGAACAGCGCCTCACCCGCCGGCCGGGGCAGCAGCTCCCCATCATCAACGGTTGCCGCCCCTGTGTTCCAGTCGATAAACACGTCCTGCTCGTGAATCCGCAGCAATCGCACCACTCGATCCAGGTGATTCACCCCGCGCTTCTGGTCCATCATGCGTACATCCGCCATCGCCAGGACGTGCGGTACATACATCACCCGCTTGTCTTTGGCCAGCACAGATCGCCGGGTATCCTCCTCATAGCCGCGCAGCGCCCACTCAAACGCGACCGTCGGCGTCAGAAATACCTGGCGGACGTCGGGCGGCAGTGTCGCCGGGGTCTCGCTCAGGTCAGGGGGCAGAGCATCCGCTTGCTCCTCTACAACCGGGGCAGCCGGCAGGTCCTCTTGATCCATTGCCGCCGCCTGCGCCAAAGCGCCTCCAGACTGCCCGGCGGCCAGCTGGCGCACCTGTTTGCGCGTCACCGGGCCGCGCAGATAGGACATCGCCCACCGGGTATGGAAGAAAACGGGGTCTCCTTCATGAATATCGTGGAACAGAAAAACTCGGGACTGGAGTGAGCCCAATGCCCGGTCCACCGTGCGCTGGTCCATCGACTCGCCGGCCTCGGCAATCGCTCCTTCCAACCCCTCCATCACGCGCTGTTTGTCGCGCTCCGAACGGAGGGTCCCCACGGCCCACGTCCCGGCATTCGTCAAACCTTTGTAGTCCAGGTCCGCCGGGTTCTGCGTCGACAGGACCATTCCCAGCCCGGCAGAGCGCCCCTGTTTGATCAACGCCATCAGCGGCGTCTTGCTGGGGGGATTTACGGGATATGGAGGGAAATAGCCGAAGACCTCGTCAAAGTACACCAATGCCCGGAGATCCGTCGTGCCCGACTGCACGCGCAACCAGTCCCGCGCCGCTTCCAGAAACATCGTGATGAAGAACATACGCTGCGCATCGTTCAGGTGTGCCAGATAGAATATATTGGCCTTGGGACGCCCATCCGCCGCACGCAGCATTCCCGCGACGTCCAGTGGGGATCCCTCCTGCCACGACTCGAATCCGGGGGCAGCCACCAGGTTGTTCAGGGAGCGTGCCAGGTCCATGCGCTTCTTCTCCGGGTAGAACGTCTCCAATTCAAAGACACCCACCTGCCGGAACGGCGGTTCCTGCAGCGAACGGATCAGCCCGGGCAGATCGATCGACTCACCCGCACGCCAGGAGTGTTCGATGATGCGCGAGAGCAGGATGTGCTCCGGACTCTGAAGCGGGTCGGCATCCACACCCACCAATCCCAACAGCGCCGATACGATACCCGCAATACGCTCGCGCAGTGGTTCCTCGTGTTCATCCCAGTCGACATCCGGCACATCGAAGAAGTGCAGCACATCGACCGGCTGTCCGGCCAGGGAGCCCGGCGTGTAGATCGTGAACTCCGCCCCCTCCCGCAGACGGGAAAGCCGCTCTCCAGAAATACCGGATCCGGCCAGTCCCTTGCGCCACTTCTCCGCCTCCATACTGGCAAATTCATCCGGAGTCACACCACGCCGCCTGGCGCCCTCCAGATCCACCCAGGGCCTGAACTCCTCGGGCGAAAAACCGGGGAAGGTCAGCATCAGGTTGACGATATCGCCCTTGGGGTCGAGAATGAACACAGGGATTCCCTGGAGCAGGGCCTCTTCCAGCAGAATGATGCCCAGTCCCGTCTTCCCAGACCCCGTCATACCCAGGATAACACCATGGGTAGTCAGGTGGCGGGCCTTGTAGAAGACGGGCTTCTCCGTGATCTCCCGCGACTGGATATCATATTCGTTGCCCAGATAGAACGTGCCCTTCTGGTCTATCGACTCCATGAATGCCTCCCCCGCAACGTTTGTCCTCATTGTACCCGGACAGGGCGCGCACGCAAGTCTTTTCGATAGATGCCTATGACCGCGCGCGGCATCCATCGGTGAGGCGTCCGTGCCGGCTTCGGCGCAGGATGAATCCAGCGCCTCATAGGATTTCTGCTCGCACCACAGCCGCTGGATTTATCCTGCGGCGTCCCGTCCGCGGTGTCCCGTGCCTCGGCGCCTCATGCGCGCCGCAGACGGCGCAATCTATTTTCCGAATAGCCCAACTTGCATTCCCCGTCATAATCGTGTATAATTGCTTATGTATATATTCAAATATACGAATATCTTTCACGACTTCGCATAAGGAGGCAGAGATGAGAATAGCGGTTGCCTCTATGGGATCATCGCCACAAGCGCTGGTAGGCGTGCGGTTTGGCATGTGCTCCCAATTCCTGGTCTTCGACACAGAGACTCAGGAGTATGTAGTGACCAGCGTGCCCCCGCGCGCCGAGGCCCGGGACCAGGTCAGCCTGGCGGCGATTCGCGCTGTCGCCCAGCAGGGCATAGCGGTCATCATCACCGGCCAGATCAAGGACGTGTGCCGGCAGACCATACTTAGCCTGGGCATCGACGTGATCGATGGCGTGACCGGCATGACTGTTGAGGAAGCGATCCATCGCTACCGGACGACCGGTATGCCCTCAGCAGACACCCGCCGCGGGTTTGTCACCAAGGTTGCCATCGTGGCCGAGGGCGAGGGCATGGAGGCCGTGCTCGCGCCGCCTCTCCACCTGTGCACATCCTTTATCGTGGTTGACCCAGAGACCAACAGCTGGGAACGTGTGGATATTCCTGAGGATGGGCCGCCGCACGAGGTCAACCTGAAGGCCATCCGCACCGTGGTCAAGAGCGGCGCATGTGCAGTGATCACACCGGAGATCCACCCCGAGTGCTGCATGGCCTTGCAGGCGCTCGCCGTGTCCGTCTATACCGCCCCGGCCGGCATTGCGGTGCGCGAGGCATTGGCCAGATACGAGCGGGGAGAACTCGAGGAAACGGTATACGCTCTGTAAACAGCCCAGAATGTAAGGAGGCAGGAATGAAGATTGGCGTACTTGTCTTGGAGGGGCCGTACCAGCACCAGGCGGCCGACTCTGCCTATCATTTCGTCAAAGCTGCCCTCGGCCGCGGGCACGAGATCACGGGCATCTTCCTCTACACGGATGGCGTCAACAACGCCAACGGCTATATCAAGCCGCCGGGCGAGAGAAATATCGCCGAGCGTTTCAGCGAGCTCGGTGAGCAGGGCATCGACGTCATCGCGTGTACAGCGTGCGCGCGCTTTCGCGGATTCCGCCGCGACATGCTGGCCGACAACGTGTCACTGGGCGGCCTGGGCGCCCTCGCCGACTATCTGAGGGCATCCGATCGCTTCGTGACGTTTGGGGATTGATCGCCGACCCCGACTTGGGAGGTTGACTTTATGGGAAACACAGTTGCAGTCATCATGCGCAGGGCCCCATATGGCTCTGTATACTCGGCAGAGGGATTTCGCTCGATTATGGGCATTGGCGTCTTCGAAATGGACATCTCAGTTGTCTTCATCGACGATGGCGTCTACGTCCTCGCGCAGGGTCAGGACCCCGCCGCGCTCGATATGAAACCACTGGGGGACGGCTTCCCGATGTTAGAGGACTTCGGCGTCAGCAAGTTCTACGTTCACGACCAGTCTCTGACAGAACGCGGCCTTGCCCCGGAGGATCTCGTGATGGACGTCGAGATGTTGGATAGCGCCGACGTCGCCAGCTTGCTCGAAAATTCAGGCATCGTCCTGCCGTTCTAGGCCAGGAGGCACTCAATGCTTTACATGGTCAATAAATCACCATTGATGTTCAGCAACCTGGCGACGCTTCTGCGTGTCGCCCCGCACAGTTCGCCAATCCTGCTCTATGAGGACGGCGTCTACGCGGCTGCGCAGGGCACTGCCGCTGAGGATTTGGTTCAACAGGCGCTGTCCAGCCATCCAGTATACGCGCTGCAGGCGGATCTGGATGCGCGCGGCGTCAAAACGCTGGTCGATGGCATTCGCGTCATCGACTACGATGGATTTGTGGAACTCGTGGAGCATGATCACGTAGTTCCGTGGCTGTAGATGGGTCCAGGGTCAGGACAGCTTCGGCCATACCGGACCTGAGACGAGACGCTATTGTGGAGGAATACCGATGGAAATAAAAGCTGACAAGGTACAGAACTCGATTGGCCAGATGTGCCCCATGCCTATCGCGTTTATGGCGAAGAACATGAAGAAGCTGGAGCCCGGCCAGATACTGGAGATCGATGCCGACGATGAGGGCGCCCACGCGGATATCCCCGCCTGGTGCGACCAGACGGGCAACGAGTTTCTCGGTGAGGACGATGCCGGGGACTTCTTCCGCTATTTTGTCAAGAAAAGCTGACCGCCGCACGGACTAACCGTATAATTGAGAAAATACTCGGGAGCTAATTGTTATGTCAGAGGACAATAATCGTGCCGCGATCGTTGTGTTCAGTGGCGATATGGACAAAGTCTTTGCAGCCCTGATCATCGCAACCGGCTGCGCAGCCGCCGGTATGGATACGACCCTGTTCTTCACATTCTGGGGCCTCAATGCCATCAAGACCGGCAAGCCGATTCAGGCCAAGGGACTGCTCGGAAAAATGATGGGCGTGATGAATCGCGGCGGCATACACCGCCTCAACCCATCGCGCTTCAGCTTCGGCGGGATTGGCAGAGTTCTCTTCTCGAAGATGATGGGCGACAAGGGCGTGGCCACGCTCGAGGAACTGCGCCAGACGATCATCGATTTGGATGGGCATCTGCTGGCCTGCAAGATGAGCATGGACGTGCTCGAGATCGGCCGGGATGACCTGATTCCTGAGGTTGAGGATGTCGTCGGTGTGGCTACCTTCGTGCGCCAGGCGGCCGGAGCTCAACTGCAGCTGTTCATCTAGCCTGGATATGGAACAACACCTCAAAGAAGAAATCGAGCTCCTGCACAGCCAGATGTGCCAATGCGTGGCCGATCCCACACGCATCATGATCCTCTACGCTCTGGATGAGCAGCCACGCTACGTGGGTGATTTGGCGAGCGATCTCTCCGTCAGCCAGCCCACGATATCGCGGCACCTGAAGATTCTGCGGGATCGCGGGCTGGTCAGCGCGACACGCGAGGGCCAGTCCATGCGTTACGCGCTCACCGATCACCGCGTCATCGACGCCCTCGACCTGATGCGTGCAATGATGGCCGACATCCTCATCCAGCGAGCCGATCTGGCCGAGGGTGCAGGGTAGACGTTGCGCGCATCCACGCGTCTACTGTCCGATGAGGTCCAGCAGCTCCCCGTGGATCTCGCCATTGCTGGCCAGGCAGCCCGGGATATCCACGCGGTAAGCGCCCCCACTTAGATCGGTGCACCTGCCCCCGGCTTCAGCCACCAGGAGACACCCGGCGGCGGCGTCCCATGGCTTCAGCGCCAGGTTGTAGTACGCGTCCAGCCAGCCCGCTGAGACGTACGCCAGCGCCAGCGCCGCCGAGCCAAGCGCCCGCACCGTGCCGCATGCCGGGGCCAGTCGGTTCAAGATCGCCAACGATTGGGCGCGCACAACATCAGCGTGGGCCCAGTCCAGGCTGATCACCGCCCGGCGGACCTCAGCGACAGCACTGGCGTGAATCGGGGCGCCGTTGAGGCGCGCACCCTGGCCCCGCTCAGCCACAAAGAGCTGATCCAGCAGCGGATCGTAGATCACGCCCAGCAGCGGGACGCCCCGCTCCAGAACGCCGATCGAGACGCAGAACACCGGCAGGTGATGCGCGTAGTTGGTCGTCCCATCCAACGGGTCCACGATCCACGCATACCCATCCCGCCATTCATCCCCGCCCCTCTCCTCCGACACAATATGGTGGTCGGGAAACCGCTCGCCAATCAGCCCCAGGATAATCGACTCCGCCGCTGTGTCGGTCTCGGTCACGATGTCCCGGTAGCCCTTGATCGTCACAGTCTGCCGATCCGGATACCGTTCTGCCATCAACCGCCCGGCGCTCCGGGCCGCCTCAACTGCCGTCTGCAGCATCGACACCTCCATTGTGATCCAATAGCACGGAAATTTGCCGCGTGATGCGGATTGTCTCCAAGCCAACCCGGCATACCCACGCGTAGGCCGTCACACCCTGTCGTGCGGCATCACACAGCGCTGCAGTGAACGCCGGATCTGCGGCAGCGTGGGGCTCGAAGCAGCTCGCGTCTTCGCGCTGGACGACGAATACCACAGCGGCACACGCCCCACCCGCCGCAATCCGGGCCAGCTCGCGCACGTGCCGGGCGCCCCGCAGGGTCGGCGCATCCGGAAACCGCGCCACGCCGTCCTCGACCAGCGTCACCGACTTGACCTCGACGGCGCAAGGGCGCGCGGCGCCGCTCAGCCGGAAGTCCAGACGGCTGCCACCCAGGCGCACTTCCCGTTCGAAACTCCGGTACGGCTCGAAGGGCTCCAAGCGGCCCGCGGTGAGGGCCTCGGCGACGAGCGCGTTGGGCAGCTGCGCGTCCACGGAGACAAGCGTCCCGGCGTAACGCACCAGCTTCAGATCGAAGCGCGTCTTGCGTTTGCTGCCATCCACGGGGGCGACCCAGCAGGCGCGCCCCGGCGTCAACAACTCGCCCAGACGTCCGGTATTGGGGAGATACGCGGAGATCTCCCCACCCGACAGCGCCACTCGAACTCTGAAACGGTTCTCGCGCGCCACAAAACGCCCCGGGACCAGCGACGGCATCCTCACAGACGGCATTATACGACCCAGGGCCGATCTGGCAAATTGACGTCCGCTGCCGCCCATGTTAGAATAGCCCGCAGGGAGAATCCAACGATGAAAATCAGCCAACTCTTCGGTCGAACTATCCGCGAGGCGCCAGCCGACGCACAGATCGCCAGCCACCAGCTGCTCGTCCGGGGAGGCTTCATTCGCCAGTTGGGCGCCGGCATATTCAGCTACCTGCACCTGGCGCGCCGCTCCATGAACAAACTGGAAGCCATCCTGCGCGAGGAGATGGAGGCGATCGGCGGCCAGGAGGTCACACTGCCGGTCGTCCATCCCGCCGACATCTGGAAGCGCACCGGGCGCTGGTATGGCATCGGCTCGGAGATGGGCCGCTTCCACGACAAGAACGACCGCGACATGGTGCTCGCCATGACCCACGAGGAGGTCGTCGCGGACCTGCTGCGCACCGAGATCAAGTCCTACAAGGACCTGCCCCGCCTCATCTACCACATCCAGACGAAATGGCGCGACGACCCCCGGCCGCGCGGCGGGCTCATCCGGGTGCGCGAGTTTACGATGAAGGACAGCTACAGCCTGGATGCCACCTGGGAGGGACTGGACGCCCAGTACGAGGCGCACTACCGGGCCTATTTCAATATCTTCCGCCGCTGCGGCCTGCCCGTCGTCGCCGTCAGCTCGGACGTCGGCATGATGGGCGGCCAGATGGCGCACGAGTACATGTATCTCACGCCCATCGGGGAGGACACGATCCTGCTCTGCGAGGAATGTGATTACGTGGCCAACCGCCAGGTGGCACGCTTCCGTAAGCCCGTGCCCATCGCCGAAGAACCTCGCCTCATCGAGAAAGTCGCCACCCCGGGCGTCTCAACGATCGATAGCCTGGCGGAGTTCCTCGGCCTCCCCACCTCACGCACCGCCAAGGTCGTGCTGCTGGTCGCCACCGTGACAGAGGGAGTGGAGGATGTCGAGAAGCTAGTATTCGCCGTCATCCGCGGCGACATGGACGTCAACGAGACCAAACTCACCAATGCCCTGGGCGCCAGGGACCTGCGGCCTGCCACGGACGAGGAAATCCGGGCCGTGGGCGCCGTCCCAGGCTACGCCTCCCCGGTCGGCCTGGTCAGGCCGACCGGCGTGACCGTCGTCGTCGACGAGCTGATCCCGGTCTCGCCGAATCTCGTCGCGGGCGCCAACGAGAGCGACGCCCACCTCCTCAACGTCAACTACGGCCGCGACTACCAGGCGGACATCGTCGCCGATATCGCCGCGGCCGAGGACGGGTACCCGTGCCCGGAATGCGGCGCACCGCTGCACGCGTCGCGCGGCGTCGAGGTGGGCAACATCTTCAAACTCGGCGCCCGCTACTCCGAGGCCGCCGGCTGCGCCTTTCTCGATGAAGCCGGCCGTGAGCAGCCCGTGATCATGGGCTCCTACGGCATCGGCGTCGGCCGGCTGCTGGCCTGCATCGCCGAGGAACACCACGACGAGTTCGGGCTCATCTGGCCGATGTCCGTCGCCCCGTTCCAGGCCCACATCGTCGTTCTCCACGGCAACGAGGACCAGGCCGAGGAACTCTACAACGAGCTCCAGGCCGCGGGCGTCGAGGTCCTCTACGACGATCGGAACGAGCGCGCCGGGGTCAAATTCAACGACGCGGACCTCATCGGCATCCCCATCCGGCTCACCGTCAGCAAACGCGCCATAGAGTCCGGCGGCGTCGAGATGAAGCTGCGCTCCAGCCCCGAGCGGACGGTCATCGCGCGGGATGAAGTGGTGGGACGAGTGAAGGATCAGATCGAGACTCTGCTAGGCTCAGTTTGACGAGCGCGTCGATCGCCTCCCCGCCGTCACGATCTCGGCCAGCGCCATCAGGCCGCCCGAGACGATCGAATGCCCGCCCAACACGACCGGTATGGGCGCCTCGGCGGCGGCCCACGTCATGCGGCGCAGAAACGGCTCCTCGACATCCTGCCAACGGAGAAGATCTGAATAGCAGCGGTCGGCCAGCGAGGGCCAGATGCCGCGCGCGGCAAGGATCACGCGGCTGTCCAGCAGCAGGCCATCCACCATCCCCCCCAGCTCGCGGAAGAAGCGCTCGACGCCGATCTCGCGCAGGTAGTCGGCCAGCAGCGAGCGTACCTCACCGCGCGCCTGGCGCCCGCTGGCCCGCATGCCGCGCTCCTCGGCAAACACGCGAATCCAGCACTGCGTCGCGCGATCGATGGCGTCCCACGCAGATGAGGACACCCGGCCGGCGATAGCCAGACTTGTACCCTCGCGGGCCATGATCGCCAATATCTGGTCCAACTGCCGGGAGGACCAGTCCAGGCCATCCAGATAGGTCCGCAGATGCCCGCCAATGGACGGGTGGCGTCGTGCGATGAGCAGATCCACCGGCGTATCGAGATCGAAGCGCGTCGCTGCCGTGGGCGGGCAGCTCTCGACCGGCATACCCCCCTCGTGTGCGAGCAGCCACGCCACCGCGTTATCGTTCGACTCCCCGGCCACCCAGCTCAGCGCCTGCGCGGCATCCGTGAATCCCACCCAATCGCAGGAATGGACGTTGTTCGTGACGACGAGGCTTTCCGCACGTGCCAGGCGCTCCAGCACCCCGTGCCAGCTCTCCAGCGACAGCAGCGGTGCGGCGCCGCCCCCAGTGTACAGAATCCGCTCCGCAGCATACCGCTCGGCCAGCTGAGCCAGGCGGCGCCCAAATCCAAATGGCTCGCCCGGCGCGTCCACGTCGATTTCCACCGCCAGATGTGCCAGCGTCGCGGCCCAATCCACGTCGTCCGTCGCCACAACCGCCCGCACCACGTGCTCATCTCGCAGCAGCATCTCCA
>Ga0180436_10006571_pt1 | contig 10089 bp, 9 predicted proteins | sample SS_ome_2_FD_132434 | JGI IMG/M metagenome (GOLD analysis project Ga0180436, IMG submission 132434) | Hypersaline lake sediment archaeal communities from the Salton Sea, California, USA - SS_3_S_2 metaG | ecosystem: Environmental > Aquatic > Non-marine Saline and Alkaline > Hypersaline > Sediment...
CCAGTAAGCTCACGTACAACCATGATATCAACACCCTGAATCACTTCAGGTTTGAGGCTTGAAGCATTTACCAACTCATCGTAGACCATTGCCGGTCTAAGGTTTGCAAATGTGCCCATCTCTTTACGAAGTCCTAAAAGTCCTGTCTCTGGACGAAGATGTCTCTCCAGGTTATCCCATTTTGGTCCACCGATCGCCCCAAAAAGAACTGCGTCACATTTTTTTACACCCTGGATCGTCTCATCTGGTAAAGGAACACCTGTCTCATCGATTGCAGCACCACCAAGTAACATCTCTTCATACTTTAGGTTGAAACCTTGCGCCACAGAAACAGAATCAAGTACTTTTATGGCTTCATCAATGATCTCAGGACCGATCCCGTCACCTTTAATGACGCCGATTTTATAATTTTTACTCATTTGATTATGCCTTTGCTTCTTTATTATTTTCAATCTCTTTTTTAGCAAATGCGATAAGTCCACCTGCATCTACCAACTCTTGCATGAAATCAGGAATTGGAGAGAATTTATATGTTTTTGCCTGAGTAACGTTGATGACTTCCCCTGCATCCATATCTACTCTTACAACATCACCTTCATCGATCTGAGTTGCCTCTTCAAGTTCAAAGATAGGTAGTCCCATATTAAATGCGTTTCTATAAAATATACGTGCGAATGTAGGAGCGATAACAGCACTCACGCCGGCCGCTTTCAATGCAATAGGTGCATGTTCACGACTTGAACCACATCCAAAGTTCTCGCCTGCAACGATAATGTCACCCTCTGTCATTTTTGAAACGAACTCCGGGTCTGCATCTTCCATTACATATTTAGCCAGTTCTGATGGCTCACTGGTATTGAGATATCTAGCCGCGATGATGAGATCTGTATCGATATTATCACCAAATTTCCAAACTTTACCTTGCAAAGTTAATTCCTTCATACTGAGAAATAAATCCTCAAAAATTTTCGCGATTATAACCTAAAAAATAAAATTTACCAAATTTTGTGCCCAAAAGTAATAAAATTTCGGTATAATCCACCTTAATCATATCTTAAAAGGTTTTTCACCTCACACATCAAAGGTTTTTAATGGCAACAAAAGACAGCATGAAAAATATTGAAGCACTGTTTCAGTCTAAGAAAAAAGGGGATGTGGTCACACTTGAAAACATCGCAAAAGAGTTTACCAAGCAACCAACTGCAGCACAAGCAAAAAAGATCCATAAGTTTGCTTCCGATGCTAAAGTAGATGTTTGTACTGCTTCAGAGTATGCAAAACTTCTCAACGCTAAAGAGCAAAAGAAAAGAGACGACGCACGAAAAAAACTTTCAGACGGTAGTTCTGAAGATGAGTTTGATCTTCATAAAGAAAAAGAGCTTCTAGAATGGAGTCGTTCGGACTCTCCTGTAAGAATGTACTTACGTGAAATGGGAAAGATCCCTCTACTAACTAAAGAGGAAGAGGTTGACCTCTCTATGCGTATCGAAGAAGGTGAAGATATTATCATCGATGCTATCTGTTCTGTTCCGTACCTTATAGGGTATATCATCAACTATAAAGAGCCTCTACTAAACCGTGAAAGACGTGTAAAAGAACTTTTCAAAAGTTTTGAAGATGATAAATCAGAAAAAGAAGACTCTGATGAATCTGAAGATGAAGCAAGTAACAGTGCACCTAAAGATGATAAAAGAGTCAAACAGGTTGTCGATAGCTTTAAGAAACTTGAAAAAGCAAAAAAAGAGTGGATGAAAGCACGTGAAGACCTGGATACATTTTTAGAAACGGAAGATGATGAAGTAAAGATCCTTCACGAGCGTCTCAAAATAGCCTTCAAAAAAGAGTTACTAAAAGCTGCTCTTTTAAATCTTGGACCAACGTCAAAACTCATCAATGAGCTTGTAAAAGCAATGGAAACAGCTCTGAAGAGTGATGACAGTTTCGAAAAAGAGCTCAAACGTCTAGAGTATAAACTTCCACTCTTTAATGACACGCTCAAAGCCAACCACAAAAAGATCCTTGACAATATCATCAACATGGATAAAGATGATATCATCGATGCAGTGCCTGAAACGACAATGGTCAGTACCTATGTTGAGATCAAGAAACTCTTTGAGACAAGAGAAGCCAGTAAAGGCGGATTTGATCTTACTGAGGAGAAACTCCAGGAGATCCTTGGACAGATACGTCAAGGTAAGGCAAAAAGTGAAGTGGCTAAAACACGTATGGCAAAGTCTAACCTTAGATTGGTTGTTTCCATCGCTAAGCGTTATACGAACAGAGGACTTCCATTCCTTGATCTTATTCAAGAAGGAAACATCGGTCTCATGAAAGCCGTTGATAAATTTGAGTATGAAAAAGGTTACAAATTTTCAACCTATGCAACATGGTGGATCCGTCAAGCGATCTCTAGAGCCATTGCAGACCAGGCAAGAACGATCCGTATCCCTATCCACATGATCGAAACGATCAACCGAATCAACAAGATCATCAGAAAGCACCTTCAAGAGACAGGAAAAGAACCTGATCTAGATACGATCGCTGAAGAGGTAGGACTTTCAGTAGACAAAGTGAAGAATGTCATCAAGATCACTAAAGAGCCAGTGAGTCTTGAGACACCTGTTGGTGATGAAGATGATGGTAGATTTGGTGATTTCATTGAAGATAAAACGACACTGAGCCCAACGGATGTTGTTCTCAAAGATGATCTCAACAACCAGATCGATGATGTGCTTGACCAGCTTAACGAAAGAGAAAAAGCGGTGATCCGTATGCGTTTTGGTCTTCTTGATGATGAAAGTGACAGAACACTTGAAGAGATCGGTAAAGAACTTTCAGTTACACGTGAAAGAGTAAGACAGATAGAGTCATCTGCGATCAAAAAACTCAAGCACCCTAAAGTGGGAAGAAAACTTAAAAACTACATCGAAGAGTAATTCTTCGTTCAAGGATCATGATGTCTGAGCCTAAATTTTTTGTGCTTATTATAGGCACAGAGATCCTGAACCGCCGCAGAAAAGATGCCCATTTTGATTTTGTTTCAAAAGTGTTAGCCGATAAAGGTCATACACTTACAGGGTCATTTACGATTGAAGATGATCCGGCACTCATTATTCAAACGATCCAATTCATTTCTTCTCAAGAAAATGCTGTACTCTTCTCTTTTGGCGGTATAGGCTCTACACCAGATGATCATACACGTAAATGCGCCGCTGTAGCTTTACGAGAAGGAGAACTGGTCACCCATGAAGAAGCAAAGCGTATCATCGTAGATACACTTGGGGATAGAGCTTTCCCCTACTCCGTACGCATGGCAGAACTTCCTGTGGGTGCAACACTCTTAGAAAACCCTGTCAACAAGATGCCTGCATTTGCATTGGATGAGCGTTATTTCTTCATGCCTGGATTTCCTGAGATGAGCCATCCTATGGTAGAGAAGATACTGACTAAACTCATACCAAACAAAAGAACCTATCACCGTTATACACTGACAGCACTTTGTAAAGAGAATGTCTTTATCGAACTAATGGAAAGGATGCCTCAAGGTGTTGAGTTCTCTTCGCTGCCAAAACTCTATAGTGATGGATGGAGAGTGACTATCTCTGTGGCCTCAGATGATGAGGCATTGGCCAAAGAGTCATTTGATAAGTATGTTCATCTTCTTGAAGAGAAAAACATCGTATATGCGCTCAGTGATGGTGAGTAAGATCAATGACCTATCTGGACACCCTCAAACACCCTGTCATTAGACGACTCTCACTCATCCAGTTCATCTCATACTTTGGAACATGGTTCTCTCAGGTCGCTATCTTCTCGATGATCGTCTCGTTTGGTGCGAGTGAAGTCACCATAGCACTTACTGCTGCAATGGCAATGCTACCAGCCGTAGTTCTTGCACCGCTCATAGGACTCATCGTGGATCGTATAGAGTTTAAAAAACTGATGGGTGTTCTTCTTATCATTGAGATCACGATGACACTTGGATTTATCTTCATAAACTCACTGGAGTATGTCTGGGTATTGATGATACTGATCTTTATCCGTTCTGCTGCAGCTTCTTTACTCTTCTCTGCAGAAATGGCACTTTTTCCCAAACTGGTCTCAGGAGAGATGCTTAAAAATACCAATGAGATACATTCAGTGATCTGGTCTCTGTGTTATGCACTTGGTATGGCAGTAGGAGGAATCGCCACACATTATGTAGGTTTTGATCTGGCCTTTATGATAGATGCGATGCTCTATAGCGTTGCCGTACTGCTCCTTATAGGACTGCATCTCTCCATTGAGAAAGTGACACATGTTGAGTCAAACATGCAGATGCTCAAAGATGGGTTTAACTATATTCGGTCACAAAAGAAGATACAACACCTTATACTCTTACATGCTGCCATAGGTCTTACATCATTTGATGCACTCATCACACTTCTTGCTGATTTTCAATACAAAGAGTACATTGCCGTACCTCTTGCGATCGGGTGGATGAATGCAACAAGAGCTTTAGGCTTGATGATCGGCCCGTTCATCATCAGTAAGATTATTTCTAAAAAGAACCTGCATTACTTTTTCATACTGCAAGGTCTGGCCATTATGCTTTGGTCTTTTTTAGAGTTTAATTTCTATCTGGCACTCATAGGTCTCTTTATCACGGGTGTTTTTATCACTACGTTATGGTCATACACTTATTTACTCATTCAAGAGGAGACAGAGAGTAAGTATATGGGAAGGGTCATCTCTTATAATGATATGGTCTTCATGCTTGCAAATGTCACCACTGCCCTCTTCATTGGATACGCAGCAAAATGGGGAATGTCACTCGAAGGTATAACATTCACGTTAGGTTTTGGTTTTATCATTGTTGCAGCCTATTATATGTGGTTTAAAAAGCGGTATATAGATGAACCAAACTAACAGAACCATATGCTACAACTGCTACCGTCCTCAAACCTCATGCATGTGCAAATATATCACTCCCATAGAGACAAACACACGATTTATCATTTTGATGCATCCTAAAGAGTTCAAAAAAACCAAAAATGGTACTGGCCACTTTACCAACCTCTCTTTGAAAAATTGTGAGATCCATGTTGGCATTGATTTTACAGAGCATGAAGCTATCAACCATATCATCAATGATACATCCAATCGATGCTATACACTCTACCCCCATGAAAGCAGTATTAACCTTAATGAAACATCTATTGAAGATGAGAAAGAAAATATCGTCATATTTCTTATAGATTCTACCTGGCCCTGCTCAAAAGCTATTTTAGCTGCCAGTCCAAATATTGATACATTACAAAAGATCAGCTTCACACATACGGAAACTTCAAAATTCACTTTTAAAGAACAGCCTAAAGCGTATTGTTTGAGTACGATGGAGTCTACTTTATGTGTATTGAAACTATTGAATTCACATCAAGTTGAAGCTATTGAGAGTAAAAAATTAGAGACCTTTTTACAGCCTTTTGAAAAAATGGTAGAGTATCAACTCTCCTGTGTCTAACCGTTCAAACCCTATATCAATTTAAATAAGAGTGCCGTAGTAACAAAAGAGATCAGTATCCCATAGCCTACAATAGCCGAACTCAGTCTTGGTGCCAATCCTGACAATGATGCCATTGCTCCAGCAGTGATCATCGGAGCCATTCCCGCTTCCATCACAGAGACATCTGCAGCCAAACTGCTCCACCCTGCTATTTTAACGATAGCCAGTGCGATCATGGGTGCGATCACCAATTTTATCAACAGTGCCATCCCAAAAGGTTTGAGCTCATGACCTGGCAATTTAAGTTGCAACTGCAAACCTACTGCAACCAATGCGAGTGGTACAATAGTATTGGCTAAAATGCCCAATACTTTTGTAACCTCTGCAGGAAAAGATACTCCCATAAAAAACAATGCAATGATCAATGAAATAAATGGAGGGAATGTCATGATCTTGACAAACATGATCTTCACATTGATCTCACTGGTATTTGAATAATAGGCCGCTACAAATATACCATACGTTGCCAGTGCCAAAAAGGTACCCAGCTGGTCATAGACTAAAATGAAAGGAAGTGATGCATCGCCTAAATAGGCACTGATGATAGGAATCCCTAAAAAAGAAGAATTCGTTAACACTGCTACGAGCATTAACGCACCCGTCACTTCTTTACTAAAATTGTACATATTAGATATAACAAGTGTAATCAGTGCGGTCACTATCATTACAACCCATGCGATGATCACAGGTATCATAATATCCATAGATAGAGTAAGTTTAGGGATCTGTAATAAGATCATTGCAGGGAGCGAAATGAATATAACGAACTTGTTTAAAACAGCTGCTGCATCTTCAGGAAATACTTTTAGCCTGTTTAATCCGTATCCAATGGCTATAGCCACTACAATAAGTATAAAATTTTCCATAGAATGATTAAACTACCATCGAATAGTGTTATAATAGATCACGGATATAGTCATCTATATCATCACGGACCACTTCTCGTACATTTCTAGGATTTCTATCTTCATCAACAATCACAAAAGTGAACAGAGCATGTGTCACACTATACTCTTCATGGGTCTCTCTACATTTTATCTGGACATCAACATCCACTTGAACGGACGTATTTCCTATCTTCTTTATCTCAGTGTAGATCGTAAAAATTGCACCGTTATAGACCGGTCTGATAAAGCTCATATCACTTACAGCGACAGTCACTGCAGGTGAGATCAAAATGTCTTCGATGGCAATGGATGCCGCCTTATCCATCTTACCCATCAGCCAACCACCAAATACAGTACCCGCATGGTTTAAATCCGTGGGGAATACACGTCCTCTAAGTGCGATCATTTTCATTTGTACTCCTCATTCTTGATTTGGTAAGCAAGGTCTCTCTTTAGACTTTAGATGTTGTTCAGTACAAACATCTCCATCTCTTTGACTATAAGATCAAGTGTTCTCTCAGCGTCGATCACTTCCAAAAGATCTTTTTTAATGTAGAATGTCTGGATCTCTTCAAGTGGGTCAGTATATATCTTCATTCTATCAAAGAAAACCTCTACACTGTCATCAGAACGTACTACTTCTGCCTCAGCTGCTCTTCCCAAAATACGCTCTTTAGCCACATATTCACTTACGCGTACTTCGATCACGGATACAAGCTCGATCTCTTTTTCATCTTTTAACATTTCATCCAGTGCATGCATCTGCTCAACACTCCGCGGATATCCATCGATCAATACCACTTCTACAGGTGCATTCTTGATCGCTGAAATGATCGTATCCATGATGATATCAAGAGGAACCAATGCCCCTTGTGAGATATAGCCATCGATCGTTCTACCAAGTTCACTACCGCTGGCAACCTCTTCTCTTAACATATCTCCTGTTGAGTAGTGAACGATACTCTCACTATGTCTCCCAGCAATAATACTCGCATCCGTTGTCTTCCCAGAACCAGGTGCACCTATAATTAAAAACAGTTTCTTTTGCATAGTCTATCTTCCCAATATCTTGATGTATTTCTATTATGCCACTCTGTTATAGCATTACTATAGCATGAGAATAATTTGTAGTATTTTGGTTTTAAAGTGTTTAGTTAGAGTACGTTATGTAGTAAAAAGTGAGGATATATAATACCCTCACTTATTTGATTTAAGCACGAAGCCTGTCATCTTTAAAAAGTTCATACTTTTTACGTAAAGAAGCCACTTTTTTTCGTGTATATCCCAGTTTTTCAGAAATGGCGATATCTGACATCTTGTATTGTAAAGATTTTATCACCATCAAGGCATAACCAGATATCGGAAGGATCTCATTCTTATACAGTGAGGTACTCTGTACAATGACCTCCATCGTTTCATAAGGCTTGTTGACACTGATGAAACTTGAAACGATGAACTTTCTACCTTCTAATTTATCGAACAGACTGTTTCTCTCTTTTACATTCAAGGATTCCAATCCAGAAAGATAAAGCGGTTGATCTATATGCGCACCATGTACTTTATCTCTCCAACCTTTAGTATTTAAAGAGATAAAAGTGATGTTGATATCTTTTCTTTTCCCGTATGCCAGGACCAATTGATCGGTGTACGCGATATTGTTCGTCGTGATGACCATCGGAAACTTGATCTTGTTAATATACTCCTCAAGAGCGATATCCTTCAAAACATAATCGTGATACTTTCCATAAAGTGCATTTTTAAACTTCAACTTCTCAAACTCTTGGTAATGCTCGATCTTCTTAACAAGTATATCCATACTGACTGGCTTCAAAATGTAGTCTTTCGCACCTAATTTAATAGGCTCAGTAAGTGTTTCATTACTTTTGTGACTCACTAACAGCAGAATGGACTTTTGCTTGAATTTTTGAATAAATGCTTTGGTGCTGCTCATAGAAAATACTGTAGAGAGTATATAAACATCTCCCGTACTTGATTTAGAAGCTTTGTTAACACAGTCAAATACTTCTGTTTCGTAACCTGACATCTTTAACTTTTCAGAAATATCATTTGCAAGTAATATCTCTTTTTCTATGATTGTTATAACCAACTTTTTTTCCTGAACTTACTTTTTTTCTTATACCTACATGCCTTCTCTATTTCAGGAAGGCATACAGTTTCACTATTTATGCGTTAACCAGATCTTCGATCTGTCCAACGATACTTGGATCTTCAAGTGTTGATGTATCTTGAGTGATCTTTTCACCTTTAGCGATGGCTCTAAGAATTCTTCTCATGATCTTACCTGATCTTGTTTTTGGAAGATCCGGAACAAATACCATATCATCACAAAGTGCAATATTACCGATCTCTGTCTTAATGATACCGTTGATCTCTTTCATGGTCTCAAGCTCATTTGCCACATCATTTTTATGCTCCACTGGAACTGATTTAAGTACGATATATGCAAAGATTCCTTCACCCTTAAGATCATGTGGTTTACCTACAACAGCCACTGCAGCTACATTGTCATGTTTCTTGATTGCTGCTTCAACTTCAGCTGTACCCATACGGTGTCCAGATACATTGATAACGTCATCTGTACGACCAGTGATCGTGATATAACCGTTTTCACCATAGATCGCGCCGTCACCTGTAAAGTATACCGGTTTACCATCTTTCACTACATCACCGAAGTAAGACTTTTTGAAACGCTCATCATCACCCCATACACCACGTATCATTGAAGGCCAAGGGCGTGTTACACACATATATCCGCTTTCACCCTCACCTACTTTATCACCCGTCTCAGGGTCAAGGATCTCAGCCATGATACCTGGTAATGGAAGTGTTGCACAAGCAGGTTTGATCGGTGTTGCACCTGGTAGTGGTGAAACAATGTGACCACCTGTCTCAGTCTGCCAGTATGTATCTACGATCGCACACTTACTCTGACCTACTTCTTCATAGTACCATTTCCATGCCGGTGGATCTATCGGCTCACCCACTGTTCCAAGTACTTTAAGGGAAGAGATATCATACTTCGCTGGCTCATCTTCACCTGTTTTATGAAGTACACGGATCGCTGTAGGTGCTGTATAGAATTGGTTGATTCTATGCTCTTCTACCATTTTCCATGGACGACCGGCATCAGGAAATGTAATAACACCTTCGAACATTACCGTTGTTGCACCCATTGCAAGCGGTCCATATACGATATACGTATGTCCTGTGATCCAACCCACATCTGCTGTACACCAGTACGTATCATTCTCTTTGACGTCAAATACCCACTCCATGGTCATTTGTGCCCAAAGGATGTATCCAGCTGTATTGTGCTGAACACCTTTTGGTTTACCTGTACTACCTGAAGTATAGAGTAAGAAGAGCGGGTCTTCACTATCCATAGGTTCAGCATCACATTTACCAGATTTACTTTGGATAAGTTCATTGTATGAATAGTCACGTCCTGCTACCCATGTCACCTCTTCATGGTTTCTCTCCACAACCAAAACTTTTTCAACCGGTGTTTCACCTTCAAGTGCTGCATCTACTACAGGTTTGAGCATATATGGTTTAGTTTTTCTGTACGCACCATCAGCAGTAATCACCACTTTTGCTTCAGCATCATCAATGCTGTCACGTAGTGCTTCAGAAGAG
>Ga0180436_10006572_pt1 | contig 10088 bp, 9 predicted proteins | sample SS_ome_2_FD_132434 | JGI IMG/M metagenome (GOLD analysis project Ga0180436, IMG submission 132434) | Hypersaline lake sediment archaeal communities from the Salton Sea, California, USA - SS_3_S_2 metaG | ecosystem: Environmental > Aquatic > Non-marine Saline and Alkaline > Hypersaline > Sediment...
CCGCGAACTCGCTCGGTCAACAATGTTTCGGGTGGTATTCGCTTGGCTACCCGCACTCCGGGTCCGCAACCACAGGCCGTCGCTCGCCCGAACAGCCCGGCTTTTCCGTCCTCGACCAAACGCGACCGCGCACATTCGCTTCGGGCGGGACGTGCCATTCACGCCATTGTGCTCTCCATCGACCTCCCGGCCCGAAGCGCGCTGCGCACAATGCGCGTGCTTGGCAATCCACGGAGAGCGCACTCAGGGAGCGTTGCTGAAGCACGGAGGCAGGCCGTCGCTCGCCCGAGCAGCGTGGTCACCGCCTCTTCGCTTCTCAAATGACCACGCTGCTCGGGCGACGCTGGGTCGTCGACACCGTGAGGTGGCGTCGATCCAGAAGGCCGGCGCACCGGGTCCCCGGGACGCGGAACTCCAAACGAACGTACCACCCGACCTCATCTGCGCCGATCTGCGTGATCTGCGGTTTCTCCGTGCGATGAAATGCGGTGCTTTGCGATCTTCGCGCCTCGGCGATTCAAAGCGTCGGGACGCGGTAAAGTACCGAACCATGAAACGTCTTGCCCTCATCGTTGCCGTCGCGTCCCTGGTACCTCTCACCGCAGCCGCCGACGAGATCCCCGACGAATGGCTCATCGTGTCCGAGAAGACCGACTTCCGCGCGACGTCGGACTACGCCGAGACCATGGAGTTCCTCCGCAAGGTCGAGGCCGAGGCGCCGGAGATCATCCAGCTGACGAGCTTCGGCCGTTCCGCCGAAGGCCGTGAGCTCCCACTGGTCATCGTCTCGTCCGACGGCGCCTTCACCCCCGAGGCCGCCGCGGCCACCGGCAAACCGGTGCTGCTGCTGGAAAGCTGTATCCACGCCGGCGAGGTGGCCGGCAAGGACGCCACGATGATGCTGCTGCGGGAGATCGCCCTGGGCAACCGGCCCGATCTCGCCGAGGCCGCGGTGACCCTCTTCGCTCCCATCTACAACCTGGACGGCCACGAGCGCATCTCCCCCACCAACCGGCCCAACCAGGACGGCCCCGAGGACGGCATGGGCTTCCGCGCCACCACCCAGGGCATCAACCTCAACCGCGACTTCCTGCACCTGGGAAGCCCCGAGGCGCAGGCCATGGCCCGGCTGGTAGCCGAGTGGCGGCCGCACCTGCACGTGGACAACCACACCACCAACGGCACCGACCACGCCTGGGTCCTGACCTGGATGGTGGCCGAGGCGCCGCTGCTCGATCCCGGAGTCGACGCCTGGGTCTCCGAGCACCTGCCGAGGGTGCTCGCCGCCACCGTCGAGGCCGGCCACCCCAGCGGTCCCTACGTCTCGTTGTGGGACCGAACCGACGTCGCCGCCGGCATGAGCTGGGCGGGCATCCAGTTGCCCCGCTTCTCCACCGGCTACTTTCCGCTGATCAACCGGCCGTCGATCCTCATCGAGATGCACGCCCACAAGCCGTTCCGCGATCGGGTTCTGGCCAACCGGGACTTCATGGACGCGCTCATCGTCGAAGCCGGCCGCGCCGGGCCGGAGCTGGTCCGCGCCGTGGCCGCCGCCGAGCAGGCCACCGTGGCCAAAGGGCGCCCCGACGCCGAGCCGTCGGCGGCGGTAGTGACCTGGAAGGCGTCCGGCGACCTCGACTCGGTGACCTGGCCGGCCTACCGCATCACCGAGGAGACCTCGGTCGTCACCGGCAACCCCCGGGTGATCTACCACCGTGGGGAGGTCGAAGAGATCGAGCTGCCGTGGCGCCGCACCGTCGAGCCCGACCTCATCGTCCCACGACCGCGCGGTTACATCGTCCACGCCGGGTGGCCCCGCATCGCGGCGGCGGTCGAGGGGCACGGGCTCCGCCACGACATCCTCCCGGAAATCGTCACCGTCGAGGTCGAGACCATCCGCCTGTCGAATCCGACCTTCGGGACCTCGCCCTTCCAGGGCATCTTCCTGGTCGACGAGGTCGAGGTCTCCCGGCAGACCGAGACCCGGGAGGTCCCGGCGGGCAGCTTGTGGATCCCCGCCGACCAGCCGGATTTCCAGGTCGCGGTGCAGCTCTTCGAGCCCGAGGCCCCGGACTCCCTGCTGCGCTGGGGCGACCTGTCCTCGATCTTCGAGATGAAGACCTACATCGGTCTCGACCGCCTCGAGGAGCTCGCCGTCGAGATGCTCGCCGACGACACCGTTCGCGCCGAATGGGAGAGCGCCCTCGCCGACGAGGCCTTCGCGTCGAACTGGCGGGCCCGGTACGGCTGGTGGTACCGCCGGACGCCCTACTGGGACGAGCAGGTCGGTCTGCTGCCCATCTACCGCGTCATGGGACCGCCGCCGTCGACGGCTCCCTGAGCCGTGGCGGCGAACCGAACCGACCCGGCGGCCGGCTGGGCGCCCCTGGGCGCGGCCCTGCTCGCCTACCACCGCGGCGAGCGCGACGCCGAGGTCATCGTCGCCAGCGATGTCTGGGAGGACGAGCCAACTCCGGCGGCGGCCTTCTACCGGCCCGACGATGCACCGCTGCCCGAGCTCGATCGAACGGCGCTCGCGCACTGCCGCGGCCGGGTCCTCGACCTCGGGGCCGGAGCCGGCCGCCACGCCCTCGAGCTGCAGCGAGCCGGGCACCAGGTGGTGGCCGTCGACCTGCTGCCCGAGGCGGTGGAGATCATGCGCGACCGCGGCGTGGCCGACGCCCGGCGAGGCGGCCTCGACGCCGTGCACGGCGAGGTCTTCGACACCGTGCTCATGCTCATGCACGGGCTCGGCGTCACCGGCACGTTGCGCGGTCTCGGCGAGCTCCTGGAGGCGTTGCCGCCGGTGTTGGCCGCCGGTGGGCGATTGGTCTGCGACTCGGCCGACCTCGCGGCGGTCCTCGAGGACGAGTCCCCCGAGCTCCGCCGCGAGCTCGCCGGCGCCGATCGGTACCTCGGCGAGGTCGAGTTCGGCCTCCGCTTCGGCGTCCTCGAAGGCCCGCCGTACCCCTGGCTCTTCGTGGATCCGGAGGGACTGAGCATCATCGGCGAAGCGGCGGGTTATGACGTCACCATTGCGGCGCAGGGGAGCCGGGGGGCGTTCCTCGCAGTCCTGACCCTTCCTCAAACCGATCATTTACAAGACCTTGAAGAGCAATCCTAGATTTTGATGATACGCTCTGAAAACCATGTCGGCGGACCCCGTGGCGCCGTTCGAAAAGGAAACGACCATGCGCAAATCCCTGCTGTTGATCGTCTTGTTCCTGATCACTGCCGGCGTCTCCGCCCAGGAGCCCACCGCCGGTGATACCGAGTCCGCCGCCGCCGCACCGAGCACCACCACAGCCCCGAACCCGGCGGTCCTCCGCGTCAACGGGGAGCCGGTGTACGCCATCGAGATCAGCATGATCATGCAGAGCGTCCAGACCCAGCTCGTCCAACGCGGCGAAGAGGTGGACCAGCGTGAGCTCGCCAAGGTGGCGACCCAGCGCGTCGTCGAGCAGAAGCTTCTCGTCCAGGAAGCCCGCCGCTTCGGCGTCACTGCCAACGAGCTCGACGTCGCCCGCGCGGCCCAGGTGGCCGAGCAGCAGGCAGGCGGCCGTGAGGAGTTCGAAGCCAAGCTCGAAGCCACCGGCTCGAACTACGAACAGTTCCTCGGCATCATCCGCGAAATCGAGACGATGAAGGCCTTCGTCAACCAACAGGTCAAGCCCGGCGTCGAGGTCACCGACGAGGAGGTCGCCGCCTACTACGAGGCCAACCCCGAGGCCTTCGACGCCGAGGAGCGCGTCCACGCCTACCACATGATCTTCATCGTGGGCGAGGATGCCGCGCCGGAGCTTCTCGCCGCCAAGCGCAAGAACGCCGAGGCCGCCCGCCTGCGGGCGCTCGAGGGTGACGAAGACTTCACCACCGTGTGTCGGGAGCTCTCCGAGGGGCCGTCCGCACCCAACGGGGGAGACCTGGGCTGGGTCAATCGGGACCAGCTCGTCGAACCGCTCGCGGAGGCCGTCTTCAACCTCGAGCCGGGCGGCATCTCGCCGGTCGTCCAGTCCCGCTTCGGCTTCCACGTCGCGACCGTCACGGACCGCCGTCCGGCCGAGCGCATCAGTCTCGAGGACGCTTCGGATCAGGTGCGGGCCTTTCTCGAGCAGGAAAAGGCCGCCGACGCCGTCGGCGAGCTTCTCGACGCCCTGATCCAGACCGCCAATGTGGAGAATCTCATCGGCGGCGGCGCGTCGGCTCAGGCCACCGGCATCAACTGAGGGCTCTCCGACCGCAGCACAGCGTTCAGTCGGGCAGATCCATCTCCACGAACTCCATGGAGAGCGAGTTGATGCAGTAACGCTTTCCGGTGGGTTTCGGCCCGTCGTCGAAGACGTGGCCGAGGTGGGCACCGCACCGTTCGCAGTGGACCTCGGTGCGAACCATGCCGTAGCTTCGATCCTGGGTGGTTCCGATATTCGCGTCGTGAACCGGTTGGAAAAAGCTCGGCCACCCCGTGCCCGAGGTGTACTTGGTATCGGAGACGAACAGGTCGAGGCCGCAGCCGGCGCAGCGGTAGACGCCCTCGCGGTCGTTCTTCCAAAATGCGCCGGAGCAGGCCATTTCGGTCCCCTGCCGGCGGATGATCTTGAAGACCTCGGGGTCGAGCTCGGCTTTCCACTCGGCCTCGGTCTTCTGGACACGGGTGGAGGTCATCATCTCGCCCTTCTCCACCGACCACACCTGGATGAAATCGTCCACCTTCGCCTTCCCTTCCCCGGCGTCGCCGGAGGTCATCGGAACGACCGCCAGCGCCGCGGCCGCAATCAGCATCATTTTCCATGGTCTCACTGTCGCCTCCGTCTTCGAGCCTCATTCATCGAGCTCGCCCGTTGATGTGCCGACGGCCGGCGAAAAGTTGCACCGCCTCGCCCACGAGCTTCGGTGATATGCTCTCCGGACCTATTTCAAACGGCCCTGGAGATGGACCATGAGCACCGAACTGAGCTTCTTCGAACAGGTCAACAAGAACTTCGACATCGCCGCCGTCCTCACCGATCACCCCCGCGGCCTTCTCGAGCAGATCAAATCCGTCAACAGCGTCATCCACTTCACCTTTCCCCTGATTCGCGACGATGAATCGTTGGAGGTCATTCACGCCTGGCGGGCCGAGCACAGCCAGCACAAGCTGCCCACCAAGGGCGGAATCCGCTATGCCGCCAACGTCAATGAGGACGAGGTCATGGCCCTCGCGGCGTTGATGACCTACAAGTGCGCGATCGTCAACGTGCCCTTCGGCGGCGCCAAGGGCGGCGTCAAGATCTCCGCCCACGAGTACTCGACTCGGGAGCTCGAGCGCATCACGCGCCGTTTTACCTTCGAGCTCAACAAGAAGAACTTCATCGGCCCGGGCCTGGACGTTCCCGCCCCGGACTTTGCGACCAGCGGCCGCGAGATGGCCTGGATCGCGGACACCTACCTCACCCTGAACCCGCAGGAGATCGACGCGCTCGGCTGTGTCACCGCGAAACCCGTCGGCCAGGGCGGCATCCGGGGCAGGGTCGAAGCCACCGGCCGCGGCGTCTACTTCGGTCTGCGCGAGGCCTGCAGCGTCGGCGACGACATGCGGTCTTTGGGCCTGAACACCGGGCTCGAGTCCAAGCGGGTGGTGGTTCAGGGCCTCGGGAACGTGGGCTATCACGCCGCGAAGTTCCTGCAGGAGGACGGCGGCGCCGAGATCGTGGGCGTCGTCGAGTATGAAGGCGCAATCTCGAAACCCGATGGGATCGACGTCGAGGCGCTCATGGCTCATCGCCGCGAGACGGGCTCGATCCTCGATTTCGAGGGCGCCGAGAACCTGGACGTCCGCGACCAGGGCCTCGAGCTGGAGTGCGACATTCTGGTCCCCGCGGCGTTGGAGAATGCGATCACCATGGACAACGCGCCGCGGATCAAGGCCAAGATCATCGCCGAGGCCGCCAACGGGCCGATCAGCTCGGACGCCTCGAACCACCTCTTCGACCGTGGCGTGATGATCATTCCCGACGCCTTCATCAACGCCGGCGGCGTCACCGTTTCCTACTTCGAGTGGTTGAAGAACCTCCAGCACGTCCGCTTCGGCCGGATGGAGAAGCGATTCACCGAAGGCTCCAGCAAGAAGCTGCTCAGCGCCATCGAGAGCTCCACCGATCGCATCTTCTCCGATCGCGAGATCGCGGAGATCGCCAAAGGGCCGGGTGAGATCGACCTCGTCAACTCGGGCTTGGAAGAGACCATGATCGAGGCCTATCACGAGATCCGGGAGATCAAGAACGCCAAGGGAGCGGCGGTCGACCTCCGCACCGCCTCGATGATCGCCGCCATCGACAAGGTCGCGGTGTCCTACCGCGAGCTGGGCGTCTTCCCATAAACTGCCGCCGATTCGGCGCCGTCAGTTCTCCAACGTGAAGGGGATCTCGACGTCGCTCTCCTCGAGGTCGATGCTGAGGACGTAGCGGCCGGGCTGAACCCCTCCGGGAATGTCGAAGAGCAGTCGCCCCCGGCAGGCCCGGAAGTCGTTGACGCTGAACTCGTCAAAGGACACCCCCTGCCCCGGCCCGACGAAGAACCTGAAGGCGCAATCCTGCTTCCGCGGCGGCCAGTACTCCATCGGATCGCGCACCACGTCCGCCGAGCGCAAGAAGGCCTGGAGCGAGGAGTAGGACTCGTTGAACTCCTTCTGAGTGGCGAGGGCGACCACCGCGCCCTTCGGCGTGCGAACCGACACCTTCTCGCGTTGGATGCGCGCCGTCTGCCCGGGCGGAGAGGTCACCGCAGCCTCGAGGAGCAGCCATTCGGAACCCAGGTTGTTCTGCGCGTGCCGGTAGCCGATGGCAACCTCCGCCTCCGGACCCTTGTTGATCAGGACGTACTGGCCCGCACGTTCGACCCCGGGATCGTCGGTGGGTTCGAGGCTGGAGCAGCCCACGAAGATGACGCTCACCAGCGCCGTCAGGAGAAGAGCTTTCGTCAGTCTGTTGTCGAGTGTGATCATTACAACCCCTTTTTCGGTTTCCGATCTCGGTTGGAATGCAATCGCGATGCCATCGATCGACCCTCGGATCCGCCAGCCGCGGCGCCCGAAGCGATCCTTCGTGGTGACAGTACGTCGCTTGCAGGCGACAGGTTACCGTATTGCTCGAATCGGCCCGCGACCCGCTATACTGCTCCCGGCTTCGCTGCTGCTGACCGCGGCGGCGGCCGCCGCACCGGCAACTTCTCCATCGACAGCCGCAGTGGGAGGGTTTCATGAGCAAACCGAGGTACTACTTTCCTGGCGACCGCACCAGGTCGATTTCGATTTCGCCAATCTCGGGTTCGATTACACCGCCTGCCCGTACCGATTCGAAGCGGTGTACCGAGATGGAGTCTGGCGCGTCCGAGGCCTGATCGAGTCCAACGACATGACGATCCCCGAGGGAAGCCAGTGTCTCCACTACGGCCAGCAGCTCTTCGAAGGAATGAAGGTACAGAGCGCACCGGACGGGCGAATCTACGCCTTTCGCCCCTTCGAGAACGCACGCCGGATCAACCAGGGCGCCCGCTACCTCTGCGGTCCCGAGATTCCGGAGGAGCTCTTCGTCCGCGGCGTCGAGGAGGTCGCGGCCGCCAACCACCCGTACATTCCGCCGCACGGCAGCGGCGCTGCGCTCTACGTCCGGCCCTTCTACCTCGGCATCGATCAGAACGTCGGCGTCAAACCCGCCAACTCGTTCGTCTTTCGGATCTTCGTCTCTCCGGTCGGTCCCTACTTCAAGGGAGGCTTCGGCCCGGACCAGGGCAAAGAGTTCATGGTCAGCCACCTCGACCGCGCGGCCCCTCACGGCACCGGACACATCAAAGCCGGCGGCAACTACGCCTGCTCGTTCACACCCGGCGCCGAGGCCAGGAGCGCCGGCTTCGCCGAGGCGCTCTACCTCGATCCCCGGGAACACCGGACCATCGAGGAGATCGGCGCGGCGAACTTCCTCGGCTTCCGCGACGGAACCCTGATCACACCCGACTCCGGCAGCATCCTCAAGTCGATCACCCGCTCGTCGCTGCTCGAGATCGCTTCGGATGCCTTCGGTTGGACCACCGAGGAGCGGGAGATTCCCCTCGAGGAGCTCTCGGACCTGGAGAGTGCCGCCTGCTGCGGCACCGCCGCCGTCATCTCGTGGATCTCACGCATCGTCGACGGCGATCGTCAGTGGAACTTCGAGTTCGACGAGCGTTGGCAGCAGCTCTACGACTCGCTGGTGGGCATTCAGACCGGGACCCGCGACGACCCCTACGGTTGGCGCCACGAGATCCCCGTCGACTGAAAACTCGGGATCAGCGGACCGCGAGCTCGCCGACGGCCTGCTCGCGGTCGTCGAAGATGGGGACCACCTGGTCGAGCCGGGTGAGAGCGAAGAGCCTCCGGAGCCGGCGGGCGGGATTGACGAACGCCATCCTCCGCCCCTGTTCCTCGAAACGCTGAAGGTGGCCGACGAGCTCGCCGAGACCGGTGGAGTCGACGTGGTCGATGCCCTGGAGATCGATGATCACCGGACCACTCTCCGACGCGAGAATCTCACGGAGGAATCCGGAGAACGCCTCGGCCGACTCACCCAGCTTGATCACGCCCCGGACCTCAACGATGGTGACGCCGTCCTCATCCACTCTGTCGATTTCCATCCTACCTCCCGGCAAAGGCCTGGCCCGGCCCGGTCCGCATTTCATGTCGATCCTGGCCCGAAGTATTCACCAGCGATCCGCTGCGGTCAACGATGCGTCCGGTCGATGCACCTCATCGGAACCACCCTCTCCGACCCGGAGTTTCGGATCCGCTGCCGGCCCGGGCGGCCGCCTGCGCACGCCGTCGTTCGTCGGGATCGCGCTCGACGAGCAATCCACCGGCCTCCTCGACCTGAGGGAGGAGCTCGGGCGCCGAGTTGAGGATGAGAACATCGAGGAAGAGCTCCTCGGGCAGCGCCCGGGCCACCGTTTCCGACACCAGGTTGAGCGCACCGCGCAGGGATTTCATGGCACCGGGCACCAACCAGACGAAGAGACTCGGCTGAGAGCCCGCACCATCGTTCCCCACCGTGACCCGGACGAGGTGGGCGAATGCCACATCCGGGCACGCTTCCAGACCTTCCCGAAGTCGGCCCTCGGATTCGCTCGGGAGCTCGCCCAGCATGGCGGCGACACTGAGCTGCGGTTGCCTCGACGATGGTTCATCCATGCCGCGATGATATCGGAGATTCGATCCAGCGGGGGAAAGCACGCTTCAACTCGATTCCCGACCGTGGGCGTTGCACTCGGGAAATGGTAGGTTGAGAAGGTGTTCCGCTCCCTGATTGCCGTTGTCATCTGCGCCCTGCCGGTGGGCGTATCGGCGCAAGACCTGGAGAGTGCCCTGGGACAGGCGCGAACGTATGTCGAGGCGCACCGCTACCAGGACGTCATCGACCTCCTGGCCCCCTTCGACGACCTCACCGAAGTCGAGGCCCGCTACGCCGTGAACGCCGAGATCGGACGAGCCCACTTTCACCTCGGAGACTACGCTGCCGCCGACGCCGCCTTTCGCGCCGCAGTGCTCCTCCGACCCCAACGGGTGGAAACCGCCCTCTACCTCCAGGCAACCTCGTACCTCACCGGAAATCGAGAGCAGGCCTATGCCATTTTCCGCGAGGTCATCGCCAGCGGAGCCACGGACCTGCACCTCGCCGTCAGCCTCCCCGGCGAGCGCCTCTTCCTCGGCGACCGCGAGGTCTGGCAGATCCTCGACGAGCTCTCCAGACCGCTCGAGGTCGATCCGGACCGAGGGTCGGTGCTGGGTGTCGAGCTCGGCCAACCCCGCCGCGAGGTCGAAACCACCCTCGGTGTCGAGAGCGGCGACGAGGAGGACTCCGCCCTGTCCGCCAGCGCCGGGCCCTACCTGACCTGGGTCTTCGTCTTCGACGCCGACGACACCCTCGCGCAGATCACGCTCTACAACGAACACCTCTACCGCTACACCCCGTTCCGCCTCGAGCTGGCGCCGGGGCTCGACTGGCGGGCCGGGCCGGCGGAGGCCACCTCCACCCTCGGCGCGCCCACCTCTACCGCGACCGCGGAGGATGGCCTCGTCGTCATGA
>Ga0180436_10006573_pt1 | contig 10088 bp, 7 predicted proteins | sample SS_ome_2_FD_132434 | JGI IMG/M metagenome (GOLD analysis project Ga0180436, IMG submission 132434) | Hypersaline lake sediment archaeal communities from the Salton Sea, California, USA - SS_3_S_2 metaG | ecosystem: Environmental > Aquatic > Non-marine Saline and Alkaline > Hypersaline > Sediment...
AATCCATCTGATAACCGGGCCTCCTTCCTTTTCAACCTGGAGGCTTCTATCAAGCAAAGCCCCGAGGACCTCTTCGGCATCCTTGGCCAGACGCCACCTGACAGAGGGGGCGAAAAAAACTTCTGAATAAAGGATGTTCTGATCGGCCATGTTCCGGTGGATCTGTTCGAGAGCCAGCAGGTAGTCGGAAGGTTCCCGCAGCCGGGAGGAGATCCTCTCCCTGACAGCTTCCAGGTCCGGCCGGCTCGAAATCTGAAAAGCTTCCGCGGAGGATTTGCCTCCCCTGTCTCCTCCCTGGCCGGTTCCCTTAAGCTCAAGGGCTTCCAGGGCCTTCGGCGTTACCGCACCCTCCAGGTGAACGTGCAGTTCAGCCTTAGGGAGTGATTTTATCAGTCGGATTAGATCGGTTTTTTCCATCAATTATATTCACTGCGGCAGGATCTGCTTTTCAATCCGGCCCGAGCAGGAGTGCTTTTCAGCAAGGGCTGCGGCTCAGCTTCCCAGTAACTGCAGCTCTCTAAGGTAATCTATGGTCTCCTCGGAAATAAAAGATTCATAAGTGCGAAGCTCAATTGTGTCCGGGGCCAGTTCCTTCATTCTATCCCAGCACATTGGAGTCACAAAAACTACCTCTGCTTCGGCAAGGATCTCTTCAATAACCTCGGAATTGTCGATCGGGGATATCCAGAATTTTTTTTCGGTCGTCGGTCGGTATATGCTCATGTATATATCCCAGGAGGCATGCATGGTGTTTTCATCCTGGATGACAATGGCAATATTTTTGGACTGTGCCGTTTGAAGGATTTCCTCGTATATTTTATGGCTGGGTTTGATCTCGATGAGCTGTTTTTCAAAGCGCCTGGCCATTGCCCCGACTTCCTGGATGTGCCAGCTGGTGGTTAGAAAGTAATCGGCATAGGAGAGCCGGCGGTCTGTTTCCTCTTCGGGAGAGCCCAGGGTGATGGCGGTGACCTCCGCGCCGATCCGGTCCCTGATTTCCCGAGCGAAGCAAAATGCTTCTTCTACATGGTCTATAACGGCCAGCTTCAGCCTTTTTTCAGATTTTCCAGTTGCATATTCCATAAACAACTTGGCGAATTTCTGGTGGGATATGCCCAGGTCGGAAATCTTTGAGGAGACCTCCCTGAATAATTTATAGAGGGCGTGCCTGCGCATCTGTTCGTAGGAGAGGGGATCCCCCTCTCTCACCTTGAGGAATGCCCCGCTGCCCTGGATAATTTCCAGGAAATCCTCCTCATCCAGCTTTTTATAAGCCTTTCTGATAGTTTTGTAGTTCACTCCTGAGGCGTCAGCCAGTTCCCGTATCGATGGAAGCCGGTCGCCCTCTTTGATCTTCCCACAGTAAATGGCGGAAAGGAGTTGACCCTTGATCTGCTCGTAGTAAGAGAGCTTCACTTTTTTGTCGAGGTGGAATTTAAGCATCTTTTAATGCCCCCTTGAACAACTCTTGCGGCCGCATGGTGATCCTGAGCAGCCGGCCAGACTATGATGTGATGGAGCTGAGGCCATTCATGTAAGGCCTGAGGGCCTCGGGAATGACGACGCTTCCATCTTCCTGCTGGTAGTTTTCGATGATTGCCACCCAGGTTCTGCCTATGGCCAGCCCGGAGCCGTTGAGGGTATGGACAAACTGCGTTTTCTTGCTGTCTTTCGGTCGATATCTGATGTTCGCCCGGCGTGCCTGGAAGTCTTCAAAGTTACTGCAGGATGAGATTTCCCGATAGGTTTCCTGGCTGGGCAGCCAGACTTCAAGGTCATAGGTTTTGGCTGACGTGAAACTCATGTCACCTGAGGCCAGGGTAACAACCCGGTAGGGGAGTTCCAGCCTCTTCAGGATTTCTTCTGCGTTCGCGGTCAGTTTTTCCAGTTCCTCATAGGATTTATCCGGAGTGGTGTATTTGACCATTTCTACCTTATTGAACTGGTGTTGCCGGATCAGCCCCCTGGTATCGCGTCCGTGAGAGCCTGCCTCTTTCCGGAAACAAGGGGTATAGGCCGTCATATACAGCGGGAGTTGTTCCTCGTCCAGTATTTCGCCGGCATGGATATTGGTAACGGGAACTTCGGCAGTAGGGACCAGGTAGTAATCAGTACCGTCAAGCTTAAACAGGTCGTCTTCGAACTTCGGCAGGTTACCGGTACCGAAGAAGCTGTCACTGTTGGCCATAAAGGGAGGCAGCACTTCCAGGTAGCCGTGTTCCCTGGTATGGATATCCAGCATGAAGTTCATCAGGGCCCTCTCCATCAAGGCCCCAGGCCCCAGGGACAGGGAAAACCTGGCTCCGGCGATTTTGGACGCGCGATCCATGTCGAGAATTCCCAGGTCAGCACCCAGGTCGACGTGATCCTTGATCTCAAAATCGAATTTGCGGGGCTCCCCGACCGATCTCTCTACCCGGTTAGCGGATTCATCAGGCCCGACAGGGACCGACTCGTCGGGGAGGTTGGGAATACCGGATAAGAAGTCCTGCATTGAGACTGCCTGCTCCGCCAGCTCGTTTTCCAGTTTCTTGATCCGTTGGGAGACATTCCTCATTTCGAGAATTGCTTCCGAGGCATCCTTGCCTGTTTTCTTTAGCCGGGCGATATCCTCAGACGTCTTGTTGCGGAGAGCTCGCATTTCCTCGGCTTCATGGCGGTTGGCCCGCTCGGTGCGGTCAAGTTCGGTGAAATACGATGCGTCGAATTCAAAACCCTTGATTTTCAGTTTTTCCTGCACCAGTTCGATATTATTTTTAATGAAGTTTCTGCTGAGCATGGCTTAATGGTAGATCCTTGAAATTGATGCGTCGAATTTTATTGATAATTCCATTTTAACCGGAAAAGGGTTTCTGGGGAACGCGGCACGATAATAGGTCCTGTTCTACAACTGGAGGTTGTTGAGATGGATGGGAGGTAAAGACTTGACAACCTGCCCCGGGAGTCATATATTTTCAGCCCTAAATCCAGCGATTTACTACTAATCTTTACTTAGCGACCTGTTGATTTTCGGCACTTGACCAACCGCGGCGGAAGTTGGCGGCGACAGAGTCATGAAATGGAGTCAGGGAAATGCCTTTGTATGAGTACTGTTGCCGGCAATGCGGTAAAAAAATAGAGAAGATCCAGAAGTTCTCGGATGAACCTTTAACTACTTGTGAGGACTGCGGAGGCAGGCTAGAAAAGCTTCTGTCGGCGCCGTCTATCAGGTTCAAGGGTTCCGGATGGTACATAAGTGACTATGCCGGAAAGAAATCCGGTGACGGGGGGGACGGAAAATCCCAGGAGAGCCCTGCTGGCAAGGATAAAAAAGACCTGAAATCTGAATCCACCAGCACAAAAGAGAAAAAAGCTTCAAGCAACAAACCAAAGGTGGCGTAGCATCGTGAAAGTATTAGTAATTGGATCCGGAGGACGGGAGCATACGATTGCCTGGAAAATCAAGCAAAGCCCAAGGGTGGAGGAACTTTTCTGTGCCCCCGGGAATCCCGGTACTGCCGCCCTGGGACAAAATGTCCCAATTGCCGCGGATGACCTGGAAGGCCTTCTCGGATTTGCCCGGGAACATTCGATTGATTTGACGATTCCAGGCCCCGAAGTGCCCCTGGTCGAAGGTATAGTCGACCTCTTTGAGAAAGAAGGCCTGGCAATAGTAGGGCCTTCTTCCCAGGCCGCCCGCCTGGAAGGCAGCAAGGTTTTCACAAAGCGTTTCCTTGAGAAATACGGAATTCCCACCGCTGTGTACAAGGTGTTCGACAAGGCGGAAGAAGCTGAAAGAGAAATCGAGTCTGGAAGTTTTTCTTTTCCGGTTGTGGTCAAGGCCGACGGCCTAGCCGCAGGCAAAGGAGTTATCATCTGCGCCGACAAGGCGGAAGGTCTGGCTGCCGTCTCTACTATCATGAAGGAGAAGGCCTTCGGCGAAAGCGGAAACTGCGTGGTAATCGAGGAATTCCTGACCGGCGAGGAAGCCTCGTTCATGGCCTTCTGCGATGGAGAGAATTTTCTGCCGATGGTGCCTTCCCAGGACCACAAGGCAGTATACGAGGGGGACAAAGGTCCGAATACAGGGGGTATGGGCGCCTATTCGGCGGATTTTATTCTTGACCCCGAGCAGAAGGAATTCGTCATTGAAAAGATAATTGTGCCAACCCTGAGAGGAATGGCCGCTGAAGGCTCTCCTTTCAAAGGGATTCTCTACGCCGGCCTGATGCTGACCGCCGATGGCGCGAAAGTCCTGGAATATAATGTCAGATTCGGTGATCCGGAAACCCAGGTGATTCTTCCCAGGCTGGACTCAGACCTTCTGGAAATTTTTATCCGCACCGAGGCCGGGGAGCTCGATGGCTGTGACATCCAGTGGAGTGATGAGGCTGCGGTCTGCGTTGTAGCGGCTTCAGGAGGTTATCCGGGAAGCTACAGCAAAGGAAAAGAAATAAAGGGTATTGAAGAGGCCCAAAAGCTGAAGGGCTCAATCGTATTTCATGCCGGCACAAGCGAAAGTGACGGCGCTCTCAAGACATCCGGGGGAAGGGTACTGGGTATCACCGCCACCGCCCCGGACCTCGAAACGGCCATCAGCCGGGCATACCAGGCGGCAGACAAAATCAGTTTTGAAGGGATCTATTTCAGGCGGGATATTGCGGCCAAGGGTGTACGTAAACTGAAGGCCGGAAGGTAGGTTCGATTTTCAGGGAGGATGAACAAGTGAAAGAACCCAAAGTAACTATTTTAATGGGAAGCAGTTCGGATGCCGAGGTTATGAAAAGCGCTTCGGACATACTAGATGAATTTGGCATAACCAGCGAAGTCAGGGTTCTTTCAGCCCACCGTACCCCGGATGAAACCAGGGAATACGTAGTAGGGCTGGAAGAGAGGGGTGTGGAGGTGATCATTGCCGGGGCCGGCTATGCGGCCCATCTTGCCGGAGTGATTGCCAGTCACACGGTACTGCCGGTTATCGGAGTGCCTCTTCCCGGTTCAGCCTTGAACGGAGTTGATTCCCTCTACTCGACCGTCCAGATGCCGGGAGGAATCCCGGTGGCTACGATGACGATCGGAAAAGCCGGGGCAAAGAATGCAGGTCTTTTCGCCGTCCAGATTTTGAGCCGGAAGGATTCCACCCTGATCGAGAAGTTGAAGGAATACCGCCGGGAAATGAAGGCCAAGGTTCTGGAAGCGAACAGCTGATTTTTTGTAGATCTCGATTGGAGATTCCCAAAATTCAGCAGGGTTCAGTTCGCTTGACCGGATCAGGGGCGGAGATGCCTATCTGCATGCCGGGTAGTTACAGCTGCCGGGTCTCCTTCAGGCAATGAATCCCGCCACGGTCAACATTCTTTCGATCGTTCGATCCCGCCTATAGGAATGGTACAGGTCGGGGTGGCAGGATGTGCAGAATCCGGAACTGGAGATTCTGCTTACGCCTGATTCCTGAGCCTGGCTCAAATTGGCCTTGACCAGATTCAGGCGGGAATCCGTAATCAGGCGGTCCAGATCATGCCCCCGGGAAGAAAAAGCCTCGATGACCTCTGATCCCACCTGGTAACAGCAGGCATGGATGCAGGGGCCGGCAAAAACCAGAAGGTCCCCGGGATCACCTGAGGATATTTCAAGGACCTTTGAAATGGCCTTTTGGGTTATCCGGTTGCAGGTTCCTTTCCATCCCGCGTGGACCAGCGCGGTAATTTTCATGGCCGGATGGACGATAATTACGGGAACACAGTCGGCAGTTCGAATCATCCCGAAGATGCCGGGCCTGGTCAAAATCACTCCGTCGGCTTCGGGAGTTTCAGGATTCTCCAGATTCCACGGAGTGGCGAGATGAATTCCGTCCGAGTGGGTCTGCCTGATTCGCGCTACCGCCCCGGGATCAATTCCGGATTCGGCGGCAAGAGCCTCTCCTGTGCATGAGAAAGATCCACTCCGGCGTAGGCTTGTCCGGCAGATGAACGATTTGTCATCCTCGAGCAGCTCGAAATCAATATATTTGCAGAGGGGTTTGTCGAAGATCCTGATCATTGGCTGAGGCAATTGTAATGATTATTGGGCAGCAAAGCGAAGAGCCCCCATTTTTAAGACGGTGCATTCGAGGGGAAGAGATATTAGAATGTGAAGGATGAGGATACTTGTCACCGGAGCGGGGGGGTTTCTTGGCGGGGCGCTCGCCGAGGCACTGGTCTCGCGAGGTCATCGGGTCCGTGGTTTTTCCAGGGGGAATTATCCGGGGCTGGAAAAGTTGGGAATAGAACAGCACCGCGGGAACCTGGAGGACAGCGCAGCCGTAGAGGAGGCCTGCCGGGGGTGCGAACTGGTTTTCCATGTCGCGGCCAAAGCCGGCATATGGGGAGCTCCTGCGGATTTCTACCGTGCCAATGTCAAGGGTACTGAAAATATCCTGCGGGGATGCCGCGCGGCGGGTGTCTCCCGGTTGGTCTACACCAGTTCGCCAAGTGTCGTTTTCGATGGATCGGACATGGAAGGCGTTGATGAGTCGGTTCCTTACGCTGATAATTTCAAGGCTCAATACCCGAAAACCAAGGCGATTGCGGAAAAGCTTGCCCTGTCTGCAGCAGGAGGAGATTTTGCCGTCGTGGCCCTGCGCCCTCACCTGATCTGGGGCCCGCGGGACACCAACCTGATTCCGGGAATACTGGCCCGCGGCAGGAAAGGGAATTTGCGAAGGGTTGGCAGGGAGGACAAACTTGTCGACTGTACCTACATAGACAATGTCGTGGAGGCACACCTGAAGGCTTCAGAGTATCTCCATCCTGGCGCACCCCTTTCCGGGAGAGCCTATTTTATTTCCCAGGATGAACCGATATTCCTTTGGGATTTCATCGCCAGGGTGCTGGAGTGCGCAGGCCTTCCCCCGATCAAGGGAACTGTATCTCCCGCGGTGGCCTATTCCGCCGGTGCTGCTTGCGAACTGGTCTACAGGCTGCTGCCGGTGCTCGGAGAACCCCCGGTAACCAGGTTTGCGGCGGAAGAACTGGCGACTGCGCATTGGTTTGACAACAGTGCGGCTCGCAGGGATTTCGAGTACCGACCGGTCGTGACCATGGAGGAAGGTTTCCGGCGGTTGAGTGAATGCTTCAAACAATTGACGATTGACGATTGACGATTCTCCAAGCTACAGGATTATCAGGTGGGCTCCCTCCTTCTCCAGCAGTTCGTTGAATTCATTCAGGTCCTCTTCCAGGATTGAGTCAAGTGTTTCCTTAATCGTGGCGAATTCCTCTTTAAGATCTTCGAAACGCTCGTAGCACCCGGCGGTCGGCCGGGCATCCTGGGAGTTCACTATTGAGAGCAAGTAGGCAAACTGGTTATCCAGCTTCGGCGGATAATTAATCGGATCCTGTCCGGCTTCACTCATTGTCTGGATCAGGGATGCTTCGACAGCCGTCAATTTTTCATCCACCGATTCGAAGGCTTTTCTGATCGTTTCCCGGTAGTCCTTTCCTTCCGCTTTTGAGATGACGAAATCAGCCTGCTCCCTGATACTCCGGATCTGGTTTATGGCCTGGTTCAGCCTTCCAAGTTCATTTCCGATCGCAGATGCCAGCTGGAACTGGGCTTCCAGGTCTTCGTCGGTAGCGCTCCACCTGGGATCACGGACAACTCTGAATTTCCGCACTTCTTCGGTTGTTCCGGATTTCAGCCGGGCGGTGTAATCTCCCGGAGGAGCCGCAGCCCCCCTTATCCGGGCCAGGGACATCACAGCTCCATCAACGGTTTCTGGCGTGGGATAGGAGAAATCCCACACAAACCGGTTCAGGCCGGGTTCAACCGGAAGCTTGCTTCCTGATTCCGCCTGGCTGCTGAAAGTCCTGGCAACATTTCCTTCGGAATCGAGTACTTCCAGGATTACTGCCCCGTCCGGCCTTTCCTTCAGGTAGTAGAAGAAGACGGCTCCATAAGGCGGGCTTTCCGGTGCGTCTCCGTCGCGGAATCCCCTGGCCTGGGTGCGATAGGCATTCCGGGGCTCGAAGAGCACGGCAGGCGAATCAAGTAGTTCAGGGGTGATGTCCTGGACCGGCGTAAGGTCATCCAGAATCCAGAAAGAACGTCCCTGGGTGGCGATTACCAGGTCATTTTGGTGTATCAGCATGTCGGTAATCGGGACCACAGGCAGGTTTAACTGAAAGGGTCGCCAATGCTTCCCGTTGTCGAAGGAAATGAACATTCCGAATTCAGTTCCGGCGTAGAGAAGCCCTTTTCGGAACGGGTCTTCACGGACGACCCGAACGAAGAAATCTTGCGGGATTCCGTTTTCTCCATTGGCCAGAGATGTCCAGGTTTTCCCGTAGTCGTCGGTCTGGAAGATGTAGGGAGCGGGATCGTTGTCCCGGTACCTGTAGACCGCGACAGTAGCGCGTCCGGCTGAATGGGGGGAAAGGTCGATGGTGTTTACGGTACCTTCTTCCGGCATCTGGGGAGGGGTTATGTTCTCCCAGTTTTCCCCGTTGTCCATGGAAATATGGATCAGCCCGTCGTCACTTCCGGCCCAGAGTACGCCTGCCTCATGGGGAGACTCTTCGAAAGAGAAAATGGTTGAATACAGTTCGACACCGGTGTGGTCATGCTGTACCGGGCCTCCCGGGATGTCGTGATACTCATCGATGTTCCTTGTCAGGTCAGGGCTGATAATTTCCCAGGAGTTGCCTCCGTCCGTGGAGCGGTGTACGTACTGGGAAGCGTGGTAGAGGATTCCTGGATTATGGGGAGAAATCCTGATAGGTGCGTTCCACTGGAAACGGTACCGGATATCACGGCCGGCCATACCGTCATGCATTTGCGGATATGCTACGACGTCGCGGGTGTGGCCTTCCTTGCGGTCCATGCGGGTGATCTGGCCGATGTAATTCCCGGCGTAGATGATGTCCGGATCCTCAGGATGAACTGCAATGTGGCCGCTCTCTCCGCCGCCCACCGCATACCAGTGCTCCTTGGGTGTCACTCCGCCAGGGGACCAGCTGGGGATGGAGAGGGTTGTGTTATCCTGCTGTGCCCCGTAGATACGGTACGGGAACTGGTTGTCCACTGTAACCCGGTAGAATTCGGCAGTCGGCTGGTTCAACTGGGTGGACCAGGTCGCACCTCCGTTGAAGGAAACGTTGGCGCCCCCATCGTTGCCGTTGATCATAATCATGTTGTTGTCGGGGTTGATCCAGAGGGAGTGGTTGTCACCATGAGGAACCCGGACTGTGCTCCAGGTTTTGCCGCCGTCGATCGATTTGAAGAAGGGGGCGTTCATGATATAAACGGTGTTCTCATCGACGGGGTCGGCAATGATGTGATTGTAGTACCAGGCCCTTCCCCTGAGTTTATGTTCGCGGTTGATTTTCGCAAAACTTTTACCCCCGTCATCCGACCGGTAAACCCCGCCCTGCGTCTCGGTATCGGTCTCAACTATCACATATACCCTGTCCGGATCGGCGGCTGACACGTCAACCCCCATTCGGCCGATGTTTCCGGTCAGGCCCAGGTCAAGTTTCTCCCAGTTGTCCCCTCCGTCGGTTGTCTTGTAGAGTCCTCCGTCCGGACTCCCGTCGATCAGGGTCCAGGGTTTTCTTTCGGCTCTCCACATAGCAGCATAGAGGTTCCGCGGATTTGTTTTATCCATGGACAGGGCGCTGATCCCTGTTTTGTCGTTGATGTAGAGTACTTTTTCCCAGCTGTCCCCTCCGTCGGTTGAACGGAAAACGCCTCTTTGCTCTCCGGGGCCGAAGATGTCACCCAGCACACCCGCATAGACCAGGTCCGGATCCTGGGGATGGATTCGGATTTCGGTGAATTGTCCGGCATCTTCGAGGCCGATATGCTTCCAGGTTTTCCCTGCATCGGTTGATTTGTATATTCCGTCGCCGGGAGAAATATTTCCCCTGGGGCATCCGGACCCGGTCCCGACATATACGACATTAGGGTCGGACTCGGCTACAGCCACTGCTCCGATGGACCCTGTTTTGAGGAATCCGTCGGAAACATTTTTCCAGCTCTGACCGGCATCGGTAGTCTTCCATACCCCGCCCCCGGTCGCCCCGAAATAATAGGTAAAAGGCTGTCCGGGAATTCCGGTGACGGTGGTAACC
>Ga0180436_10006574_pt1 | contig 10087 bp, 9 predicted proteins | sample SS_ome_2_FD_132434 | JGI IMG/M metagenome (GOLD analysis project Ga0180436, IMG submission 132434) | Hypersaline lake sediment archaeal communities from the Salton Sea, California, USA - SS_3_S_2 metaG | ecosystem: Environmental > Aquatic > Non-marine Saline and Alkaline > Hypersaline > Sediment...
CTATTGGTGCTCGATGAGCCCACCAACTACTTGGACCTGCAGGCCCTCGAGTGGCTCGAGTCCTACCTAGCGGCCTGGCCCGGGTCGATTCTGATCGTCTCACACGACCGCTACTTCTTGGACCACGTGGTCACCCGCGTCTGGGAACTGAACCACAATCAGTTGGAGACCTATCGCGGCAACTACTCGCATTATGTCGAGCAGCGCAAGGCACGCCGGCAGCGTCGGTGGCGAGAGTTCAAGGCCCAGCAGGCCCACATCGCCCGGACTGAAGACTTTATTAGGCGCTACAAGGCGGGGCAGCGCAGCAAAGAGGCCCGTGGCCGCCTAAAGCGGCTGAATCGTCTGGAACGGATCACGCCCCCGCCGACGGATCATGCCATCAATCTGCGGCTATCGACGCAGTTGCGCTCCGGCGACAAGGTGCTGATGAGCGAGGGCGCGGTGATAGGCTTTCCCTCCAGGCCGGAGGCCGAGCTCGGATCGCAGGAGGACACCGGTCCTCACCCGCTGTTCGAGCTGCCTGAGGTGTTGATCCAGCGCGGCGAGCGCGTGGTGCTGCTGGGACCCAACGGCTGCGGCAAGACCACTTTTTTGCGAACACTCCTCGATCAGATGGAGCCCCTGTCAGGCCATATCCGGCTGGGCGCCAGTGTGCGCATCGGCTATCTGCCGCAAAAGCGCGATTGGCTCGATTATGACAAAACGGTGTTGGAGCAGATCCTCGACTACTCCGACATGACTGTCGAGCAGGCGCGCACACTTATGGGGCGATTCCTGTTCACGGGCGACGAGGTCTACAAGCTGATCGGCAACCTGTCGGGCGGCGAGATGACGCGCGTAGCGCTGGCCATTCTGACCATGCGCGGCGCCAACGTCTTGCTCCTGGACGAACCGACCACACACCTCGATGTCGAGTCTCAGGAGATCTTGCAGAGCGTTCTGCTGACCTTTCCGGGCACCATCTTGTTGGTCTCTCACGACCGCTACTTGATCGACGCTTTGGCCGACTGGCTATGGATCGTAAAGGACGGACGCGTCAGTCTGTTCGAGGGCAACTATACCGCCTACACCACCAGCCTCAGGGCACCGATGATCGATCCCACCAGCCCCGAGACCAAACGCGATGATCGCAGCGGATACCGCGCCGAGAGACGCGCCCAAGCAGCCGCCAGACGTCAGCGCGAGCGAGTCGAGTCGCTGGAATCCGAGATCGCCGAGATTGAGCAACGGATCGCCAGTACGGCCAGTCTTCTCGACCTGGCCAGTCAGCGGAAGGACTTGGCCGAGGTCCAGTCGCTGGGACAAGCCTATCGCCAGCTTGAAGGCGATTTGGCGCAGCGCATGAGAGAATGGGAGGCCCTAGCGCATGAGCACGTCTAGGCCCTTTGTGATCGGTTTGACCGGCAACATCGCCACCGGCAAGAGCACGGTGGCGCGCATGCTAGAGCGCCTGGGAGCAGAACGAATCGACGCCGACCACCTGGCCCATGAGCAAATGCGCCCAGGAACCGAGACACACGCCGAGATCGTGCGCATATTCGGCACCTACGTGCTGGCAGATGACGGCCGGATCGACCGCCCGCGCCTCGGACGGATCGTCTTTAGCGACCCCGAAGCGTTGGCCATGCTGGAGGGACTGGTTCACCCAGCGGTGGTTGCCGAGACGTTGGCCCGCATTGATGCCTGCCCAAAGGCTGTGCTCTGCGTCGAGGCGATCAAGCTGCTCGAGGCCGAAATGGCACAACACTGCGACAGCGTGTGGGTCGTAACCTGCTCTCGGGAGCGCCAAATCGAACGCCTCACCAGCAAACGTCACATGCTGCACAGCGAGGCCGTGCGGCGTATCGATTCACAACCCGATCCGGCGCTCAAGCTGGCCCGCGCCGACGTGCGGATCGAGAACGACGGACCGCTGGAGCAGACGTGGCGCCAGGTGCTACTGGCCTGGAACGCAATCCCCGGCGTTGCCGCTGTGCGGCTAGAACGGCCTCGTCTTGAGTCGAGGGACGGAGACTCTGCGTGAAGGCACTGCGCCGCCTGCTGGCAGTTCATCCCAGAGCGAGTGCCTGGGCGCTGGCGAGCCTGGTGATGGCGCTATCTTTTCTGTGCGCCGCCCGTGGCACTGCAATGACCACGCTTCAGCGGCTCCTGGGGTGCGCCCTGATGGCCGCCGTCGCAGCCGTGTATGTCTGGTTGTGCTTTTTGACCGATCCATCATAGTTGAGGAGACGATCTCGCGTGCGAATCCTGGTTGCAGCTCCCGAGATATCCCCGTTCGCCAAGACCAGCGAGGTCGCCAATGTCGTCGCTGCGTTGGCGTCTGCTCTGGCGCGTCTTGGCCACGACGTTCGGCTGGTCATGCCGCGCTATCAACACCTTTCGTCCTCGGGCCTACACATCGAGAGCATTACAGACAGCCTCTCGGTACCCATGGACGGTAGGCGCGACCTGGCCACTATCGACCGCACAGAAACTCCGACAGGGTTGCCGGTCTACTTGGTGGGCAGCGCCCGCTATCTCGGCGAGCGGATGGCTTTGCTGCACGTTCCCGACGCAGAGCCCTTTGTCTTTTTCGATCGTGCCGTGCTCGAGATGCTGTCCTCGGGCGTACTCGAATGGCTCCCAGACATCATTCACTGCCATGACTGGCAGACATCGCTTATACCCAACCTGATGCGCACCATTTATGCCGAGTCGGATGCCCTGCGCCCGGTGGCCAGCGTGCTGACGGTCCATCGCCTCTCGCATCAGGGGATATTCGGCTATCGCGTGCTTGAGGCAGCCGGCATCAAAGAATACGGCTTTATCCACTATGCCGGCATGGCTGACCTCGACGAACTGGTCGACCTTTTGGGGCGCGGCATCTACTATAGCGATGCGGTGACCACTGTCTCGCCAACCTATGCTCAAGAGATACAGACACCGACTTTTGGCGAGCAGCTCGACCCCCTGCTTCGAGATCGGCAGGATCTGCTGTTCGGCATCCGAAACGGCATCGACATCGAGAGCTATGACCCATCGCGCGATAGCTGGATCACCACGCCGTATGATGCGACGTGCCTGCACCGGCGCGCCGATAACAAGCAGGCCCTGCAGCGCCGCATGGGCCTGGCCGTGGAACCCGACCAACCGTTGCTGGCTATGGTGTCGCGCTTGGCCGATATCAAAGGCGTCGACCTGCTCCTCGAGGTCGCGCCCTGGCTTGTGGAACACTTGGGCGCCCAAATCATGGTGCTGGGGACCGGTGAGCAGCCCTACCACGATCGTTTGACGCGCCTGCAGGGACGGTTCCCCCGGCAGATTGCGGTGCGCTTTACCTTTGACGAGCGGTTGCAACATCAGGTATTTGCCGGCTCCGACATGCTGCTAAAGCCGTCGCGCATCGAGCCCTGCGGCCTCGGGCAGATGATCGCTCTGCGCTATGGCTCTGTGCCGGTCGTGCGAGCGGTTGGCGGTCTGGCGGACACGGTATGTGACTATGCGCCCGGCGATCCCAACGCCAATGGCTTTGTCTTTGGTCCGGCGGACCCAATTGCCCTCTACACCGCCATCGTGCGCGCCAGCGCGCTTTATCGTCATCGCGATTTGTGGGCCGCGCTGCAGTCGCGGGGCATGCGCCAGGATCACAGTTGGAATCGGCCTGCGCAACAGTACGAGGACGTCATGGGCTTTGCCGTGGAACGGCATCGCCAGCAGACGAGTCTCTAGAGCGATCACCATGCGCTTCACACGTCACACCCGCGGTCTGCCCATGCGCCGTCTTTTCCTGGGCGCAGCCATCGCGCTCTGTCTGGCGGCTTGTGCCAATCCGGAGCCAACGCCTGGGCCCACCGCGCTCCCCGCCACCACCGAGACGCCGACGGTTCGGCCCAGCAGCACGCCCACGGTAGAGCCCTCCGTCACACCAACTCGCACCTCGACGCCACAGCCCAGCGCCACGCCCAGCCCTCGGCCAAGCGCCACGCCCACCGCCACGCCGCCGCCGCTGCGCGTGGCCATCGACCCCGGGCATGGAGGACGCGACCTGGGCGCCCGTCATTTCGATGACGAGGGGCACCTGGACTTTTGCGAGAGCGAGGTGAACCTCGCCATTGCCTTGCGCCTTCGCGAATTGCTGCTCGCCGAGGGATTCGAGGTGGTGATGACGCGCGATGATGACTATGGCCTCAACCCTGAGCGAAAGGACCTGAGTGGGGATGGCGTGGTCGACCACGTCGACGAGTTGCAGGCACGACTGGATCTGGTCAACAAGACCCAAGCGGACGTACTGTTGTCGATCCACCAGAACGCCTTTTACTGGGAATCCGGGGAACCGGCGAACGACGTCGGGGGCACGATCACGTTCTACTGCGCGGATCGCGCCTTTGGAGAGGCGAATCTGCTGCTGGCGGCCTTGGTGCACCAAGAGGTGCTGGCCGCCTTTGCCGAGCTGGGGTACGACATCAACGATCGCGGCGTGGAGGACGACAAGGAACTCGAGGTGCCGGGGGATGGGGGCAAGCACCTCATCCTATTGGGACCGGAGAGCGACCGCAGCGTCCGTCCCAGCCAGATGCCGGGTGTCCTGAGCGAGACGCTGTTCATCACGCACGCCAAAGAGGCCATGCTCGCACGAGACCCCGCTGCATTGGATCGCCTGGCCGAGGCCTACGCTCGGGCGATGATAGCGTTTGCTTCGCCGCCCTGCCCGACTAGCCAGCCCTGACGTTGCCGCGCCGCGACACATCGGTGTCCAGCCAGATGGTCACCGGACCATCGTTGATCAGCGACACCATCATGTGGGCGCCAAAGCGACCCGTCTCGACCTCTTCAACCCCCGCCTCGCGCAACAGGTTGCAGAAACGGTTCACCAGCGGCTCGGCGATGGCCGGCTCGGCCGCGCGGCTGAAACTGGGGCGTCGTCCGCGCCGCGTATCACCATAGAGCGTGAACTGTGAGATCACCAGGGCCGCGCCCTGACAATCGAGCAGTGAGCGATCAAAGCGCCCATTTTCATCCTCAAAGATGCGTAAGTTGGCGATCTTGGTTGCCAACCAGCGGGCCTGCTCGTCACCGTCGTCCCGCCCGACACCCAGCAAAATGAGCAGTCCTCCTCTGATGGATCCCAGGACATCCCCAGCCACGGTCACTTGGCTCTGACTGACCCGCTGAACAAGCGCTCTCATGGTATGGTTGCGATCCTTTCAGCCATTTGCTATAGTTTGCACGGAATGAGAGCCCAACAAGGCGCGAGGTCCCACTGATATGATCAAGCTCGTTATGACCTGGTATGTGCGCGACGGTCTCGAGGCCGAGTACCTCGAGTTCTTGACCAAGCGATTCACGAAACTTCTCGCCGAGATGGGCGTGCAACCCACCGACGCTTGGTATGCGGCCTGGGGACAAGGTCCACAGGTGATCGCCGGTGGAGTCACCTCTGACCGCGCCAAAATGCGGGCCGCGCTCGAGAGCCAGCCATGGCAAACGCTCAACGACGAGCTGGACCGCCTGGTATCGGGCTTTGAATACAAGGTGGTCAAGGCCGAGGGAGGCTTTCAGCTCTAAACGAAAACGAGGACACCGCTTGCTGGGTGTCCTCGTCGGATCATTGGCGCTACGCTTCTGAGCCGCCCGCCGATTCTGTGGCCTTGGCCGGCTCTGTGCTCTTGGCCTCTCCAGCGCTCGGCTCGGTCTTGGACTCGGAATCCTTTTCCTCGCTCACGGGGAGCGTGGATGACTTGCCCTTGTTATCGGTGACATAGAACCCTTTGCCCTTGAAAATCACCCCTACCGGGTGAATCACGCGATGGACTGAGCCACCGCACTCTGGGCAAGTCTTGAGCGGGTCGGCCGAAAAGTGCTGGAAACGCTCAAACACGATCCCGCATTCGTCACACTTGTACTCGTACGTCGGCATATTCGCTATCGCCCCCAAGACAATTGTTCATCGGTCGGCAGGGCCATGGCCCCCACACACGACTGTCAATTATACCCCGCGTCTAGCGTTATGCAAAACGAGGGCGAGGCAGCGCACGCGCTATTGCTCGCTGCCACCGTCATTAAACTCTTGGCGGAGATACTGCAGCGCCTGCTCTGAATCGCTGACCAAGCCCAAGACCTGCGCCTCTTGAATGGCCAGCAACGCCCTCCCCACCTTCGGCCCCGCCTCAATGCCCAGCTCCCGCATCAGATCGCTGCCGCTGACCCGTTGCGGAGGAGCCACCACCTGATCATAGCGACGGTACCAGGCAGCGACGACCTGTCGCGCCCTTTCGAGGCGCCGATTGCTCTGCTCCCCACAAAGAGAGAGCGCAGTCGCTGCGCTCACCAAGGCCGCGGCCACGGCAGCCCAGCCATTCTTGCGGAACAGACGGTGCAGGGCTAGATCGTCGGCAGGTCGGTCCTGGCACGACAGCAGTGTGCCCTGACCTGACTCTAGGGCGCGGATGAGCAACTGCGATTCGCGTCGACTGAGAGCCAAGCGGGCCAAGGCTGCGCCAGCGCCCTCATCGGGCGCCTCCGTAGGACTTGCGCAAAGGCCAGCCAACATCACGATTGGCCATACCATCCGATCCCCTGCAATAGGCCGCCTGACATCGTCCAGCAGCGCCTGGCTGTCCGGCTCTAGGATTCGCCAGAGCGGGCCGTTTCGCTCCCAGAACCGAGCCAGTGTCTCTATCCGAGGGCGCAAGGTATCGTTCCAGGCTACGCAGGGCAAGATCGTCACCAACGCCCCCAGCACGTGAGCCTGTTCAAGAACCGTCGCGACGCTCGGGAGCAGTAGAATGCGCAACCACTCGTCGCGCACGCGCTCACTGGACACCTCGCCAAGATGCGGTACGGCCTCTTGTGCCGCAGTCCAGGTCTCGGCGTCCAAGCGATATCGGAGCATCGCCGAGATCCGCAGCCCACGCAAGAGCCGAAGGGGATCGTCGCGCATGGCCTCGGGACGGGGCATCCGCAGGCGCCGCTCGCGCAGATCCTCTGAGCCCCCGGTAGGGTCGAACAGACGCCCGCGCTCGTTGCTCGAGAGACCGATGGCCATCGCATTGACCGTGAAATCCCGTGCCCAGAGATCCTCCGCCAGATCACATCCCCTGAAACCGGTCAGGTCGATGTGTTCTCCACGCCCCAAGACCACCCGTGCCACGTCACGATCAACGTCCAAGGTCACGAATGCTCCACCCAGCCGATTGGCCAGACGGCGGCCGATCCCGAGCGCATCGTGCGCCACCGCCAGGTCCACATCACGCGAGGCGCGCCCCAAGAGCAGGTCGCGGACCGTGCCGCCCACCAGGTAGCAGGGAACTGGCTCTTGGGCCAGTTCGTCGGACAGCCGCTGGTGCAGGTATGATGCCGACAGCCAGCGCTCGAGTTCAAGCGACACGTCTCATGCTCCCTCTGACAGCGTGTCCCAGTTCATCTGCAGGTATTGCAGCGCAATGATCGCCGAGGCGGCCATGATCTCGCCAGAATGGACCATCTCGAGCGCGCGATCAAGACCGATCTCGACCACGCGTATGTCCTCGTGCCCCTCGATGCCGCCCCCAGCGCCCCGGCGACTGGCAAAAGTCACCGGCGCCACATAGAGGTGTACGCGCTCCGAAGAGCCACCGGCGCTGGGATAGACCGTCGAGATCCAGGACAGTTCGCCCAGGCGGTATCCCGCTTCCTCCCATGCCTCGTCGCGTGCAACGCTCGCGGCATCGCGGCCGCCATCTTGCATCCCGGCGATCACCTCCCAGAGCCAGGCGTCATCGCCTCGGACGTGGGCTGGATAGCGAAACTGCTGCACCAGCACCACCGTCCTGCGAGCCCAATCATAGGGCAAAACGGCCACGGCGTCGCCTCGCTCAAAGACCAACCAGCGCCGGACGCGGCTCATCTCGCCGCTGTATAGCTCGTTGCGAACCAGAGCGCGGTCGATCACGAAAAAGTCATCAAACACTCGCTCACGAGCCAACACCTCCACCCGCGACGGACCCACGTCTCGCGGGCGGGAGCCGTTGCGCCGCGGAGCTTCGATCACGCGCTCGTCAGAGGACGCAGCATCTGCGTGCTCCTCCTCGACACTGATAGGCCACGCCATGGCTCCGGACCCCACAACGCACAAAAGCAGTCCAATGATTGCCGGCCCATCCATTGGCCAGGCGCTACCTAGCAGCACGACCAAGCCGGCGGCGAGGCATGCAAGGGCCCACCCGCTGCCCGGTCGTCGCCGATGCCGCCCCGTGAATCTCATGCAGTCTATTCCTCAAACGAGAGGTCGGGCCAGCACAAGGATGCGGGCCCGACATAGATACCATCCTCTTGGTCTAGCGTTCCAGAACTCCTCGCAGCTCGGAGACATCCCGCAGGATCAGGTCGGGCGCCTGAGACCGGAGCGCCTCTTTTGTCGAACCACTGCTCTGCACGGCCACGGTGGCCAGCCCAGCCCGCTTCCCAGCCAGCACGTCCATGGGGTGATCACCGACCATCATGGCAGCCTCGGTGCCGGACTCGGCGCCAGAGCCCAAGACGTCGAGCGCGCGCCGCAAATGGTCGGGGTCCGGCTTGACGCTGGGCACATCGTCGCGCGTCAGGAGGGCGTCATGCCGCAAAGGGATCCGCTGAAGAATGCGCTCGACGGGGCGTCGGGCGTTCCGCGTAACGATTCCTACACGGCAGCCGCCGTCCGAAAGCCAAGCGAGGACCTCCGCCGCGCCGCGCAGAGGCTGCACCCGCTCTGCCGCCTCCATCTCGATCTCTCCCACTGCCCCCTGGGCCGCCGCACGTAGAGCGTCTGCCCGACTGCCGTTTCGCCGCGCAAGCATCGCACAGGCCCGCTCGATGATCTCGAGCACATGCATGTCCTCAAACGTTTCCGGGGCGAGACCATGGTCGGCGGCAACCGCCACCACGCGCCTGTGCATCGCGCCGAAATCGATGCTGGGCGCGATCAGTGTGCCGTCGAGATCAAACAAACAGACCTCGAGCGTCCGGCCCTTCCAGACTGGCCTCATGGCACCTGAAAGACCATGATGCGATGGTTCTCCGAATCGGCCACCAACAGCCGTCCCAGACTGTCAAAGACTAGACCGGTCGGCAGGTTGAAAGAGACCATGTCGCTGCCGTACTGACCCCAAGCCGCCTTGAGCGTTCCCTCACTGTCGAACTGCAGCAGACGATAGGCCTCGGGGTCCGAGACCAAGAGGTCGCCTTCCGGGCTGACCGCCAAGTAGGGCTTGTTAACCACCGACATGCCCTCCCAGGCGACGACCGTCCATTGCCTCAAAAAGCTGAGTTGCGTATCAAAGGCCTGGATACGCTGGTTCCAGGTGTCGGCCACATAGAGCGTGCCATCGTAAAAGGCCAATCCCACCGGCTCTTGGAACTGACCTGCGCCGTCGCCCATGATACCGATGGCGCTGACCATCGTGCCCATGGGGTCGTACTTGACGATGCGCTTGTTGCCCGTGTCGGTGACGTATAGATACCCTTCGTCATCGATAATGACGTCGCGAGGGCCATAGAGCAGATCGCCAGAGGCCATCGGTTCGGCCACCTCGCCAAATGTGCCCCACATGTTCTTGCTGGCCCCCATCGAATCAAAGACCTCGATACGATGGTTCCAAGTATCGGCCACATAGACGTCGCCATTGGCAGCGACCGCCAGGGCCCATGGCTCTTTGAACTGCCCAGGCTGGCTACCTTCGCTGCCCCACTGCCGTAGGAACACGCCATTGGCGTCAAACACCTGCACGCGATGGTTGTAGGTATCGGCCACATAGATATTCCCCTCGCTGTCGGTGGCCAGGCCCTTGGGTCCGGCGAACTCGCCCGGTCCCGCTCCCGAGACGCCCCAGGCCGAAAGCGCAGAGCGTTGCTCCCATCGCTCGACATATTCGTCCCCGGGAAGCGTGGTGGTGACCGACAGCGCCTCGGGGCCATAGTCCCAGAGCTGCTGTACGACATCCCGGCGGACATACATCGCCACGCGCTCGACATAGGGCCAACTGGTCACCGAGACGTCGTGCTTGCGATAGAACAGAACGTCCCACAGCTTGCGGCGGGCCACCGGATCCTTGATCTCTTCCCAGGTTGACGTGAGCGTACGGTTCATGTA
>Ga0180436_10006576_pt1 | contig 10086 bp, 7 predicted proteins | sample SS_ome_2_FD_132434 | JGI IMG/M metagenome (GOLD analysis project Ga0180436, IMG submission 132434) | Hypersaline lake sediment archaeal communities from the Salton Sea, California, USA - SS_3_S_2 metaG | ecosystem: Environmental > Aquatic > Non-marine Saline and Alkaline > Hypersaline > Sediment...
CACAAGGCGAACAAGCCATTCTTTGTCTGGATGAACACGACGCGTATGCACGTCTGGACCCGGTTGAAGGCGGAATCCCAGGGCCGAACCGGCATCGGCCTATATCCGGACGGCATGGCCGAGCATGACGACCACGTCGGGATGCTGCTCGCCAAACTCGACGAACTCGGCATCGCCGACAACACCATCGTCGTCTACAGCACCGACAATGGCGCCGAGACGGTGTCCTGGCCGGACGGCGGTATCACGCCGTTCACGGGTGAAAAGGGCACGACCTACGAGGGCGGCTTCCGGGTGCCCCTGGTCGTGCGCTGGCCCGGCGTGCTGAAGCCGGGGACCAAGAACAACGACATCATCTCGCAGGAAGACTGGATGCCGACCCTGCTGGCCGCCGCGGGCGAGCCGGATATCGTGGAAAAGCTCAAGCAGGGCCACACCGCAAACGGCAAGCAATGGCGCGTGCACCTGGACGGCTACAATTTCCTGCCGCGCTTCAAGGGCGAGGCGGACAAGGGTCCGCGCGAACAGATCTTCTATTTCGATGCCGACAGCAATCTGAACGCGGTACGTTGGAACAACTGGAAGGTGCACTTTGCCGTACTCGAGGGCAACATCACGGACGCCGTGCGCTTCCAAACCAACTGGCCGAAGATCGTGCACCTCAAGGCCGATCCCTACGAACACGCGATGGAGGAGTCAGGCATGTACCTGCGCTGGATGGCCGACAACATGTGGCTGTTTGTGCCAATTCAGGTCGAGATACAGAAGTTCGTGTCGAGCATCGAGGGATATCCGTTCCAGGAGGGGATGGTGCTCAATCCCGGAGGCCTCAACTATCGCTCGCTCAAGGCAATGAAAGTCCTGGAAGAGATCACGAAGAAAGGCCTGATCGAGAGACCGGGCAATTAAGCTGCATCATTTTGCGTCGTGAGCCGTATGCAGGCCAAACGGTCGTGCATGCGGCTTGACTCGATTCCTAAAATAAACCGAAAGCGGAGATATAGGCGAGCCGGCGCCCGGTTTTGGCGCCGGCTTGTCTTTCACTCTGGTACCAACACCTTTGGCTGTCCATAAGGCGGGCAAACGTGTACGACGCGATTTGGGAGAAAACATGAACGCTTACGACGAAATCCAGGAACTCCAGCAGCGGATGAACCGGTCCGTCATTGGCCAGGAGCGGGTGGTCGAACGTTTGTTGCTGACGTTGCTTTGCAATGGAAACGTGCTGATCGAGGGCCTTCCCGGGCTGGCCAAGACCCGGGCCATCAAGACCTTGTCGAAGCACCTGGAGTCCGAATTCCGGCGCATTCAGTTTACACCGGATCTGCTGCCTTCAGACATTACCGGATCGGAGATATATCTGGGAGAGCAGGCCAAAGCACCCTTCGTTTTTCAACCGGGTCCAATTTTCAGTAATCTCGTGCTGGCGGACGAGATCAATCGTGCACCCGCCAAAGTACAATCCGCCCTGCTGGAAGCCATGGAAGAGCGCCAGGTGACGGTGGCCGGCAAGACGCATTCCATGCCAACACTGTTCATGGTTCTGGCCACCCAGAACCCGGTGGAGCAGGAAGGAACCTACCCTTTGCCCGAAGCGCAAATGGACCGGTTTTTGATGCATGTTTTCATTGACTACCCAAGCGATGCATCGGAGCTGGAAATCATGCGGCTCGTTCGGGGTGAATCCGCCCAGGGCAGCGTCGAGGCCGAGGCTCCCATACGGCAGCAAAGCGTTTTTGACGCCCGGGAGGAGATTCATCGGGTACAGATGTCCGAAACCATAGAACGTTATATTGTGGACCTGGTGGCCGCCACGCGCCGGGCGGGGGACTATGACGAAAAGCTGCAAAGCTGGATTTTGGTGGGTTGCAGCCCGCGCGCGACGATTGCCCTGGACAAAACGGCCCGCGCCCACGCCTGGCTGAAGGAACGGGATCAGGTGACGCCGGATGATGTCCGCGCCGTCGTGCACGACTGCCTGCGCCATCGGCTGATATTGAGCTACGAGGCCAATGCGGACGGCGTGACGCCCGATGATGTCATCAAGGAAATCGTCAGCCAGGTTGCCGTGGCGTGAGGTTCGGTGGTGGTTCCATTTTACGGCTCGGAACCATTCTGAATAAATGTATCCCCCAAAGACGTGCAAAAACTCAGGTGGTGCCATTTTGGATGCCATAGAGCGGTTGCTAAGCGAAAATCCCGTAGCGCTCATCTTCGTTATTTTGGGCCTCGGCTACCTGATCGGGAAGACGCGGATTCGTGGATTCGAGTTTGGTTCGGTCACCGGCGTACTCATCGCCGGTCTTTTTTTCGGCCATCTGGGCTACCAATTCCAACCCGCCGTGCAGACGTTCGGCTTCGTGATGTTCATTTTCTCCGTGGGTTTCCAGGCCGGTCCCAGCTTTTTCGCGGTGCTTCGGCGTGACGGCGCCAAGTACTTCCTCCTGGCTATGGTGGTTGCTTCGACGGGTTTCGGATGCTCCGCCTGGTTCGCGAATCTATTCGACTTTCCTTCGGGAATCTCAGCCGGCCTGCTTGCCGGCTCAATGACAACGACGCCCACCCTGGCCGCGGCACAGGACGCGCTTCAGTCGGGCGCGGTCGCTCTTTCTAATGGCCTGACGGTGGCGGATGCGGTAGGCAACCTGACGACGGCTTACGCCATTACCTACCTCTTTGGGCTGGTCGGCCTGATTCTCATCATCCGCATTCTGCCGGGGTTGCTGGGGATCGACCTGGCATCGGAAGCAGAGAAAGTTGGTGACCGGAAGACCCCGCCGGATCCCGGAGAGCGCATTTCGGTGCGCTCCTTCCGGGTCGAATTCAATGAACTGGTTGGCATACCTCACCGTGAGCTTAAAGAGCGCTTTCCCGACAGCGCATCGCTTGTCAGGCTGAAAAGGGGCGGCGAATTCATCGATATCGACGATGAGACCGCTTTGGAGATCGGGGACGAAATGACCATAATGGCCAAGCAAGTGCGTTTTATTGAGACCCCCAGGATTGTGGGGACCGAGATCGCCAATCCGGTGTTCAGCGACCTGGAGCCTGAGTCGGTCCGCATTGTGGTCACGCGACGCGACGCCGTGGGGCTCACCCTCGGCGAGCTTGGCGTCACCGATAATTACGGTTGCTTTATCACGGCCGCATCCCGCCTTCAGGTAAAACTACCAATGGAAGCGTCGCTCGAGCTTCAGCGAGGAGATGTCCTTACGGTGACCGGGCCGAGTTTCAGCCTTGGCAGGCTTGGCGAGCGCCTTGGACACCTGGAAAGGGAACATGTCGAAACGGACCTGTTGACCCTTGCCGTGGGTATCGCCCTCGGGATCGCGATCGGCACGTGGTCGGTTGTCATCGGTGGCATCTCCATCGGGCTCGGAACGGCCGGAGGGCTGCTCACAATGGGCCTGTTGATCGGTTACCTGCGTTCCCTGCATCCTACGTTTGGACGGATTCCAAGCGCAGCCCGGTGGGTATTCATGGAATTGGGCCTTCAGATGTTCATGGCCGGCGTCGGCGTTGCCGCCGGGAGCGGCATCTTAAAGACATTGATTTCCTCCGGACCCAATTTGGTGCTCTGCGGTATTGTCGTCACTGCAGCGCCGGTGGCGGCCGGATGGATCGTCGGCCGCTATCTGCTCCGCTTGAACCCCGCCCTGCTCCTTGGGGGGATTACCGGCGCCATGACAAGCGGTGCGGCTTTGTCAACAGTGAACGCGGCGGCGAAAAGCACCATCCCCGCTTTGGGTTACACCGGTGCCTATGCCTTCTCAAACATCATCCTCACCGTTGCCGGAACGCTCATCGTTCGTTTTTGAACGGCGCGGTCAGGCTAACTAAACCTGTGCGATGAGGATACGGCATACTTCCATTGCGGCCCCTTTCGGGCTCGGGACGATCCCCGGTTTTGCGACCGGCCGATATGCCCCGGGGACGGGTCGACACCATGTGAGAGCGATCCCATGAGAACGAACCTCGCCATTCAAAAAGAAACGGCTCGCGCCGCCCGGCATGCCGCCGGAGACGGAGAAGACGAGCGTGTCTACGTCAGCCTGGCACATCTGGTTCGCCTGCGGCACAAGGCAACCGGATACTCCTTCCTTCCGCGGCAGCCCATCCACAGCCTGCTTTCCGGGCGTTACGCCTCGCGTCTTCGCGGGAGAGGACTGAATTTCGAGGAATTGCGGCCGTATCATCAGGGCGACGATATCCGGACCATGGACTGGAAGGTGACCGCCCGGACCCGCCGGCCCCATGTGCGCGTTTACACGGAAGAGCGCGACCGGGTCGTTTTGCTGCTGGTGGACCAGCGCTTGCACATGTTTTTCGGCTCCCAGGAACGGATGAAGTCCGTAGCCGCTGCCGAGGCCGCGGCATTGGGGGCCTGGCGAGCACTGGGCGTCGGCGACAGGGTGGGCGCCATTGTGTTTAACGACCAGTCGATCGAGGAAATACGACCTCAGCGCAGCCAGGTCACCGTGATGCAGATTCTGAGAACCATCGAGAGGATGAACCGGGAACTGCGGGCAGACACGTCGATTGAACCGAATCCGGGCCAGCTGAATGCCGCCCTTGAAAAGGCCCGCCGACTGGCCAGGCATGACACCCTGGTGGTATTGATCACCGACGGCCAAGGTGTTGACGACGATACCACCCGGCTAACGGCCCAATTGGCCCGGCACAACGATGTCCTGGGCCTACTGTTGTATGACCCGTTGCGCGAATCGCCCCGATCCGGTCAGGGGCCGTTTGTGATCACCGATGGCCGCTTGCAGCTGCAATTGGATCTCCATGATCGCAATTTCCGCAAACGCATTGCCGCCGACTACAAAGCGGAGCTGGAGGACATTCGGGCGAATTTGATAAAAATTTCCGCGCCGCTTTTGCCGATCAGCACAGCGGTTGATGTGGTGGAGCAGATCCGTCAATTAATCGGATCGGCAACCCGGCGGGCAGTGCGAGGGTAGTGCAAGGATGAAGAGAATTTACGATGCATGAGCAGAAGCTGTCCGCAATGGATCTTCGCGACATTCCGATTCCCGCACTGCTAGGATGGTGGCCACTGTTACGTGCCATTTGGGTTTTGCCAGGGATGCGTTAACCATGCTTGGGGAAAAGCCATTTTCTTGGTTTTTCTTTTAAAGCGCCAAAGATAATCGGCAATTGTTGATCTAAACCTAATGGGGGTTGGCAAAACAGACATTGTCGAAAATGGGGGAATTTTCTGAACATGGATTCCATCTACATACTAATCGCCTTTGTTCTGGGTTTTGCCGCTCGACAAGTGGGGTTGCCGCCGCTCGTCGGCTACCTAATCGCCGGTTTTTTGCTCAACGCAATGAACTTTGCCGGCGGCGCCCTGATTGTCGAATTAAAAGATTTCGGTGTAACCCTGCTTTTATTCACCATCGGTTTGAAATTGAGACTCAGCAGCCTGGCCAAACCGGAAGTGTGGGCCGGCACGACCATTCATGCGCTCATCACCGTTATTGTGTTTGGCGCCGGGATCTATTTGCTTTCGGCTGCAAACCTGCCCCTGTTCAATCAACTGGATTTCAGGCTATCCTTATTGATCGCATTTGCATTGAGCTTTTCCAGCACGGTGTTCGCGGTAAAAGTTTTAGAAGGCAAGGCCGAAATGTCGGCGTTGCACGGACGTGTGGCGATCGGCATCCTGATTATGCAGGACATCTTGGCGGTTATCTTTATCACCGCATCCACGGGCAAGCTTCCCTCTCCTTGGGCGCTTCTGGTGCCCGTAATCCTTTTTGCCATCCGCTGGCCGCTTTTTAAAATAATGGATCGTTGTGGCTACGGTGAATTGCTCATTCTCTTTGGCTTGCTTTTGTCCATGGTCATCGGAGCTGACGGATTTTCATATGTCGGGCTCAAACCCGATTTGGGTGCGCTGATACTTGGCATTCTCGTCGCCGATCACCCGAAATCGAAAGAACTTGCCAAAACGCTGTTCAGTTTTAAAGAAATTTTTCTGATCGGGTTCTTTCTGAGCATCGGCTTGGGCGGTCTGCCCAGCTTGACAGAGCTGCTGGTTGCAGCCTTGCTCGTGCTGGTCATACCGTTCAAGGTAGTCCTGTTTTTCTTGCTTTTGTCCCGATTTAAGTTGAGGGCACGCACCGCACTTCTGGGATCATTCAGCCTGGCGAACTACAGCGAATTTGGACTGATTGTCGCCGGCATAGGAGTGGCAAACGGTTGGATCGGAAATGAGTGGCTCATCGTCATCGCAATAGCACTGTCAGCGACTTTTATTTTGGCATCACCCTTGAACGCCGCCGCAAATAGAATCTACACCCGGTTCGCCGATCGTTTGACAACTTACGAAACCAAAGAACGCCACCCTGATGATCAACCCATCGATCCGGGGCGTGCCGAGATGGCCATCTTCGGCATGGGACGCGTCGGCACGGGGGCCTATGATTTTATACGCGCCAAAATCGACGACATCGTTATCGGCATTGATCACGATCCTTTGACCGTAAAAACCCATCAAGAGGCGGGTCGCAACGTTATATTGGGAGACCCGGCGGATAAAGACTTCTGGGTTCGAGCGACTGAGGGCAGGCACGAGCAAATTAAAATGATCCTGCTGACCTTGCCGACCCATGCAGCAACCGTAACGGCTGCCCAAGCAATCGTAGCGATAAGAGACGATGTCTTCATTGCAGTGGCAGCCCAATTCGATGAAGAAATCGCCGAACTCAGGAGAATGAGGGTTCAGGCCGTGCACAATTTCTACGCCGGTGCCGGCGCTGGACTGGCCGAACAAGCTATTGAAAAATATAAAGCCATCAAGGAGGGCTCGAGCTAAACAGGCAAGTTTGAACCATCACAACGCCTCCCATAGCTGGCCGAAGATTTGGTGGCAACAGCATTATAAGCACCCCTCATGCCAATCGGTACGGCGGCTGTGGTGGAGCAGATTCACCATTGATCGGATCGTCAGGCCGTGGGGCGGTAATTGGGTAATGCAAGGACCATGAGAATGTATGATGGCTGAACAGACACTTTCCATACTGGATCTTCGCGATATCGTGATCCCAGAGCCGGTGGGACTTTGGCCCCCGGCGCCCTTTGTTTGGATGTTTTTCGGGGCGTTGTGTCTTGGCCTGGCCGTATTGATCTGGCGGTGGGTTGCCCGTTGGCGTGCCGGGGCCTACCGGCGGGAAGGGCTTGCATTTTTGTCGCAGATCGAGGGAAGGTTGTCTGCCCAGGGTGGAGAAGCCGCGGCGCTGTCTGACCTGTCGATCCTTTTGAAACGCGTTGCACTGGCAGCGTTTCCTCGCAGGCAGGTGGCGTCGCTGTGCGGGGAAAACTGGCTGAAGTTTCTCGATAGCAGCTGCCAGGACGTTCATTTTACAGGCAGTCCAGGTCGCCTGTTGGCTTCGGCCATGACGGCAACACCAGACACGATTCAGATCAGCACCGACGATTGCATAAAACTCGTAGCGCTGACCCGTGCCTGGATCAAGAATCATCGCGGCCCGAACACCGGTGCTTCCAGCGTTGGATAAACTATGACCATTGCCATTGCCTACCCATGGATGTTTTACGCTCTGGCGCTGCCACTGCTGGTTCATTACACGGTCACGCCATACAGCGAGAGGCGATTGGCGGTGCGCGCACCGTGGTTTGACCGACTGGCCCACCTTTCCGGCCGCAGGCCGGGTGAAGGCGCAGCAATACCCCACCGAAGCGTCATGGAATCCGTGGTGGGGATCGTGGTGTGGTGTCTCCTGGTTACGGCCCTGGCCCGGCCCCAATACCTGGAGCCGCCCATCCACAAGACTGTTCCCACAAGGGATCTGCTGTTGCTGGTGGATTTGTCCGGATCCATGGAGGCGCAAGATTTCAAGAACCAGGCGGGGGATCAGGTTGACCGCCTTACCGCGGTGAAAGACGTCCTTGGCGATTTCCTCTCCCGCCGTGAAGGCGATCGGGTTGGATTGATCGTGTTCGGCAATGCCGCTTTCGTTCAGGTGCCGTTTACCCAGGATCTCGATGCCAGCCGGATTCTGTTGGAACAATTGGCGCCCCGTATGGCCGGCCCCAAGACAGCGATAGGTGACGCCATCGGACTGGGAATCACCCTTTTCGAGCGCAGCGAAGTGAAACAGCGGGTCATCATCGCACTGACCGACGGCAATGATACCGGGAGCCAAGTCCCCCCGGCCGAAGCCGCCAGAATCGCCGCCGACAAGGACATCGTCATCCACACCGTGGCCGTGGGTGACCCGACCACCGTCGGGGAAGAGAAGCTGGATGAAGCCGCCCTGCAGGGTGTCGCCAGGACGACCGGTGGGAAGTACTTTTTTGCCGGGGATCGTGAGCAGTTGGAAGGAATCTATGAGGAGCTGGATCGGCTGGAAGAGCGAAAAGTGGAAACCATCAGCCATCGCCCCCGGTCGGATCTGTTTCATTGGCCGCTGAGTACGGCTTTTCTGCTGAACTTCGGTTTTTACTTGTTGCGTGCATGGCGGACGCGGCGTGTTCAGGACGCCAGCTGGAATGCATCGGACGACAAGACGGAAACACCCGCGGAAACAAACAATTCGGCACATGCCAGAAAGGCGGCTTAGCAAAAGATGATTGAAAACTTTCATTTTCTACGCCCCTTTTGGCTGCTGGCATTGATTCCGGCAGCCTCACTATGGTGGGTGCTCTTCAGGCGGCAGGATGCTCGCGCGGCATGGCGCTCCCTTATCGCCCCCCATCTGCTCGAGCACCTGCTGGTCGGCGGCCGGCAGCGGAAACGCATAAGGCCGATTCACCTGCTGCTCTTGGTCTGGGTGCTCATGGGAATCTCGCTGGCCGGACCGTCCTGGCAAAAGGAGCCCTCGCCATTCGCAGAAGATACCGCCGGCATGATCGTTGTGTTCAAGGTGGCGCCGTCCATGATGGCCGAAGACGTGAAGCCGTCCCGCCTCGAGCGCGGGAAACAAAAGCTCCATGATCTGCTTGAGATGCGCGAGGGCGGCGCAACCGGACTGGTCGCCTACGGTGGAAGCGCGCACCTGGTGATGCCGCTGACCCGCGATGGCCGCATCATCGATATCATGGCTGAAGGGCTGGAACCCGGAATCATGCCCGTGGAGGGCGACGCGTTGACCGATGCCCTCACCATGGCCGGAAGTCTTTTCAAACAGGCCGGCCGGTCCGGATCCGTAGTGGTGATCGCCGATACGGTTTCTCCGGCACAGGTTGCCAAACTCAGCCAACCACCCGATCAAGAGCGACCGCCCGTGCAGTTTCTGGCCGTAAATGCCCTGGGTGCCCCGACAGACCGGGGGCTTGCGAACGCGGCCAATGCATTGGGGGCACGGGTGGCCATGCTGACGATCGATGCATCCGACCTGGAAGCGATCACCCGCCAGGCCCGGCGCGATCTGCAAACCGTACTGACGCAACAGAGCGGGGAGCGATGGAAGGATTCGGGGTATGCGTTGGTTCCATTTATTGTTTTGGCGGCTCTGCCCTGGGCGCGGCAGGGATGGCGGGTATAGGATCGAATTACATGAACGCATGGCCTCAGCATAAGCGAAAGTGGGTATACCTTGGCACCGCCATGGTGATGGTTGCAGCCGTCATCTATGGCGGACAGATGGTTGCCAAGGACGGATGGTTGTCGCTGCTGCTGACGGCCGATCAGCAGGGCCGATGGCTTTTTCAAAAGGAGCGATACGCGGAGGCCGCCAACACCTTTGTCGATCCCCTCTGGCAGGCAGCGGCTTTGTATCGCGCCGGCGAGTTCAAGAAGGCCGCCGGTATTCTCACCGGATTCGATACCGCGCAAGGGGCCTTCAATCACGGCAACGCGCTGGCCATGCAGGGCAAATACGAAGCAGCGGTTTCACGATACGAGCAGGCGCTGGCGCTGCAACCGGAATGGGAGGACGCCCGGATCAATCTGGCCATCGCGCGACAGAACGCCGAGCGGCTGAAGCAAAAAGGCGGCGAAGGGACCGGCGGTAAACTGGGGGCCGACGAGATCCGGTTTTCAAATGAGAAAACAGCCGAACCCGTTGGAGGAGAAGAAACCGTCGAAGGCCCGGACAAGTATAGCGATAC
>Ga0180436_10006578_pt1 | contig 10084 bp, 12 predicted proteins | sample SS_ome_2_FD_132434 | JGI IMG/M metagenome (GOLD analysis project Ga0180436, IMG submission 132434) | Hypersaline lake sediment archaeal communities from the Salton Sea, California, USA - SS_3_S_2 metaG | ecosystem: Environmental > Aquatic > Non-marine Saline and Alkaline > Hypersaline >...
ATCGCGTCGCCCAGCAGCGCCTCTTTCCGGCGCCCCCCGGTCATCATCTCGGACCGGCCCAGCTTCAGCACCGCGCCAAGATCGACGGCACGCGCGACATCCGCGCAAGCCTCCTTGCGTACCAGCGCGTTGAACCGCGGCGCCAATTGCCCCTCGCGCGCGGTCTTGTCGCCCGCCAGCAGCGCCTCGGCCATAACCAGGCCCAGCACCCGGTCGCCGAGAAATTCCAGCCGCTGGTTGTCGGGACGCTGCGGCGTGGCGATCGAGGAATGCGTGACCGCGCGGACCAGAAGCTCGGGGCGGGAGAAATCATGCCCGATCCGGGCCGCGAAGGCCTGAAGATCGCCCGACAGCTTCACTCGATCGCCTTGAAGAACCGGTCGCCGCGCCAGGTCCAGACATAAAACAGCGACCGTCCGGCCGACGAGAACATGATCCGGTCGGCGCGGCCGATCAGGTATTCGGCGGGCAGCATGCCGACCCCGCCGGCAGCCAGCGCCACGCGGCTGTCCTGGCTGTTGTCGCGGTTGTCGCCCATGAAGAAATAATGTCCCTCGGGCACCGTGAAGACCGGCGTGTTGTCCAGCGGTCCGCTGCCGATATTCAGGATGTGGTGGCCGTCGCCGCCCGGCAGGGTTTCGATGAAACGATCCTTTTCGCAGGTTCCGCCCAAACCGACCGGACCGTTCGAACACAGCGGCGGCCGCCCCTCGGGGCCCTGGCGTTCATAGGTTTCGGTGAAGGTGCCGTCGGGTTCGGTGCGTACCGGCTTGCCGTTCAGCCACACGACGCCGTCGCGCATCTGCACCTTGTCGCCGGGAAGACCGATCAGCCGCTTGATGAAATCCGACCCGTTCGCGGGATGGCGGAACACCACGACATCGCCGCGCTCGGGCTCGGAGGCCAGGATGCGGCCATCGATCGGGCAGGCGGCGAAGGGGCAGGAATAGCGCGAATAGCCATAGGCCATCTTGTTGACGAACAGGAAATCGCCGATCAGCAGCGTATCCTTCATCGACCCGGAGGGAATCCAGAACGGCTGAAAGAACAGCGTGCGGAAAATTCCCGCGATCACCAGCGCCCAGAAGACCGTCTTGACCGTCTCGACGATCCCCTCGGTGACCTTGCCCGACATGCCTGCATCCCTCGTTCGTTGCCCGGGCTACATGATCGCCCGGCGGGGCCGAGTCAAGTTGCCCCCGGCGCCGCAAGCGGCCGCGCCTCGATCACCACGAAGGCCTGCGCCCAGGGATGGTCGTCGGTCAGGCTGACATGGACGATCGCCTCATGGCCCGCAGGCGTCATCTCGGCCAGCCGTTCGGCGGCCCAGCCGGTCAGATGCATCACCGGCTGGCCGGTGGACAGGTTCGACACCGCCATGTCCTTCCAGGCGATGCCCATGCGCAGCCCGGTGCCCAGCGCCTTGGAACAGGCCTCTTTCGCGGCCCAGCGCTTGGCATAGGTGCCCGGGGTGTCCTTGCGGCGCTCGGCCTTGCGCCGCTCGGTCTCGGTGAAGACGCGGGTGACGAAGCGGTCGCCGAACCGCTCCAGCGTGCCGGCGATCCGTTCGATATTCGCCAGATCGGTGCCGACGCCCAGGATCATGCGCCGCGGGCTTCGTCCATCAGCCGGCGCATCTCGGCGATGGCCGGGCCAAGACCGCGAAAGATCGCCTCGCCCACCAGGAAATGCCCGATATTGAGCTCCATCACCTCGGCGAAGGCGGCGACGGGCGCGACCGTGTCATAGGTCAGGCCGTGACCGGCATGCACCTCAAGGCCCAGCGAATGCGCGTAGCGCGCCATTTCGCGCAGCCGGCCCAGTTCGGCGTCGCGTTCGGAAAGACGGCCCTCTTGGTGCAGATCGCAATAGGCGCCGGTATGCAGTTCCACGACGGCGGCGCCGATCCGCGCCGCCGCCTCGATCTGCGCGGCATCGGCGGCGATGAAGATCGACACGCGGCAGCCCGCCTCGGCCAGGGGTGCGATGAAATGCGCCAGGCGGTTTTCTTCGCGCGCCACTTCCAGCCCGCCTTCGGTCGTCCGCTCCTCGCGCCGTTCGGGCACGATACAGACGGCATGTGGCCGGTGGCGCAGCGCGATGGCCTGCATTTCGGCGGTCGCGGCCATCTCGAAATTGAGGGGCAGGGTCAGCGCCTCCATCAGTCGCTCGATATCGCGGTCGGAAATGTGGCGGCGATCCTCGCGCAGATGCGCGGTGATCCCGTCGGCGCCGGCCTCTTCGGCGACCTGCGCGGCCCGGACCGGGTCGGGATAATCGGTGCCGCGCGCGTTGCGCACGGTCGCCACGTGGTCGATATTCACGCCCAGCCGAAGCCGGCCCTGCCCTTGCGCGGCCGCCATGGTACCCTCCTTGATCTCGCGGATGCGACGGTAGTGCGCGCGGCGACGGGTTGGAAGGGCCTACTCGACCCCGTCCTTGTGCAGCTTGCGATGCAGCTTGGCCCGCAATTCGAGGAAGCGTTCGTGCAGCTTCTTCTTGCGGCGCTTCTGATAGGCGGCGATCACCGGCTCGGACAGGTAATAGGCGGCCAGCGCCGCGATCACGCCCGGGACGATCCCGCCCACGAGATAGGGCAGGAACACTTCGCGGAAGAACTGCGCCAGATGCTCCCAATGCGCCGGTTCATCGTTGAAGAGCGCCAGAACGTTGCCCTTGAGATCCTGCCATGCGCCCATGAACTTGGCCGCCAGCGATCCTTCGGGCCCATGTTCGAAGGTCGATCCCAATATCCAGTGCCCGATCTGCAGCGACACCAGCGCGATCACCGGAAAGGTCAGCGGGTTGCCAACGAAGGTGGCCAACAACGCGGCAAGCACATTCGCGTTTATCGCGAAGGCCAGTGCGGCGGCTGCAAGAAAATGCAACCCGAACAGCGGCGTGAAACTGATCAGAACGCCCGCGAACACACCCCGCGCGATCCGCTGCGGGCTGTCGGGCAGGCGCCGCAACCGGTGCTTGACGTAGTGGAAGGCCCGCGTCCAGCCGCCGCGCGGCCAGAACGCCTCGGCGACGATCCGGCCGTATGACCGCTTGGTTCGCCGCTTGAAAACCACCTTCCCGCGTTCCTTCCGTTCAGGGCTTGCGCGACAGATCCCGTTGCCGCTCGACCTGCGCCACGTCGGTCTCCGCCTCCAAGGCTGTCAGGACCATGTGGAGGTGTTCGACGTCACGCAAGTCCACTTCCATCACGAGTCGGTAAAAATCCGGCTTCCGATCGAGGAATGTGAGATCCGAGATATTGGCCTTCTGCTCGCCGATCAGCGTACAGATGCGACCCAGCACCCCGGCATCGTTGGCGATGGTCAGGATCAGGCTGACAGGGTAATCCGGCGCGTGCCGCCCGGCATGCCAGCGCAGATCGACCCAGCGGTCCAGCTGATCCTCGAATTCCGCCAGCGCGGGGCAGTCGATCGAATGCACCACGACGCCCTGCCCGCGCGTCGTGATCCCCACGATCCGCTCGCCCGGCACCGGCTGGCAGCACATCGCCCGGCGGAACGATTGGTCGGCCGCCAGGCCCACGACGGGGCGGCGCGAATCCACCACCTCGGCCGGCGCGGCGGCCAGTTCGGGGTAAAGCGTCTCGATCACTTCCCGTGCCGTCAGTTCGGCACTGCCGATCCGGGCCAGCAGGTCCTTGTCGCTTGCAAGGCCCAGCGTCTTGGCGGCGGTGCGCAGCGCCTTTTCGGTCGCCTTGCGGCCGTGATGTTCGAAGGCAACCCGCGCCAGTTCCGCGCCCAGCTTGACGAAGCGTTCGCGATCTTCCTCGCGCAGCGACTTGCGGATCGCCGCCTTGGCGCGACCGGTCACGACGATATCCAGCCAGGTGCCCTGCGGGCGCTGACCGGCCGCCGTTATCACCTCGACCGACTGGCCATTCTTCAAACGGGTCCACAGCGGCACCCGGATACCGTCGACCTTGGCGCCGACACAGCCGTTGCCGATGCGGGTATGGATCGCATAGGCGAAATCGATCGGCGTCGCGCCCTTGGGCAATTGCACGACATCGCCCTTGGGCGTGAAGCAGAAGACCTGGTCGACATACATCTCGAGCTTGACGTTCTCGAGAAAATCCTCGTGATCGCCGCCCTCGAACCGTTCGGTCAGCGTGGCAATCCAGCGCGCCGGGTCGACGGCAAAGGGGTTCTGCGCCCGCACCCCGTCACGGTAGGACCAATGCGCTGCCACGCCCGATTCCGCGACCTCGTGCATCTGCCGGGTGCGGATCTGCACCTCAACCCGCTTTCCGTCGCGCCCCGAGACGGTGGTGTGAATCGACCGGTAGCCGTTCGATTTCGGCTGACTGATATAGTCCTTGAACCGCCCCGGCACCGCGCGCCAGCGCTGGTGGATGACGCCAAGCACACGGTAGCAATCGGCATCGGACCGGGTGATCACGCGAAAGCCGTAGATGTCCGACAGGCGCGAGAAGGCCAGTTCCTTCTCCTTCATCTTGCGCCAGATCGAATAGGGTTTCTTGGCGCGGCCGAAGACATCGGCCTCGATCCCGGCCTTGTCCAGTTCCGACCGGATGTCGGCGGTGATCTTGTGGATCACGTCGCCGGTTTCCTTCTGCAGCGTGATGAACCGCCGGATGATCGAAGACCGCGCCTCGGGGTTGAGTACCTTGAAGGACAGATCCTCCAACTCCTCGCGCATCCATTGCATGCCCATCCGCCCCGCCAGCGGCGCGAAGATATCCATCGTCTCGCGTGCCTTGCGGGCCTGCTTTTCGTGCGGCAGCGACCGGATCGTACGCATGTTGTGCAGACGGTCGGCCAGCTTGACCAGGATCACCCGCAGATCCTTCGACATCGCCATGAACAGCTTGCGGAAATTCTCCGACTGCTTGTTCTCGGTCGACCCCAGTTGCAGGTTGGTCAGCTTGGTGACCCCATCGACCAGTTCCGCGATCTCCGAACCGAAGCGTTCGGTGATCTCGCCATAGGTCGATTTGGTATCCTCGATCGTGTCGTGCAGAAGCGCGGTTGCCAGCGTGGCGTCGTCCAGCCGCTGTTCGGTCAGGATCGCCGCGACCGCGACGGGATGCATGAAATAGGGTTCGCCCGAATGGCGGTACTGGCCCTCGTGCATCGCCAGCCCATAGGCGTAGGCGTCGCGGATCAGCGCCTCGTTGGTGCGGGGGTTGTAGTTGCGGACAAGCGCGATGAGGTCTTCGACGTCGATCATCCGCTGCCGCGGCGCCCCCTTCGGATCAGCCCTGGCCCTGGGCTTCCATCAGCGCGCGCAGCAACCGCTCTTCCGACATGTCGTCGACCGCGGGGCGATCGTTTTCCACGCCCATGAGAAGGGCCATCGCGTCGGCCTCGGGCTCGTCCACCTCGATCTGGGTCTGATGGCTTTCGATCATCCGCTCGCGCAGGTCTTCGGCCGATTGGGTTTCCTCGGCAATCTCGCGCAGGGCGACGACGGGGTTCTTGTCGTTGTCGCGATCGACCGTCAGCGGCGCACCGGCGGTGACCTCGCGGGCCCGGTGCGAGGCGAGCATCACCAGCTCGAACCGGTTCGGAACCTTGTCAACGCAATCTTCAACCGTCACGCGGGCCATGAGAGACTCCAAATCCGTGGAAGTGAGTGAACCCCCCATTTAGGCGGTATGGAAGGACTTGACAAGTCACGATTCCCGGCCCTGCCGGATCGGGAAGGGTTCGATCCCGACGGTATCCGCCGCAGGCAGCGCCGCCGCCATTTCCGCCACGCTGCGCCCGGTCAGCGGGTGCCGCCAGGTGGGCGCGATCTCGGCCAGCGGGATCAGGACGAAGGCGCGATCCTGCAGACGCGGATGCGGCAGGATCATCCGGTCGGGGGCCTCGCGTTGCTGGCGGTCTGGCGGAAGGTCGCGCCAATGCGCCTGCGCCGCGGCATCCGGCGCGACCGTCGCGCCGAAGAACAGAAGATCAAGGTCGAGCGTCCGCGGCCCCCAGCGAAGGTCGCGGGTCCGGCCAAAGGTGGCTTCCACCGCATGAAGCCGCTCCAGCAGCGCCTTCGGACCGGCCGGAAAGCGCACCAGCGCCGCGGCGTTCACGAAACCGGGGCCCGATCCGGGCGGCCAGGCAGGGGTACGATAGTAGCGGCTGATCGCTTCGAATTGTACGGATTCGGCCAGCAGATGCGAAATCGCGCCGGAAAGCGCCGATTCCGGGCGGCCCGCCGCCGACGCGAGATTGCTCCCGAGGCCGATCGCCGCCGTGGATGACAAATCTGCGTCATAATCGTATTGTGACAAAATCTGTTTCTCCTATTTTGCCCGCAGGTTGTCTTGCGCTGCGTCTATTCACCCAGTACCAGCCAAGCCAGCACAACAACCCGCGCAGTGCCGATTTCGAAGGGATTTTGGATGTTTTACAAGGACGAACGTCTGGCCTTGTTCATCGATGGTTCGAACCTTTACGCCGCCGCGAAGGCGCTTGGATTCGATATCGACTACAAGCTGTTGCGTAACGAGTTCATCCGTCGGGGGAAGCTGGTACGCGCCTTCTATTACACCGCCTTGCTGGAGAACGACGATTATTCGCCGATTCGCCCGCTGGTTGATTGGCTGCACTACAACGGCTTCACGATGGTCACGAAGCCCGCCAAGGAATACATCGACAGCCAGGGCCGCCGGAAGGTGAAGGGCAACATGGATATCGAACTGACGGTCGATGCCATGGAACTCGCGCCGCGGGTCGATCACATCGTGCTGTTCTCGGGCGATGGCGATTTCAAGCCGCTGATCGAAAGCCTGCAACGCCAGGGCGTACGTGTGTCGGTCGTCTCGACGATCCGGTCGCATCCGCCGATGATCGCCGACGAACTGCGCCGCCAGGCCGACAACTTCATCGAACTCGAAGAGTTGAAAGAGGTGATCGGCCGCCCGCCGCGCGAACCGCGGGAACCCCGCGCGGACCGTCCCGACCGCACCGAGCGCAGCGAAGAACCGGCCGAGGTTCAGCCCGCGAACGGCAACTGACACCGCGCGCCCCGCGCCCCTTTACCGGCGCGGGTGAACGGCTTACCTGTGGGGCCCAGGATCGAAGGACCCCGCGCGCCATGACACTTTCCCCGCTCACGCTTTATCTTGCGGCGCCCCGCGGCTTCTGTGCGGGCGTCGACCGTGCGATCAAGATCGTCGAAATGGCGCTCGAGAAATGGGGGGCGCCGGTCTATGTGCGCCACGAGATCGTGCACAACCGCTACGTGGTCGAGGGGCTGAAGGCGCGCGGCGCGGTCTTTGTCGAGGAACTGGAAGATTGCCCCGATGACCGGCCGGTGATCTTTTCCGCCCATGGTGTGCCAAAGGCGGTGCCGGCCGAGGCCGCGCGCCGCGAAATGACCTTTGTCGACGCGACCTGCCCGCTGGTGTCGAAGGTGCATATCGAGGCCGAGCGCCACCATGCGGCGGGCTTGCAGATGGTGATGATCGGCCATGAAGGCCACCCCGAGACCCTGGGCACGATGGGCCAGCTTCCCGAGGGCGAGGTGTTGCTGGTCGAAACCGTGGCGGATGTGGCAAGGCTCGAACCGCGCGACCCCGGGAAACTGGCCTATATCACGCAGACGACCCTGTCGGTGGACGATACCGCGGCCATCGTCGCCGCCCTGATTGCCCGGTTTCCCGCCATCGTCGGCCCGGCGAAGGAAGACATCTGCTACGCCACGACCAACCGGCAGGAAGCGGTCAAGGCGATCGCGCCCAGGATCGACGCGCTTCTGGTGATCGGGGCGCCGAATTCCTCCAATTCCAGGCGACTGGTCGAGGTTGGCCAGGCCGCCGGCTGCCGCTATGCGCAGCTGGTCCAGCGCGCCGCCGATATCGACTGGCGCGCGCTGGACGGCGCCCGCGCGGTGGGGGTGACCGCCGGCGCCTCGGCCCCGGAGGTCTTGGTGGACGAGGTCGTTCAGGCTTTCCGCGACCGGCACGACCTGACGGTGGAAACCGTGGAAACCGCGCAGGAGCGGGTCGAATTCAAGGTGCCCCGCATTCTCAGGGAACCGGCATGAGCCGTCCCGACCCCGACACGATCGCGTTCTACGACCGCGAGGCGGCGACCTATGCGCGCTGGACGGATGGCAAGGAGCCGCCGCGCAGCTTTCGCGACTTCGCCGCCCTGCTGGCGCCCGGCGCGCATGTGCTCGACCTTGGCTGCGGCGGCGGCTGGGCGGCGCGCGGATTTCGCGACCGCGGCCTGCTTGTGACCGCGCTCGACGCGTCGGCCGCCATGGTCGCTGGGCTTGCGGGCGAGGACGGGATCGACGCCATCCATGGCGGATTTCTCGACCTGCCGCCGGGCGAACGCTTCGATGCGGTCTGGGCATGCTTTTCCTTGCAACATGCCCCGCGCGAGGACATGCCCGCGATCCTTGCCCATGTCGCGGCCACCCTGAAACCCGGTGGCCTGGCCTGGATCGGCGTTCACGAAGGGACGCAAACCCTGCGCGACGGGCTGGGCCGACACTATTGCCATTACCGGCAGGACGAGATGACCGGCCTGCTGGCCGATGCGGGCTGTGCGGTCGAAACCGTCAGCTTTGCCGATGACAAGGGCTATGACGGCCGCCCGATCCGCGTCATGACGCTTCTGGCACGGAAGGCAGCGGCATGAGGGGCGTGCCGCTTTCCGCGCTTGTCCTCGCGCTGGCCGGCGTGCTGCCGTTCCTCTGGGGCGCTGGGGCGGCACTATCGTTGCTGCCTGCGGAATGGGAAAACGCGGCGATCCTGCCGCGCGCGCTGGCCCGGCCCGATCTGCTGACGTTCTACGGAACGATCATCCTGTGTTTCATGGCCGGTGTGCTGTGGGGCTTTGCCACCCGGGCGCGCGGCCTGCGCGCCGCCGGGGCCTATCTGGCCAGTGTCGTTCCCGCGCTTTGGCCGTTCTTCATGCTGGGCGACGGGCCGGCGGCCGACCTGTTGGTCCTTGCCTTCGGCTTTGCCGGGCTTCTGGCCTTCGACTGGGGGTTCTGGCGCGCGGGCCTTGCCCCGGCCTGGTGGATACGGCTGCGCCTGCCGGTCACCGTGATCGTCGTGCTGTGCCTTCTCGCGGGGCTTGCAGGCTGAGGATGGCGCGGATCGTGGCCCATACCGACGGTGCCTGTTCGGGCAATCCCGGCCCCGGCGGCTGGGGCGTGCTGCTGCAGGCGATGGAGGGCGACACGATCCTGCGCGAGCGTGAACTGAAGGGCGGCGAGGCCGAGACGACCAACAACCGCATGGAACTTCTGGCCGCGATCACGGCACTGGAAACCCTGACAAGACCGTCCGAAATCACCATCGTCACCGACAGCGCCTATGTGAAGAACGGTGTCACCGGCTGGATTCACGGCTGGAAACGCAACGGCTGGAAGACCGCCGGCAAGAAACCCGTGAAGAACATCGACCTGTGGCAGCGCCTCGACGCGGCGCAGGCCCGCCACGACGTGCGCTGGGAATGGATCAAGGGCCATGCCGGCCATGCCGAAAACGAACGCGCCGACGAACTGGCGCGCGAAGGCATGGCCCCGTTCAAGCCCGCCGGCGCCAAACCCTGATCGCCGCGCCTTCGGGGCTGGGCGAATCCGCCGCGCCAAGGCATCATCCCGACAAATGTCTTGCGGGAGGTGTTCATGCGGTTCTTCCAGGCGCTCGCCCTTTGCCTTGTTGCGCTGCCCGGCCCAGTGGCGGCGGCGTGCGGCGGCAATTTCGCGACCTTCGTGGCCGGCCTGAAGGACGAGGCCGTGGCAAGCGGCCAGTCCCGCGGCACCGTCGACGCCTTCTTCCGTGGCGTGCAGCAGGATCCCAAGGTCATCCGTGCCGACCGGGCGCAGGGCTTCTTCCAGAAGGACTTCATCGAATTTTCGCGGGCGCTGATATCCGATTACCGGCTGGCGACCGGCCGCAGACAGGCGCAGACGCAAGACGCGATCTTCGACCGGATCGAGCGCGAGGTGGGCGTGTCACGCGGCATCCTTCTGGCCTTTTGGGCGTTCGAGACCGATTTCGGCGGCTACCAGGGCGATTTCAACACCCGCGACGCGCTGGTGACGCTGGCGCATGATTGCCGCCGCCCCGACCTGTTCCGCC
>Ga0180436_10006580_pt1 | contig 10083 bp, 13 predicted proteins | sample SS_ome_2_FD_132434 | JGI IMG/M metagenome (GOLD analysis project Ga0180436, IMG submission 132434) | Hypersaline lake sediment archaeal communities from the Salton Sea, California, USA - SS_3_S_2 metaG | ecosystem: Environmental > Aquatic > Non-marine Saline and Alkaline > Hypersaline >...
CACGGAAAGGATATTAATCCAGAGGAACAATGTCAATAATAATGAGAATTATTCTCAATAATGATTCGTAATCAACTCAGGTATGAACCTCATCGATGCTGGTCGATGAGCACGGGATTTCCGTCGGGATCCACCAGCGTGCAGTACCCCGGACCACCGGCCGATTCATCGGCTTCTTCGATGAGGGAGAGCCCCTTCTCCTTCAAGGCGCTTTGAATCCTCCGGACGTCGTCGAAGGGATCGACGTTCTCCGCATTCTCGTCCCAGCCGGGGTTGAACGTCAGGGTGTTGCGTTCGAACATTCCCTGGAACAGGCCGACCAGGGCCGAACCGTTCTTCATGATGAGCCAATGCTCCGCCTCCTCTCCGCCGAACACCGAGAACCCCAGGGCCTCGTAGAATTTCCGGGATGCCGCCAGATCTTTCACCGCCAGGCTGACGGAAAACACTCCTAAGTTCATGAGCAACTCCTTAGTTACGAACGCTTCCAGTCTCGTCGATGCTTTCCTCGGCGGCAAGGACGGCGTCTCGGCGAGGCCAGAAAAGGCGTTGCGGCGCCGCTGACGGGGCCCTAAGATCAGGCCATGGAGAAACTTCCGGTCCGCACCAAGATCATCTTCGGATCCGCCGACCTCTTCGGCGGCGGTGGCCGAATGCGCCCTCTTCTACCCGGAGATGCTGCGGACCGACCGGCCCTGGATCCAATCCCTGGATCGGGCCTGCTTCATCTGATCAGAGCCGCTTCTCCACTTCCTCGGTGCAGACCCGCACGGCGTCCCGGCAGATCGTGGAGAACAGGTTGCGTTTCCCGGCCTCGTCCAGGTCGGTGCCCAGGATTCCCCGGCAGCTGAGGGAACCCAGCCGGGTTTCCACCGCTTCCAGGTAGGCTTCCACCGCCTCTTTCGTCGCGGCCTTTCGATCGACCTGGTCGGGACCGTCGCTGCCGTACCGGGCGCTGAGGACCAGAACCCCGCCGGTGACGGCGCCGCAGGCCATCTGCCGGCCGGCGATGCCGCCGCCGAAGCCCGTGGTGATGCGGTGGAGGACCGACTCGTCCAGGCCGATCACGTCGGAAAAGGCAACGGCCACCGATTGCGAGCAGGCGGAATCCGTGGCGAATTGGGCGAGGGCGCGTTCGCTTCGTGTCATGCTAGGATTCCATCATGAACAGCCCGGTAAGCGCCATCCCCGCTCTGGCGTGGATCGCCTTGGTCGCCCTGAACTTCGCGGTTCAGGGAATCGACTTCGCCTCGGAGCGCCGGGGCCGGGCCTATGCGGTCAAGCGAATCACCACGCCGATGCTCCTCTTCGGCGCCCTGGTGCTGGCCTGGATCCGAGCCGGCTCCTTCCCGGGCCTCCCCGGGGGCATCCTCCTGGCCATGGGTCTGGGGGAAATCGGGATCGAGGGATCGCCGGTGGTTCAGAACGGCGAGATGCCGGAGCGAACGCCGTGGACCGTGATGGCCGCGGGGCTTCTCTTCCTCGGTGTGAATCTCGTTCTCGGCGTCGCGCTGCTGGGCTCGTCGGGCGGGCGTCCGACGGCGATCCTCGGCGCCCTGGCCGGCGGCGTGGTGTTCGCCGGGGTCCTGGACGTCCTGGTTCTGCGATTCGGCCGAAACGCGGCCGCGCAGCGGACCAACCTGATTCTCTACTCGGCGGGGCTGGCGGTTCTGGCCGCCGGCGTCCTGGCCGACGCGGCCGGCGGGTTCGGCGCCCTGGGCCGGGCGGCCGCCCTGCTCACCGTCTCGGACAGCCTGGTGCTCATCCGCATGGGCGCCGGATGGCGGCGGGAGAACCCGTCGGAGCGTCGGATCCTGGGCGCCTTCCTGGCCGTCATTTTGATACTCTACGTGCTGTTCATGGCCTCGCTGGCGACGCGGCTCTGAGGCGACGGCCTACGAAGGCCGCGACGCCGAAAACGGCGAGGAGGGCCGGGCCGGCGACGCCGAAGATGCCGGCGCCGACGTAGCCCCCGGCGTCGCTGCGCAGCAGGCTGAAGACCCAGGGGCCCAGGGCGCTCCCGGCCACCAGGAAGGTCATCGCCGAACCGCTGATCTCCCCCAGGTGCTCCCGGCCGTAGAGCCGGGGCCAGGTGACGTTGGTGAGCACCGACCAGAAGCCGGCTCCGACGCCGTATCCCGCGATGAGCAGCACCCGGGACCAGGCCGCCCCCGCCGCCACGATGGCCGCGCCGGCGGCGGCGAAGCCCGCCAGGGCGATGAAGTAGAGCGGCGGCAGGTCCACCGCGTCGCTGGCCCAGCTGCCCAGGAAGTTGAAGGCCACCGACACCACCGTGATGGGCAGAAAGATGGCCACCGCGTCGGCGGCGCCCAGGCCCCGGGAGGCGAAGAGGTCCACCACATGGAAGGTGAAGGCGGTGACGTACATCGACCACCATCCCATCATCAGGTTGTAGGCCCAGTATCGGGGATCCCGGCGGGCCTCGGCGAGGGTGGCGTCGGGGCCGTGGTGATCCAGCCGGTCCTTGTGGATCTTCAAATGGCGCAGGCCGTCTTCCATCGGAATCCCGCAGCGCTCCGGCGAATCCCGGAACAAAACGAGAACCAGCGGCAGGGCGACGAGGATCAGGGACCCGGCCAGGACGATCCAGGCGCCCCGCCAGCCGTGCTTGTCGATGAGGAGCTGGAGCAGCCGCGGTGCGTAGGAGAACCCGGCGGAGATGGAAACGCCGAACCAGGCGGCCACCCGGCCGCGGCGTTCTTCGAACCAGCGCATCACCATCGTCCGGGACACCAGGGTGAGCACCCCCTGACCGAAGAATCGGATGCCCAGGAAGCCCAGGGCCGCCGCAGCGAACGCCGCGCCCGCCGCGACGGCCGCCCCCGATCCCAGGACGGACGCGGCCGCGGCGGTCCAACGGTCGATTCGGGTGAGGAGGATCAGCAGCAGGGCCAGGAACACGACGGCGCCGGCGGCGGTGCAGCGGGCCCCCAGGCGGTCGAAGATCCGGCCGGCCCGGGTCATCAGGAGGGCGCTGGCCAGAGTGCCGGCCATGTAGGCGCTGGAGAGCTGGATCCGGGTGAGTCCCAGGGCGGCGATGAGGTGGTCGGTGAATACCGACACGCCCACGGTCTGCCCGGGGATGCTGAACATCATGCCCAGGGCGCCGGCCGCGAGGACGATCCAGCCGTAGTACACCGGCGACCGGGCCGGGTCGAAGGGGCGCAGGGCCCGGGGATCGGGGGAAATCTGTATGGGAGGTCTCCTCAATTGGATTCGCGGCCATCATGCCCCGAACCGGCGGGAGGAGGTCAACAGGAGCTTACTGGTGGATCACCTGAAATTCTTCGCAGACCACCCGCAGCTCTTCATGGAAGGATTCGCCCCGCTCTTCGAGTTCTTCGGTGAAGAACAGACGATGCCCCCGGCGCCAGTAGTCCAGGGACTTGTCCCCTTCGCCTTCGATGGCGGCGAACTCAGGGGGAACGTCCTTGAAGGGCACGATGGTCACCGCCGTGGTTTCGATGATGCACTGCGGAGTGCCGTTCCAATCGGTGATGATGGACAGGTCGCCCACCTTGGGCACGGGCTCGCCGTCGGCGTGGTGGCTGCTTTCCAGGGATGCCGTGGCCCGCTTGGTCCCTTCGAGGACCAGGGCGGCCAGGGCGTTGGCATTCTGTTCGTCCTCGCAGAAAAACCAGGCGGTATAGTGCCGATTCCCGTAGTGCCGTCGATTGTCAGCGGTGTCCAGGAACTCATCCCAGTATTGTTCTGCCGGACTCTTGGTCTTCTCCATGCCCTTCTCCTTGGATCCAGTGGTGACTATGGCTCCGATTCGCTCCCGTCCCGACGGGCCACGATCTCGTCGCCCTCGGTTTCCCCGGTCTCCCGGAACCCCAGCGTCGCGTAGAGGCGGCGCGCCCTTCGATTCTCAGGCGAGTAGGACAGGGCGAACCGGCGAAATCCCCGATCGTCGGCGAGGACGCGGATCGCCTCGGCCACCGCGGCGGTGCCCAGGCCCCGGCCCTGCTGCCGGCGGTCGATGAGGATGCCCCCGAGCCAGCAGCTGCCGTCGTCGTCCTCGGCCCACATCAGAAAACCCACCACGGCGCTCCCCTCGACGACGGCCAGGGGATTCCAGAGGCCGTCGAAATGGCAGAGGCAGAGGTAATAGGATGGCGGGGCGACGAAGTCCGACTGACCTTCGGCCACCTCGAGAGCGGCGACGTCCCGCCAATTCTCCCGGCTGACCGGTGATAGAGAAACTCGGGGTGGGTTCGGGCGCGATTCCATGGGAACAGCTGTTATGGTATCACGGCCCGGCGGCCCTTCGTAGGGGAATTTTGTCGACCTTCGGTCGTGGCGAGGCGGGCGGGCGGCTCCGGTGAGTCGACCGACGGCGGGCCGTTCGGCGTCGCGGTCCGGGCCGCCGGAGTCCGGCGGAACGCCGGGCCGAACATGGCCAGGCGAATCACGACACCGACCGCGCGTCGTTCGCACTCGGCCGCCCGGCGCCCCGGGCGGCGCGCAGCCCAACGAATCGACGCCGGGACCGCCCCCGATGTCGCCGGTTCGCGGAGGACCGTTCCCTTCCGCGTGCTACACTGCCTTTGCGAGGGCAATGGGCGATCCGAGGGGCCGCGGCCGTTCGCCGGCGCCGCGCCGACGCGGCGATTCGGCAAGGCGGCGGCAACAGCCTTTCGGCGGTACTGCACCCGGCAGCCCAGCGGCGGCATCCCTTCAGCAGCACCGTGGCGCGGCAACAGCACGGCGGCGACGGTCCGGAGCGGTACAACGGCACGGCGTAACGGCGCAGCCGATCGGACGGCCATGCCGGCGCGGCATTGTGCCGACGCGACTCTCTCGCCGCGACTCTCCCGCCGCGGCCTACCGACGGCGACCAAGGAGCACCGCCATGTCCGGAGAACAGGACTTGAATCGCATGCTGGCCTCTCTTTCGCCCACCCTCATGGACGAGGCTTTCGTGTTCCTCAGCTTCTCACGCGCACAGTACGGCGACTTTGGAGATCTCGATCCCATCGCGGCCTTCCGGGAATCCGAAGGACTCACCCTCGTCGTCCCCGAATCCGTCGCCCGGGAGCGGGGCTTCGACTACGACGCGGTATTCCGGGGAATCACCCTGGGCGTCCATTCCAGCCTCGAAGCGGTGGGCCTCACCGCCGCCGTATCCCGGGCTCTCGCCGAGCGCGGCATCAGCGCCAACGTCGTCGCCGCGTACTACCACGACCACATCTTCGTTCAGGACGAACGGGCCGAGGAGGCGATGTCGGTCCTGGAGTCGCTTCGGGGCTGAGTTCTCCATCGGGGTCCAGCCGCGCCGGGGAATTGAGGCGCACGGTCGCAACGGGAATTGTCGGCGCCGCGATCCGGCGCTGAGCTGCGCCCCGAATCCGGGCGGCACCGGGGCAGCGTCGGCCCGGGGGAGCTTGATGAGGAAGTGGGAATCCGGCGGGATCCGGACTGTCCCGCAGCGGGCCGATTTTGGTCCGCTTCCGCCCGCTTAGGACGGGTCGAGAAGGACGCCGGCCCGGGACACCGACGGTTCGCTGCACAGATTCCGGTTGAAGCAGCAGGGGCGGCGTTCGCCCTTCGAGAGCTTATCGCAGGCCGCCGCGATGCGGCGCCGGCGGGTCGCCTCCTGCCGGGTGGAGCGAATCCAGCGGATCCAATCCCAGCGCGCCATCGGAGTGATCTCGTCCCAGAGCACCCGGGCCGGGGGATGCGCCGTCAGGGCCTCCGCCAGATCCGATGGGACGTCGGGTTCGGGCCAGTCCCTGGAGGGCCGGATCGCCATGGCGACGGAGTCTCCGGGAGAAACCTCCGCGGTCTCGAGAAGGCCGTCGTCCACCCGGAACCAGTGGCGTCCTCGTCCGTCGGGTTCCAGGACGGCTTGGAAAGCGGTGCCGTTGAACGTCCCGTCCACGAGGGTCATCCCCCTGGAAGGAAGATTTCGGCTCACCTCCTCGGGAATTCGAACGATCGTCCACGACCCGATGGTTTCGAGGGGGCTTTGAAAGGGAATTCCCGACCGGTCTTCCGATGCCATGGGTCGATTCTCGTTCGAGCCGCCGCCGATTGCCAGAGCCGGGTCCGGCGCTGAGCGACGCCCTGAATCCGGCCGGCCCGTAGACGTTCAGGATTCGGGCGCGGCCGGGGGGCGGCGTCGGCCCGGGGCCAGCGTCGGCCCGGCGGGCGGCGTCGGCCCGGGAGCAGCGTCGGCCCGGGGGCGGCGTCGGCCCGGGGGGCAGCGTCGGCCCGGGGGCGGCGTCGGCCCGGGGGCAGCGTCGGCCCGGGGGCGCTTCCCGGACCGCCGTCAGTGGGGATCGGCGGCGCGGCCCATCAATCGGGGGATCACCCGCTCCAGGAGTGTCGGTGCCAAAGCGCAGCTCCAGCGCATCAGGAAAGCCAGCACCGAGAAGTACTGCCGGGGTCGGCGCCGTTCAATGCCCCGGACGATCCGTCGGGCGACGGCCTCCCGGCTCTTGGTGCGGACCCTTCGCTTGGGAACCGGGACGGATCGGCCGTCGGCACTCATCATGGTTTTTCTCGCCTCGTTCTCGGTGAAGCCGATGTAGTTGATCCCGACGAACACCCCCGCATCCCGATGTTCCATGGCCAAGTTCTGCCGCAGGGCCGTCAAGGGCATCTTGGACAGGGAGTAGGCGGCGTATCCCGGCAATCCCACCAGTCCGGCGATGCTGCTGCAGAACACGATGGACCCGCCGGCGGCTCTGAGATGGGGCAGCGTTTCGCGGCTCAACAGCAGCGGTCCCACGAGGTTCACGGTCAGAAGCCGCTGGAAAACCTCCGGTTCCGTTTCGGCGACACTTCCGCAGGCCGAGATTCCGGCGTTGTTCACCAGGATGTCCAGGCGGCCGAAGCGCTCGACCGTTCGCATGACGATCCTCCGACAGGCATCGAGGGTCCCCACATCGCCGGCCGCTCCCTCGGCATCGCAGCCCTGTCGGCGAAGGTCGGCCACGGCTTCGGCCAGCACCTCCTCGTTCCGGCCGTTGAGCATCACCCGGGCGCCGCGGGCGGCGAGCCGCTCGGCGACGGCCTTGCCGATTCCCCGGGACGAACCGGAGATGAGAGCTGCGGCACCGTCGATCGATTTCGGTTTCACATCAGGCTCCTAGCGGATGACGCCTCGGCGTCCAGAATCGATTCTTCGCCCCTCTTGGAGGAATGCTTTGATCGGAAGTCGTCTTCGGGTCAGTTCGTCGATGATGCTGCTTCCCAGAAAGCCGTCGGCCCCGGTCACCAGGATCTTCATATGTCAATGATAGTTCCTGTTTGCCGCCGGTCCATGGAAAATCGGCTTAATCGACCGTTGGGACGGCGTTGGGGGGGAAAGGTGTTGATTTCGGCGGTTTCCGGAGAAGGCCGCCCCGAGTCCCCCGGGCAGCGATAATCCCGCGGCATGGAACCTCGGCAGTCCAGAACCTCGGCATTCCGAGCCGCCTCCGGTATCCTGGTAGCCGGCGGTGCGGATCCCGGAGAGTCCTGATGACGAAGAAGGTTTTTTGGAGCGACCCCTATCGAACCTCGCTGAGCACTCGCGTCACGAAGGTGGATGAGAACCGAATCTTCCTGGATTCGACCGTCTTCTTCGCCTTCTCCGGCGGTCAGGAGAGCGACCGCGGAACCATCGGCGGCTTCGAGGTCGTCCGGGCCGAGGCTCGCGGTGCGGAAATCGCCTATACTCTCCCGGCGAACCACGGCCTGGGCGCCAGCGACTCCGTCGAAGTCCGGATCGATTGGGATCGACGCTACCGGCTGATGAGGCTTCACTTCGCCGCGGAACTCGTCCTCGAGACGGTCTATCGGATCTTCCCCGGAATCGTGAAGGCCGGGGCCCACATCGGGGAGAACAAGGCGCGTTTGGATTTCCTGATGACCGAGAGCATCACTCCCCATCTGCCGAGGATCGCCGGCAAAGCCGCCCGCCTGATCGAAGAGGATCATCCGATCAGGAGCGCCTTCGAAGACGAGGAGCGGGAACGGCGGTACTGGGAGATCGAAGGATACGCCCGGGTTCCCTGCGGCGGAACCCATCTGCGGCGAACCGGCGAGATCGGCCCGGTCGAACTCAAGCGGAACAACATCGGGAAGGGCAAGGAACGGATCGAAATCACATTGGCCTCCTGATCGCCGACGGCACGGCCGGCGGAACCGGACGGCCCGATCCCGGAAGTCAATGGAATCGAGGAGGAACCGAGAATGAAGACGCTCCCGATCGATCTGCTGAGGGACGCGATCCTGAAGCTGATGGAGGAAACCTACGTCGCCCCCCCCGATCCCGGGGAAACCTGGTTTACGGACAATGAGCCGGATGCGGGCATCCTGGGAACGATCCGGGGCCTCGATGCCGACACCGCCAACACACCGGTGGGAGACGGAACGACCGTCGCGTCCCACGTCGGCCATCTCGTCTATGCCCTCGGTCTGTTCAATCGATTGCTCCGGGGCGAGAATCCCTACGCCGACGCGGATTGGAAGGGCAGCTGGTCCGCCCGGCCGTTGACCGATTCGGAATGGTCGCGTCTCATCCAAAGCCTGGAGGACGAATACTCCCGGGCCCGGGAGGCTCTGTCCGACCACGCCCCGTCGCCGGTGGCCTGGGAGAACCCGGATGTCCTGACGGATATCTTCGCCGCCCTCGCCCACGGGGCCTGGCACCTGGGGTCGATCCGCAAGACCATCGAGGTCGCGGCGGAACGTTAGACCCGGGATTCCGATCGATTACACTGGGATAAACCACGAACGCGGAGAAACGGAATATGAAAGTCAAGACGCCCCCGAAATCCCTCGAAGACAAGGCCGTGAATACGAAAACCAAGCTGGCACTGCTCTGGGTGGCCTTGATGTTCTTCTACATCTACAACGACATCCTGTCCTTCTACCAACCCGGACGCATCGGCGATTTGATCGCCGGCAATCTGGAGGGAGTGGTGTTCGATCAGGCGTTCCTGATCGGCGCCGCGGCGCTCATGGCGCTTCCGAGCCTGATGATCCTGCTGTCCCTGTCGCTCAAGGCCCGGGCGAATCGGATAATCAACATCGTCTTCGGTATTTTTCACATCCTCGTCCTGCTCGGGACGCAGTTCGTGGGCGAGGGTGAGGTCTGGTACTATTGGAGGTTCTACGAGGTGCTGGAGGCCGTGTTCCTCGTCCTGATCATCGTAACGGCTTGGAAATGGCCGGAAGCGGGATTCCGGGCGGATTCGGCGGCCCCGGAGCGATAGGCGGTCGACGGTCGGTTTTCCCGGGTCCGCCGTCGTTTGCCGGCCGTATTTCGGACTACTCGATCAGAACGTAGTCGCCCTCGATGGCATACAGTCTTCCGTTCCGGGCGTCCAGGATGCCGCTCATGTCGCCCTCGGGCCAATCGTCATATTCGAAGGCAATGTACCCGGAGGGAATGGAATACGAAAATGAGCCCCGTTCGATCCATTTCTCGTTCGAATCGGGGTAGAGGCAGAGTTCGACGAATCGTCCGCTCTCCTCGAGGGTGAGTTGGATGATGACCTGTTCGTCATCGAAGTATCGGAGTTCATAGACACCGGGAATCTGGTCGGAACCGTCGACGTTGCGTTTCGGCGGCACGCGATCGTCCTTCTCCAGTTCGTAATCATCGACGATCAGGGTGCTCCGACCGGCGTCCCACTGTGCGGTGTAGTTCCAGTTCGATATGTCGTCATCGTAGCAGAACGCAATGTCCTCTCCCTCGTCATCCAGAAAGAACGTCCCGGTGTCGCTGTATCCTTCCTCGTCTTTGTAGTAGTAGACGTATTCGTGGAAATAGCCGTCCTCGAAAAGGGTGATTTCGACCCGCTCCTCCCTGCCGTCGTCGAAGAGATACAGGCCGAGAACCCGGGAATCTCGAGGGGGAACGGCATTGGGCATCGTGTATGCCGCCTTGGAGGGCCGGAGCTTCGGTTCCCGTGCGCCGGGCCTCGTCGTACAGGACGCGAGATCAATGACGACGACGAGGATTCCCAGGATCAACAGATATCGACGGAATTCCGACCGTTTCATGCCGACCTCTCCTTCTGCGGAACCATCCGCCCGATCCAGGACCCCGCCGACGTCCGTCCG
>Ga0180436_10006582_pt1 | contig 10080 bp, 8 predicted proteins | sample SS_ome_2_FD_132434 | JGI IMG/M metagenome (GOLD analysis project Ga0180436, IMG submission 132434) | Hypersaline lake sediment archaeal communities from the Salton Sea, California, USA - SS_3_S_2 metaG | ecosystem: Environmental > Aquatic > Non-marine Saline and Alkaline > Hypersaline > Sediment...
GCATCATCGGCGACGAATCCCAGGCCGGTTCGGCCGGGTGAAACGGGCCGCCGCATTGCTGGCCTGTCTGTGCTGGGCGCTGGGCGCCCAGGCGGGCCCGGACAGCTGGCGTTACGGCGGGCACCTGAAATACCGCCTCAGCCACCACGCGATTCCCGACGACAGCATACTGGCCGATGCCTGGGGCTCATCGACGACGTCACAGGGTTTCGAAGGGCGGCTCAACTTTGAAACGCGCGCCGACAACTGGTCGTTCCAGGCGGACTACCAGTTGCTCGGTATTCATGCCGAAACGCTCGGCGGCGGGCTGGGCAGTGTCCTGCTCCCCGGCGGCAATGCGGTAGACGACGACCGGCGCTGGTTCGACCTGACGGGCACGCTGAGCGAGAGCGACTCGAGCCGCTGGGTGCATCGCCTGGACCGGCTGAGTGTGGGCTACACCGGGGAGCGCAGCGTGATCCGTTTCGGGCGCCAGGCAATCAGCTGGGGCAACGGCCTGCTGTTCAACCCGATGGACATCATCAACCCCTTCGACCCGGCCGCCATCGACACCGAGTACAAGACCGGCGACGACATGCTGTACGGCCAGTACCTGTTCGATGACGGTAGCGACCTGCAGGCCGTGGCGGTGGTGCGCCGCAACCCGCTCAGCGGCGACGTCGAAAGCGAGCAGTCCTCGCTCGCCCTCAAGTACCACGGCTTCGTCGGCACGAACGAATTCGACCTGCTCATGGCCGGGCATTACGACGACCTGGTGCTCGCGGCCGGCGGTAATTTCAGCCTCGGCGGCGCGGTCTGGCGCGGCGACCTCACGTGGACCGAGACGCCAACGGAACAGGTGCTTTCCGCGATGACCGGCGTGACCTACTCCTGGACCTGGAGCGGCAAGAACGTCAGCGGCCTGCTGGAGTATTACTACAACGGCTTCGGACAGAAAAACGGTGACTACGCGCCACTCAGCCTGCTGCGCAACCCGGACCTGCTGCGCCGCATCGAGCGCGGGGAACTCTACACGCTGGGCAGGCACTACGCCGGCGCGTCGGCGACCATCGAGCTGACACCCCTTTTCCTGCTGACGCCCAGCCTGTTCGTCAACCTCGGCGACCCGTCGGCGCTGCTCCAGGTGCTCGCGCAGTACGACTGGCGCCAGGACCTGCAGCTGCTGGCGGCGCTCAACCTCCCGGTCGGCGCGGCGGGAACGGAATACGGCGGCATCGAAACCAACGAGAGCGGTCGCTACCTGTCAACCGGCGCCAGCGTGCTGGTGCAGCTGGGCTGGTATTTCTGACATCAGCGGACTTCAGGGGGCAAACGTCTCGCCTGGGACCTGCACCCCGACGCCAGGCAATTTCTGCGTGAGCATCTATACTCGGGCGATGGCAGGCCGTCGCACTTTCGCACTGCCGCCTGTAAAAACGGAGAGACTGACATGATGACGAAACACCCAAAGGCTATTGCTCAAATGGCCGCAATCGGCCTGGCGGCGACCCTGCCATTTACTGCGCTGGCGCAGGAAAAGACAACCGAAAGTTACGTCTACGGCACCTATTATTACTGCGACCCCCTGCAGGAAGATGCCGCGGACAGCTTCGTCGCCGAGAAGCTGAAACCCGTCTACGACCAGGCCGTGGAAGACGGAACGATCAACGCCTGGGGCTGGCTGGCCCACCATACCGGGGGCAAGTGGCGGCGCGTGCTGTACACCAGTGCGGGCAGCGTTGACGCCCTGCTTGATTCCGGCACGGCTTTGCGTGAAAAAGTAATGAAAGCAGCGCCCGACGACATGAGACTGATGAGCGCCTGCAAGATGCACGAGGACTACATCTGGAGCAGCAACAACGTCGGCAGCGGCGGTGAAACCCGCGGACCGGCGGGATTCTCGGTGTATTACGAGTGCGAGCAGAACGAAGAAGCGCGTGCCGACGAAATCGTTAAGGAGCACTTCGCCCCGATCTACGACAAACTGGTCAGCGACGGAAAACTCTCGTCCTGGGGCTGGTCTTCGCATTTCGTCGGTGGTGAATACCGCCGGCTCGCAACGATGACGGGCGCCTCGCACAAGGCCATCCTGGCCGCGCGCAACGCGGTTATCGAAGCCGCTTATGACGACGACGACAGCAAGGCCGGCGCGGAATTCACCGATATCTGCGACGAGCACGTCGACTACATGTGGGACATCCAGATCGAAAAGCCCTGACCCGAAGGCCCGGCGGGCCGTTATTGCACGGCCCGTCGGTGCCCGCCTTCATGGCCATGGCGCCGGGCGATTGGGGACTCGTTCAGGCATGACCCCACCGTCCGGCGCCGATTTCGGATTGAAAGGCGCCGGCAGCAGTGCGTGGTCAACCCGGCCTACTTCGCCAGGTCGTAGGCACTGAAATAGTTCGGCTGCAGCTTTTCGTACTGGGCATTCAGAAACGTGACCAGGTCGACCAGTTCGGCGACGGTCATTTCCTCGCCGCGGTACGGCATGGGCGTCAGCAGAACCTCGCGGCCCTCTTCCCTCATTTTCAGACGGTAGCTCATGCAGATGGACTGGTTCGGATTGACCACTGCAGTCAGCAGCTCACCGTGATTTTTCACCCGCAGCACCTTGCCGCCGATTTCCACGTCGAACGGCAGCTTCTGTTCCACTTGCGGAAGCTCGATTCCGGGAATGGTGTGACAGGCGTGGCAATTGAAATCCACGAACACCTGTTCGCCCTGTGCAATATCACCGGCTGGCATGACAAAACCCTTTACGGGCTTGTCGCCGGAGCATGCAGTCAACCCCAGCAGGACAACCAAGGCCGGAAGGAGTTTCCAATGTCCATGATGTGACATCATCAACCCTCCCTTGCCAGAAGAATCACTTCTATTATTATAACAGCCGTCGGTGAAATCAGGTGGTGGGAATCAGCAGTTCTTTACCGACGTGGATGGTATCGCCGTTCAGGCCATTGGCCCGGCGCAGGGCATACAGACTGACCCGGTAGCGTTGCGCGATCTCGCCCAGCGTATCACCGCGAACCACGCGGTACTTGACGGGCTGCCGGTTCGAGGCGATCCAGGTATCGGGCGGCGGGCTCAGGTAAAAGTAGTCCTGCACGCCGTCGGCGATGGTCCTGGCGATCTTTTTCTGCCAAGCCGGGTCCCTGAGGCGCTTCTCTTCCGAAGGGTTGCTGATAAATGCGGTCTCAACGAGGATCGACGGCACATCGGGTGACTTGAGCACCATGAAGTTCGCGTGCCCGACCCGGTTCTTGTGCGTCTTTACGGCCCGGTCGAGAGAAGAAAAAACACTGTCGGCAACCGCCTGGCTGGCTTCCATCGTCGCGCTCTGCGAGAGATCCAGCAGGACCGAGGCCAGCATGTCGTCCTTGTCGCTGAGGGTCACGCCGCCGACGAGATCGGCCTGGTTTTCGCTGGCGGCCAGCAGGCGGGCATACTCGGAACTGGCGCCCTTGCGCGACAGAACGAAAACGGAACTGCCCGACACGCTGCGCTTGTGGAACGCATCGGCGTGCACGGACACGAACAGGTCGGCGCGGTGTTTGCGCGCTTTCTCATAGCGATCACGCAGGGGGATGAAATAATCGCCGGTGCGAATCAAAACGGCTTCCATGCCGGGGCGCGCGTCGATCGATTTTTTCATCTCGCGGGCGATGGCCAGCACGACATCTTTTTCGTAAGTTCGATTTCGGCCAATGGCCCCGGGATCCTCGCCGCCGTGACCGGCATCGATCGCGATCACGACGTCACGGTTTTTTTGCTGCACATCGGCCAGGCTCTTGACCGCCCTGTTTTGTGAGTCGTCTTCGGGAAACAGGTCCACCACCAACCGGTGCCGGTACTGCCCTACCGGATCCAGCATGAAACTCTTGACGCGGCTTTTTTTCTCCAGGTCCAGCACGACACGCAGCGAACCCCCGTCCTTCTCGCCGTGCCGGACATTCTCGATAACCCCGGCATGTTTCTTGGGCAGTGCAAGCGGTGTTTCAAGCTCGGTGCGTTCAAGGTCGATGACCACGCGCGGCGGATTCTCAAGCGTAAACAGCTTGTAGTCGACCCGCGCATCCAGGTCCAGCACGGCGCGGGTTTTATCGGGACCGGCCCAGACACGGAAGCCGTCGACATCTGTCGCCAGCGCCGGAAGCGAAGCAATCATGAGGGCCAGGGCGAGGATCAGCCGAAAATGCATCGCGGGAATCAACCTCCAATGTCGACAGTTGCAATGATGAATCAAAAATCCGGAAATTGCAACGGATTCCTATTAAAAACGGATAGATAGGGTTTTATTCTAGAATTTTCTTTTCTAAATTGGCTCGAACTTTATCCGCTATATCCCTGCCGCGACTGGTGAATGAGCGGCAGTCAATATGACGTGAACCGTCGGTTTCGCCGAATTCGAGCAGTATGTCCGGCGGCGGAAGCAGAGGTTCACCGCGGTCCGGCCATTCCACCATCAGCACGGTGTTGCGTTGGAACAGGTCGCGAATCGCGAGGTATTCGAGTTCTTCAGGGTCCTCGATGCGGTACAGGTCGAGGTGCAGCACGACCTGGTCTTTGACTTCGTAGGTCTCGAGCAGGCCGTAACTCGGACTTTTCACGTAACCCTGGAAGCCCAGCGCATGAATATAGGCACGGGTGAACAGCGTTTTACCTGCACCCAGGTCGCCGCGCAGATATATCACGCATGGCGGCGCCACAATACGGGCAAACAAACCGGCCAGCGCTGTGGAAGCGGTCTCGTCGGGCACCGCCTGCCGCCAATTTACGTCAGCCTTGCTCATACGCCGTTCAATACGGCAGGAACATGGTTCGTGATATCGGAGGCGAGCATGCCCCGCTGCCCGACCTGGCTCGCGGCGAGATCTCCGGCCGACGCATGCGCCACGACACCCGCCTGCGCCGCCTGCCAGGTATCGAGCCCCTGCCCCAGCAAGGCCCCGATCACGCCGGCCAGCACGTCGCCAGACCCGGCCGTGGACATGCCCGGGTTGCCCAGCGGGCAAATGGCATAAACACCGTCGGGCCGCGCTACAACGGTCCCGCAGCCTTTCAGGACGGCAACAGCATCATAGCGCTGGGCGATCGCCTGCGCCGCAGCCACGCGGTCCCGCTGCACTTCGCGGGCGGAAGTACCGAGCAGGCGCCCCGCCTCGCCCGGATGCGGCGTCAGCACCCAATCGCGGGGGCCCCGCTCCGGCTCCATGTCCGCCAGCAGGCTCAGACCGTCGGCATCCAGGACCATCGGCTTGCCGGCGTCGATGCAGGCCCGCAGCATGGCACGGGACCAATCCGTTCGCCCCAAGCCGGTGCCGGCCACGACGACATCCGATGCTTCGAGCAGAAGACCGGCGTCCTCGGGCCCGGTGACAGCGCGCACCATGAGTTCCGGGCAGGAAATGTTGACCAGCGAGGCATGCTCCGGCCGGGTGCCGATGGTGACCTTGCCCGCCCCGGCACGCAGGGCGGCCTCCCCCGCCAAGCGGACGGCGCCGCTCATACCGACCTCGCTGCCGACAATGGCCAGCGAGCCGTAATCGCCCTTATGCGAATTCAGCGGCCGGTCAAACAGCAAATTTTCGAAAATATTTTCCTGTATCAGAATTCCTGAATCACTTTCAGAATCGTGAATCGAGTCAGGCGTCTTGAGGTCATCGAACAGCACGTCTCCGCTGTGGTCCGGCCCGTCAGCAGTGAACAGGCCGCGCTTGACCCCGATAAAGGTCACGGTGAGATCGGCAATCACTGTTATACCCAGCGCAACCCCGGTATCCGCATGCAGACCCGAAGGAATGTCGACCGCGGCGATCAGCGCATTGGCATGGTTCACGGCCTCGATCGCCTCGGCGTACGCACCCGTGGGCTCGCGGTCCAACCCGGTGCCGAGCAGCGCATCGACGATCACGTCGTAGGCGTCCAGCGCCTCGAGCGGCCAGGCCAGCGGAACACCGCCTTTTTCACGCCAGCGCCCGGCGGCCAGTGCCGCGTCGCCACCCAGTTCGGCAGGATCCCGAAGCGCGCAGACATCCACCGGAATCCCGGCCTCCATCGCCAGCCGCGCAACGATGTAGCCGTCGCCGCCATTGTTGCCCCCGCCGCACAGCACGAGGTAACGCCGGGCGTCGGGAAACAGTTGCCGCACGGCTTCAAAAACGGCCGCGCCGGCTCGCTCCATCAAGTCAATCCCGGGAATCCCGTGATCCTCGATCGCGCAGCGGTCCAGGCGCCGTACCTGCTCGGCGGTATACAATCGGTTTGCCTGATCCATCATGAGTGAATTATATCCGTGAAGAAGCCGGCAGGAACAGGAGATAAACGCGGTGACGGGGCGGCTTGCGCGACCGATCTAGACGCTGCGGCGTTGGCTGAACTTGCACTCCGGATCAAGGACTGGGGCCGGCAGGAAGGCTTTCAGCAGCTGGGCATCTGCGACACCGGCCTGGATGCGCACGAGCCGCACCTGCTGCGCTGGCTCGAAAACGGCTTGCACGGCGAGATGGCTTACATGCAACGGCACGGCACGCGCCGCAGCCGTCCCGCTGATCTCGTTCCGGGAACCGTCCGGGTCATCTCGGCCCGCATGGACTACCTGCGCGACGAAGCGCGTCCCGCGCTGGACTTGCTTGACGAACCCGAGCAGGGCCTGGTTTCGCGCTACGCGCTCGGGCGGGACTACCACAAGGTACTGCGCAAAAGACTGCAGAACCTCGCCACGCGCATCGAACGCGAAATCGGACCGTTCGGCTACCGGGTGTTCGTCGACTCCGCCCCGGTCCTGGAAAAAGCGCTCGCCGAAAAGGCCGGCCTCGGCTGGATAGGAAAACACAGCAACCTGCTGAACAGACGGGCCGGCAGCTGGTTTTTTCTCGGCGAGATCTACACCGACCTGCCGCTGCCCACCGACGAGGCGGCGACCAACCATTGCGGCGACTGCGTGCGCTGCATCGAAGCCTGTCCCACCGGCGCCATCGTCGCGCCTTATCGGGTAGATGCCCGACGCTGCATTTCCTACCTTACGATCGAATTGAAGGGGTCGATCCCGGTCGAGCTGCGTCCGCTGATGGGCAACCGGATTTATGGCTGCGACGACTGCCAGGCGGTCTGCCCCTGGAACCGCTTTGCGCGGCCCTCCGGTGAAGAAGACTTTGCGCCGCGTCATGGCCTGGACGACAGCGCGCTGATCGAGCTGTTTTCCTGGACCGAAGAGCGGTTCCTGCAACGCACCGAGGGCAGCGCCATCCGCCGAACGGGCTACGAAGGATGGCTGCGCAACATCGCAGTGGCACTGGGAAACGTCGACCTTTCAAAAGCCGTGAACCCGGGCAAAGTCGTCGCCGCGCTGGAAAGCCGCAGATCGCATCCATCACAACTCGTCAGGGAACATGTCGAGTGGGCCCTCGCACGTCAAAAACAGGCGTGAAATGGGTTCTAAACCGGGCATCCGGTGTGCTATCCTTCCGGCCAATCCCCGGGTCCTCCCGAACTGTTCGCGGCGGGCCGCAACGTCTGATGTACCGAGGTGTTCCATGACCCTTATCGAGCGTTTGAACGCGCTTCGCGCACACGGCGGCCCCGCCCGCACCCACGGCCTTTCCGACGAACAGATCATGCATTTCGCCGAGGCTGATCCCAGCCTGGCCGAAGCCATTGAAGCAGCGCACCAGGCATTCGAAACACTGATCGAAGAGGAACCCGAACTGCTGGAATTGGACGAAGAGGCGCAGGCCGCGGCCATCCAGGAAGGCTACGTCAACTTCTATGCCGAAGACGCGGTCAATCCCTATGTCTCAATCGCGGCCCGCGGCCCCTGGATCGTGACGCTGAAGGGCGCGGTGATCTACGACGTGGGCGGCTACGGCATGATCGGCGCGGGCCACGCGCCGGCGCCGGTGCTGGAAGCCATGAACCAGCCGCACGTCATGGCCAACATCATGACGCCCAACATCAGCCAGAAGCGGCTGATCGAGCGGCTGCGCAGGGAAATCGGCCATACGCGCGGCTCATGCCCGTTCGCACGCTTCCTGTGCGTGAACAGCGGCTCCGAGTCGGTGACGGTCGCGGCGCGCCTGGCGGACGTCAATGCCAAGATCATGACCGACCCGGGCGGACGCTATGCCCACAGACCGACACGCATCCTCAGCCTGACCGGCAGTTTCCATGGCCGCACGCAGCGCCCGGCGCAATTCTCCGACTCCACGCGCAAGAACTACTGCAAGCACCTCGCGTCTTTCCGCGACTACGACCGGCTGATCACGGTCGATCCGAACAATGTCGAACAGCTGCGCCAGGTATTCGAATGGGCGGACAGCAACGGCACGTTCATCGAGGCCTTCTTCATGGAACCCGTGATGGGCGAAGGCAATCCCGGCATGGCGATCACGCCGGAATTCTACGCCGAGGCGCGCCGCCTGACGAAGGAGCACGGCAGCCTGCTGCTCGTCGATTCGATCCAGGCCGGCCTGCGTGCGCGGGGCGTGCTTTCCATCATCGACTACCCGGGCTTTGAGAACCAGGAAGCCCCGGACATGGAAACCTATTCCAAGGCCTTGAACGCCGGCCAGTACCCGCTTTCCGTACTGGCCATGAACGAGCGCGCCGCCGGCCTCTACCGCAAAGGCGTTTACGGCAACACGATGACCACCAACCCGCGCGCCCTGGACGTCGCGGTCGCCGTGCTGGATGGCCTGACCCCGGAATTAAGGCAGAACATCCGGGACCGCGGCGCGGAAGCGCTCGCCAAGCTCAAGGCCATGGGCGAAGAACTCGGCGACCGCGTGACCGGCGTGCAGGGTACCGGGCTGCTGTTCAGCGTCGCTCTGGACGGAAACCGCTACAAGGCCTATGGCAAGGACTCCGTTGAGGAATACATGCGGTTCAACGGCATCGCAGTGATCCACGGCGGTGAAAACTCACTGCGCTACACGCCGTATTTCGCCATCACCAGCGAAGAAATCGACCTGCTGGTCAACGCCACGCGCGAAGCGATACTGAACGCCCCGCAGAAAAAAGCGGCGGACGAAGCCGCCGCTGCCTGAATCCGCCGAGCGAATAGAGAAAGGCGGCCCTCGGGCCGCCTTTTTTGTGGCTGAAATATGGGGTCAGGGTAGCTCAACTACTCTGACCCCGGTCCTTTCGGTGCTTTTTACACCATCAGTACCTGCATCAACTGAAGGGAGAACCAGCACCCGGCGAGGAGCATGCCGAAGCCGGCGGCGTTTCCTGCGACGCCGGCCATGAACCATGCACCTTTCTTCACCCGGCAAAACCGCGACGCAGGCGCTTTGACAGCAGGTGGCGAGTTCGGGGTCGCCTGCATCGCGCCGCTTTCGGGGGCGAGGAAGAGGGTCAGGTGTTGGATCATGGCCGGTTCTCCTTTCAGTGATGCTTAAAGGAGAACACGGCGGGTTCTCAAAAGTTGAGAATAGAGGACGTGACGCTGTCCGGCCTTGCGGGTTGGGAGATCCCGGATATTCGCTACGCGAATTCCGGGATGACGTAAATAAAAACAGGCCGCTTTCCGGAATGACGACCATGCCAACCGTCGACGACCCCGGGCCGTTGGCCCGGTTCGGGCAGCCCTTGAGTCGCAGCGCCGAGTGATTGGTTGGCGAAAGCGGTCGATTGGACAGGAGTCCAATCGAGGCCGACCAAAACAGGATGTTTTTTGAGGCCGACCCTGTTCGACAGCCGAGCGCGAGGGCCCCTCTGAAAGAGGCGCTGAGACAGGCGCCCGAGCCGGAGCAAGGGCCCGGGTTACTGTTTGGCGTGGAAGTTGGGAGATCCCGGATATTCGCTGCGCGAATTCCGGGATGACGGTGCCCGTCTGCAGCCTTTGTTTGGCGTGGGGGCTGGGAGATCCCGGATATTCGCTGCGCGAATTCCGGGATAACGGAAGCAAAAACAGCGCGAATTCCGGGATGACGGGCTAATAAATATCCGAGGTTCGTTGCGCCTCTTTCGCGACGGCCTCGCGTAAAAACTCCGGGGCGAGCACTTCGACCTCTGAACCGTAGCGCATGATATCCATGATCAGCTCCCGCGGACCGCTGAACGGCACTTTCAACAGCCACGAGCCGTCATCCATGAATTCGC
>Ga0180436_10006583_pt1 | contig 10080 bp, 16 predicted proteins | sample SS_ome_2_FD_132434 | JGI IMG/M metagenome (GOLD analysis project Ga0180436, IMG submission 132434) | Hypersaline lake sediment archaeal communities from the Salton Sea, California, USA - SS_3_S_2 metaG | ecosystem: Environmental > Aquatic > Non-marine Saline and Alkaline > Hypersaline >...
ATGGACAAAGTAATCAGTAGAAGTATAGGGAAAACAAAGAGGGGGTTTGAGAATGGTTTAGTGCAACACGCAGCACCATGTGATTGTATGACGTGCTACGTTGCAAGGAATGAAAGCTATGGAAAGGGAGTTGAAGCCATCAAGGACAAGGTTTTTGAGTGGATAAAGACACGCAAAGACGAAGACCCAAGGGAAGACCTGAACGAGCTAGTAACACTACTCACGAGTGAAGTTGTTGGTACATACAAGAAACATGAGTAAGCAGGTGGTGTGTGTCTGGTGTGGTGAGTTACTGGACGGTGAGTATGAAACAATGGACGGCACATCTGCACTACACGAAGATTGTGCAAAGACAGTAGCGTTTTTTGCGGGGAAGGTTGCAGAGGATTATGTAGAACTTGCTCACGATGAGCGATAACATGCCACCGAGTAGGTACGGCCCGCATAATCAGAGCAATATGCAATTATTGCATGGTGCCCCACACCCAGAATGTAGAAACGAGCACTTGCAATATATGCAACAACTGATAGCCAAGCACAAAGAGGCCGCCAGCGAGGGAAAAAAGAACAGTTATCAACACAAAAAAGTCGGGCCACCTATCCATAGGGTGTATGATAACAAGTAGGAGTTCATTGAAAGGAGAAGCGAGTGAAAGCAAAGCAAGCAAAAGCGCCAAGCGTTGTTGAAATCAAAGCAATGACCTGTGTGGTCTGTGGCAAAAAGACCATCGTGCCGTATGGCAGGCTACGTGGTGACAAATGCACCTGCTCCAAGGTGTGCTACGAAACCTACATGAAAGGAGATAGATATGCCTAAACGTGTTCTATGGACCTGCGCATATTGCGGTCAGTATATTTACTCTCAAGAGCGGTGCCGTGTTCGCACAAACCCCACCAGTGGGCGAGTTGAACACTACCACTACCGACCAGAGCAAGGTATCGACTGCCTAGCCGAAGAAAACCGCGCCGTGAAAAGCATGCGCGAAATGGACGACGACATTGAGCTACATGCTCATCTAGGAGGTGAACGTGACTGAGAAGGTGAAGCTGTGCCATGTGTGCGGCTTCCCCTGCCATCGTGACAAGTACATGCGTACTAAAATTGTTGGTGGCCTGGGAGGTACGCGCTTCTACTTCCACCACAAATGCTGGTGGAAAGCCAACGAAAAGAGGAGACATTACTGATGATTGTACCCTGTGCATGGTGTGGACAACTGTTGACCAGACACGACCCGCAAAAGGTTGTCTACAACGCAAAAACCAAAGCCGCCAAGTATTACCACCTTATATGCTGGCAAGAAAAGCGGTACCACGAGAAACGTGCTGAAGAACTGAAGCACAAACATGACTACGGAGGTATGCCGTGAAGATACGAAACGAGCCGCCCACTCTTGACGGGCACATCCTGCAACTGATAGCAGTGTTCATTGTACTGATTATCCTTGCGTGGACTGCTGACGCAAAGGAATACGAGCTGGTCATAGTGGAGAACCTGGGTACGTGTAGCGCATACGGAGCAGCACAGGCGGCCATCGCCTTTGAGGAGGGTGGTATGGACAGCATGCAAGACACACTGAGTGTCCTTGCAAGCCGTGGCGAATGTGAGAACTACAGTGGCCCTGCTGTTATCACAGAGGCCATTGACCAACGCTCCCACGGCATAGACATCATCACGGTGTTTGTCGCCTACATCAAGGACGGTGAACTGGTGTACGTTTTCACCAAAGAGGTGGCGATATGACCATCGACAACACTCTGATACTTGAGTACGAAGAAACCGACACGGTGAAAGAAGTACAAGTCCACCAGGGTGATGTCATGATGGTGTTCCCTTGCTCGGAACAAGAAGCAGCAACGATACTGTTGTCCTTGTTGGAAAAACTCTACCCAAACCCTGAGAACGTAGGGTATATACAAAACCTACGTGCAAGAATTGAACGAGGCACCAATGAACTACAATGAGCGAGCGCCACAAGCGCCTTAGCCCCCACATAACGGGGGCTTTATGTTGTATACTGCTGTATACACCCTAGTTAGGAGAAAGCACTATCCCAACTGGGCTCATGTGGGTAGCGTGTCAGCTCACGTCCATGTGGGAAATGAGGGAGGCGACGGTGGATAATTGAAACTTGAGCGTCCCTGTAGCTGCAACCCCTGAGTTCACTGTGCAAGTGCAGGGGTTGGATTGTTTTAACAGGTGGTTGTGGAAAACTTCAAAACAACAACACATGAGGTGGTAGACTGTAAATAGTATTTACAAGTTTACAACAGCCCCATGACTAGACGCGAACGGGAACTCGCTGAACGCAAAGAGCTAAAGCGACTGTACCCCACAACGCCTAACGCAGAGCTTGCCATACATTTCAATACTACGGTTGCCGCCATAAAAAACAGGGCGCAACGGTATGGCTTGAAAAAGTCCACCGACTATGTGGATAAGCTCGGAAGAAGCACGGGTGACCGTGCTATTATTTTGAATGGATCAACTACGGAGGACTCCGAGATGAACAGCACATTGAAACGACGCAAGGAGATGAAGCGTTTGTGGAATGAAATGCAGTATGGAATAAACAGCTGGCTGCGCCAGCTATGGCAAAAAACGTGATGAACTCTGCTTATGAATGGATTATTTTTTTCTCTAGCAACGCAAACGCTTCAAGAGCAATAAATACTGGCTCTTTTAGAGGGAAGATGAAGAATGTGTTTGATATTCCCCCACAGAGAAATAATGAGTTCTCATCAGTTCACGCGGCAACAATGCCAGTTGCTTTACCGCTAGAAATTATCAAATACGTTACAAAAAGTGGTGATGCTGTATATGACAACTTTGCTGGGACTGGAACTACCCTCATAGCAGCAGAAAAGACAGGACGTATCTGCTACGGTATGGAACTAGATTGTAAATATACAGATGTTATAATAGAACGGTGGTGTCAATATACAGGCATTCGTAACATCAAGAAAAATGGAGAAGACTACTACTGGGAAGAAAAAGCAAAACAATGAGTATTTTCGTGAGTATTACCGCAAGAACAAGGAACGTATATCTGCAAGGAATAAAGCAAAATACAGAGCAGACCGTAGCGACCCAGAAAAACTAAAAGAGCACAGGAAACGAGCGACAGAGGCAACAAGACGGTGGCGAGCGAAACACCCAGAGAAAGTAAAAAAACAACGCAAGCGAGTTTATGAAAAAAGAAAGTACAGAGCATTTGAGATGGTTTCAAAGACTGGCAAGGTTGAGTGTGAAAGTTGCGGGTGTGATGAACTTACTTTTTTGGAAATTAATCACATCAATGGCGGTGGGTGTCAGGAACACAAGCAATCAGGTCGTATTGCCGCTATGGACAGAATCCTTAAAGGCGAGCGTGAGACAGGCGACTTAAACTTACTTTGTAGACTATGCAATGCACATCACCACCTAGAGTCAAAGAACCCAGAACAAGCGAAACGATTAGTGGTGACATGGGAGTCGATGTTATCGTGCAACGCTATGTAGACTACACTGGAAATGCTACAATTAAGAAGAACGGTCAAGAGATTGTATGGCAGACACAAAACTAACACCAGAGGTACGGTCAAAAATTGAGGAGGTAGCTGCGCTCGACGGTAGTGTGCGAGAAATGGCGTACTATGCAGACGTTTCACATCAAACTATCTACAACTGGCTAGACCCAAAGAGTGACTTTTTTGACAAAAAACTAGCAGACCGTGTAGAGAAGCTACGAGAACGACCAGTCCTGAAAGCACGGCAGACTATAGCCAAATCACTCGATGACCCACAGCACGCTAAGTGGTATCTCGAACGCAAGAAGCGCAAGGAGTGGGGACAGAACGTAGACATCACATCAGACGGCAAGGAACTACCACAACCATTGCTCCATGTACTCGATCACAACAGCAACCAAGAGGGTAGCGGAACTACAGAAGAAGATTAGGGCCATCCAGGGAGGAACGTCTGCCAGCAAGACTATCTCAATCCTCCTCTACCTCATACACCTTGCACAGTCGGACACCACGCCGACCCTCACTTCAGTTGTTTCAGAGTCAGTACCACACCTCAAACGTGGTGCTATTCGTGACTTCAAGAACATCATGGTGGACCACCACTACTGGAACACAAAGCTGTGGAATGCTAGTGACAGCATCTACACATTCGAGACAGGTTCGCAGATAGAGTTCTTCTCAGCTGATATGCCGGACAAGCTCAGAGGTGCACGGCGTGAGCGTCTGTTCATCAACGAGGCCAACAACATCCCACTCGACGCGTTCGACCAACTAGAAGTGCGTACCAAAGAGTTTGTCTATCTCGACTGGAATCCGACCAACGAGTTTTGGTTCTACACAGACGTGCTCAACAACCGAAAAGACGTGGACCACATCACGCTCACATACCTCGACAATGAAGCACTCAGCCAAGAGATTGTGGATGCTATTGAAGCTCGCAAGAACAGACCGGGTTGGTGGCAGGTGTACGGACTGGGACAGTTAGGCGAAGTCGAGGGCAAGATATACAAAGACTGGGCTATTATCGACGAGATACCACACGAGGCCCGGCTGGAACGGTACGGACTAGACTTTGGGTACACCAACGACCCGTCAGCAATCGTCGCAATCTACTATCACAACGGCGGGTACATAGTCGATGAGATTGCGTATGCAAAGGAGATGAGCAACCGGCAGTTAGCGGATGTCATCAACGCACAGGAACGCAAAGCACTCGTCATAGCTGACTCAGCTGAACCCAAGTCGATAGATGAGATACGAACGCACGGCATACAAATCACCGGAGCACAGAAGGGCAAGGACTCGGTACTGCACGGCATACAGTTGATACAAGAGGAACGCATGAGCATAACCAAGCGTTCTGCAAACATCATCCGGGAGTACCGCAACTACTTATGGGACACAGACCGACTAGGAACGATACTCAACGTACCAGAGCATGAGTTCAGTCACTCAATGGATGCTATCAGGTATGCAATGCAACACCTCAAGCGCGGCAACAAATCAGCACAGGACGAAATAAAGAGCTTCTACGCTTCACTGAAGCATCGACGACCAACCCTACAAGGAGCTGCTGACTAGTGGTGTGGTACTATTACGCCATATGAAAGCCCTAGATTACATACAACAGCAACGCGTGACCTACGAGACACGCGAAATAGAGCTACCGGGGGGTGGGGAGTTTTCGCAATCAGAACAGATTGCTCGAAACAACGCAAACTGGCGTTCAAAATATTATCAAGACGGTGCACATGATGACATCATTGGTGACTATCCATATGACAACATCGTCAAGCCAATCGTGCTCCTAGAAGCACGAGCAACAGACTTTGATGTAAAGCACATCGAGGTAGAACCAGCACGACAGGACCGAGAGAGCCGCGTCAGTGCAATGCTCCGAACCAAAGCACTACACAAGTACGCACGAGAGCACAACCTACCCAAACTACTAGATGACATATCGTTTACCCGCGCCAAGCAGGGTGGTGTGTTTGTAAAGAAGACAGAGGATGGGCCAGAGGTAGTTCCGTGGGAGAACGTCATAACCGACCAGACACAGATAGAGGGTGTGATAATCGAGCGCCACTACTACTCGCCATCCGAACTGAAAAAGATGAAGGGCTGGGACAACATCGACGAGGCAATCACCACAGCTGAAAACAGCAAGGAAGCAGACACCGACAAGACTGCCAAGGACAACATCACGCAGGGAGAGTTCATTGAAGTGTTTGAGCTACACGGTGAGATACCAGTGGCAATGCTCAAAGAAGCACAGGGCGAAGAATACGAAGAAGAAGAAAACGAACACGAGTATGTGCAAGCCATGATCGTGTGCACGGTCAACGAAGTACAGAACGAAGCCGGGGACATCGAGAACGAGGGCATCATCATGTTCGCGGATGAGGAAGATGAAAGCCCGTACATGTACCTTGCACGCAATCCACAGGTGGGCCGTGGCCTCGGTGAGTCTGTGTACGAATCACTTCGGGAGCACCAGAAGTGGCACAACTACAGCAAGACCGAGGAAGCTCGTATGCTTGCTATTGCCGGTAAGGTGCTATTCAAGACCAACCAACCAAACGCAATGACCAGCATCTTTGACGGCAAGATAGACCACGGAACGGTCCTACCACTTGGCTCAGATGAAAACGGCAATCCAAACTTCTTTGAGCAGGTCAACGTCATTCCACAGAGCACCCCGGTATACCAGAACATGCGTGAGGAATGGGCGCAGAGTGCTCGTAGTACCACATCAGCACATGCAGCAAAGCTCGGTGAGGAAGCAAAAGCGGGTACGCCATTCCGTGCTCAGTACTTGCAGAACGTCGAGGCAAGCTCTCAGTTCGAGAAGTACCGCAAGGAGATTGGTGAGCAACTGATACGGCCAATGGTTGAGAAGTGGATATTGCCGGATGCAGTCAAGGAGCTTATCGAAGAAGATGAAATATACACGACATTCTCCCCGCAGGAACTCATGCTCATTGACGACGTTATTGTCAACAAAGCAGCTATCCGCAAGATGCTCGACAAGAACCTTGCTGGACAGCTGGTTACACCAGAGGAGCTTGAGATGGTCAAAGAGAGTACCCGCATGGCGCTACGCAAGGAGGGCAGCAAGCGTTCAATCACCAAGATAAAGAAGTGGCTCAAGAAGTCAGAGGGCACAGTGGTTATACATGTGACCGATGAAATGCGTAACAAGGCCGTACTGTTCGAGTCCTACGCAAACCTCCTGAACGCTCTTGCGCCGGAAGATCCACGACGTGATGCTGTCATTGACCGCATTATGGACTCAATCGGTGTCACAACTGAAGAACTAGAACTATATGCAGACCGGGCTGTGCCAACTGCACAGGGTAATCCACAGACTAATCCACAGATGGAAGTGGAACAATTACAAGCAGCGCAGTCACCTAACGCACCAGAAAAGGTCGCTGCCTAATCAGCTGGGACATGTACTCAGACAAAGAAAAAAAGCTCGCACGGGCACTGTTAGAAGACAAAGACCTGTGTGTATTACTCGAAAAGGTGTTTACCACCAAAGATGAATCGTTCAACCACTCTGTCATAGCAGACAAAACCAACGAAGAACTAGGTGAGTTGGTACGGGCAGACTCACTGGCAGAACAAAAGGTACTCAATCGCTGGCGTAACCTACAGTTGCTTGGTCAACCGGAACCCAGTGAATCCAAGAATCGAAAGCCACTAGACTAGGTGTGGTAGTATATGTGCAGTTTATTATGAGCACAAAAGCTCGATAAAAAATGATAATGGGACAAAACCCGCAAATGATATATGGAGGACAAAACCTACCAAGAAAATGATGATGTCTTCGATGAAGACGCAACCGTTACTAGCGATAATGACACCACCGATGCAGGAGAAGATTACAGCACGGCAGAGGGTGATGAATCGGAGGATGAAACCCTCACTCTCACCCAGTCAGAGCTCGACGAGCGAATCAAAGCCGCTCGAAAAGAGCAAGACAAGCGCTGGAAGGCGCGTCTTAAAGAAGCTGGTGCGGAAGACGGCCAAGAAGGTCGCAAAGAAGGCGGCAAAAAAGACCGCAAAGAAGTAGACGAGCGTTACGAACGCTTGGAGCTAAAGACTGAGGGCGTAAAGGACAAAGACCAGCAGGACTTCGTACTTGACTACGCACGGCTCAAGAACATCTCAGTCACCGATGCCCTCGCCACTAAGGTGGTACAGGCAGAACTCCGAGACATGCAAGAGACTACTCGCAAAAAGCAAGCAGTCCCAAGCAGTTCCTCCCGGACAGCCCAACCGAAGAAGGATGATGTCTCATACTGGGCCACACAGTTCACTGAAAAGGGTAAGCAAGCCCCAACCGTAGAAATGCGGCGAAAGGTACGCAAATACCTAGCAGGGAGCTAGACAAGCTGGGGGTTAGTAGAACACTACCAATAATTTACCCCTAACATGGCAAATACATTTGCTACAGACACCCACCGACAGATGTTCAAGGATGGTGTGCAGGACGAAATCCGCGCAGCTATCCCTATGGACCAAGTATCGGAGGTGAACACTTCGGATGCTGAGTACATCCACTACCGCTACAGTGCCGATGTCACCGCTGACAACACTACTGACGGTACTTACTCAACCAACGACTTCAGTTACAGTGATGACACTATCGCTGCTGACAACGAAGCTGTCTACGCAGAACTCGTCAAGCGTTCAGAACTTTCTGACTCTGGCGACGGCAAGGGTGGCTTCAAGCTCATCAACGACCGTGTAGACCGCCACAGCCGCGCTCTCGGTGTTGCTATCCACCGCAACGCATACCGCAAGACTGTTGACGGTGCTGGCCAGCTTCTCGACAACGAGGTACTTGCTGGCTCGGCTTCAGCTGGTACGCCAATCACCATGTCTTCTTCAAACCCAGACGAGGTGAGCACGAAGGTGTACGAACTTATGCAGAACGCTGGCCTCAGCCAGTCAGAAGGTCGCCCATACTTCATGGTTGACCCTGCAACAGCTCGCTTCATGAAGCTTCACCTCATGGGTGCTGGCTTCAACACCGCTGACGCACAGTACGGTCGCGGATGGCAGGTTGTTCCTAGCTTCGAGTACGACTATCTGGTCACCCCAGAAGTCGAGCACGAGCAGGTATGTAGCATTGCTACCAACCCAACCGCTGACGACACTGTAACTGTCAAGGGCGTGACCTTCACCTTCAAGGCGGCTCCTAGTGCTGCAGGTGAGGTTGACATTGCAGCGTCAGTTGACGGCACTCGCGCAAACCTTGCAGCTGCTATCAACGGCACGGGTACTCCTGGCGCTTCCACCTACATCGCTCTTAGTGCAGCAGATCGCTTGACACTCAAGAACGCAGGTGTGGTTGCAGTCAACGATGACACCGCAGACACCCTCACGGTTACTGCCTTCGGTTCAATCGGTGGCGCAGAGACCTTCACTGACGGTACAGACGCATGGGGCACTGAAAAGAAGGTGCTTCTCGCAGGTATTCGCAACACGACTCTGCTTCGTGTACCAGCTGGCGGCTTCACAATGGTCGAGAACGACGCATTGGAGGGCGACACTGGCGTACAGCTTCGTACTTCCCAGCTTCACAACGCTGGCGTATGGACCAAGAACGCAGACAAGATTGTTAAGACCTACGTTGTTGCCTAGCGCAACACTCACTCCTTACGGGGTGGGTCCTGAACGTCACCCCCAGCTTGCGTTCAGGACTTACCCCATAAGCATATGAGCATCACATTCAATGACACATCGACACGGCAAGGTTTAGTCCAAGACCTTCGCTTCCTGTCCGGGCAGGACAGTCTCTCCATAGAGGATGCAACACGTCTGCTGAACTTCGCAGTGGACGACTACTGGCATTTACGAGTAAGTGCGGCGGGTGAGCGTAAGCCCGACAGCACCACGTACACAGACCGACCATACGACACCACCTCAGTAGATGCAGACACTGACTCAATCGAACTAGACAATGACCATCTCATGATAGATGAGTTTCAGATTGACTATGACGGCAAGCGATACAAGCTGGACCGAATAAGTGCAACCAAAGAGGATGACCCGGTTGCGGAAACCTACGCGACCAATGGCCGACCAAAGTACTACGATGTAGTTGGGAACACGCTATATCTCTACCCAGCTACCGACGAAGCAATCACTGCTCACATCTGGTACATCCGGCAGTTCAAACACTTTGCCACCACTGACACTACCGTTGATATCGGTATTCCACAGGTACACGGGGGATATCTGAGCTTACGTGCGGCTCAGCGGCTTGGGTTCCGTACTGGTGACAGACAAGGGTTAGAGGCCGAGCTGCGCCGTTTGGTGGAGCAAATCAAAGAGTTCAGCGGTATGCAGGACATGAATAGCGAACGACGTTTACAACCTAAGAATACTACTAAGTACGAATAATATGTCAGCGTTTTATAACTTCGGGAAAGGTGAAATCCTCAAGGCAAACATCGACCTTGAAAGCGACACCATCAAAGTGGCGTTCATGGACCCGTCTTACACACCAGACGTGGATTCTGAGCACTACTATTCAGACATTAGTGCAAACATAGCTTC
>Ga0180436_10006587_pt1 | contig 10077 bp, 13 predicted proteins | sample SS_ome_2_FD_132434 | JGI IMG/M metagenome (GOLD analysis project Ga0180436, IMG submission 132434) | Hypersaline lake sediment archaeal communities from the Salton Sea, California, USA - SS_3_S_2 metaG | ecosystem: Environmental > Aquatic > Non-marine Saline and Alkaline > Hypersaline >...
CGCCTACGTGCCGGTCGTGCCGGCCGTCGACCTGCACTACACCTGGGACGAGGCCGTAGAGCTAGTCTGCTCGGCCATGGCCCCGCTTGGCGATGATTACGTTCAGACCATGCGCCAGGGCATCCAAGCCGGCTGGGTCGACCGCTACGAGAACGCTGGCAAGCGTTCGGGTGCCTACTCATCGGGCTGCTATGACACCATGCCCTACATCCTGCTCAACTTTACCGGCACCCTTGACTCGGTGTTCACTTTGGCCCACGAGCTGGGCCATTCGATGCACTCGTACCATTCGATCCAAGCCCAGCCCTACCATCTAGCCGAATACAGCCTGCTGGTCGCCGAGGTCGCCTCGACGGCCAACGAAAGCTTGCTCACCCACTATCTGCTTGCGCATACCGACGACCCAAGGACGCGCGCCTATCTGATCGACCGCTATCTCGATAGCTTTCGCGCCACGCTCTTTCGTCAGACCATGTTCGCCGAGTTTGAGTTGGACATCCACCAACGCGTCGAGGCCGGTGAACCGCTGACCGCCGAGTACATGGACGCGACCTACTATGCTCTCGTCCAGCGCTACTTTGGCGACCAGGTCGCCTTTGACGACCAGGATGAGGCCATTGCCTATGAGTGGTCGCGCATAGATCACTTCTTTTACAACTTTTATGTCTACAAGTACGCCACCGGCATGAGCGCTGCTATCGCCCTCACCGCGCGCATCCTGCGGGATGGGAAGCCGGCGCTCGACCGCTACCTCACGTTCTTGCGTAGCGGCTCCTCCAAGTACCCGCTCGACGAGCTGCGCGAGGCCGGTGTGGATCTCGCCGATCCGGCCGCCGTGAGTGACGCGCTTGGCGAGTTTGAGCGGCTGGTCGGTGTACTCGAGGAGCTGATGGCCTAGTCCGCTGAATTCAGATAGGTGAGGCACAGAGACATGGTACAGCAGCTCGTCCGTGACCCCGGCCTGTTTCCAGGGCTATTGACCGACGGGCTGCCCGGCATTGGGGGTGTGTTGCGCCAGCAACCGACCGACTTTTGCGTCACCGAGATCCCGGCCTATGCTCCCAGTGGCTCGGGACAGCACGTCCTATTCGAGATCGAAAAGGTCGGCATTTCGACGCAGAGAGCGATCCGCCATATCGCGCATGCCCTCGGCGTCCCATCCAGCCGCATCGGCAGCGCTGGCCTCAAGGACGCTCACGCCGTGACGCGACAGTGGCTGTCGGTCGAGGGTGTCACCCCAAAAGCGGTTCAAGCCGTCGAGCTGCGTGACCTTCGTGTCCTGTCGGCCCAGCGCCATCGGAATCGCCTCAAGATCGGCCATCTGAGGGGCAACCGATTCGTCATACGCGTTCGCGACGTGTCCTGCGACGATGCGCTTGATCGCGCCAACGCCATCGTCCAGGTCCTGCAACAGCGTGGACTGCCCAACACCTTCGGCCCCCAGCGATTCGGCCTCCGACAGAACACCCACCTTCTGGGCCAAGCGCTGCTCCGCCGCAGCCACGCGGCGTTTCTCTCTCACTACTTGGGTCGACCCCAGGCTGACGATCCCCCAAGCATACAACAGGCGCGGGCCGCCTATGAGGATCGTGATCTCGCCACAGCGCTGCTGTCTTGGCCCTCGCGTGGCGACCCCGAGTACCGTGTCCTGTCTCGGCTGGACGCAGGAGACTCGCCAAGGCGCGCCATTCAGTCCATCCCGCGCTCTTTGCGCCGTCTCTATGTCTCGGCCTATCAGTCGTATCTCTTCAACTGGCTCCTGGCCGATCGACTGGACACCATCGATCAGCTCGAACTGGGCGATCTGGCCGTCAAGCACACCAACGGCGCCTTTTTTTGTGTCGACGACCTGACGGCCGAGCAGCCCCGCGCCGACAGCCTAGAGATCAGCCCGTCGGGGCCGCTGTACGGCCACAAGGTGCGGCTGGCGCAACGAGAGCCCGGAGATCGAGAACGAACCATGCTGCACCGGACGGGGCTGACGCTGGAAAGCTTCCGTCTCGGCGCTGGCGTCAACATGCGCGGTAGCAGACGCCCCCTGCGCGTCCCCCTGCGCGATGTCGCGCTCGAACGGAACGAGGGCTTGATGCTGCGCTTTAGTCTGCCCCCCGGGGCCTACGCCACCAGCCTTCTGGCCGAGGTCCAAAAGGGGCCGATGGTCTAGCCCCTTGAGAACGTCTCCCCAACAGGCAAACGAGCCGCCCGCAAGCGGGCGGCTCGTTTCGTTCATGCCATCTAGGGCGGCGTCTAGGTCATCTCTTCTTCGGTCTCTGCGGCAAGGGACTTGTTCAATTCGGATCTGGGCGTAACCCCACGCCCCCCAAAGCGCGCCAAGATGATCCCCACCTCGTACAGCAGGTACAGCGGAATCATCACGATCATCATATTAACCGGATCGGGCGTCGGCGTAACCATCGCCGCGATGACCGCGATCGCCAACACGGCCCACTTGCGGCCCGAGGCCAGCTGCGTGGCCGTTACCAACCCCAGCTTGGACAGAAAGAACAGTACCAGTGGCGTCTGAAAGACGACCCCCATCCAAAACAACACGCGCGTCACAAACGAGATATAGTTCTCGAGGGTCCAGTTGCTCTCGACAATCGTATCCAAAAAGCTCTGCATAAACGTGATTGCTGCCGGCAACATGATTAGGGCTGCAAATGCGACGCCGCCCACAAAGCAGACAAATACGCCCGGAATCAGCAGATACAGCCACTTGCGCTCGTGCGGCAACAGCCCGGGCAACATATAGCGCACAGCCTGGTAAACAAACATGGGCATCGACATGCACACGCCACCGATCAGCGCCACCTTGAAAAAGACCACAAAGTGCTCAGTGGGTGCGATAGTCTGCGGCATTGCGTCGCCCATCGGCTCAATGAGCAATTCGAGGAAGCGGGTGGTAAACACCACGCTGGCAGCCGTCGTCACCACCAGGCAGATGACGGCAATGGTCATGCGCTTGCGCAACTCATCCAGGTGTTCCCAGATGCTCATCTCTACGTCATGGGTTGCCATCGCCTACACCTCGCCCGCCGCTTGCTTGGGCTCCAGGTTACCGCCAGCCTCGCTCTGGCCGTCGTCCTCATCGTCATCCACCAAAACGACCGGATCCAGCTCGATGGCCTCCTGCTCGTCCTCGGGAGCAACATACTCGGCCACGTCGATCTCGACTGCCGCGGTATCCGCCAATACGCTCGTCGGCGTACGCTTGGGATGGGGAACGCCACTGACCTGAGGACGGGAGAATGGCACATTGGCGGCCGCGGCTGCTGAGGCTGTAGCCTCCTTGGCTTCCTCCAGCGAGGTCTCGGCCTCTCCGGCGGTAGTGCGCAACTCGCCGCTGATCTCTTGGACGCTCTCTTTCATCTCCTTGACGGCATCTTGTGCCTCATCCAGAGCCAGCGCCTCGCGGAACTCGCGAGTGACGCCGTCCGTCTCGGATCGGAACTTGTGAAGCATGGCCCCGGCTTCCCGGGCAAACTCGACCATCCGCTCGGGACCGACGACCATGATGCCGATCACCAGAATAACGATCAGCTCTGCGGTGCCAATGCCAAACATCAGTCCGTTTCTCCTCCAGAGGGCTCGGATAGCTCGGCCACAGGGCGCATCATCCGATCGAGGAACTGCTGGCGAGAGCCAAGCAGCGTCCCCAGCACACCGTTAATGAAACGGCTCGAGCTATCACTACCGAACAGCTTGGCCAACTCGACGGCTTCGTTGATCGCGACCTTGGGCGGGGTATCTGGTGCCAGCAGAATCTCATAGGCAGCCAAACGCAGGATGTTCCTATCGACGGGGGCGATTTGGTCAATGGGCCAGTCGGGGGCAATCTGCTGTATGATGGCGTCTAGGCCATCGGTATGCTGTCGCACACCGTCGTACAGCGACTCACAATACGCCTGCCCCGAATCGGGCAGCCGGTTATCGACGATCCGCTCGCGCAGTGAACGCTCCGGATCGTGATCGGTCATATCGATCTCGAAAAGTGCTTGCAGAACCGCGATGCGGGCTCTTCTGCGAACCTTCAACGGTCAGTTCCTCCGGAACGTTAGGACGCCTCCGCGCCGGACATCACCACGTCCTCTACGTGAACGTTCACGCCCAGAACCGGCATGCCCACCATCTCTTTGATCGCGCGGCCAACGCAAGCCTGCAACTCGCGTCCCAGCTCATACAGGTTGGCGTCACCCAAAGCGACAATGTGGATATCCACCGAGACAGCGCCGTCCACCACACTGATCCGCACGCCATCGGCCGACCCCTTGCCATGGATCAGGCGATCCATGCCACTGGGCATGTCAGAGTACATGTCGACGACGCCTGGTTGTCCCAGGACCGTCAATCGTGCCAGCGTGGCAAGAACTTGGGGGGAGATGCGCACAGAGCCCAAACGACGCTCTACCATTACGCCTCCGTCACTGTGTGCTGGCTGGCCAGTATGACAACTGGCCAGAACCAAAAAAGGGGCCGTGCCAGCCATGTCAACCGTACGGCCCCATCCGTCCCTAGAAACTGCTAGCTCTCGTCCACGTCGACGACGGCCTTGCCCTTGTAGCTACCACAGGCCGGACATACCGTATGCGGACGCCGCATAGCGTGACACGTCGGACACTCGACAAGGTTGATCTGATGAATGGCATCATGCGCCCGGCGCCGTCGCGTACGACCGCGGGACTGACGTCTTTTAGGTAGTGGCGTCATCTGTCTTCCTTCCCATACTGGATGCTTCTGGCTCCAAGTCCAACAGGCCCGCAAGGGCACTGAGGCGAGGATCGATGGTATCGTTATCGCAATCGCATTGCCCTAGATTGAGATTCTGCCCGCACTGCGAACAGAGCCCACAGCAATCGGCCGAACATAGGGCCTCCGATTCGGCGGCCATCACAGCATACTGGCGCAACGCCTCATGGAGGTCCAGCTGGTGCTGCTCACCGATCACCAGGTCGCGGTCCTGATCCTCCGGCAGAGGGATCACCGCTCCGGTCAAAAGATCGACATCCGAGCGGAACTCTTCCTCAAAGGAGAGCGTGACCTCAGCCTCGAACAGCTCCAGGCAGCGTCGGCAGCGCATGCGTAGGTCAAGAGCCACCTTGCCCGTCGCCAGTATGCCCTCCAGCGTCCGTACCAGGCGAACCTGCCCACGCACGGGACGCTCAGCGGCGTTGAGCTCGTCGATCCGGTCCAGGCCGCCGGCCACCACATAGCGCTGCTCAGCACCGATGCTTTCCTTCAACAGCTGAGCTACGTTGTAATTCACGGCAACCAGCGCTCCTCGGATGCAATCGCGGCTCATTATATGTCACGCCCCTATGGGTGTCAAAAGAGACGCCCTGTCTCTCAAAATCGCTCCAAAGCTCCCTGGACACTTTTTTGGGGCCATGGTAAGCTTTTGACATCGCGTCTCGTCACGAGTAAAATGGATATACCCTAGGGGGGCATGGTACCTGAGTACCTTCCCCACTATGGAATGTCGCCGCACACACTAGTCGGGAGAACGACCGTTGAGAACCAAGCTGATTCCCGCTCTCGCCCTCCTGCTCGTCGCGCCGTTGCTTTCGGCCTGCGCCCCAGAGGCGTCGTCGACACCCGTTCCCGAGGTGGCTCAGGCACCAACCGCCACCACTGAGCTAGCGATGGAGGGCCCCGAACCGCCCCCGACCGACGCCACCAAGCCGGTGGCCGCCACGCCGATCCCTGAACCCACCGAGACGCCGACGATAGTCCGGCAGGCCAAGCCCATCCCGCCCAAAGCAGGCGACCCCGCCTATGATTTTGAACTGACCGACCTGGATGGCAACGTGATTCGCCTCAGCAGTTTGCGCGGAAAAAAGGTGATGCTCAACTTTTGGGCGACCTGGTGCGGTCCCTGCCGCATGGAGATCCCGCATATGGTCGAGCTCTATGACGAGAAAGGCAACGCCGAGCTCGAAATCCTGGCCGTAAACGTGAACGAGGCGCCCGACAAGGTGCGTACCTTTGTGCAGCAGAACGACATGCGCTTCCCGGTGCCCCTGGACACCAAAGGCAGCATCGCCGGAAGCTACTTTGTGCGCGCCATTCCCACCAGCCTGTTCATCGACGAGCAGGGGATCATCGTCGCAGTGCACGTGGGGACGCTCACTGAGCAGACCCTGCAAGGCTACATCCAGCAGCTGTTCGGCTAGAGGGCATACCCATTGTCCATCGACACCAGCTCGCGCCAGGCCCTGTGGCAGCATCGTATCACTGTCGCACTGACCCGGTTCATGCGCTTTTTCAGCGCACATTGGCTGTTCATCGCCAACCTGGCGCTGGCCCTGTACATAGGGCTGCCGGTATTGGCCCCCATTCTGATGCGAGGAAACCACACCCTGGGCGCCAAGATGATCTATACCGTTTTTCGCCCACTCTGCCATCAGATGCCAGAGCGCTCGTATTTTCTTTTCGGCGAGCATCTGACCTGGTCGCTCGAGGCGCTGAGCAGTCACCTGGGGTCTCTGGCGCATCGGCGCTTTGTCGGGGATGCCGTCACCGGTTTCAAGGTGGCTGTTTGCCAGCGTTGCGTGGCGATCTATGGCACCATGCTGCTTTGTGGTCTGCTGTTCGGCCTGGTACGTACCCGCGTCAAGCCGTTGAGAATCAAGGGATTCATCGTTCTACTCGTACCGATGGGCATCGACGGCATGGGCCAACTGCTCCACCTGTGGCGCAGCACACCATTCACGCGCACACTGACCGGAGCGCTGTTTGGCCTCGCCTGCATCTGGCTGGCCTTTCCCTATCTTCAGACGGGCATGGCCGAGATCAACCGCGAGACCAATAGATCGATCAAGGAGTGGCAATAGATGGAAAACGTAACCCTAACCGCCGCCTTTGTGGCCGGTCTGCTCTCTTTCTTTTCTCCCTGCGTTCTCCCTTTGGTTCCCGTCTATATCGGCTATATGACCGGCAAAGCTGCGGATGATGAACAGCGTCGCTGGGCCCCGCTCTTGCACAGCGTCGCGTTCGTCATCGGATTTGGCGCCGTGTTCGTCGTGCTGGGCGCAGCCGCAGGACTGATCGGCGGCATCATCTACCCAGCCCTGCCCTATATCGTGCGCGTCGGCGGTCTGATCCTGATCGTTCTCGGCTTGCACATGACCGGCCTGATCAGCATCCCCTTTCTCAATATGGAAAAACGGATGGAGATGGGCGATGTGCGCGGCAAAGGCTATTGGTCATCAGCCCTAATCGGTGTGATCTTTGCCGCCGGATGGACCCCCTGCGTGGGCCCGGTACTGGCCGCCATCCTGATCCTGGCCGCCGACAGCCAGACCCTGATACAGGGCGCGCTGCTCTTGGCCGTCTATGCGCTGGGCCTCGGCATCCCGTTCCTGGTCTTTGGTGGCCTGCTCGACGTGCTCTCGCCTGTCCTGCGCAAGATCACCCGCCACCTGCGCCTGCTGCAGATCATCGGCGGCGTGCTTTTGATCCTGATGGGTGCGCTCATGGCCCTGGGCCTGTTCGAGACCATCAGCTTTCGCCTGGGCGCGCTGGGCGGCTAGACACCAACTCGCGAGTTGACAGACGGGGTCGGCGAGTGCAATCTTGTCCCAAGATACCACTCGCGGGATGAGGACCAAAAGCTCGTGCAAAAGTGCTGCGTCTGCGGAAAACCTCTCACCAGCCCCAGATCATGGGTTTGTGGCGCCTGCGCCCTGGCCCACGATCTGGCCGCTAATCCTGCAGGATGGCCGGCATGGGCGCAGTCGGAGAAACGCCGCGAGGAGGCCCGTCGTCGATTCGAGCCCAGCTATGGCCTCTCCAGCGAGCGAATGCGCCCGACGCCCTATCGCCGCAAGGCCGAGAACCAGAGCTATCGCAAGTCCAGTCGCGTCCGCAAGCCGGGCGCCGGTCGCATGGTCCGCGTCAACGCCGACGACCTGTTCTACAGCTCGGGGGACGGCGGCCCATCGTCGCACGGCGTTTCGCTCGTGTTGGACGATCTGCCATTCGATCTGCGTCAGCAGCTCCTACAACATGCCGAGGCGCAGACCATCCTGGCCGACGCGATCCGCTCGTTGCCGGTCGTCTCGCAGCGCGCCATCCTGGCCACTATCATCGGCAAAAGCGTCGACGAGATCGCGGCGGATGAGAGCCTCTCTGACACCACCGTCCGCTGGCTGCTATCCTCCGCCAAGCGCCATCTCGGTGACCTGCTTTGCGAAAAGCTCGGCGCTGACGACGGGCAGCGGTTTCGGTAGGCGACTTGGGCCCCCTTGCGTCCGGTGACACGTTATCGCCCCGCATCACCCCGATGTGCTGACAGAACAAGCGACTGGGCATAGGGCTGAAAACCCACGCTCTTGGCGGTTGCGATCGATGGTACATTGTCACGACTGCATCCGTAGATCGCCTGTCCACCACGAGAACAATAGTCCGCCACGAGAGCCGATACCGACGCACTGGCCATCCCGCGTCTACGGTACTTGGCTGTTGTCTCAACGCCCACGTCAGCCACTCGCTCCTGAAGAGCCCCGCTTCGGTGCGCATAGGCGACCGAGACCACTGCGTGCTCGGCCAGAACCCCAAAGGCAACGCCATCCTGTATGCAGCGGCGCGGCACATAGATGCCCTCAGCCAGACAGACCTCGGCATCGGCGAGTTTGGCGCAGGCAGCCATGGAATGGCGACGGAGGCCACGCTCATCGCACGCAAAGAGATAGCCGGTCTGAATCCTGTCATCCCGGACAAGGCCTGATGCCTCAATCACGGGATCCATACGGGCCGCCAGACGCACTCCGACGGCTCTGCATGGAAGCGGAGGTCGGCCACCATTGCCGATGACAGCCTGAATGCTGCTTCTGGCACCGGGAGGAACAGTGATCACGGATCGGCCATCAATGAAGCAGAGCCACCACAGTGCATGGACATAGCCCTAGCTGGTCTCAGGGACAAGCCGACGCCCCGACTCGACAATCGTCGTCTCGTCGCACGACACTTTCGATAGGTCCACATCCATCCTCACGCCCAGATACTCATCTACCAAAGCATACATTGCCCACTCCTCACAGTCAGACAGCGCGACCAACACCTAGAAACTCCTTTGCGAGCCTTGGCCACAATATCTGGCAAAGTCTGCAACCTTGCACCCACCATCGCCAGCACCTCACCGCCCGTCCGCGAGGATGACCGGCGCGGGATGTCCAATGAACAGGCGACTGCACATTCTGGCCGAGGCGGGCCCTGGACGCGACGCAAATCGCAGATGGCCCAACCCGCGGCTTGACGACCGCAGATCCGGCAGGTAACCTGCCACCACGAGTTGCCCACGGGTGCCCTGCGGGCGCATCACATGCCAATACAGAGGAGGGACCCAGTGTCCGCAACCGCCATTCCCTTACCCGGCCCTCGCTGGTATGGATTCAACCTACTCGAGTACTTTTCCATCGACATCGACTGGATGCGCTACTTTCCGTACAAGAACGATGGGCTGTTCCCAGAGGATGATTTCCGTTGGATGGCCGAATGGGGATTCAACTTTTGCCGGCTGCCCATGGACTATCGCTTCTGGACCGACCCACAAGATATGATGACGATTTGCGAGCAAGCCCTCGAACCCATCGACCGGTCCATTGGCCTCGGCCAAAAGTACGACATCCATGTCTGCTTGAACCTACATCACGCCCCTGGCTTTTGCATCGTGGACTCGAATGCCGACAATCCGCTGGTCCACGTCACCACAGAGAGCACCAGCTACTATGACAATGCCGCGACCCGAGATGCCTTTGTGCACCAATGGGCGCTTTTCGCCGATCGCTATCGCGGCATACCCGGTGAACAGCTGAGCTTTAACCTGGTCAATGAGCCATTGCCGGCGGCCAGCAATTGGTCCGAACTATGGGCCGCAATCGAGAGCGAAAAGCTCTCAGTGGAAGAGTTGGCGGGCCCCTACATCGACCTGGCCCAGACGGCCATCGACGCCATCCGCGCCAGGGACAGCGAACGCTGGATCATCTCGGACGGGTTCCTGGTTGGCCGCGCGCCCCTTCCGCAATTGGCGGGCCCCCGGGTGATGCAGAGCTGTCGAGGCTACACGCCGTCAGCCATCAC
>Ga0180436_10006588_pt1 | contig 10075 bp, 9 predicted proteins | sample SS_ome_2_FD_132434 | JGI IMG/M metagenome (GOLD analysis project Ga0180436, IMG submission 132434) | Hypersaline lake sediment archaeal communities from the Salton Sea, California, USA - SS_3_S_2 metaG | ecosystem: Environmental > Aquatic > Non-marine Saline and Alkaline > Hypersaline > Sediment...
AATAAGATAAAAGTAACTAGTTGTTTCATTTTTTTAAGTTGAAAGAATAGTGGCTGAATTTATTGTTCCAATAAATTACTTGTTTTAATTTGTGCTGAATTCCATTTTTCCAATAATGCTTTATCATTAAGTGAATAAAATTTAGTACAGTTGTAAGTTCTGAATACCTTCCAGATCAGAGGATTTATTTTTTCCCGGAGAAACCGCTGTATGTTCGTTAACAGGTAATACGATGAAATTAATTTCAGTTGGTTTCTCCGCATTAAGCGTATGATCCAAAGAGTAAAATCTCAATTTGAAATGACTTTTTTGTGCGATAATTTCCCGAACGTATACCAGGTTGGTCCCGTTTTCAGTAGAGAAATACGTTTTCAATAATCCTGATTCGTCATCTTCCCGTTGAAGAGTGATTGCCGTACCATATTCAACCCGTACGGTATCATCCGGTGTAAGTATTTTATTATTAATGGAAGCAAATGTTCTGGGAGGAGTATCATCGATGATATAGTGCCGGGTTTGAATATCTGAAATATTTCCTACTTTATCTTCGGCCCGATAACTGATGTATTGTTCTTTCCTGTTTTTAAGGAATGAAATCGGATCACGGTATAGGGCATTCGCCGCTTCGTTGTTTAAGCTGTAATAGATTTTTTCAACTCCTGCTCTAAAATCTTCTGCTTCAATTTTTATCTGAGTGTTTTCTGATACATAAATAATTCCATCATTTATACGGAATGGGCCTATTGGTTCAGGTTTTAAGGAAGGAGGAGTATTGTCGATTTGAAAGGACTTATTTGCTTCAGGTACATCATGGGATTTTTGATTCCCGACCATATCTGTTGCAAAAAAATTGATAAAGTAAGTTCCGTCTTTTAATCCTTCGAGAGAAATAGGTGTGGTGTAAGGTTTAGATAATCCTATGTTTAACACATAGCGGATTTCTTTAACTCCGGAAAGATTATCCTTACATTCCAGAATTAAAGATGAATTCGACGATACGGTATTGCCAGCCCGTTTTCCTGTGAATGTACAGACTGTTTGTGGAGGAGTGAAGTCAACAATGAAATGAGAGGTCCGGATGTGTTCTTTATTGCCAACCTGATCTTCCGAGAAAAAACGCATGGTATTTAATCCTTCCTTTTTTGCAATTATTTTATTATTGTTTAACGGTTCAAATTCATCGCTGTTGAGAGAGTAGTAGATTTTTTTAAGCCCCGCCAATTCGTCGAAAGCATCGATGTTCACCCGCAATCCTTTTCCAAAAAAGATAGTATCATTTCTCACAAAGGGAGGAGCGTTGATAAAATTAACTTCGCTGTTGGGTGCGGAGCCGTCTGAAATGAATTGATAATTTTTTTGCGGAGAAGTTAAGTCATAATTAATATTCTCCGAAAGAGGTGCGGAAACAACATTTATTCCTTCTTTAAATGTAATGCCCGGCATTTGAGCATCTTTAGGATATAGAATCATCCCGTCATCATCAGGATAGTTGGAAATTTGTAGATACACTTCTGAGTTTTCATTTACATATAACGATGCATACTCATTGGTATACATATCCTGACAATGTAAATTCCATATACAGCCGGCAAACAGCAGATGAAGAAAAATTAATTTTTTCATGATCAAGGTATTGAGGGGTGGTATTGAATATAATTTAAGGAATTTTTTATGAATGAAGAAAAAAAGTTATAGAAAGAAGGGGAATGTGGTAAAATGCTAAATATCAGAGATCCTGACCTGATTCAGAAAATCAGCGTATCAGAGGACGTGCTTCGAAAAATAAATGATTGAGGTTTAAAGTCAAAGGAATGTGATTCTGGAAACAATAAGAAATTTCGTAATGAAAAAACCTGGAGGAGCAGAGCTAAAAAAAACCGCCGATTAATCGACGGTTTGCTTTGTTAGAGTTGATTGATTGTTTTTCGAAGCATTGTAAGACGGGTCATGAGTCTTTCAAGCTGGTCGAGCTGAAGCATGTTTGAACCATCCGATTTTGCTGAAGCGGGATCGGGATGAGTCTCTATAAAAAGCCCGTCAACACCAACTGCAATTCCTGCCCGGGCCACCGTTTCAATAAGCTCCGGTTTTCCGCCGCTTATGCCGCTGTTTTGGTTGGGTTGCTGTAGCGAGTGGGTGATATCCAGAATTACCGGGCAATTGTTTTCCTGCATAACCGGGATGCCCCGATAATCGACGATTAAATCCTGATAGCCGAACATCGTTCCACGGTCGGTAAGCATTACTTTATTATTTCCGCTTTCGCGAACTTTTTCCACGGCAAATTTCATGGATTCGGGCGCTAAGAATTGCCCTTTTTTAATGTTTACGACTTTGTCGGTAGCAGCTGCAGCAATTAAAAGTTCGGTTTGCCGGCAAAGAAAAGCAGGAATTTGCAATACATCCACATAGCTGGCAGCCATAGCTGCTTCACCCGGATTGTGGATATCTGTTACGGTAGGGATATCAAATGTTTTTCCCACTTTTTCCAGGATCATCAGGGCTTTTTCATCGCCGATTCCTGAAAATGAGTCAAGTTTAGAACGATTAGCTTTTCGATAGGAGCCTTTAAAAATAAAAGGGATTTCCAGTTTATCGGTTATTTTTAAAATCTGCTCAGCGATACGAAACGCCATTTCTTCACCTTCAATTACGCAAGGGCCGGCCAACAGGAAAAAGTTCTCCCTGTCAGCGTGTTTTAATTTGGGTATATTGTTCAGTATCATACGACTTCTTTTGGCGTCAAAATTAGAAAAAAGTAAGGAGGTTTTGGGTAATCGGGTCTAAATGATGTTTTTTTTATGAATCCGGAATATTATTAAAACAATTGGAAATGAATATTTCTATATGCAATACTATAGCGTCCCTACGGGACTTATGTCCTACAGAGGTTGCGTTTGCTATAGATATTTTGTCCCTAAAGGGACATTAACCTGATATCCATAACTCTAATCAACATTCGACGGGTAATATTGACTCAAGAATGATAGATGTTAACCTATCATTTTTTCCATGGGTGCATTAATATCCTATTTAATTCAAAGCAGGAATTAGTCCCGTAGGGACAAAATATCTATAGAACAAAATTCTAATTAGATCTAAGTCCTGTAAGGACGATATTAAAAATTAATTTAGACCCAAATCTTATGGATAATCAAAAAACCTTGTTGGGCATTATTTTGCAAAGCGGTCTTTCCACCAGATCTTTAATCTTTCCAGAATGGATTGTTCCTGTTTGTTGTTTTGAGGGAAATAGATGCGCTCTTTTTTAATTTTATCCGGAAGAAAGTCCTGTTCGACAAAATTTCCGTTGTATTGATGGGCATATTTATAATCTTTTGCATAGCCAAGGCCTTTCATTAGTTTGGTTGGCGCGTTTCGCAGATGAAGCGGAATCGGTAAATTCCCGGTTTCCCGAACCAGACTTTGGGCTGTTTTAATTGCTGCATAAGCAGAGTTGCTTTTTGGCGAAGTGGCCAGATAAATGGTGCATTCCGAAAGTATAATCCTTGATTCGGGCAGACCGATTTTGTGTACTGCATCGAATGTGGATTGAGCCAGCAGCAAGGCATTCGGATTTGCCAGTCCAATGTCCTCGGCGGCCGCAATAAGTAATCTCCGGGCGATGAATTTAATATCTTCTCCACCTTCAATCATTCGGGCAAGATAATACACTGCCGCATCTGGATCTCCACCCCGAATCGATTTAATGAAAGCAGAGATAATGTCATAGTGTAATTCCCCCTGCTTATCATACATGGCTATATTTTGCTGGAGGCGCCGGGTTACTTTTTCATTGGTAATGTGAATTTCTTCCTCGGTTTCCGCATTAATGACCAGCTCCAGAATATTCAGTAATTTTCGTGCGTCGCCACCTGAGAACCGCAACAAAGATTCGTTTTCAACGATTTTGATGACTTTGTTCTTCAGAATGTAATCATTCTTTAGTGCGGTGTCGATCAATTTAAGCAGGTCTTTCTTTTCAAAGCTTTTAAGCACATATACCTGGCAGCGCGAAAGGAGAGGGGAGATCACTTCGAACGAGGGATTCTCGGTCGTGGCTCCGATTAAAGTTACCAGTCCCTGTTCAACGGCCCCCAAAAGGGAATCCTGCTGAGCTTTGCTGAAACGGTGAATTTCATCAATAAAAAGAATCGGATTAGGAGCATTAAAAAACTGCTGCTTTTTTGCTTTTTCAATGACCTCCCGAACATCTTTTACCCCTGAACTTACCGCACTTAAGGTATAAAAAGGCCGCTCGAGGGTGTTGGCAATGATCTTTGCAAGGGTTGTTTTTCCAACTCCGGGAGGCCCCCAAAGAATAATCGAGGAAATATTTCCCGATTCAATCATTTTTCGTAAAACGGCATCTTTTCCAACAAGATGTTCCTGTCCGATATAATCATTCAGTATGAGTGGCCTGAGTCGTTCGGCTAGTGGCTGATTGCTTTCCATTTTTTTGTTTACGTCTCGAAATTGGCTTGCAAGTTCCGTTGCATTCCAAAAAATTAATTACAATACCGTTTAATCACATTATAGGCTTCATAAATCCCTAATTCGCCGGCCTTGCTTAAATCAATTGCCCCGCCTTCAATGTCATTCAGGTAAATACGGGTAAGCCCCCGGTTGTAATAGGCTTCGGCAAATTCCGGTTCAATTTTTAAGGCTTGAGAATAATCTTCAACAGCTCCCCGGAAATCTCGTTGGTGACAACGAATATTTCCCCGGTTGTACAGGGCAAAAATAAAGTTTGGATTGATATAAAGCACCAGAGACAAATCGGACATTACTTCCTCGTAGTCTTCAATTCTTCTTTCAACGAGTTCTTCTTCATTTTGAAGTTGCTTCTGTGTAGCATTTTCATTTATATCAATAATATATTCCTCAGGTAATGTTTCTAGCGAGTGGATATAATCGACCATTTGCGCACGGGAATGAGCACGGCAAAAATAAGCCATCAATATTTTTTCATCCAGTTTAACAACCTGGTTGAAGTCGTTAATTGCATCGGTATATTTTAAGGTTAACGAATTAAAAATTCCACGATTCAGGTAGTTCATAAACTCATTTTTATTCGTTGCAATTTTTTGGTTAAAGATGTCGATGTTCCGGATGTAGTCGCTTTTTTTCCAATAAGTCAGGTAATCTTCTTTATTGGTTACGGTAAGAAACGGATTGTGATTGTTGTAGTTATTGATAATTTCAATTTCGGCGCTGTAGTACTTCAGTTTATCGTAATCTACTGAATCTTTGGGTAAATAGTATATGCCAAACAGGGGCTGCAGCTCGATGTCAATATTTTTGTTCTGAATTTTTCCTTCTTCTTCCTCGCTGGTTTCAGAAACCATGATAATGTTTCTGCGCCGTTTTTTGGGAGCCTTTTTTTCCGTTTGGTTCTGCGATTTTGTCATTGTAGAATCCTGAGGCGTAGTTGCGTTGGCCGTTGTTTTCGATGAGGATGCCGATTGTGTTGCCTGTGCCTTAGTTTGATCTTTTTCCGGATCGGGCTGAAATGCACTGGCGTATGAAGGACGCAAATGAATGGCCTGTTTATAGTCTTGTTCAAAATCCGCTCTTCCCAGGCGTTCTTTTGCAATCCCCCGGTTGAAGTAGGCGCTGGCAAGATTGGGAATTAACGATATTGCCATATCGTAGTCCATGATTGCGCCCGCATCATCGCCCAGTTGTTGCTTCACGATCCCCCGGTTATTGAAGGCCAGTCCGTTTTTCGGATCCAGTTTGATGCATTCGTCGTAATCGCTCAAGGCTCCAGCATAGTCCTTATTTTCAAATTTTGAAAGTCCCCGGTTGAGGTAGGCTGGCGCATAATGCGGCCTTATTTTAATAATGGCATTGCAATCTTCAATGGCCCCGTCGAAATCATTATTGATCTGACGGGCTGAGCTTCGGTTAAGATAGGAACTTACCAGTTTGGGATCCATTTCAATGGCTTTGGAATAGGCTTGAATCGCTCCCTCAATGTCCTCCATTGCGGCTTTTGTGATTCCGAGATTGCTATAAACATTCGCGTCTTCGGGATTTAATTCCAGAGCTTTCTGATAATCTACCATTGCTTCCTCGTATCTTTCCAGGGAATGATTTGCCATGCCCCGCTGCATATAAGCATCCGGATAAAATGGCTTTATTTCCAGCGCTTTGTCATAATCCATTTTTGCCCCCCGGTAGTCTTCCAGATAATGTTTGGCTACTCCCCTGTAAAAGTAGGGCTCGGGCAGGTGGGATTTTAATTTAATGACAATATTCAGGTATTCAATGGCGCCGGTATAATTTCCAAAATAGATACGGCTGCGGCCTACATAGAGGTAGTGCTTTGTATTTAGTTGTGCCTCTGAAAAGAGGCTTATAAAAATTAAAAGCGCAAAAAGAGTTGCTTTGAAATGTTTCAACATTTTTTAGAGGGATTGAAATAGAAACAAAAATAACATTTCAGGTTCATATTATCACCTTAAAGCTGTTGAAAACTTGGCAAGTCAGGTAGTCGTTAACATAAATTATCGTAAATGGTTAAAGATTGTTTTTTTCAATTCGTGAGAAGAAATGATCTTTGTAATTATCTCCGATAGGAATCCGGGTATTACCGATTAGGATCCTGTTTCGCTGGATCGAATCGATTTTATTGAGCGCAATAATGTAAGAACGATGTACTCTTACAAACTGATCGCCGGGAAGTTTCTCTTCAATTTTTTTCAGGCTGTTTAAGGTAAGGATGGATTTTTCGCCTGTGAAGATCTTCAGGTAATCTTTCAATCCTTCAATAAATAAAATGTCATTCAGAAATATCTTCCGGGTTGCATATTCTGATTTAACAAGAATATATTCAAGGGTTTCTGTGGATGGATTGGATTTTAAATTGCTTTGTGTTGACAGTTGTTTTAATCGCAATAACTCGTTCGCTTTATTTACGGCTTTTAAAAAGCGATCAAACGGAATGGGTTTCAGGAGATAATCCACCACATTTAAATCAAATCCTTCAACGGCATATTTTGAATAAGCCGTAGTAAATATGACCATGGGTCTTGGATCCAGGCTTTTAATAAAATCAATTCCTGAAACATTGGGCATTTGAATATCGCATAAAATCAGGTCAACTTTTTCATTTTGAATAACCTCTAAAGCTTCAAATGCATTATTGCACTTGTATTTTAAATTTAAAAAAGGGATTTTTTGCACATAATCGCTCAGGATATCCAATGCAAGGGGTTCATCATCAATAAGGATGCAATTCATGCTCTTTTAAATTTAGTTGCAGTTCTACAATAAAGAAATTATCCTTGTTTTTTATATCCAGTTTATACTGTTCCGGATAAAGTAAATCCAGACGGCGGACTGTATTTTCAATACCCAATCCTTTTTCATTGTTCTCAGCCGGGATATCGTAGTTCCGGATAATAGCATTTTTTATCCGAAACATTAAAAAATGATCTTCTACCTCAATATCAAGATCAATGCTGGATTTTGAAACATTGTTAACCCCATATTTAAATGAATTTTCAATGAATGGGATCAGTAACATGGGCTCAATTTTATGCCCTTCTAATTTTCCTTTTATCGATAAGTTTATGATTGTATTTTCTGTGACTCGAAATTTTTGCAGATCAATATAGTTTTTAATGTGTTTAATCTCCAAATCCAGAGGAACCAAATCATCTTTTACATCATAAAGGATGTAGCGTAAAATATCCGACAACTTTAGAATTGCTCCGGTGGTATGATCCGATTTTCGGTAGGCAAGCGCATAAATACTGTTCAACGAATTAAACAGGAAATGGGGATTGATCTGGTTTTTAAGAAAAGCCAGTTCCGTATTTAAGTGTTGGTTCATAATATCGACCTGCAACCGGTCGTTTCGTTTTAGCTTCTCATAAAACCGGAGGCTGGTGCTTATCCCGGTCACAATTAGTCCAATGGACAACGTTGAAAATAAAGGTCGAAAATGGAACCTGGCAGGCATTTTTCTAATTTCCCAGGGATGTCCGGGGGGGCTGAATTGATTCATTCCTCTTTCCGGAAATTTAAAGTCATCCGGGAAGAGATAGGAAAAAATTGAATTAAAAGTGTATATAAATATAAATCCCCCGATTAAGAGAAGAGCGAAGAGGATGTGTTTTTTCCGAAAGAGAAATTTTGGGACAAAAATGAAATAATTGAGGTAAAAAAAGATGATTGCAGAAATGGTGGAAATCATCATCCTTCGCAAGTGGGGAGATTGTGGATTAATGAGATTTTCTAAAAGAGGAAACGCCAATATCAAGGCCCATCCGAAAAGATGGAGAAATATGACAAGTCGTTTTGATGAAGTTGATGATGACATCAGTTTTGTTTTCGCCTTTAGTTATGGTCAATATTCAATTCAATCAGATCGGATTTTCGTATTGCCGGATTCTGTTTATTTGTTAATCTTTGCATTACGAGTTTGGCGACTTTTTCTGCTTCGTCAGAAGAGGAAAATCCTTTGTCGCCAGCAATTGCGGGAATGGTTTCCTGGCGGATAAATTTACGATTTTTAATGCTGATTTCATATCCCCATCCTTTTTCAACCTTGAAAAGATGGTAGTTAATTTTCGGCGAGAGTGTAGGTTCTCTATTTTCAACCGGGTAAAATCCTTTTGTTTTCTGGAAAGATGGGTAAAAAAAGAACAGTCCAGGGAGAATGATGAGTATTGCGATTGTTAAAAATTTTAAATAAGTTTTTTGCCGGTATCCGAATTGATTAATGTTCATACTCTTTAATTCTGGTATATTTTAATTTAAAGAATTGGCTTTGTTTGAGCTTATTCAATTTTAAGGTTTCGATATTAAAAGGATTGAAATGATCTCCTTGGATATAATAAAGGGAAATGCTTTTAAGTTCTTAAGAAGTAATTCTTTTCACTTAAAAGCATCTCAAATCATAATAATCAAAAAAAAAGGGAGGATAAAAAAGAAAACTGATATTAGTCGTCATTGTCAGCTTCTTCAAAAGGTCTCCATTCCCAAATATCGTCTAAATAGTAAGAGCCATATTGACCTCCTGTAACGTATGCTTTATCCTGAGTAACAAATGAACAGGCATTACTCCGGGGCGCTCCTTCAAAATCATTTACCTCATCCCATGTATCTGTTACCGGATTCCAGGCCCAAAATGAATTTATAGTCGATCCGTTTTTTTCACCTGCACCAACGTATGCTTTTCCCTCGAAAACAAATGAAACGGCATTTTTTCGAGTAACTTCCCAGTCTTCATCATCGTCCAGGTCGGTCATTTGTGTCCAGAAGCCGGTATACGGATCGTATTGATACATCTCTTCGTTATAAAGGCCATCGCTTGTTCCGGTGCAAACATATCCTTTCCCGTCGTAGACAAAAGCTGTTGCATCCCTGCGTTTCGAACCGCCAATGCTCACTATTTGTGTCCAGCTATCGCTTTGGGGATCGTACTTCCAGAAATCTTTTACTTCATTTCCGGTGTATCCTGTACCTACATAACCCTGATCATCAATTCCAAAAGCCACAGCTCCGTATCTGGCATCACCTTCGAAATCAGCGACTTTTGTCCACTCATTTGTTGCTGGATTATAAGCATAGAAATCGTTAAGTTTCTCCTCGCCATCGTAGCCTGTTCCAACATATCCTATCCCGTTTGCCACAAACGAAACAGCGCCACTACGTGCTGAGCCCGGAAAATCTGCTTTTTGGATCCAGTAACCGTATTCTGCGTCAAACTCCCATAAATCATTAAAGTATTCCTCGTCATTGCTATATCCAGTGCCGTAATATACTTTGTTGTTGTCAATTGCAAATGCTACACCATTACTTCGTGGCAGGCCATCGAATTCACTCCCTTTTACCCAGTTGCCCAGGTCTTCAGTATCTTCATCGCTGCATGCGATAAAAAGCCATGAAAAGGCTAAAAATGAAATAATTGTCAAAAATTTAAACTTCATGTGTCGATTGTTTTTTTAATCTTATTTTTCTTGTGATGTGTGATTTATACATTTCACTTGGCAAAAGAAAATGCATTTAATTATAAGTGAATGAGCACAAATCTATTGGATAAGGAAAGAAGAGAAAAAGA
>Ga0180436_10006589_pt1 | contig 10075 bp, 7 predicted proteins | sample SS_ome_2_FD_132434 | JGI IMG/M metagenome (GOLD analysis project Ga0180436, IMG submission 132434) | Hypersaline lake sediment archaeal communities from the Salton Sea, California, USA - SS_3_S_2 metaG | ecosystem: Environmental > Aquatic > Non-marine Saline and Alkaline > Hypersaline > Sediment...
GGCGCGTAATGCGAGGCAAGCTGCCCCGGCGCATTGATCGCGGCGTCGGGCGCATGATGCAGCACCGGCGCGCCAAGACAGGCCTCGATCGCCTCCACCGGCAACCCACCGGGGCGCAGCAGCACCGGCGCGGGATCGAAGATGACGATGGTGCTCTCCACTCCCACCTCGCAGGGCCCGCCATCGAGCACCGCCTCGATACGCCCGCCAAGACCTGCCAGAACGTGCTCTGCCGTAGTCGGGCTGATCCGCCCCGAGGGATTGGCCGAGGGTGCCGCCACCGGGCGGCCGGTTTCGGCCAGAAGCGCGCGCGCGAGCGGATGATCCGGCACCCGCACCGCCACCGTGGGCAGGCCGGCCGAGACCAGCGGCGACAGCCCGCCGCCGTCGCGCAGCGGCAGAACCAGCGTGAGCGGGCCGGGCCAGAAGGCATCGGCGAGACGTTCCGCCTCGCCTTCGAGCCGGGCAAAGCGCGACACCGTCGCCACATCGGGCAGGTGCACGATCAGCGGGTTGAAACTGGGGCGGCCCTTGGCCTCAAAGATCCGCGCCACTGCCCGGTCGTTCGTCGCATCGCCGCCGAGGCCATAGACGGTTTCGGTCGGAAAGCTCACCAGCCCGCCCGCGCGCAGAATCTCCGCTGCCTCGGCGACCCCGCCTGCATCGGGCTCAAGAACTTGCGTTTCGACCATGACGCGGCGTTTCCCTTGCCTCGGTATCGCGGCGGTTTACCCTTCGCCAAGGTCTGCCTACAAGTCGCATGTCCGCTTGCCAAGCCGTGAGAAGGAGAAGGCCCGATGCCCTACGCAGCCCCCGCCAGTGAATTCCGCTTCCTGCTCGACAAGGTTCTGGGTTTCGATACCGTCGCCGCGACACCGCGTTTCGCCGAGGCCACGCCGGAAACCGTGAGCGCGATCATCAGCGAGGCGGCGAAGCTCAACGACGAGGTGATCGCGCCGCTGCAACGCGTGGGCGATACGCAGGGCGCGCGGCTGGAAAACGGCGTGGTGCGCACGAGTCCGGGCTTTGCCGAGGGCTACCGCGCGATTGCCGAGGGTGGCTGGATCGGCATGGCGGGCGGCACGGCGCACGGCGGCATGGGCCTGCCCTTCACGCTCAACGCGGTGTTCAACGACATGATCTCCGGCGCGGCACTGGCGCTGGGGCTGAACCCGCTGCTCAGCCAAGGCCAGATCGAGGCGCTGGAAACCCACGCCACTGAGGAGATCAAGGCGCTCTACCTGCCAAGGCTCAATTCCGGCGAATGGACCGGCACGATGAACCTGACCGAGCCGCAGGCCGGTTCCGACGTCGGCGCGCTCACCACCAAGGCGGTGCCCAATGGCGATGGCAGCTATGCGATCACCGGGCAGAAGATCTACATCTCGTGGGGCGACCATGATTTCGGCGGCAATGTCTGCCACCTCGTGCTCGCGCGCCTGCCCGACGCCGCACCCGGCACCAAGGGGATCAGCCTGTTCATGGTGCCCAAGCTCATTCCAGATGCAAACGGCGAGCCGGGGGAACGCAATGCCCTGCGCGTGGTCAGTCTCGAACACAAGACGGGTCTGCACGGCTCGCCCACCTGCGTGATGGCCTACGAGGGCGCAACCGGCTGGCTCGTCGGCACGGAGCATGGCGGCATGGCGGCGATGTTCACGATGATGAACAATGCCCGTTTGCAGGTTGGTGTGCAGGGGATCGGCGTGGCCGAGGGCGCCTATCAGCACGCATTGGCCTACGCGCTGGAGCGCAAACAGGGCCGCTCGCCGCTGGCGGACGGCACCGGCAGCATTGTCGATTTCGCCGATGTGCGGCGGATGCTGACCGAGGCGAAAGCCGAGATCTTCGCCGCCCGCGCCATCGCGCTGGCCTGCGCCATGGCGCTGGACATGGAAAAAGCCACCGGCGCGCCGGAATGGTCGGCCCGCGCCGCGCTGCTCACCCCCATTGCCAAGAGCTACGGCACCGACGTGGCCCAGACGGTCACCTACCTCGGGGTGCAGGTGCATGGCGGCATGGGCTACATCGAGGAAACCGGCGCCGCGCAATACGCCCGCGATGCAAGGGTGCTCACGATCTACGAGGGCACCAACGGCATTCAGGCGATGGACCTCGTGGGGCGCAAGATGATGGATGGCGGCGAGGCCGCGATGCGGCTTTGCGACGAGATCGAGGCCGAGGCCGAAGCGGCGCGCGGGCCGATGCCGGACCTCGCCGAAGCGGTCTGGAGCGCAGCGGAGAGCTTGCGCGAATGTATCGAATGGCTCGCCGTGCAGGAGATGCAGGAACGGTTCGCCGGGGCGGTGCCGTTCCAGACCGCCTTCGCGCGGGTGCTCGGCGCCTTCTATCACCTGCGCGCGGCCCGCGCGGCGGGTGGCACCGGCCCGCGCCGTGCACTCGCCGCCTTCTATATCGAGCGCCTGCTGCCCGAACATGCCGCCCTGATCGCGCAGGCCCGCGCGGGCGCGGCGGGGCTTTACGCCCTCAGCCCGGAGGATCTTGCCTCGTGACCACGCCGATCCACTTCCCGTGGGAAACGCCGCCCGCCGAGGGCGAGGCCATCGAAGTGGGCGAGGGCGCGCTGTGGATGCGTCTGCCGTTGCCGATGAAGCTCGACCATGTGAACGTCTTCGCCTTCGAGGATGCCGACGGCTGGACGATCATCGACACCGGACTCGACACCAGCCGCACCCGCGCGATCTGGCAAGCGTTGCTCGCCGGGCCGCTTGGCGGCAAGCCCGTTGCCCGCGTCATCGTCACCCACCACCACCCCGATCACGTCGGCCTCGCCGGCTGGTTCCAGCGCGACCATGGCGCGCAGCTCATCACCACCCGCACCTCCTGGCTCTTCGCCCGGATGCTGCTGCTCGACGAGCAGATGGTGCCGGTGGATGAAACCCTGGCCTACTGGCGCTCGGCGGGGATGGACGAAGAGGTGTTCGAGGAACGAAAAGCCCAGCGCCCGTTCAACTATGTCGACATCGTCGCCGACATGCCGCTGGGGTTTTCGCGGGTGAAGGAGGGCGACGTGATCCGCTTCGGCGGGCGCGAATGGGACGTGCGGATCGGCAACGGCCATGCGCCCGAACATGCCACTTTCTGGAGCCGCGATTGCGACCTCGTGCTCGGCGGCGACCAGTTGCTTGCCACGATCAGCCCCAATCTCGGGGTCTATGCCACCGAGCCGGAGGCCGACCCGGTGGGCGACTGGCTCGAAAGCTGCGAGCGCCTCACCCCCTTCGCGCGCGCCAGCCACCTCGTGTTGCCCGGTCACAAGCTGCCCTATCGCGGGCTGCCCACCCGGATGCGCCAGTTGATCGACAATCACCACACCGCGCTCGCCCGCCTGCTCGATCACCTCGACACGCCCTGCACGGCGGTTGAGTGCTTCCCGGCGCTCTACCGCCGCCGCATCGGTTCCGGCGAATACGGGCTTGCGCTGGTCGAGGCGGTCGGCCACCTCAACCACCTGTTGCACACCGGCGAGATCACCCGCACCCGGCGCCACGATGGCGCCTGGCTCTGGCAGAGAAAGGACCACGCTCATGGCTGACAAGAACGCAAGGCGTCCAACCGCCCGCGTGGCCCACTGCGATGATAGCGCCGCGCCCACCGCCGAGCAAAAACCATTGCCGCAATCCTTGTCAGAGACGCCGCTCGACGAGAAAAGCCCCGCCGAGTGGGCCTATGAACGACTGATCCTCTACATCCAGAATTTCGAGGAACAGCTCGACAATGCTCACGAAGTTGCCATGGGATTCACCGGGGGCGACGCGGGCGTTCTGCGGATCGAGGGGATCGGGTTTTTCGACCCTGATATCGTCACCTTCTACGGCACCGATACCACCGGCGCAAAAACCCAGCTTATCCAGCATGTCAGCCAGCTCAACGTGATGCTGCGCGCCCTGCCGCGCGAGAACGAATCCGACGAGCCGCCCCGGCGGATCGGCTTCCGCCTCGCCGCCGATCTCGAAGGCATCGAAGGAGAACACGGGGACAAGGCGGAAAACTGACCGAGCCCGACCGGGTCACATCCCCGCGCCTTCGACCGCCTCCAGATCGAACGCCGCCGCCATCAGGGCGCGGGTGTAGTCGGTTTGCGGTGCATCGAAGATCTCGTCCGCCGTCCCGGCCTCGACGATATCGCCGGCTTTCATCACCAGCACCTTGTGTGCCAGCGCCCGCACCACCTTGAGATCATGGCTGATGAACAGGTAGGCCAAGCCGTGGCGCTGTTGCAATGTGCGCAGAAGCTCCACGATCTGCACCTGAACCGTCATGTCGAGCGCCGATGTCGGCTCGTCGAGCACCAGAAGGCGCGGGCGCAGGATCATCGCGCGGGCAATCGCGATGCGCTGTCGCTGGCCGCCGGAAAACTCGTGCGGGTATCGGTGCATCGTCTCGGGATCGAGCCCGACCTCGGCCATGACCTCGGCCACCATCTCGCGCCGGTTGCGTCCGCGTTCCACGCCATGCACGCCCAGCCCCTCGGCGATGATCTCCTCGGCCGTCATCCGGGGCGAGAGCGAGCCGAACGGGTCCTGGAACACGATCTGCATGTCGCGCCGGATGCCACGCAGCTCGCGCGGGCTCAGCCCCTGGATGTTCTGTCCGAGAAACACCACCGGCCCCTGCGAGCCGATCAGCCGCATCACCGCCAGCGCCAGCGTGGTCTTGCCCGAACCCGATTCGCCGACGATCCCCACCGTCTCGCCCGCACGCACCGAAAAGCTCGCGGCGTTCACCGCCTTGATATGCCCTACGGTGCGGCGCAGAAGCCCCCGCGTGATCGGGAACCAGATCCGCAGGTTTTCGGCCCGCGCGATCTCCTCTGCCGCCTCGGGCACCGGTTCGGGCCGGCCCGCCGCCGCCGCGGATATCAGCATCTGCGTGTAGGGATGGCGCGGGTTGGCGAAGATTTCCGCCGTCGGCCCGGTCTCGACGATCTCGCCGTCCTTCATCACGCAAACCCGGTCGGCGAACTTGCGCACGATCCCGAGATCGTGGGTGATGAACAACAGGCTCATGCCCTCGGCCGCCTTGAGATCGGCCAGCAGATCGAGGATCTGCGCCTGGATCGTGACGTCGAGCGCCGTTGTCGGTTCGTCCGCGATCAGCAGGTCGGGGCCGTTGGAGAGCGCCATGGCGATCATCACCCGCTGGCGCTGGCCGCCGGAAAGCTGGTGCGGATAAGCGTTCAACCGCTCCTCGGGATTGGGAATGCCCACCTTGCCGAGCAATTCCAGAATGCGCGCGCGTAGCGCCGGGCCTTTCAGGCCCTGATGCAGCATGATGGTTTCACTAAGCTGCTTCTCGATCGTGTGCAGCGGGTTGAGCGAGGTCATCGGCTCCTGGAAGATGAAGCTCACCTCGTTGCCACGCGCCGCGCGCAACTGGCTTTCCGGCGCGCCCACAAGCTCGCGCCCCTCGTAGCGGATCGAGCCGGTCACGGTGGCGCTGTCGGGCAGGAGCGAAACGCTGGAAAGCGCGGTGACCGATTTGCCCGAGCCGGATTCGCCCACCAGCGCCACCGTCTCGCCCTTCTCGATATGAAAGCTCACGCCCTTGACCGCGGGATGTTCGGCCCCGTCCTGGCGGAACGAAACATTGAGATCGGTGACTTCCAGCACCTTCATTGGAACGTCTTTCGCGGATCGAAGGCGTCGCGCACCCCCTCGAAGATGAACACGAGGAGCGAGAGCAGCACGGTGAAGGTGATGAAGGCGGTGAAGGCGAGCCAGGGCGCTTGCAGGTTCTGCTTGGCCTGCCGCGTCAACTCGCCGAGGCTTGGCGCCGAGGAGGGCAGGCCGTAGCCGAGAAAATCGAGCGCCGCCAGCGTGCCGATGGTGCCGGTGATGATGAAGGGCAGCATGGTGAGCGTGGCGACCATCGCGTTGGGCAGCATGTGGCGGAACATGATCACCCGGTTGGAAACCCCGAGCGCCTTGGCCGCGCGCACATATTCGAAGTTGCGCGCCCGCAGGAACTCGGCCCGCACCACGCCCACCAGCGCAGGCCAGCCGAACAGCACGGTGACGAAGACCAGAAGCCAGAAACTTCGCCCGAGGATCGCGAACAGGATGATGATGACGTAGAGCGAGGGCGTGGAGCCCCAGATTTCGAGCAATCGCTGGAAGATGAGGTCGATCCAGCCGCCGAAATAGCCCTGGATCGCGCCCGCCGCGATGCCGATCAGCGAGGTAAGGACCGTCACGATCAGGGTGAACAGCACCGAGAGTCGGAAGCCGTGGATCACCCGCGCCAGCACATCGCGTGCAGTATCGTCGGTGCCGAGCCAGTGGCGGCTGTCGGGGGGCGAGGGCGCCGGGCCGCCGATATCGTTGATCGTATCGTAGCTGTAGGGGACGATCGGCCAGAGCAGCCAGCCCTTGTCGATCGCGACGCCATCAACCACACCGTCCTGCGCGTCTTCGATCACGCCCTCCGGGTCGTCGAAACAGCCTTCGTTGCCTTGGGCGATGATCAGGCATTGCACCTCGATATCGCCGTAAACCGCCTCGGTGCGGAAATCGCCGCCGAACTCCGTCTCGGGGTAGAACTTGAAAACCGGGGTGTAGTAGCTGCCCGCATGGCGCACGAGGAGCGGCTTGTCGTTGGCGATGAACTCGGCGAACAGCGTGATCGTGAACAGCACCGAAAAGACGACGAGCGACCAGAAGGCGCGGCGGTTGCGGCGGAAGTTGCGCCAGCGGCGCTGGTTGAGCGGGGAGAGCGTCATGGACGGGCCTCCGCGGGGAAACCGCGGGCGCGCGCCCGCGAGACCCGCCCGCGCGCGCGGGCGGGCACGTCAACCCTCGGCATCCACGAAGAACTGGAGCGCGGTCCTCCCGTCATCCTTCCCGCCTCTCGAAGTCGATACGCGGGTCGATGAACACATACATGAGGTCCGACAGGATGCCGACGAACAGCCCGACGAGGCCGAAAACGAAGAGCGTGCCGAAGATGATCGGGTAATCGCGCGCCACCGCCGCTTCGAAACCGAGCCGCCCCAGCCCGTCGAGCGAGAAGATCGTCTCGATGATCAGGCTGCCGCCGAAGAACACGCCGATGAACAGCGCCGGGAAGCCCGAGATCACGATCAGCATCGCGTTGCGGAAAACATGGCCATAAAGCACCCGCGATTCCGAAAGCCCCTTGGCCCGCGCGGTGATCACGTATTGCTTCTTGATCTCGTCGAGGAAGGAATTCTTGGTCAGCAGCGTGAGCGTGGCGAAGCTGGCGATGGTCGAGGCGGTCACCGGCAGCGCGATGTGCCAGAAATAGTCCAGTACCTTGCCGATCGGGCTCAACTCCGCCCAGTTGTCGGAGGTGAGCCCCCTCAGCGGAAAGATCTGCCAGTAACTCCCACCCGCGAACAGCACCAGCAGCAGGATCGCGAAGAGGAAGCCGGGGATCGCGTAGGCCACGATGATCAGGCCGGAGGTGAAGGTATCGAACCGCGAACCGTCGTGGACTGCCTTGCGAATGCCGAGCGGGATCGAGACGATGTAGGCGATCAGCGTCGACCACAGGCCCAGCGTGATCGACACCGGCAGTTTCTCGGCGATCAGCTCGAAAACGCCGATCGAGCGGAAATAGCTTTGGCCGAAATCGAGCCGCATGTAGCGCCACATCATGTTGAGGAAGCGCTCCAGCGCGGGGATGTCTTCCTTGAAACAGGCCTCGTCGGCGATGTCGGGCGGGCCTTCATGCTCCGGCCCGCAGACGACGCGGGCGAAACCCATCTCGATCTCGAGCTTGTCGAGAAAGTCCTGCGGCAGGCCGCGCGCGCCGAGATAGCGTTCGTCGCCGCCGCCGGAGCTGTCGGCGGCCTCCGAGCCACCGCCGGAGATCGCCTCGAACACGTCGCCACTGCCCTCCATCTGGGCGATGATCTGCTCGATCGGTCCGCCGGGGACGAACTGCGTCAGCGAGAAATTGATGATCATGATCCCGATCAGCGTCGGGATGATCAACAAGACCCGCCGGAGGATATAGGCGCCCATCTTGCTCCTGTCCTGCCTGTTCTCTACCCCGGATCAGCGCAGCGCGCCGGACGCTATCAGCGCCGCGTGGTTTTCTTCGTTGAACCACCAGAAATCCAGGTAACCCAGATCGTAAGGCGGCATCGTCTCGGGATGTTCGAACATGTCGTAATAGGCAACGGTGTGTTTGTCCTTGAACCATTGCGGCACGACGAATTTCAGCGCGCGCAGGGTGCGGTCGAGCGCGCGCATCGCCACCACCATGTCCTCGCGGGTCTCGGAGTTTGCCGCCACCTTGATCAGCGCATCGACGGCGGGATGGGCAATGCCGGCCGGGTTGAACAGGCTGAATTCGGCCTCGCGAGATCCGAAGCTCTGCTCCAGCCCCGATCCTGCCTCGTAGCCGATGGAAAGGTGATCGGTCATCATGTCGAAATCGAAGCTGCGCGACCGCTCGATATATTGCGCGGTATCGACACGGTTCAGGCTGGCATCCACCCCGAGCGACTTGAGGTTGGCCACGTAGGGCTGAATGACCCGATCGAAAGCGGTGGAGTATTCGAGGAACTCCACTGTCAGTTTCTCACCGGCGGCATTGCGGCGGATGCCATCGTCGCCGACTTCCCAGCCGGCTTCATCGAGCAGCGCCGAGGCAGCGCGCAACTGGTTCCGGTCAAGCTGGCGCGCGCCCGAAACCGGCGGCATCACCACTTCGTCGGTCAGCACGCCTTCGGGCAGGATATCGGCCAGCGGTTCCAGAATGGCGAGCTCCTCGGGCGAGGGCAGGCCGGTGGCCTCGTTGTAACTGTTGGCCGCAAAGCCCGTCGTCCGCGCATAGAGGCCGTAGAACAGCGTTTCGTTCGACCACTCGAAGTTGAACATCCGGCTGATTGCATCACGCACCCGGATATCCTGGAATTTCTCCTTGCGCAGGTTGAAGACGAAGGCCTGCCCGGAAGCCTGCGAGCCATCGGCGAGTTCCGCCGTCACCACCTGGCCGTTTTTGGCAAGGTCGAAATCGTAGCCCGTCGCCCATTGCTTCGAGCTGTTCTCGATACGGAAAGTGTAGGCCCCGGCCTTGAACCCCTCGAAGGCGGCATCGCTGTCGGCAAAATACTCCACCCGGATACGGTCGAAGTTGTTGCGGCCCTTCATGATCGGCAGATCAGAGGCCCAGTAGTCCGGGTTGCGGCGATAAACGATGCGCTGGTTGATGTCGTAGCTGTCGCGCAGGTAGGCCCCGGTGCCCAGCGCCATTTCGAGGCGGCTCTCGTCAAGCTGCGCCCCGGTTTCCTCGAACCAGGCTTTCGACATCACCGGCGTTGCCCCGGCCTGATCGATCCGGTCGCGCTTGGTGCTGTCGGCGACGAAAGTGAACTTCACCCGTCGATCATCGAGCGCCTCGACGCTCTCGACGATCCGCGCCACGCCTTCGCGGTAGCTCGGCAGGCCCTGTTCCATGAACAATTCATGGGTGAATACAACGTCATGAGCGGTAACCGGAGAGCCATCGGCAAAGGCGGCCTCGGGGCGCAGGTTGAAGATCGCCCAGGCATGGTCTTCGGGGTATTCCAGCGTTTCGCAGATCAGGCAGTAGCTCACGCCGATCTCGTCGGCGGTGGAGGTCATCAGCCGTTCGATGTTGATCGAGGCGCCCCAGGCCGAAACGCCCTTGCGGCTGTAGGGGTTGAAGCTGTCGAAGGTGCCCATCGTCCAGAGCGCGATCTCGCCGCCCTTGGGGGCGTCAGGGTTGACGTAGTCGAGGTGGGTGAAGTCAGGCCCGTATTTGGGTGTGCCGAAGTAGGAAAAGGCGTGAGACGTCATCGTTTCTTCACCCTTTGCCGCCACCGTCGTGGCAGCCAGCGCCAGGGCTCCGGCAGCGAACAGGCTGGCGAGCGCGCTAAACGGGGCGATGGGGCGCGGCAGAGCGCGGGCGCGCGAGCGGGTGGTAACGGGTTGAAGCTTCATCGGGTGTCCTCCGTCATGACGGCGCGGCATCGCCGGGCTTGTTGCCGGATACGCTAAAGCGCGCCATGGCGCGGCTCAAGGCGAGAATTCGTGAACACCCTCGTGATCGTCCGAAGCCC
>Ga0180436_10006590_pt1 | contig 10074 bp, 13 predicted proteins | sample SS_ome_2_FD_132434 | JGI IMG/M metagenome (GOLD analysis project Ga0180436, IMG submission 132434) | Hypersaline lake sediment archaeal communities from the Salton Sea, California, USA - SS_3_S_2 metaG | ecosystem: Environmental > Aquatic > Non-marine Saline and Alkaline > Hypersaline >...
AGGTAATTGCCCGCGATGAGAACAGGCAGGCCGATCCAATATCTCGGTTTATCCCTGAAATCCTTTTTTGTGTACGAGAATAAAATGAGGATTTCCCAGAATATGAAGTACCCCAACGCGGCAAAAGGCGTGTAGATGGCAGCGATCTCCGGCAGAAACGTGTCTTTGATCACGAAAAAGATCAATGAAATGATGAGAAGAAATGCCGCAATTAGAAAGATAAAAATCGAAGGAAGCGATCTTTCTTCAAATATGGATTCTATAATTGGTTCGGCGTTTTTTATCCAGGTGAGCGCAAAGGCCGCCAAGAATATCACCAGGATGAATAGGAGGGGAACCAGGAAGTAAATGAGATATGGTTGAATGGAACTCATTGGAAAAATCGAATTCCACTTAAGGGCTGCAATTGCCAAAGTTTCCACTGCGATCAACAGCGAAGCCCATCTGACCTTATTATTCATATTCCGCCTGTAATAAATAATCTTGTTAATATTTTATGCGGAAATACTGCTGCCGTGCATCAGATCTTGCTGGTCAGCAGACCATTTCATGTTAAAATTGTGCCCTGATGCACTGGGGCGTAGTGCAATGGCAGCACACCGGCCTTTGAAGCCGTGGATCTTGGTTCGAGTCCGAGCGCCCCAGCCTTTTTTTAAATTCCCTTATTGTCGTTAAGCCGGGTTAGAATATACAAATATCATATTTTATATAAAATACTGGAGGTTAAAAAATGTCTAATGCAGGAGGCTCCAAATCCCGGGTCAAAATCATTTTAATAACTGCCGTCCTTCTTGCAATCGCTATCGGCGGGTTTCTGGCCTTTAACGCTGGCTTATTGGGCGGTGAATCATGCGCAGCTTTACTAAGAAAGTACGAGAAAGCATCGAAGGTCGAGGATTATCCTACGGTCACGGAAACATTCGGTAAGCTTTCAGAGAAAGGTTGCGATTTTTAATCTTTTAAGTTTTTTCAAATGAAGAACGCCAATCATTGATTGGCGTTTTATTTTAATGATGTAGTTTTACGACCATCCCGTTAATTGTTTCCGTATCTAATTAGCTGGAGCTTTCTGCTTCATCACTGAACTGATCTTTACTTCTTCTTTTTTAATGATGCGCTGGATGTTCCCTCGGTGCAGGTAGAAGCAGAGGACGGCCAACAACAGCGATAGAACCAGGAACCAGCCGGGCAATCCGCGCAGGTGCGTAACCACCGGCAGAGCAACAAAGGTGGTGAATGATCCGGCGACGATGTAGTCGGTCAGGAGAGCCGGTATGGCAACCAGTAGGACGAACAACAGGCCCAGTTTCCAATCGACACCGAACATCATGCCCACCAGCGCGGCAACTCCCTTGCCGCCGCGGAACTTCATGAAGAAGGGGAAGATGTGCCCGATGACCGCCATCATGCCGGATAAATAAGCCAGTTCCTGCCGGCCAGGAAAGAGCCCTTTTATCGTCAGGACAGCGAGCAAACCTTTGAGGATGTCCGCCAGCCCGACGATGATCCCGTATTTCCAGCCCATGGTGGCGGTGATGTTCGATGCGCCCGCATTGCCGGAACCGTGGTCGCGGATGTCGAGTTTGCCGAATATCCTGCCGATCAGATAGGCGGATTGAACGCAGCCGAATAAGTACCCGATGATGATTGACGCAAATAAATCCACATTCATGTTAGTCTCCAGTTTCTAAGCGGCCAGCTTGCGGATCAGATCAACCGCGCCGGCGATGATCCCGGCTAAAAGCAGGGCGTACCCGTACCAGCGGATGCCGTTGCCGACGATCATCCCGGCCATTACGAGCAGCATCGCGATCGTGCTGAGGGTGGATGCTTTTTCGGTTGCTACTCCCCGGCGCTTGGCGATGTATAAGAACAGCAGCAGAAGACCGAACACACCGGTTGAAATAAAGATATAAGCCAATTCCATGATTTCAAGTCCTTCCAGGATCGTAAAAATATCCGCTAATTATAAATGCACAATCTCCAGGTCCGGCCAGCGGGCCCGCATGCGCTCCGCGACCATATTCCGGTGGCAGGACTGTGGGCTGGCTTCAAAGCAGAGCAGGCAGCTGTGCTGATCCTCGAAGAATGATCTGTCCAGGTTTTCTGGGATGCCGCGTTTGTCCATGAGCGCGTTGAACCCGCGCGCGTATTTTTCGTGGTCATTATCATGGTGGACATCGTCCAGTAGTTTCGGTGTGGGAGCGAGGTCCACGCGGTAGGAATAGGCACACCTCGCAATTTCGCGCAGCAGGTAGGGCAGGTCGCGCTGGCTGGCAAAACCGGCATCGCTGCTGTTGGGGTAAATGCGGATGTCCACCAGTTTTTCTATATTGTTATCCTTGATCAATTCAAGGAATTCCTGCGCGCTCTTTCCTTCGAAACCGATTGTAAATATTTTCATTTATTGCTCCGTTATATGTGATTATACAGAATTACCGCCCCTTTCACCCGCCGGAAACAATTCTAACCCGGTAAGATTACGCTATAGAACAATAGTGCTAATAAGGAGCGCCATGAGCGAATGTCCCTTGTGCAAAGGGGCCGGAACCCTGCCAGAAAGAACTGTGCATTTCGGGGACAGCGTACCGAAAAGCAAAGAATGCCCGGTTTGCTGCGGACAGGGAGCCGTCGTGATCATCCCCACGCGTAAAACCACCATCACGATCATCAAGCCGCACGGTGTCTGGGGCAGCGGTGCCAGCGGCTGAGGGCGGCGTTATCCTGCCGTTGTACATCGTTTATAATTTTCATTCCTGAAAGGAAATCCTGAAAAAGGGAATATATAAGCGATGAAGAACAAGAAACCCAAGATCGATGTCGTCATCCTCGCGGCCGGCATGGGCACGCGCATGAAATCTGATCTGCCCAAAGTGCTCCATCCGCTGCTGGGAAAACCAATGGTGGAATACATCTTCGATGCTGTCCGGGATATCTGTGAGGACCCGCCGCTGGTTGTTGTCGGCAACAAAGCAGATCTTGTCCGCGAGACCCTGGGCGACAAAGCGCGTTATGTGCTGCAGGAGCCGCAGCTGGGCACCGCCCACGCGGTCATGATGGCCCGTGAAGTGCTGCGTGGAAAGTCTGACATCGTTCTGGTGGCAAATTCTGACTTCCCGCTCATCATCGCTGAAACGTACGCGCTGCTGGTGGACACGCATCGAGAGGCAAATAGCAAGATGACTATCTCAACTGTCGTTTCTGATGAGCCGCGCGGTTTTGGGCGCATTCTGCGCGACGGCAGCGGAAATGTCACCGGTATTGTCGAAGAAAAGGCGGCCGCACCGGAACAGCTGGCGATCACGGAATTGAATTCCAACCCGTATTGTTTTGAGGCACAATGGTTGTGGGACGCGCTGGATAAAATCGAGAAATCCGCGGTGGGCGAATATTACCTGACGGACCTGGTTGAGATCGCGGTCAGAAGCGGTGAGATCGTGGGATCGATCGAGATCGAGGATCACGAGGAATCTATCGGGATCAACAACCGCGTCCATCTTGCCGAAGCGACAAAGGTGATCCAGCAGCGCATCAACCATAAATGGATGCTCGCCGGTGTCACGATGATCGACCCGGGCAAGGTCTATATTGATGACACGGTTACACTCGGAAAAGATACGGTGCTGTACCCGGAAGTGTACCTGCGCGGTCAGACCTCGGTTGGGGAGAACTGCAAACTCGGCCCCTCTGTTATCCTGGAAGATACATCCATTGGAAATGGCTGCACGCTCTTGTTTGCCATGCTGGAAAGCGCGAATCTGGAAAATTTTGTGGATATGGGCCCATTCGGGCATCTGCGCCGCGGGGCGCACCTGGATGATCATGTCCACATGGGCAATTTTGGCGAGATCAAAAACTCTTATCTCGCGCCCGGAGTAAAGATGGGGCATTTCTCCTATATTGGCGATGCGCACATCGGCCCTAACGTGAATATCGGGGCCGGCACGATCACCTGTAATTACGACGGGGAAGGTAAGCACAAGACGGAGATCGGAGAAAATTCCTTCATCGGCAGCGATACGATGCTGGTGGCGCCGGTGCGTATCGGAAAGAACGCTAAAACCGGTGCAGGTGCGGTTGTCACGCGCGATGTCCCGGACAACACCACAGTGGTCGGTGTTCCGGCAAAAGAGATAAAGTCGAAAGCGAAAGGTGAACAGGATGGAAAAGATTGACCAGGAGCAGAAGATAGATCTCGTGCGCATTGCCAGCGAGGTGCGTAAATGGGCATACACTCCTTATTCACACTACCCGGTCGGCGCGGCTGTGTTGACAACTTCCGGGCGTGTTTATGACGGCGTGAATGTTGAAAATGCCGCCTATCCGCTCACGCTGTGCGCGGAGCGAACAGCGATCTTCAAGGCGGTCTCCAACGGAGAAAAGGATTTTGAGGCGATGGCTGTTGTTACGCGCGATGGCGGTTCTCCCTGTGGATCCTGCCGGCAGGTGATGGCTGAATTCAGCCCGGATATGCTCGTCATCATCGCCGATGAAAAAGGTAAGATCACGATGGAAATGCGGGTGTCTGATCTACTGCCGGGCATGTTCACCGCGAAAAGCCTGGATGAATAATTTCACAGAAAAATGAGCCCTTCTCCGCGCCTGCGGACGGTCGAGGCCGTCATTATCTCCCACAAGGATTACGGCGAAGCAGACCGGTTTGTCACGCTCTTCTCACGCGAAGCCGGAAAAGTGCGCGGGCTGGCCAAGGGCGTTCGCAAAGCCCATTCCCGCAAAGCCGCCTATCTCGAGCCATTTATGCACTCGAAGGTGGTCCTCGCACGCGGAAAATCACTGTGGATCATCACGCAGGCAGATGCGGTTCACCAGTACATGGCCTTACGGGACGACCTGGCGAAAACGGCTGCCGCGTCCTACCTGATGGAGCTGGCGGACCGCTTTTCCATTGAAGAGGAGCCGCTCCCGTCCGTTTTCCGACTGCTAACGGCCTCTTTGAAACGTATCAATGACACGGATGACGCGTATAGTGTCCTGCGCTATTACGAGCTGCAGCTGCTGGACCACACCGGCTTCCGCCCGGACCTGACCGATTGCGTTGGCTGCGGAAAACCCATCACAGCTCAGGACCAGTATTTTTCAACCGCCAGCGGCGGCGTGCTGTGCCCCGAATGCGGCACGATACACGGCGGTACCCGCCGGGCGTCTGTGGAAGCCCTGCGCTATCTGCGCCATTTTCAGCGCAGCGCATACAGGGATATAGAAGGCGTGCAAATTCCGCCGGGTGTCCGGGAGGAAATAAGCGCGCTCATGGCGCAGTATATTTCAGCCATCCTCGAGCGGCGGCTGCTTTCTCCGGATTTCATGCGCCGCGTCAACGGCGGGACAGATGGTCGGGTACAATAATAAAAAGATAGGTGGAGATATGACTCTGGAAGAATTTCATCACACGCATGATCACACGGACCTGGAAAAGGTGCGCGGCCTGGTGGAGCAATTGGACGCCTATATCGCCCAATACCACGGCGGGCGGGTGGAATTTGTGGCCCTTGAAGGCGATACGCTCACAGTCCGAATGGGCGGTGCCTGCGCTGAATGCCCACTGCAGCCGGCCACTCTCAAGGGCTGGGTGGAGGGCACTATTACACAGTTTTTCCCTGAGATCAAGAAGGTTGTCAGCGCGAAATAGATATCCTATTTGTTGATATGCCGGCCATGCGCCGGCTTTTTTCTTTTTAATGATTCCCGTCTTGACAATAGAACATATATTCTATATAATGTGCCTATGACTCTTTGGCAGCAGCTTCAGACAGCGGTAGCGGGGACCGGTGGGACTTCCCTGCCGGCGGATGAGGGCCTGCTCCGTTCAGTGCGCGACCTTTCGGAACGGGAGGGCCACGCGCCGGACGAGATGATCCTGATCCTGCTTGACCAGGCGGTGGCCTTGCGCCGGCGCATGGACCGCGCGCACCGCAGCTGGGACGCGCTCTCCCCCCGGGAGAAGCAGGTTGCCGCGCTCATCTGCCAGGACCTGACCGGGCGCCAGATCGCCGCCAAACTGGTCATCTCTCCTGAAACAGTCAAAACGCACGCCCGCAACATCCTGCGTAAATTCCGCATTTCCTCCCGCGCCGAACTGCGCCGCCTGCTGGCCGGATGGGACCTGGCACCCTGGCTGCCCGGTGCGGAAAACCAGCGCTGACCCCGAAAAAAGCAGCGCCTGCGCTATAATCGTGTCTGGTCATTAAACGGGAAGGCGCATACCGCAATCCTTCCCGACTTGAAAGGAATCACTTATATGCCAGACAAAAAACCCCTGCCAAACTCACGCCACTGCTTCATCTGCGGGATGGAGAACCCGGTTGGCCTCAAGCTGCGTTTTTACATGGTTGAACCGGGGAAGATTGAAACCACCTATACAGCCCCTGAGCACTACCAGGGGTATCCCGGCATCATGCACGGCGGGATCATCGCGTCTATTTTGGACGAGACCAGCGGGCGCGCCCTGACAGACACGGCGGAGAAAACGCGCTTTATGTTCACCGCCAAACTGGATGTGAATTACCGCCGCCCGGTGCCCCTTGGCGTTCCTCTCAGGATCGTTGGCAAGGCCGGGCAGGACCGCGGGCGGAGCGCGGAAGGTTGGGCTGGTATCTATAACGCAGAAACGGGCGATCTGCTGGCGGAAGCGGATGCTATCCTGGTCAATGTGCCTGAGGAAAAAATGGCTGACCTGGCGGATGAGGAAGCGCTGGGCTGGCGGGTCTACCCGGAGGAATAACCGTCATTTTACCGGCGGACCTGGCAGCGCTTATGCCTGCCCGCTGAACGAATGGACGAACTCGGCCAGGGCCTGCGCGTTTTCGGCCAGTTTGTGCAGGTCAATGATATCTACGGTGTCTTTTCCGGTGTGGGTGATCTCTGCCATCAATTCCAGCACCATTTCCTCGGTGATGGCCATCGCGGGTATACCCTTGGCCATGAATATGCCGTGGTCGCTCTGGTACCAGGGCGGCCCTTCAAAGAAATCATCCCGTCCTTTGTAAACAGCGCGGATGCGATCAGCCAAATCGTCCGGCACACCGTAGAAGGAGTAAGCGGTGCGGCCTTTGATGTAGCCGATATCATCCATGTTGATCCCGATCATAATCGGATTGAAGTTATCTTTAAACATCTCGAGGTAGACTACCTCGCCAGGAGTGTTATAGTATTCTTCACCGTTGAAGGCAGCGAATTCTATCCCTGGTGAACCGTTGTATCCTTTGAGGAGATCGGCGAGAAGGAGCATGATCGTCACCCCGCTGGCGTTGTCCAGAGCGCCGGGGGTGTTTTCCTTTGTGTCAATGTGCGCGCAGAAGACCACTTTTTTATTCTGGTCTCCGGCTCGCGCGACGATGTTCTCGCCCCAGGTGGGGATGCGTTCGGCGTCGATCTTCAAATTAACCAGTTCGCCGGAAAATTTTTCCAGCTTTTCCCCTTCTATATCGGTCATAAAACCATTGGGAATATCGAAATCGCCGTCCTCGATCATCGGAAAAGGATAGATGGCGCCGGCTTGTTCCGGATTTTTACCGGTTGCGGTAATTACTGCGGCTGGTTTTTTGCTTTCCAGGAGGCGGTAAATGTGCTGGTGTTCTTCCGGATTATAGAATTCGAAGTTCTTTGGCATGAGCTGTTCTTTGGCTAGTTCAGAATGGATCAGCAGGATTTTTTCCGTTATATCCTCCGACTCCAGCTTTTCAACTGAGTCGACGCAAACGAGTTCCGCAGAACAATCACCCCCGAGCGTAAACGGGCTGGGATAAACCTGGAAGGAATCATCTCCCGCGGTGAGAGAAGCCGTGCCCAGCTGTGAATGGATGCAGTCAAATCGCTGTGAGTCAACCGCGTATCCCATCGCTTCGATCGTTTTGTGGAAAAACACAGCCGCATCTTTGTTCCCCTGGGTGCCCAGCCGCCGGGTCGGGATCTGACGGCAGAGTACGTCCATATATTTTTCGGCTTTATTAACAAGTTCCGATGATTCCATTACGCCTCCTGAAATGTCTAAGATGATTTTATTGATTAATGCACAGGTGAAAAAACAAAAGGGCGCGAATTATACCACACGGAAAAACCCGGATTGCTGCACTATAATCACAATTATGAGTGAGAATCCGAAACGTGATCTTTCCCTGTCGGTGATCATCCCCGTTTTCAACGAGCAGGACACGGTCAGGGAGATCGTTCAGCGGGTGCTGGCTGCCGAAGTGGCGGCTGAGGTCATTATTGTCGATGATGGGTCTGACGACGGCACGCGGACGGTTCTGCAGGGATTAGAAGAAAATCCGATTATTTCTGTGATTTATCGGGAAAAGAACGGCGGGAAGGGCACGGCAGTACGGGAAGGCCTCGCGGCGGCCAAAGGGGACCTGGTCATCGTTCAGGATGCGGACCTCGAATATGATCCCCGTGATATTAAACAGCTGCTGGCGCCCATTCTTTCTGGAGATGCGACGGTTGTATACGGATCCCGTTTTCTCAATAAACAGGCGCGGCCCTTCCTGTTTTGGAGCCGGATAGCCAATCGAGCGCTGACCGCAATGACCAATTTTCTCTACGGAAGCGCATTAACTGATATGGAAACATGCTATAAGCTCATGCTGAGAGACGTGGTCAACCAGCTTGACCTGCAGGCGCGGTCGTTTGAATTTGAGCCGGAGGTGACGGCCAAAATCCTCAAGCGGGGAATACGGATCATTGAAGTACCGATCAGCTTTTCACCGCGCAGATATACAGAAGGTAAGAAAATTCGCATGCGGGACGCGGTTCAGGCATTATGGACGTTGATCCGGCTGCGATTCAGTAACTGATGAAAGAAGTAAAATAATATAAACGATTGGCAGGATAGAAGAGATGGAAAAGAAACCCAACATCATACTTTTTCTCACCGATGACCACGGGCAGTGGGCCAACAGCGCGTACGGTAACCGTGATGTCCACACACCGACGCTGGATTACCTGGCGGCAAACGGCGCTCTCATGGAAAATGCCTACACACCCACACCGGTCTGCTCTCCCGGACGGGCCTGTCTGCTGACTGGACGTATTTCATCCCAGCACGGCCTGCATGACTATCTCGCATCCGGCGCTTCGCCGGAGATCGCGAACCACCCCTGGATGGGCGAGGAGGTCCTCCTGCCGCAAATCCTGCACACGCATGGTTACAAAACCGGGTTGAGCGGAAAATGGCATCTGGGAGGCGAGAACTATCCGCAGGCTGATTTGGATTACACGTTTACTTATGGAATGGGCTACCCGATCTACCACCAGGGCGACCGCACCTTTTATGAGAATGGGAAGCCTATGGACAAAACCGGCTTTATGACCGAGTTGTTGACGGATAAAGCGGTCGAGTTTATCAGGAAGGAAGCACAATCTGAAGCGCCGTTCTTCTTGACGGTCGGCTACATTGGGACGCACAGCTACTGGAGCGATCATCCGGAGCGCCTGGTTGATTACTACCGCAAACAGGACCTGGATACTTCCTTCCAGGACAGTATTTATCCATTTGGAATTCAGAACCTGGAATCCACCTTTGATTCACGGGAGGATCCGCGAGAGGCGCTGGCGCAGTATTACGCAGCAGTCACGCATATCGACGAGAATGTCGGCCGGATATTGGACGAAGTGCAGGCGCTTGGACTGGGTGAGGACACGCTCATTATCTACACGTCTGACCACGGGCTGAACTGCGGGCACCATAATATCTGGGGAAAAGGCAACGGGACACTCCCGCTTAATTTAGTGGAGGAATCGGTGCGCGTGCCGCTTTTCCTGCATTTCCCGGGTGTGATCATGCGGCCCCAAAGGCGGGTGGAGTTTGTGGACCATACAGACCTGTTCCAGACCATCCTGGACTTTACGGGAATCGAATTGGAAGAAAAGGTGCGGACAGAGCGGAATTATCCCGGCCGCAGTTTCCACAGCCGTCTGGTCAATGATGTGCCGACCGGCGACTGGCGCGGGTATCAGTGCTGCGAGTATGGTGATGTGCGCATGATCCGCGACAACCGCTATAAACTAGTCCTCCGCTACCCCGACGGCCCCAACCACCTGTTCGACCTCGAAAAGGAT
>Ga0180436_10006591_pt1 | contig 10074 bp, 8 predicted proteins | sample SS_ome_2_FD_132434 | JGI IMG/M metagenome (GOLD analysis project Ga0180436, IMG submission 132434) | Hypersaline lake sediment archaeal communities from the Salton Sea, California, USA - SS_3_S_2 metaG | ecosystem: Environmental > Aquatic > Non-marine Saline and Alkaline > Hypersaline > Sediment...
CCGATCACGGTCTTTCCAACATTCACCGGGTGAAATCCATCCACATCCTTCGCAGGGTCGATCGCTTCGATGATCTTCTGTTCGGAAATATGTGCCGGCAGGGGTAGCTGAACAATAAAGCCATCCAGGTCGGGATCTGCATTGAGTGCTGCGATACGGCCCAGGAGCTCTTCTTCCGTAACATCATCTTCATAGCGGACGAGCGACGATTTGAAGCCCACCTGTTCGCAGTCCTTGATTTTGTAGGCTACGTAGGTCTCGCTTCCGCCATCATGTCCCACGAGAACCGCGGCAAGGTGCGGGCGTTTTTTGCCCTGTTCGACCAGGGTGGATACTTCTGCTGCGATCTCTTCCTTGATCGCCTGGGCTGTGGATTTTCCGTCAATGAGTTGCATACGTAATTCTGAAGGGTTTTAATTTGTTATGTAACGGTTTTTTGATATCCTGAACATGCGCAGTTGCGATCCGGATCTGTTCCCGGATCATATTCCGCTGTTGTTTTATTTCCTGGACATATTCTGCATGGCACGGCCCATGGCCTTGCCTTTGCCTGAACTCATCATGCGCATCATTTTCCTGGTCTCACCAAACTGCTTCACCAGCCTGTTGATTTCGGCCACCGAAGTGCCGCTTCCGTTGGCAATGCGCGCACGCCTGCTTCCATTCAGCAGTTTGGGTTCGGAACGCTCCTCGGGGGTCATGGAGTTGATTATCGCTTCGATCCCCTTGAAGGCATCGTCATCAAGATCCAGGTTCTTCATGGCTTTTCCCATGCCCGGCACCATCGACATCAGGTCCTTTACATTCCCCATTTTCTTGATCTGCTGGATCTGTGACATGAAATCGTTGAAGTCAAATGTGTTTTTGGCCAGTTTCTTCTGAAGTTTCCGCGCCTCATCCACATCATACTGTTCCTGCGCTTTCTCCACAAGCGAGACAATATCACCCATCCCAAGGATCCTGTCGGCCATCCTGCTGGGATGGAACACATCCAGGGCATCCATCTTTTCACCTGTACCGATAAATTTGATGGGTTTGTTCACCACCGATTTGATGGACAGGGCTGCACCACCACGGGTATCACCATCGAGCTTGGTGAGGACCACACCGTTGAAATCCAGCCTTTCGTTGAATTCCCTGGCCGTATTCACTGCATCCTGACCTGTCATGGAATCAACAACGAACAGGATCTCATGCGGGTTCACCGCATCCTTGATCGCCTTGATCTCCTTCATCATCTCCTCGTCCACTGCAAGCCGGCCCGCGGTATCGATAATCACCGTATTCCTGCCTGCGTTCCTTGCTGATTTGATCGCTTCCTTTGCGATCTTTACCGGGTTTTTATTGTTTTCTTCCGTATATACTTCAACGCCGGTCTGCTCACCCAGTATCTTCAACTGCTCGATGGCAGCAGGACGATACACGTCACCCGCCACCAGCATGGGATTGCGCCCTTTTTTGGTTTTCAGGTAATTGGCAAGTTTTGCCGAGAAGGTGGTTTTACCCGATCCCTGCAGACCTGCAATGAGGATCACGTTCGGGCTCCCGCTGGTTTCAATCTCCGCGCTTTCCGAACCCATCAGCTCTGCCAGCCGGTCGTGCACGATCTTCACCATCATCTGGTTGGGCTTCACCGATGTCAGGATTTTCTGACCCAGCGCCTCCTCCTTCACCTCGTCGGTGAACTGCTTCGCGATTTTGAAATTCACGTCCGCATCCAGCAACGCACGGCGCACATCTTTCAGGGTTTCGGCAACATTCACTTCTGTGATCCGGCCCTGCCCCTTCAGCATCTTGAACGACTGCTCTAACCTATCTGATAAACTTTCAAACATAGCTTCTCAATTTTCAGCCACAAAAGTATAGAAAATAAGCGGAATGCGGAAATAAAAAACAGGTCCCGGAAGAAACTCCCGGGACCCTCGGATAGCAGTAGTCAGTAGTAGTTAATCCCCGCTATCCACAGGGATGGTTCCGTTGAGCAGTAAGCAGTAGTTATTCTTCGGTATCTACAGGAATGGTTCCGATTTGTACGATATTGCCGGGATCGGAATAATCGTAAATAAGGAACCCACCATCACCAATCGTGAACAGGATGTCGTTGAATGGTATGACATCCGTTGCCTGTATGTTGTCAAACTCCGCTAATTTATTGTCTGTGATTTCGTATGGATTGGTTGCATCAAAGACCACCATTCCGTTGTCACCCTGGCAAACGAACAAGGTATAGTCGGAGATTCCAAGACCGTAGGGCTCGTCCATCCCGTAGGAGGCAATGAGCTCCGGAGCGTATTTGTCAGTAATATCAATCACTTCCAGCAGATCAGCAGTGCCGCCGCACATGTTTCCCGAACGAAGTGTGACGTAGGCCAGGTTTCCGCTGACAACCACCGGGTCGCAGCTGGTAATGTGCCTGTAGATGGCGGTGGTAAACGGACTGTCGGGGTCCTGGAGACTCAGAATATACATGCCGTCCTGTGCCCCCAGGTACATATATCCTTCATATATGAACATGGTCTCCAGTCCCCATCCGACATATTTTTCATAAGTGATCTCCACGGTATCCGGACTGCTGATATCTGCAACCTTCAGTTGATAGGTGGATTGCAGCATGTAGAGATAATCATCGTATGTAAGAAACCGTGCCATGGATCCCCCGACGCCATATGTGGAACCTGCTGCGGCACCGCCGCCACCTCGGGGCATGCTGCTGCTCATAGCCATATCCATATTGTATTCCCAGAAGATGGGACCGGGGTAGGGACTGGTGTATATCTCTTCGGTATGTTCCTTCACCTCCCAGCCGGTAACAACACCTTTCTCCTGGTCGATGCGGGCAAGCGGGTAGTCGGGATCATACGGGGGGAGCGTATATTCCAGGATATCCCCGATCCGGCTTTGCTCCACGGGTGCTTCAGGATCAGATATGTCGATCAGAACCAGGTCGGTGTAACTGTCAAGATATAAAATATCATCTTTGATGGCCATGTCCACGTTTCCGGGAACCGGGATGTAGGAAATGATCTGCGGATCGGATGGGTCAGAGATGTCCACCACATGCACGCCTTCCATGAATTCATTGATAAAGATATACTGGTCCTTGAAATAGATCTTCCCGGGGCGGGTAATTTCCCTGGCCTCTTCCGGCGCAACAGTCTTCCTGAGATCCTCGTATGACAAATATTCGGGTACATTCGCCGTATAAGTCTGGTAACGCCTGTCTTCGCAGGAATTGAGGAACAGGGTGACGGTCAGGACCCATAATGACAAGGTTGCAATTCGTCGCATCAGTTCTTTGTTTTTAGGTTGTGTGATCATTTATCTTCCATAGCCCGGTATACACGGATCCGGGTTTACTCTATGATGCAGGAAACTGGCAGCGGGTTGCGTGGTATATACAGATAATGGGATAAGGCATCCTGGTGACGCAACCAAACGGAGCTGTTTTTCATCCTACCTGAAAACCACTTAAACCCAATCTCATGCTGAAAAGAATTCTGCTATCCGTTGTCATGACCGCATTGGTCATTGTGCCAGCCATTGGCCAAAGAACCGACCAGGTAATACTGAAAAACGGTACGACCATCAGGGGAAATATTGTAAGCATTCAGCCCGAAGGCAATGTCACAATCAACGACATGTCTGGAAATACATGGGTATATGCCATGTCGGATGTAAAAGAGATATTGAAAACCGACGGTCCCGCAACTGCCCGGGGTGGGGTGGTGCCATACCCGCAGCAGGACGGGAGTTCCGGGCAGGAAAGAATTCAATACATGGCACAGGCGCCGGGCTTTGATCCCGGCTTTGTCAACATGACCACCATCGGGTTCCTGGCCGGCTCCCAGAGCAGCGACTATATCGCGCCATTCAGCATGCAGACCTCCTTCGGGTATTTCTCCGGCACCGGATTGTATGGCGGATTCCTGGCAGGACTTGAATTTTTGAACATCAACCACATCCCGGTGATGCTGGATGTACAGTATGCCCTGAAAAGCAGCGATGTAATGCCGGTTCTCATTGCCCGTGGCGGATACGCGATTCCATCAAAAACGCACAGGGAATATTACGATACTGATTTCACTTACGATGGTGGATTCACCGGGGCTGTCGGCATGGGCCTGAAGATCCGCACACGTGACAGCTTCGCATGGGATATCAGCCTGCTGTACCGCTACATGCAAATCAACTATACCGAAGAAAATGACTGGCAATCCTTTCCCCGGACCTATAAGGATGTATACAACCGGCTGGAAATCCGCATCGGCTTTTACCTTGATGTCCTGAACCGCTGAACCCGGCTTCCCTCGCAAGGCAGGTTGTTCATTTCTTTCTGAAAAGTTCACTGCAACATGCTTGTCCGGCACCGCTAATCGGATAATTTTGATCTTGCGGAGCGAAAAAACAGACCGCTCCCCGTATTTCCATGCTTTATTTTTATCTTTGCAAACGCAAATGCTGTTGATAGATGAGTGAGAAAAACGAGCAGATCTTTGAGAACGAAGAGTTCATGGTGCTTCTCCGGAAGTATGAGAAGATGAAGAACAGCGAGGGTACCACATTCTTCGATGTCGAAGAATTCGAACAGATCATCGACTACTACCTGGACGAATTCGAATATGAAAATGCTGCCGAAGCTGCTGAAATGGGCAAATTGCAGCATCCGGCCTCTGTGGAGATCATGTACAAGGTAGTGCATATCTACCTGGAGCAGGGGATGGGCCGACAGGCACTCGAGATGCTGGAGCAAATCCCTACCTGGGAACATTCCAACGCCGAGTTTTATTACCTGAAGGGAACGGCGCTCTGTGTCACAGGCAAGATCCATGAGGCAGAAAAAAATTTCGATAAGGGACTTTCCATTTCTACCGAAGATCATTTCGAAGCACTGCTGAATATTGCCATCGCATTCGAGAATGCCCGCCAGTACAGGCATGCAATCAAATACCTTGAGCAGGCACACGAAATCAGTCCCGAATACCTTTCCGTTATCTACGATCTCGGGTATTTCAACGAACGGCTCGATAATTTTAACAAGAGCATTGAATATTACCAGGCGTACCTTGACCTGGACCCGTTCTCAGAGAATGTATGGTACAACCTTGGCGTGGCCTACCACAAGCTGGACCAGCCCTTAAAAGCCGTTGCAGCTTACGACTATTCCATTGCGCTGAATCCCGATTACGCTTCGGCGTATTTCAACAAGGCCAATACCTATGGCGGCATGGCAGATTTCCATAGTGCGATTGAAACCATCCTGGAATTCCTGGAAATTGAACCGGAAAACAGCCAGGCACTTAATTTTCTTGCCGATTGCTACGAGCAGACCGGGCGGTTCAAAAAGGCACTGGAGACCTATAAACGGGTAATTGAGCTTGACAATACCGATGCAGAAGGATGGTTTGGTGCCGGCATGGTCAACTACCAGATGAACAAGTATGACGAAGCCACCATCTACCTGTTGAAAGCCCTGGAATTTGACGGTCAGAATACCGATTACTGGATCAATCTCGGATATGTGTATGAAGAAGCCGGAAAACAGGAAGAGGCGATCAAATGCTTCCGGCAGGTGGTCCGGATCGATCCCACCGACCTGGAAGCATGGAATGCCTTCAGCGGACTGCTGATGAGTATGGGTGAACTGGAAGAGGCGCTTACCTGGTTGCGGGAAGCCATCACCAGGTTCCCCGACGATAAAAAACTGGCCCTCAGAATTGCCGAATGCCATTTCAAATTAGGCAACAAGAAACCGGGACTGAAGTTCCTGGAAATTGCCTTGCGAAAGGATCCGGGAATGGCACGTGAATTCAGACGTGCCTATACCGAAAGTAAGTGGGACAAAGCCATCCGGGAAATTATTGAAAAATATACCAAATAAATTACAGTTATGAATTTTGAGATTCCATTCATTCCTGAGCGTGCCAAAAAGCCCAGGGAATCAGGACTTACCATGATGATGGATAAGGGACTGAGCCTGCAGGAAGCAGAAAATTTTTGCAATTCCAGCGCCGAATTTACCGATCTCGTTAAGTTTGGATTCGGAACCGCCCTCATTACCAGAGAACTGGGTCAGAAAATTAAACTGTACAGGGAAGCCGGCATGGACCCTTACTTTGGCGGAACGCTGTTTGAAATGTTTGCGGTGCGCAACCGGCTGGATGAATTTGAACGTTTTACCGACAAGTTTGATATTCGCACGGTCGAAATCTCCGACGGCTCCATGAAGATTGATCCCAATGAAAAGGTGGAGATGATTGCACGTTTTGCAAAGAACAAGCGCGTGCTTTCTGAAGTTGGAACCAAGGTCAAGGGCCTGGTGATCCCCAATGCAGACTGGGTACTGCATATGAAGGCGGAACTGGATGCCGGTGCATGGAAAGTCATTGCCGAGGCACGCGAATCAGGAACCATCGGGATCTATAACGCCGACGGATCGGCCAACAAGGAACTGATCGACGATATCATGAAAGAGATCTCCGTGGATGATGTGCTGTGGGAAGCGCCGGTCAAGGCCCAGCAGATGATGTTTATACAACTGGTAGGTGCCAATGTAAACCTGGGCAATATTGCACCCAACGAGGTGGTGGCCATGGAAGCCCTGAGATTGGGAATGCGCGGTGATACTTTCTTTGATTACCTTCCCGATGAGTACCAGGACAAACGGCTGTAGGGATAGCTGCGCTGTTCTTCTTAACCATTGACATTTGATGTTAATAATAACATGGTGAAGACCGCCTGGATGATTTGTTGAAACTACAATACAAACCTTTACGCGTTACACGCGGCGAACCACGTGAAAATATATTCCTCTGAAACTTTGAACCCAGACATGCAAACGAAAAACCGGAATTTAAAACAATACCTCCTGGTGCTCACCAAGGGAATGGGAATGGGGGCCGCAGATGTCGTACCCGGGGTCTCCGGCGGCACCATTGCATTTATTACCGGGATTTATGAAGAGTTGATCCATTCCATCAAATCCATCGATATCGGGGCGGTGCAGCTCTTTTTCAAGGGCAGGTGGGTCTCCTTCTGGAAACACATCAACGGGAATTTCCTGCTATCGGTCTTCGCCGGGATATTTATTGCCGTGGTTTCCCTGGCAAGACTCCTGGAGCACTTGCTTGAAACCCAGCCGGTGCTGATCTGGTCCTTTTTCTTCGGACTGATCCTGGTCTCCTCCTGGGTGGTGGCACGAAGGATCAAGGTCTGGGACTATGCCAAAGTTGTGGCAATCGTTGCCGGGGTTGGTACAGCATTCTACATTACCAGCGTCACACCTGCAGAAACAACAGATGCAGCCTGGTTCATTGTGCTCGCAGGCATCCTGGCCAGCTGTGCCATGATCCTGCCCGGTATTTCCGGAAGTTTCATCCTGCTGCTGCTGGGCAAATATGCGTTTGCATTGAATGCCGTGAACGAAGTGGAGATCGGTTCGCTGCTGTTGCTGGGAGGTGGTGCCGTCATCGGACTACTCAGCCTGTCGCGGCTGCTTTCCTGGCTGTTTACTAAATACCACGATGTTACGGTAGCTGTTTTGGCAGGATTCATGATCGGATCATTGAACAAGATCTGGCCGTGGAAAGAGACCGTGGAGACGGTGGTGATTGATGGGGTGACAAAACCCCTGGTAGAGAAAAACGTGCTGCCGGCAGCCGGGAATCCCCCAGACCAGTTGTTTCCTGCGATCCTTATGATGATCGCCGGGGTTGCCCTGATCCTCATATTTGAACTGCTGTTAAAGAAAAAAGAGACAAAATAAACCAGTAATGAGAAAATACGGACTGATCGGATTTCCGCTGGGACACTCGTTCTCAAAAAAGTATTTCACGGAAAAATTCGAAAAGGAGGGAATCGATGATGCGGTATACGACAATTACCCGCTGGAAGATATCAAGGGTTTCGAACCGCTCCACAAGGGCGACCCGGAACTGATGGGACTGAATGTGACCATCCCGTATAAGGAATCCGTGATCCCTTTCCTGGATGTGCTCAGCGAGGATGCCCGAAATATTGGCGCCGTGAACACCGTCTGCCTGTGCACCAAAACCGGCCGGATGGTGAAAGTAGGGCACAATACCGATACATCGGGCTTCAGGAGATCGCTGGAGGAAAACCTTACCACGGTGCCCGCGGAAGCTCTGGTTCTGGGAACAGGAGGATCGTCCAAAGCAGTTGTATACGTACTGGAGGATATGAACATCAAAGTCACCCGCGTCTCCAGTTCCGGGAAAGAGGGAGCCGTCGCCTACGGTGACCTCACCGATAAACTCGTACGCAGGGCAAAACTGATCGTCAACACCACACCTCTTGGAATGCATCCCAAAACAGACGCATGTCCTGATATTAACTATGATGCCCTGACCACCGACCACCTTTTGTTCGACCTGGTCTATAATCCCGTGGTAACCAAATTCATGCAGGAAGGCCGCAACCGCGGCGCCAGTGCAGTGAACGGCTACCAGATGCTGGTCTACCAGGCCGAGGATGCCTGGGAAATATGGAACAGGTAGGGTGGGACAGGCAGGATGCAGCAATGCTGCAGCAGGTTATACTGCAGCTGCCGCACATCATGAAAGCCTCACGGGCATCAGCATATTTTGCAACGAAAAAGCCTGAACAAAGAATAACCAGGTATTTGTGAAAAATACACTTCAAAAAAAATATACAGTCAGCTCGTTCCAGGTGGACCCCCGGGGAAGGGCCAGGCTGACCGCCCTGGCAAATTACCTTCAGGAAACAGCTTACAAGCATGCCGATTCATTGCAGCTCGGCTACAGGCACCTTGCCGGGAATAACAGTGCGTGGATCCTCTCAAGGTTGCGGATCAGGGTGCTTGAATATCCTGAATGGGATGATGAACTGACCGTTGAAACGTGGCCGCGCGGCATCGAGAAACTGTTTGCAATGCGGGATTTCCGGATCAGGAATGGCGATGGGCAGGTGGTTACAGAAGCTTCCACCGCCTGGCTGATGGTCGACGCAACATCCCACCGACCCCAGCGTATTTCACCTGATTTTATACCCATCGAGATCCGTTCCGACAGTGTGTTTGATGTATCTCCGGGCAAGATACCGGTGCCTGCGGACCTGTCGGTTTGCGAAATACGAACGGTGAAATATGCCGACCTGGATGTGGTAGGACATGTGAACAATGTAAAGTATGTTGAATGGTGTACCGATGCTGTCGGCCCGGAATTGGTCATGCAGCGTGGAATCTGCGATTTCAGCATTAATTTCATCAGCGAATCCCGCCTGGGCGAACAGGTGGAGATTCGGTGTTCATCCTTGCCTGAATCAGCGCAGCCGACCCTTCAGAAAATCTACATCAGTGGCTACAACCTCAGCACCGGCCGCGAATGCTTCCAGGCGGTCGCCGCTTTCCCTGTTTCATCGTAAGCGTTGCACGCTAAATTTTCGTTTTGCTTTACCAGTGGTATATTCAGGACACCCCAGTGTCGTGTTTCATCTTGTGTGTGCAGCAAGCTTTCACTCTCATGTTGATCTCAGCCTTCTAATTTATGCGGTAACTTCAATTATAAAGAGGACTCTTTGTCGAATGGAGATATGCGGAAATATCATTATATTCATGCACCAAACGGATTAACAGCCATATACATGGAAACGGATACATCAGGTACACTTTATCATGTATTGACAGATCGCTTAGGATCCATTGCCGGGGTGGTAAACTCCGAGACCGATGCAGTAACAATATACAATTACAATGCGTGGGGTGTACCGCGGCATTATGATGACTGGACCGAAAGCTATAGCGGCGTTTTATTTGCTGTCCGCGGCTACACCGGCCATGAGCACCTTCAGGAGTTTAACCTTATCAACATGAACGGCAGGGTGTACGATCCGGTTCTGGCAAGGTTCCTGAGCCCCGATCCCATTGTGCATTTCCCAGGCGTGGCTGACGGCTACAACCGATACTCCTATTGCCTGAATAACCCGCTGATATATACCGACCCTAGTGGGGAAATTGTTTGGACAATTATTTCAGGAATCTCTGATTTCTTCAAAACAGTGTTTACAGGCGGATTAAGTTTTAATAAAGACAAAAGACAA
>Ga0180436_10006594_pt1 | contig 10072 bp, 9 predicted proteins | sample SS_ome_2_FD_132434 | JGI IMG/M metagenome (GOLD analysis project Ga0180436, IMG submission 132434) | Hypersaline lake sediment archaeal communities from the Salton Sea, California, USA - SS_3_S_2 metaG | ecosystem: Environmental > Aquatic > Non-marine Saline and Alkaline > Hypersaline > Sediment...
GAGCCGACCGGTAATCTCGATCGACAGACCGCCGAGGGCGTCTACGATCTGATGCTGGAATTGAACGCCGAGATCGGCACCAGCATTGTGATCGTGACCCATGATCCGGCGCTGGCGGCACGCACCGATCAGGTCTGGCGCTTGGAGGAAGGGCGCTTGGTAGCGGCCGCATAACGTGCCCGCCGGCGCTGGATCTGGCGCATCAGATTCCAGCGCCAGAGCCCCTCGACGAAGAGCCAGCCAAGCGTGCCAGAGATGGTTGCGCAGATCAGGCTACCGAGCAGCACTGGCTTGATGACCTTGAGCCAGTTATGCCAGTCGAGCCAGAAGTCCATCTGGAAGGTGCGGATCTCGTCGCCTAGGATCAGCGCGCCGATCACATAGGCGAAGTAGAACATCGGCGGGATGGTGAGCGGGTTGCTCAGCCAGACCAGGGAGACCGCGATGGGTAGGTTGACCCGAAAAACGATTGCCGCGGCAGCGGCGACGAACATCTGCCCGAGTGGAGGCAGAAACATCACGAACAGTCCGACCGCAAAGGCGCCGGAGGCCGAGCGCCGATTCAGGTGCCAGAGGTTGGGATCTTGCAGCAGGCTGCCGAAGACGCTGAGGTACTTGCTGTCAAGGATGCTGCGGGGGTCTGGCAGTCGGCGCCTGAGCCATTGTTTCATGGCCGTGCATCTACTCTATAGTGAGCGTATCGATAAGCGCGTCGATACCGAGTTGGCGTCGCCTTATGGGCGCGGCTGACACCGCCGCTCGGGCCACTGATCTGGCTGCACACTGCGGCCTGGGCAGTATACGCGATGCGCGGCCGCGTGGCATCTAGCTCGGCTTCTGGCCTGGCTCCGATCAGCCTAGGTTTTGCCTTGGGGGTTGGCGGCTATTTCTTGGCCGCCGAGCCGCCACCTGATCTCGCGATTGTGGCGCTGCTACTGTTGGCTACGGTCGGCCGCTTGCTGCGACGGATCAGTTGGCCGTTGGCGGCTCTGGTGCTGGGTTTCTGTTGGTCGCATCTTTGGGCTTGCGCGCTGCTGTGCAATCCTTTTCCTGACGCGCGAGCGCAGCAGGATCTGACCATTGTCGGTCGCATCGCCTCGCTGCCCGATGTGACGGCGGATCGAACGCGGTTTCTGTTCGCTGTCGAGCAGACCCTGGATGCCGGGGCACCAGTCCCTTTTCAGGGCCGGGTGCGGCTGTCCTGGTACAAGGATGCACCACAGCTGCAAGCCGGTGAGCGTTGGCGCTTTCGGGCGCGACTCAAGCCACCGCATGGGTTCCTGAATCCCGGCGGCTTTGACTATGAGCGTTGGCTGTTCCGGCAGCAGGTCAAGGCAACCGGCTATGTACGCACCCAGGATAAGCCACAACAGCTCGCGGCTGGGGCCGGCGGCTACTGGCTGAGCCGAGGGCGCCAGTGGCTGCGCGAGCGTCTGCACCAGGCGCTGCCGAGCGGTGTCGGTGCGGCGCTGGTGCCGGCGCTGGTGATTGGCGATCGTGGCGGGCTCACACCAGCGCAATGGTCGGTCTTCTCGCGTACCGGCACCTCGCATCTGATCGCGATCTCGGGGCTCCATGTGGGGCTGGTCTCAGCGACGCTGTTCTTTTTGGTGCGACGCCTCTGGACCTGGGTCCCAGGTTTGACGCTGTGGGTTGCGGCGCCAACCGCGGCGGCCTTCGCCGCACTTGTTGCAGCCTTCGGTTATGCCGCCTTGGCTGGGTTTTCGGTGTCGACGCAGCGCGCCTTGGTGATGCTGGCGGTGGTGTTGGTGGCCATCATGGCGGGCCGGACTCTGCGTGCTTCCAGTGCATTGGCCGTGGCGCTGGGCGCCGTGCTGCTGATCGATCCGGCCGCGGTCCTGGATTATGGCTTCTGGCTCTCGTTTGGCGCCGTGGGGGTGCTGTTGTATGCGCTTGGCTGGCGGCTTGGGCCGCCGGGCTGGATCGCACGCTGGGGCGCGGCCCAATGGGCAGTGGCACTTGGGCTACTGCCGCTGTTGGCCGCCTTCTTTGGCAGTGCGTCGGTGATTGCGCCCTTGGTCAATCTGATCGCGGTGCCCTTGTTCGGGCTATTGCTGCCGGTGATCCTGGTCGCCAGCCTGGTGTTTCTGTTGACCGGTTGGGCCTTGCCGTTGATTGGCGTCGATTGGTTGCTGAGCCAGGGCTATGCGCTGCTCGCCAGTGCCGCCTATCTGCCTTGGGCAAGTATCAGGCTAGGCGGCCGGCCAGACTGGGTGTGGCTGATCGCTGGGCTTGGCGCCTTACTGCTTTTGGCACCGCGCGGGCTGCCCGGGCGCTGGCTGGGGCTGATCTTGCTGTTACCGCTCTGGCTGGTGCGGCCAGCGGCGCCGCCGCCAGGAACGCTGCAGGTCAGTCTCCTCGACGTTGGCCAAGGCTTGGCAGCAGTGATCCGGACCCATCAACATACGCTGGTCTACGATACCGGGCCTGGCTTTCGCAGTGGCTTCAACACCGGCGAGGCGGTGGTGGCGCCCTATCTACGGCATCTTGGCATCCAGGAGATCGACCTGCTGATGATCTCGCATGCGGATCAGGATCATGCGGGTGGGCTGCGGGGGTTGCTGGCATCGGTCACCGCCCGGCGCATCCTCAGTGGTGAGCCTGAGCGGATCAAGGCGGCGATGATGTCTGAGCCGCGGAATCCGCCGCTCGAGACCCTGCCTGTCGAGCCCTTGTCTGTCGAGCCTTGTCGGCGCGGGCAGCGTTGGCATTGGGATGGCGTCGACTTCGCGGTGCTGCATCCCGAGGATGGTCCCGAAGTGGGAAACAACAGCTCTTGCGTGCTGAGAGTCTCGCTGGGGGATCAGGTACTGCTCTGGCCTGGTGACGCCGAGACCTCGGTCGAGCAACTACTACGGCAGCGTGATGGTGCTGCGTTGCGCGCCACGGTCTTGGTTGCCGGCCATCATGGCAGTGCCAGTTCGACGACCCAGGATTTTCTGCAGCAGGTATCGCCAGCGCTGGTGCTGTTCTCGATGGGCTGGAAGAATCGCTTTGGCTTTCCTGCTGAATCGGTACGAGCGCGCGTCGTCGCGGCCGGCGCGGCGAGCCTAGACACGGCCAGTGCCGGCGCCATCCTGCTGAAGCTCGACGCTGAGGGTGGGCTGCGTTTGGGGCCTCTCTATCGCCAGCAGGCGGATCGGCTCTGGCGCCATCATCCGGCGCCAGCGATTCCCAATGCGGCGTGGAAAGCCCCTATTGGCGATCATCGATGGTAACCAAAACCGACCCGAGGGTGTTGCTGGCAAGCCCCGCGTTTGCTCCAGAACGCGCAGCTTGCTCGGCCTGATGTTGTTGTACTGGGTTATGATGAGCGCCCTGATCCTGTGAGCTCAGTTGTATTCCGAGGTAACCCCCTAGTGCTCGATCTGATGAAGGCTGGCGGCTGGCTGATGGTGCCGATCTTGCTGTGCTCCGTTGCTGCCATGGCCATTGTGATCGAGCGCTTTTGGGCCTTACGCCGCAAGCGCATTATGCCGGACGGGCTGGTGATGCGGATCTGGGAACTGCAGCGTGACCATCAGCTCGATGAACAGCGGATTGAACAGATTCGTCAGGGCTCGGCGCTTGGGCGCATGCTCGCTGCCGGGCTGGTGAATCGGTTCCATACCCGCGAGATCATGAAGGAGGCGATTCAGGATACTGGCCGTCATGTCGTCTCCGGGATGGAGCGCTACCTGAGCACGCTTGGCACCATCGCCGCGGTCACTCCGCTGCTTGGGCTGTTGGGCACCGTGATCGGCATGATCGACGTGTTCGCGGTGATCATGGACGTTGGGGTCGGCGATCCTGGGGTGCTTGCTGGCGGGATCTCGCAGGCGCTGATCACGACCGCTGCTGGACTCTCGATCGCGATTCCTTCTTTGATGTTCCATCGCTATTTCGTCAGCCGGGTCGACAAGCTGGTGGTCGGCATGGAACAGCAGGCGCTCCGGCTGATCGAGGTGATGCAGGGCGAGCGCGAGGCAGCAGATGGAGAGACCCCTTGAATCTACGCTCGCATCGACCCGAAGCGCCTGAGATCAACCTGACACCATTGATCGATGTCGTTTTCCTGCTGCTGATCTTCTTCATGGTGACGACCAGCTTCCGTGACGAAGAGGGGCGAATCAAGCTGCAGTTGCCGGAGGCCGATGCCGAGGCGGTCTCGGCCGAGTCGCTAGAGCTAGTTGAGGTGATGGTGGACCGCGCCGGGCGCTTCTATGTCAACGCACGGATGGTCACCGGGACCGATCTCGAGACCCTGAAGCAGGCCCTCGTCGGGGCGGTTGGTGCTGAGCGCGGGCGACCCGTCCTGATCAAGGCGGATGCCAAGGCTGAGCATCAGGCGGTGATGCGGGTGCTGGATGCGGCCGGCCAGCTTGGGCTGAGCCAGGTTGCCTTTGCCGCCAGTCAGAGCCAGGCCATGCGCTCAGGGTCGGACCCAGTGCCAGACCAAGCAACGAAACAGCCGAGCCCGGCACGGGAGACCAACCCATGACCTCGCCCACGGGACTTGGTGCCGTCTTTACCACGCCGGGCGAGGCCTCCGCCCGTGAGATCTATCGGCGCCTGCTTGGCTATGTGCGCCCGTACTGGAGGATGTTTGCGATCTCGATCGCCGGCATGTTGGTATTTGGCCTCACCGAGCCGCTGTTTGCGGCGATGATCAAGCCACTCTTGGATGGTAGCTTCGTCGAGCGCGATCCGAATGTGGTGCGGATGATGCCGATCCTGCTGATTGGCATCTTTTTGGTGCGCGGTGTCGCCGGCTTTGTCAACACCTATTGTCTGAAATGGGTCGGACGGCGGGTCGTGGCCGATCTGCGCCAACAGATGTTCGTGCATCTGCTGCGCTCACCGGCGCGCTATTACGATCAGCATGGCGCTGGCCAGATCATCGCCAAGTTCACCTTCAACGTCGAGAATGTTGCCACGGCCTCGACCTCGGCACTGACGACCCTGGTGCGTGATGGCTTTACCGCCTTGGCGCTGATCCTCTACATGCTCTATATCGATGCTGCGCTCTCGGCGATCTTCCTGCTGGTCGCGCCGGCCATGGTGCTGGCGATCAAGTATGCCACCAAGCGTTTTCGCCGCTACGGCAAACGGGTGCAGGAGCGCATGGGGCTGCTTTCGCAGGCGGCGCAAGAGGTGATCGAGGCGCATCGGGTGGTCAAGGCCTTTGGTGGCGAGGACTATGAGACCCGTCGCTTTGCCGCGGTGAATGAGAAGACCCGCTCGCTGCAGATGAAGATCGTCGCGACCGATTCGATCAGCGTACCCTTGGTGCAACTGATCGCGGCGATTGCGATCGGCATCATCGTCTATCTGTCGACCCTGCAGGGCCTGCGTGAGGACATCACCGTTGGCACCTTTATGTCGTTCATCGTCGCCATGGGGCTGTTACTGCCGCCGGTGAAACGGCTGACCTCGGTGAACTCCCATCTGCAGCGTGGCATCGTTGCCGCTGAGAGCCTGTTCGAGCTGATCGACAGCGAGATTGAGACCGATACCGGCCAGCGCCTGATCAAGCGGGCCAAGGGCCGGGTCGAATATCGTGGGGTGACCCATGTCTATGATCCGGAAAAGGGCGCGGTGCTCGAGGATCTCAATCTGCTGGTCGAGCCTGGGCGCAGTATTGCGCTGGTTGGGCGCTCGGGCAGTGGCAAGTCCACCATCGCCAATCTCTTGCCGCGCTTCTATGACCCGAGCAAAGGTCAGATCCTGATAGATGACATCGATATTCGCGAACTGACCCTAGCGAGTCTGCGTGCGCAGATCTCGCTGGTGACCCAAGATGTGGTGCTGTTCAACGATACCCTGGCCAACAACATCGCCTATGGGCAGCAGGGGGGCGCGAGTCGTGCCGAGCTGGAGCGGGTGGCTGAGGCAGCGCATGCGGCTGACTTCATCAACGCCTTGCCGAAAGGCTTGGACACCCTCGTCGGCGATCGCGGGATTCTGCTCTCGGGTGGCCAGCGCCAACGGGTCGCCATTGCCCGCGCGATGCTCAAGGATGCGCCGATCCTGGTGTTGGATGAAGCCACCTCAGCCTTGGATACCGAGGCCGAGCGCCACATTCAGGCAGCGCTGGCGGCGCTGATGGAGCATCGCACCACGCTCGTCATTGCGCATCGGCTGTCGACCATCGAGCATGTTGATGAGATCCTGGTCTTGGATGCCGGTCGCATCGTCGAGCGTGGCACCCATGCCGACCTGATCGCCCGTGGCGGCTACTATGCACGCCTGCATCGAATGCAGTTCGCTGAGGTGGATGCACAGTGAGCCAGGGCCGGCCATCGAACTCGGGTCAGCCCCGCGGTACAACAAGCGCGGAGCAAGCGCAGCGGCATCAGCCAACAACCCCGAGGCAATCCTTGGGCGCGCTTGCGGAGCAGGTCTGGTATCAGGGCCATTGGCTCGGCCCTTGGCTGGCGCCGCTTGGCTGGCTCTACTGCGGCATTGCGCGCTTGCGCCGCTGGCTCTATCAGCACGGCTGGTTGGCGTCCTACGCCGCACCAGTGCCGGTGATTGTGGTTGGTAATCTCAGTGTTGGCGGCACTGGCAAGACGCCCTTGGTGCTCTGGCTAGCGGGGTATCTGGCCGCGCGCGGCGATCGGCCTGGCATTGCACTGCGCGGCTATGGCCGCCGCGCCTTTGATGCCGCTGCTGGCGGCGATACTGGTGGCGCTAAGTTGGCGATCAGGAAGGCCTCAAAGCTGGCCCCAGAGCAACCCTGCCTGGTGCCGATGGATGGCGATGCAAGCCAGTTTGGCGATGAGCCGGTGCTGCTCGCCCAGCGCTCGGGCTGTCCGGTGATGGTGGGACGCGATCGCGTTGCGGTGGCGCATGAACTGGCCGCGCATGCTGGCTGTAATCTCGTGATCACCGATGATGGCCTGCAGCACTACCGACTCCAGCGCCAGCTCGAGATCTTGGTGATCGATGGCCAGCGTGGTTTCGGGAATCGCCGTTGTCTACCGGCTGGACCGCTGCGTGAGCCGGTTGCGCGACGCCGCTGGGCGGATCTGGTGATCGAGAATACTGGTATCCAGTATCACACAGCCACGCCGGATGCGTATCGAATGCGACTCGAGCCGATCGCTGCCCTGAACCTGGTCGATCCCTCTCTGCGGCGCCCGCTGACGGACTTTGCAGGGCAGCCGGTGACAGCGGTCGCAGGGATCGGCAATCCGCAGCGTTTCTTTGCGATGTTGCGCGGGTTTGGGCTGCGGGTCGAGCCCCGGCCCTATCCTGACCATCATCGCTATCGTGCCTCTGACCTGCGCGGCTGGCCCGCGGGTCCAGTCCTGATGACCGAGAAGGACGCGGTCAAATGCCGAGCCTTGGCGACGTCGGCGCACTGGTACATCCCAGTGACCGCGGTGCCCGAGCCGCGTTTTATCAGCGCCTTGGATGCGGCGCTCGATCGGGCTTGTCCGCTGTCGCGGACGTAGACGAATGCAGATAAAAGAACACAGAGCAAGGGCATAGCGCTAGCGCATAAGCAGATGACGACAGAGCAGCTCGAAAAGCCGTTTCGCGTGGTGATCCCGGCCCGCTATGGCGCCACCCGTCTACCAGGAAAACCGCTGATCCAGATCGGCGGCAAGCCTTTGATCGCCTGGGTTTGGGAGCGTGCATCGGCCAGCGCCGCCGAACAGGTATTGGTCGCAACCGACGATAGCCGTATTGCCGAGACCTGTGCCGATTTCGGTGCCGAGGTGGTGATGACGCGCGCCGATCATCGCAGCGGCTCGGAGCGTATCGCCGAGGTGGCTGAGGCTAGAGGCTGGGCGGCTGAGGAGATCGTCGTTAATCTGCAGGGCGATGAGCCTGGGATCTCACCGCGGCTGATCGATCAAGTCGCGCGCGGCTTGGCCCAGCATCCAGACGCCGGTCTCTCGACACTGGCTTGCCCGCTCGAAGAGGCCGCCTTGCTCTTTGATCCGCACGTGGTCAAGGTGATCACCGATTGCAACGGTTATGCGCTCTACTTCACCCGAGCGCCGGTTCCCTGGCATCGGGACGAATTCCTCCGTGATCAGACTCGGTTACCTGGCGGCGTCCCTTTTTTGCGCCACATCGGGCTCTATGCCTACCATGCTGGCTTCTTGAGGCGTTACCTTAGCTGGCCCGCGGCACCGTTGGAGCAGGCCGAGTCGCTGGAACAACTCAGGGTGCTCTGGCACGGCGGGCGTATTCATGTGTCGCTCGCTGAGGCCTTACCCGGTCCGGGGGTCGATACGTCCGAGGATGTCCATCGCGTGACGCGCTGGTTAGAGGCAAACCCATCATTGGAGGCAAACCAATAATCGGTTCTCAAGATCATGCGGGTGATGAGCCTAGAATGACAGGCCATCAAGCAGATGCATCAGTTCCTCTGAAAACTCACCTTGAGGACCATGGATGGGTACCTCGATGTGTTCGTTGGCACGGAACACCGCCTGGCCGAACTGGTCGGTTTGGATCGGGGGGATCGCATCGAAGGCCTCGAGCACTAGGTGCCCCTGCTCAGTGTTGCTGTCTCCTAGGATCTCGACGATGCGGCAATCGCGACCAAAATAGCAGCAGTCACGGCCGATCAGGGAGCGCAAACCTTGGATAAAGGCATCGTCGGTCATCAGGGTTCTCAAGATCCTCCAGCATCAATCCAGGCTCTCGCAGAGACGTTGACACAGCGTCTTGTAGCCAGTACAGGCGACGAGATGGTGGCTCTGGAAAGCAAAAAAAATGCCCCGCGAGGTCGCGGGGCAATTCACCACTGAGGAGGTCAGAGGACGGAAATGGCAGAGAGGGAAGTTTCCGCCTCGATTTTCAATTAAGCAGAATCAGTGCCAACATCGCTTGTTGGCGCAAAGGCCGCCGAATCCATTGATCTAGGTGCAGGAGAAGCCTTGCGATGACAGATGAGCTGAGGCAAAACCCTACAACCGAAGGGGTGCGACTAGGTGCTGATTGGGTCAGCCCCTGGCGCGGTTGCACTATCCTGGTGCGTTCTGATGCCAGTTGTTGCCAACGCAATCGCTCAACAATCATGCCGCTGCTTGGCGGTCTAGTTGGCCGACTAACTGGCCGACTAACTGGCCGGCTAACTGGTGGACTAGTTAGCGGACTGGTGCTCATGTCGACGACTTTCGTGGTTGTCCCAGCGGTGGCCGGTGGCGCTGATGACGACACCCCTGTCTTGTCTGCTAATCAAGAACGCCGCGATGCTCGCGGTTGGCTTGAGCTAGAGCAAGAACAGCGAGCCTATCGGGATCGCGTTGCCCCTCTGGATCTGAAGCAACAGCGTCAACTCGAGATCATCGAGCGGTCGCAACGGCTTGACCTGCGCCGGATGCAACAGCGCGATGCCCGCGAGATTGAGCGCCTTGAGCGCCAACAGCGACTGCGTTCATCAACCTCGCGGGATGCTTACAGCCTCTCCAGGCGAGGCGCCGCTGCTGATATACAACGTCGCGTCGAGCAGCGCCGCGCTCGGATTCGCAATCAACAAGAAGGCAATACCTGGTCTCCAGTTCGCCCTTGAACGAGCTTAAAAATCAACGAAATATAATCATGAAATGGTGGAGCTGAGGTCAGCCAAGCGATCTCGTTCCGCAAGAACGCCGCGACGCCAGGTAGCCCTTGCTGTCGCAGTTTGCTGACAAACGCTTCGGGTGACAGGGGCGGATTTCTGAGCGCAGCGCGTTGCAGCTTTGCTGCCGCGGTGACGACTGCCGGTTCGAGATCCGCCAGATCCAGAACGAAGCACTGCTGGCCCTGATCTGCGCGAGGCACTGAGCAGACAGGATCTGAAGCGCGGCCTGATCGCCCTGGCCAGGGCCGGCTGGCTAGTCAAAGGCAGCGGTGATAAGCATTGGCTGCAGCCTGTGTGGCGTGGCGGTCGATAAATACAGCCCGGACTCAGGCGAGTCGGATAAGAGGTGGTTGCGGGACAGCGCGCAAAGCCTACACCATGAGTTTAGGACGACCTCGACAATGCCCCTATGATACGATGTAAAATCTCAACAGAAGTCGAACATACGCGACAAAACGAACAACAATTGCGTTGTCGTAATGCGAC
>Ga0180436_10006595_pt1 | contig 10071 bp, 9 predicted proteins | sample SS_ome_2_FD_132434 | JGI IMG/M metagenome (GOLD analysis project Ga0180436, IMG submission 132434) | Hypersaline lake sediment archaeal communities from the Salton Sea, California, USA - SS_3_S_2 metaG | ecosystem: Environmental > Aquatic > Non-marine Saline and Alkaline > Hypersaline > Sediment...
GGGACCAATCTCGTTCATGATGTCGGCTACCTGGAATTTGGGCTGACGTATTCTTTTGATCTGTTAGCGATGTGTGACGAATTCATAGGCCAAATAAGACGAATGATGAATGGAATCCGGGTGGACAGGGAACACCTGGCAGTGGATGTCATAAAACGGGTTGGCATCGGTGGGCATTTTCTTGGAGATGATCACACATTGCGTCATTTCAGAGAGAACTGGCGGCCAGGCGTAACCGACCGAAAGACATACGAAAAATGGAAAAAAGATGGTGGAACGACGATGGGACAGCGGGCAAAGTCCAAGATAAAATTTATTCTGGAAAATCACAACCCTGAACCATTGTCCGATGACAAGAACGCGCAGATAGATGAAATCCTGCAGCGGGCAAAAAACAGGATTTAACGGGGAGGATTACAATATGTCTGGCAAAAAGCCTTTTTTTATGCGGGATCATTGGACATATGACCCTAAAAAAGAAACACCAAAAGGTTTGGATGCGCACTTGGGATTTGACACCCGTGCCTTGCATGCGGGCTTCAACCCGCACCATAGTACGAATGATTTCAGGTCATTCGTGCCACCCATTGTCCAGTCCATGACCTACCCCTACGAAACATTCGATAAAATCCCTTGCCCTGTATACGGTCGCACCAAGACACCAACCAATAGTGTTTTGGAATCCCGCCTCGCTTCGCTTGAAGGCGGTGAGGCTTGTATTACCGCTGCTTCCGGATCCCAGGCGTTATTCAACCTGATTTTCACGATGGCGCGACCCGGTGACAACGTGTTGACCTCGCTGAATGTCTTTGGGGAAGGCTATAAGCAGGCGGCCACCATTTTTCCCGAAAGATGTGATGTGGAATTTAGATTTGTCTCGGACCCGGCAGACCCTCAGTCCTGGGAGGCTGACATTGATCGTAACACCAAACTGGTTTGGGTAGAAACGCCCAGTAATCCATGCTTATTTGTGACCGACATTGCAGCCGTGGCCGAAATTGCCCATAGACACGGCGTACCGCTCCTGGTGGATAATACCACGGCGACGGCGGCCTTACAAAAGCCTTTGGCGTTAGGGGCAGATATGATTTTATTGTCGATTACAAAGTTCCTGGCGGGTAATGCCACCGTCCTGGGGGGCGCTATTGTTGGTCCCGAGGGTTTGGTCGAAGATATCCGGTGGAATACCACGGAGTTCGTCGGTGCTGTTATGCAGCCATTTGACGCGTGGATGACGCTTCAATATCTTGAAACCCTTTCCCTGCGAATGATGCGGCATAGTAACAATGCGCAAAGGGTTGCAGAATACCTGAGTTCGCATCCCAAAATCAAACGGGTCAATTATTCTGGTCTACCTGGCCATCCGCAACATGATCTGTCCTGTCGTCAGATGAAAGCCCATGGGGGATTGATGTCTTTTGTCGTCAAAGGAGGGATGTCGGGAGCGGCAAAGTTAATGAATCGCTTTGCGCTCATTGTCCATGCGGTGACCTTTGGTACGAGTCGCACGATCTGTATGCATCCGCCGACAATCACCCATGAGCACATGACACCGGAGGAACGGGCGGCTGCAGGCATCGATGACGGTCTGATTCGTCTCTCAGTGGGACTCGAAGACCCGAAAGACATTATAGCAGATCTGGATCAGGCGCTTGACAAACTTTAGTCTGTCATTTTAGAAAGTTGTGTTGGCAGGTTGTCGGAAGCCGTATTGCCGTTTTTGCGCGCACTTCCGTTAAATGCGATACCCTTCATTGCAGCTTTTCCATCTATTGGACTTTTTTAGTCGGACAAGACCATCAACCAGTCTTCTATGGTAATGCCGGGTGTTTCAATCCCTTTTTTCTGATAAACAGAATTAAGAAAAGTCCCGACGTCGTCAAGAGGTATTCCGTTTAGACCTGATTCCAGCCAATCAATCGCCTCTGCAGGGTAGCAGAAAAAATCACCGCTAAGGGACACACGCCCCAGTTTGCCTTCAATAACCTCAATGTCGGCCCGGATGAGTCCTCCAGGTGCCTTGTGAACTTTGTGTCTGAGGTTTGTCCCCTGCCGAATTTTTAAGTCCATACCCCCGGTCCATTTTTTGCCTTTTTGAAAGAGCCATGCGTCATTTATCATACGGGCACGGAGGTCATCCATTTTTTGTTCTAATGCCCTGTCTCTGTCTGATAATGAAAGAGGACCCAGTATCTTTTCAAATTCCTTTGCCAAAAGGGTATTCAATGTCGCCTCATCCCAGTGGGAAGCTTTTTCATCGCCAAGCTCCCGTCTGATTGTCGACAAATTATCCCTAAGGGTCTTATGCACCTTATCTCGAAATTTTTCATCCGGGACCCTCAGGACCCGGCTCATGGTCTTGTAATCAAAATCAACAATAAGATTACCCACAAAAACAACACAGTCTCCTATTTCAGCGGCCCCGGTACCAGAAATTTTGCGGGTTTCCACAATGACGTCATTGATGGGTTTGTATTGCGCTTCTATCCCGATATGACGGTAAACGTTTATGACCGGTTGGAGCATTTTTTTATAAAAGAGTGCCTTGTTTTTGGTAAAAGCAGGATTATCCATGCGCAGGATGACCTGGTAAAAGAGTTGGTTTCCATCCAGATAGACGGCACCCCCCCCGACTTCTCTTCTGAAAACGGGGATATTGTTCTCTTCGCAATATTCAAGATCCACCTCTTGTTGGGCGTCCTGGTTATAGCCTATGCAGACATAGGGAGATGCTGGTGAGACCAATGAAAGGGCCTCTTGACCCATATATGCAAGGGCGTGATAGATGAGTTGGGATTCTTCCCAGGGTATTTTTCCAAGATTATAAAGGTTCATGATTTATCCTGTATTAAAATTTTTTATTTCTAAAGGATGAGCAATCGCTTTTTCAGGAAGTGACCATAGAGAGATTTCACACATGAGTCAAGGGAAAAGGAATTCAAAAATAAGGGGTGTTATGCGGGATGGCTTCATTATAGCCCTTCAAAAATACAGGTTGGGTTAAAAAGGGCTTTAAGGAGTGGAAGTGCCCGAAATTGAAAATATTTGGACTTAATTTGGGCAGACCCCTTTATTAGACGCTATAGCCCGTTTGAAAAAATCATATGGTAAAAACCTTAATAGGGGTATATGCTTGGGACACCCACGGCCGGTTTGAAGGTTGGGGGCGTTAGGGCGTCATGCCTGCTATCCAGACGAGAAATGAATCACCTGAAAAAAACGGTAATTTCCCATGCTTTTATTGAAAAAATCCTGCGTTTCCTTCATAGTATAATCCCTGAGAAAAAAAGCCGGGTGGATCCCAGATCCTGTCGGCCGCTCTTGGCCCTTTTTTCAGGAAAGGTTCACATGGTAAGTATTTTTTAAAAGCAAGATAACCTTCTATTTCTGGGTAAAGCAAAGAAAACGGCCTTTCGGGGTGTATTCTTGTGGCGGGACATCCAAATATTTTTTCCCATTCCATTTTTTTCTGATAGGAGATCCCAATGCGCATTTTTATGACAGGCGGGACCGGCTTTGTGGGCACGACACTGGGCCGGCAGCTCGTGGCACAAGGTCACGAGGTCAGTATTCTTACGCGGAACAGCGCCAGCCATCGTAATTCGCCGGGCGGTGCTAATTTTATCCATGGCAATCCGACAGAAGCGGGTTCCTGGCAGACCCGGGCGGCCGAACACGATGTTTTTATCAACCTAGCCGGAGCGTCCATCTTTAGGCGCTGGACCCAAAAAGCGAAAACACTGATGCGGGAAAGCCGCCTTCTGACCACCAGAAACCTGGTCGCTGCCCTTGAAGGGCGTAAAGACAAGGATACCGTCCTACTCTCCACTTCCGCCGTTGGATACTACGGCTTTCAGGAAAATGAAATTCTGGATGAAGGGAGCCCACCGGGGAATGATTATTTAGCGAATCTTGCAAAGGACTGGGAGACAGAGGCGCTTCGCGCAGAACAGGTCGGTGTACGGGTGCTCATCTGCCGGTTCGGTATTGTCCTGGGACGAGACGGCGGGGCCTTGGGTCAGATGCTGCCCCTATTCCGTAAGGGGCTGGGTAGTGCCCTGGGAAGTGGTAATCAGTGGTTCTCCTGGATTCACGAACAGGATCTGGTAAATATCTTTTCCTTCCTGCTCGAACAAAAAACCGTTTCGGGACCCATTAACCTGACGGCCCCCGAACCGGTCACGAACACGGTTTTTACAAAGGCCCTTGGCAGGGCCCTGGGAAGACCGACATTCCTGCCATCAGTTCCCGGGTTTGTACTGAAAATGGTCAAAGGGGAATTCGGAAAACTCCTATTAAAGGGCCAGCGGGTCATCCCGAAAAGACTTATGGATGCCGGGTTTCGTTTCCAGTTCCCTGCTGTTCAGCATGCCCTCAACGACCTCGTAAGATAAGACGGTAATTTCTGGCTTTGAGGTAAGGGGCAGCGGATTTCGGCGATGCGAAACACTATAATTTATGGGGTATATCACCCGATTAACCTCAATGAAGGCTTAAGAGAGGCGGGATCATGAAGACGATTGAATTATCAACGTGCTTTTGCACAGATAATTTGGAAGACTGCAAAAAATTTTATCAAATGTATTTTGCAGCGAAAATCACTTTTGATTGTGACTGGTATGTCAATATGACCATTAATGGTGACGGGCCGACGATTCAGTTCATGGAACCCCAAGAAAACATGTCAAGTTTTGGTGGCACAGGGATTATCTTGAATTTTAAGGTTGATGATGTGGATGCCGAATATAAAAGAGTGACGGAAGCCGGTTTAAAAGCCGTCATGCCACTAGAAGATCATCCTTGGGGGGACAGAGGGTTTTCAGTCACCGATCCAATTGGGAATTCCATCTACATCTATTCCGACCGTGAACTGTCTGACGAGTTTAGACAATACTACAAGGCTTCTCCGGATTAGGAATATGTGTTGATATATGACCGGGTCTGCGTTTTTTTTTGTTGTATCAGTAAACAAACAGGTATGACGATTTGAAAAATAATGTGTGTGATCTTGACTTGCGCAAAGGCAAGGTGACCCGGCTACGACGACACCTGCTGGACTGGTATGACCTTAATCACCGAGACCTTCCATGGCGCAGGACCACCGATCCCTATCGAATTTGGCTCTCTGAGGTCATGCTGCAGCAAACCCAGGTGGATACGGTCATCCCTTACTATGACAGGTTTTTAAAACGTTTTCCGGACCTGAAGACCCTGGCGGATGCGGACCTGAACCATGTCCTGAAAGCGTGGGAGGGCTTGGGGTATTATGCCCGGGCGAGAAATCTGAAACAGGCGGCGTCTGTCGTATCAACCAAACACCAGGGCCGTGTTCCGGATAATGAAGATGATTTCCGTGCATTGTCGGGGGTCGGCGACTATATCGGGGCGGCGGTACTCAGCATCGCTTTTCAAAAACCGGTTGCTGTGGTTGACGGAAATGTGAAACGGGTTTTGGCCCGACTGTTGTTACTCGATGAACCGGTGAATAATGCAAAGGGCCATAAAACGTTTTCAGTTGCTGCGGATTTTCTCCTGGCGCGACGCAAGCCCCATCTATTTAACCAGGCGATGATGGAGCTGGGTGCGCTGATTTGTCGACCGAAAAAGCCCGACTGTAAGTCGTGTCCGATACAACGCTTTTGCAGGGCCTACAATGAAAGGCAGATCGACAGGTTTCCCCGGCGGATTCAGAACCCCAAAATACCCCTTTACCCTATCGCTGCCGGGGTCGTCTGTAAAAAGAACCGGTTTTTGATTACCCGCAGAAAGCCCGAGGGACTCCTGGGAGGTCTGTGGGAGTTTCCCGGCGGGAAAATTTTAAAAGATGAAACCCCTGAGACAGCCTGTCTGAGAGAAATTCGTGAGGAAGTGAATCTGGATGTTGAGATAGTGGAACATTTAACCACAGTAAAACACGCCTACACGCATTTCAAGATCATTATGGAGGTGTTTGTCTGTCGCTATGTGAAGGGCTGCATCAGGCTCAATGGGCCGGATGATTTTCGTTGGATCAGCATCGGACAGACGGACGTATATCCCTTTCCCAAAGCGACCCTGAAGGTGCTCCCGTATTTGAGAAAAAAAATAAAAAATTGAAACCCAGGGGCGCTGGACTTATCCTTGAAAGATAGATGGTTAAGGCTCAAGAATTTTTTTCCAAACGCTTGTAACAGGGAATACAAAGGGTTCGGCCTTCGAAACGGCGTGTGTGCGTCTCCATGGTCCTCTCGCTACACTGATCGCACTCAATTCCTTCCACGATCTGGGCTTTTCGGGGAATCGGTTCCTCGGCTGGTTTCACGTCAAAAAGGTCTTTCAGATCGGCCGTCATGATGCGCTCGATCATGGCCTGTCTCGCCGACGCGAGTCTCTCCTCCTCTTCGGGTGTTAGCCCCTCCCGGCGCTGCTTTTGGTACAAAGCAGGAAGATCCCTATCCGCTCTACTCTGGGTATCTGAGCGAAGAGAAATCCGCAGTCCTTTTTTATCGGATCGGCGATAGAAGGTGAAAACATTTTTTCCGTGATCCATATGGATCAGGTTCCCTTTCCCAAAAGTACACCCTGTGAGATACTGGATCGCGTCCACCGAACAGTTGTCCGTTTCCACCACTGCGACCACCTCCTCATCCGGGGCCCTTTCAAAGTCTCTGAGCACCAACTCGGAGACTCGAATCCCGATGGAAACCCCCGGACAATTATGGCCATGAAAAGCGATGGTCTCCCGGATTCGCTCCGGGGGGATCGCTGGTTGCGCCATGGTTTTTTCCTCCTTTCAATAGTACGACGTTGTTATATGGCATTGCATCTTTGTGACTCCAGACTTGATTCTTCAGGGAAATGACACGCCACCTCACGATGGTCCCATTGCCTGAGTGCTGGTGTTTCCTTTCCACAGAGCCGTTTCGCCTGTGGACACCGGAAGAAGAACGGGCATCCCCCTTTTAACGCTTCTCCCTCTGATCGACGAGATATCCCCTTTTGGCGGCCCCTAACACTCTCTAACAAAAACCGTGTGTAGGGATGGGCGGGGCATGCCATCAGCCGCGAGGCAGGCCCTGCCTCAACCAGCGTTCCGCGAAGCATTACGCCCATGCGGTCGCTGATCTTTCGAGCCACTCCCATATCATGCGTCACAAAAAGCAAGGTGAGGCCCCGTTCCGTCTGGAGATCCAAAAGGAGTTTCAAGATTTTTGCCTGAACGCTGGGATCCAGGGAGCTGGTGGGTTCGTCTGCAATTACCAGAGAGGGCTTGAGAATCAATGCTCGGGCGATGCAGATTCTCTGAATCGCCCCCATGTTGAGCTCATGGGGGTATCGGGCCAAAAAGGATTCGTCCGTGGACAGATGCACTTCATTCAAAAGCCGGTTGACGCGAGACGTTACCTCTCCCTTGTTCATTCCCGGTTCGTGGATTTTCAGGGGTTCAGCTAAGATATCGAATACGGAAAAACGATGACTTACCGATTCGGCCGGGTTCTGATAAACGACGCCAATCCGACGGGCCGTCAATCGCGGGTTCGCATCCTTCTCAGGACCGGACTCAGACTCATGAAAAATGCGTTCCCCAACATCCGGCTGAAGGGCCCCGGCGGCAATCATGGCAAGGGTCGTCTTGCCCGAACCGGTTTCGCCCACCAGGCTGTATACCTCGCCGCACCGAAGGACCAGGTCCGTTGGTTTCAATGCCCGGATTTCCTCGTAATCCTTGGCGACTCCTTGAAGGGTCAAAAGATCGGCGATCCCGTGGCGAAGACACCGCACCCAATGATCGCCGATCCTTTCAAGGGAAACATCCTCATGCCGACAGCGTCTGATGGCCTGGGTGCATCGGTTTTGGAAAAGGCATCCTTCCGGAGGGGCGTGACCGTCCTTGTGGCTCGAGCCGGGTACCTGGATGTGACTGTGATGGTACGTCTCACCGTCCCGCCTGCCATGTCGATGGATCATCCGGTAGAAGGCGTCACCCCGGATGCCGCCCAAGTCCCGGGCCGTTGCCATGGTCGGGTAGGACCGGGAAAGCGCCAGCGTGTAAGGATGATAAGGCTCCGTGAGGAGGGCACCGGCAGGGAGGGTTTCCATGATCTGCCCCAAATAAAGAACAGCCATTAAATCTGCATTTTGGGAAGCAAATTCCAGGTCATGGGTAATCAACAGGACGGCCTTGTCCGATGATTTCGCCTGATCGATCACATCGGCTACGATGCTCTTGTTTGCGGCATCCAGCGCAGACGTCGGTTCATCCAAGATGAGAACCTCCGGATCCAGAATTCCCGCCATAGCGATGAGGACGCGCTGGGCTTGCCCACCGCTCAGTTGATGGGGGTAGCGGGAGTGATACGCCGCTCCCAGCCCAAGATCTTCAAGGACCCCACCCGCCCGCTGCTGTGCTGCCGTTCGTTCCCATCCCAGGTGCTGAATCAGCGGCTCGGCGACCTGGTCGACGATTCGGTGGACCGGATTCAGATGGGCTGCGCCGTTCTGAAAGACCATGGCCACCCGGTTCCAACGAAGCCGACCGAGAATTTGCTCTTCCATCGGCGAAAAGGTTCGTTCATGGAATTTTAGGTTCCCTCCTGTGGAAGCGTTTTCCGGCAGCAATCCCATACAGGCAAGGGCCAGTGTGGTTTTGCCGGAGCCCGATTCTCCAATCAATGCGAGGCATTTACCCGATGGGAGATGCAGGCGGATCCGGTCCAACGCTTGGATTGCATGATCTCCATCCCGGTAAAGGACGCTGAGGTTTTCAATCGTCAGACTCAAGGGGCCCTCCCGTCCAATGCTGCCATCAATCGCGGATCGAGGACTTTTTCCAGGCTGATGGCCAAAAAGGTGACAGACACGATCAGAAGGGACAGACAAAGAATGGGCGGCATCAGCCAGTTCCACCAGACATCCATGTAATAGAAGTTCAGGGCGTAATTGATCATCAGACCCAGGGACTTGCGGGTCGGATCTAGCAATCCCAAAAAACCCAAAGAGGCCTCCATAAACATGGCCATTTTCGCCTTGGCCGCAAGTCCAATGAGATAGAGAGGAAACATTTCCGGAATCAGATGCCGCCGTATGATGTAGAAGCCCCCGCCGCCCATCTGGACGGCGGCTCGAACGTGAAGGCTCTGCCTGAGACTCAGAGTTTGGGCCCTGATCCCCTTGCTGATAGTGGGCCACATGAAACCCGCCAGGATTAGGGCAAGCGCCCATGGCGTCGGTCTAAAGAAAGCCGCGGCAAAGATCAGGATCATGATTGCCGGGATCGCGAGCAAGACATCGCCGATCCGCATCACGATCATGTCTACAAATCCGCCGAACCATCCGGCTGAAGCGCCCAGGATCACCCCGATTCCAAGGGCGGCAAAGGCGCTGATGAAGCCGAATAGCATCGTGTTTCGGACGGCATAAAGCAGTTCGGAAAAGATATCCTGGCCCCCGTCGTTAACACCGAGATAGTGGGTTTCCGACGGCGGCGAAATCGGCACAAACGACATGTCCCAGGGATCGAAAGGCGCCAAAAAAGGACCCAGCAGGGAAATCGCCAGGAAAAGGACAGCCAGGCCGATCCCCATCATGAACAGAGGATCTTTCAAAGATGTTTCTCTAAAACGCACGTGCATGACCGATCCTCGGGTCAATAATCCTGTAAACAAATTCGAGAGCCAGAATCACGGCCAACACCATGAGTGAAGATATCAGAACAACGCCCTGGATAACCGGTAGGTCCCTCGCCTGAATGGCGTTAAACAGCAGGGTTCCCAATCCCGGGTAGGCGTAGATCCGTTCCACCACCAGCGCGCCTGTGATCATGAAGGCCAAACGCAGACCGAACCGCGTCACCAGGGGAAGCAGCGCATTTCTCGCACCATGGGCGTATCGAACGCGAAAGGGTGGAAGGCCCTTGGCCCGGGCCGTGATCATATATTGGGCCTTGATGACCATGATCATGCTGTTCCGGGTCAACAGAAAATTCCCCGGAAGATATGCTAAAACAAGGGTTGCTAGGGGTAAAACCAGGTGGTGTATCATCCCCGCAAAGCGCTCACACAGGGATAGATCGGCATAGGCTATCTCGGCCCC
>Ga0180436_10006596_pt1 | contig 10071 bp, 6 predicted proteins | sample SS_ome_2_FD_132434 | JGI IMG/M metagenome (GOLD analysis project Ga0180436, IMG submission 132434) | Hypersaline lake sediment archaeal communities from the Salton Sea, California, USA - SS_3_S_2 metaG | ecosystem: Environmental > Aquatic > Non-marine Saline and Alkaline > Hypersaline > Sediment...
GAGGTTGGGGAAGGTGCCGACGGTGGTGTTGCGGATCCACAGGCGGTTGACGCCCAGCGGGACCTCGTTCTCCATCTTGCAGGCGATCGAGCAGGCCGCGCAACCGACGCAGGAGGCGAGGTCGATGGCCATCGCGAGGCGGGTCATGCGCGGCTCCCTTCACGGGCCAGCCAGGCCACCGGTGGGTGCTGCGGGTCGGGTGCGCCCGGCACGATCTTCACCCAGTTGTTGCGCAGGCCGGCGCCGCCCGAGACGGGATCGAGGTCGTAGCGGGTCTGCAGGTGGGTGTCGGAGGCCCCGCGGCCGTTCGCGATGCGCATCAGGGGCGCCTTGTGACCGAAGCCGTGGACCAGGTAGACGCAGTCGTTGCGGATGCGTTCGGTGACGTACGCCCGCACCGGGCCCTCGCGGGCGCCGTCCTGGTTCTCGAGGAAGACGTACTCGTTGTGCCGGATGCCGAGCCTGGCGGCCTCCGAGGTGGAGATCCACACGCCGTTCTCGCCGTGCGCCTCCATCAGGATGGGGTTGTTGTGGGTACGGGCGAAGGTGTGGACCGGGCTGCGGCCGTAGAGCAGGCGGTACATGCCGGAGGGCCCCTCGATGGGCGGCACGAAGAGCGGCAGCGGGTCGAGCCCCGCCTCGGCGAAGCGCTCGGAGTAGATCTCGATCTTGCCCGAGGGCGTGCCGATGGGGTTGCGGTTGAGGCGCTCCCAGTCGGCGAAGTACGGGCGCCCGCGGCGGACGATGGTGCCCTGCTCCTTGAGCGCCTCGAGGCTCTGCCCGATCGACGAGAGCCGCCGGTCGAGGTACTCCTCGACGTTCTCCCAGGGGAAGTATTCGCCGAGGCCGAGGCGCTCGCCGAGCTCCTTCGCCATGTCGAATGCGGACCGGGTGTCGTACAGGGGCGGCACCGCGGGGAAGCGCGCCGAGATGAACGGGGTCTTGTGGGCCTGCAGCAGCAGGTCGTCGTAGCGCTCGAGGTAGGTCGACTCGGGCAGGATGACGTCGGCCCACATGACGTGTTCCATCGGCAGGATGTCGATGGCGACGTAGAGGTCGAGCTCCTTGAGCGCCTGCTTCGTACGCTCGACCATCGGGATCGTGTGGAACAGGTTGACGCCGTAGCTGAAGAGCCCCTTGATCGGGTAGGGCTGCCCCGTGATCATCGGCTCGATGAACTCCTGCACGGCGGTCGCCGAACCGAAGAACTTGCCGCGATCGACGGAATCACGGAAGGGCGAGTCCGTCGCGACCTCCGTCGCTCCGCCGCCACAGCCGCCGGCCGCTGGCGAGAGGGGCAAATCGGGGTGCGGGTACGATTCCACGACGGGCGCGTCGCAGAAGTAGTAGCCGCCGGGCATCCCGTAGTTGCCCAGGAGCACGTTGACGATGTAGAGCGAGCGCATGCGGTGCATGTCGTCGGGGCCGTACCACACGACGTGGCGGCCGACGGGCAGCACGGCGCGCGGGGCGTGGGCGGCCATCTCGCGCGCGATGCGGCGGATCGTGTCGGCGGGGATGTCCGTGATCTCGGCGGCCCACTCGGGGGTGTACTGCGCGACGTGGGCGGCGAGCTGTTCGAAGCCGACCGTGTACTTCTCGACGTACTCGGCGTCGTACAGGCCCTCCTCGACGAGGACGTTGGCCCAGGCCAGCAGCAGGGCGGTGTCGGTCGCCGGCTTGATCGGCAGCCAGTCCTTGGCCTTGGAGGCCGCGACCGAGAAGCGCGGGTCGACCACGACGAGTTGGGCTCCGCGCTTCAGCGCGGTGGCGAAGTCCTGCAACTGGGTGTTGTGGGTGTCCTCGCCGATGTGGTGTCCGATGAGCACGATGTAGTCGGTCTCGTCCCAGTCGATCTGCTCGTGGCCGGAGATGCCGCGCCCGAAGGTGTACTGGCTGGCGGTCTCGCGCGGCGCGGTGCAGAGGCTGACGGACGGCTTGGCGGCGTTGGGGCTGCCCCAGGCGCCGGGGAGGTAGGAGGCGAACCAGGCGTCGCCGGTGCCGTGCCCGAAGAAGGCGACGGACTCGGTGCCGTGCTCGAACTTGATCTGGTTCATCTGCTCGGTGATGTAGTCGTACGCCTCGTCCCAGCTGGCCTCGCGGTACTGGCCGGCGCCGCGCTCGGTGCCCTCGACGCGGATGAGCGGCTTCTTGAGGCGGTCGGGGTCGTAGGTCGTGGCGACGCCGCCCTGGCCGCGTGGGCAGAGCATGCCGCGCGACTTCGGGTTGCCCTCGTAGCCGTCGACCTTGCGCACCTTGCCGCCCTGGACGTAGGCCTTGACGCCGCACTTCCAGAAGCAGATCTCGCAATAGGAGTAGGCGGTCGTCACGTCATCTTTCGAGTGCCACTTGCCCGGTGGGGACCGGAACGGGTTCGGGAACCCGTCGGGGAACAACTGCGCCTGGGCGCTTCCCCCCAAGGCCATGGCGCCCACCGTGGCCCCGGACAGCTTCAAGAACTCCCTACGCCGCAGCTTCACATGACACCTCGCTAAGAAGAGAACCCAAGAACTCGGTCAGCGGCCCGTAGAAGCCGCTGTCGTCCGTCGCTACGACCTCGGACGCGTAGCGTTGGAACCAGGGGGAGAGGAACCGCTCGAGCAGGATGCATGCCGCGTCGTCGCGGCCGGCGTCGGCGAGCAGGATGCCGGCCTCGGCGACGGCGGCGACGTGGTCGGCCAGGTCGTGCCAGCCGGTGGCGGTCTCGACACCGTGGTGCGCCAGAAACGCCTTCAGCGCCGCGGCGCTGGGGCCGAGCAGCTCGCCGTCGAGCGCGAGCCCCACGTAAGGAGGGGCCGGCACGCCGGCGGCGTTGGTGACGAAGAGGGCGACGTACGAGGTCTGCACCTTGGGCCAGGCGAACCCGTCTAGCGGCGGCGCCATGACGCCGGCCACGTCGGCCAGTTCCGCGACCGCGGTCGCGAACGCGCCCGAGTCCAGGTCGTCGCGCAGCGCTGCGTCGGGCGAGCGGTAGGTGGCCGCCACGAGCTGCAGCGCCTGCGCGACCACGTCCGCGGAAGCCACTGGGCGCGCCGTCGCGTCGTGCTTCATGCTCGTTCGCCCCCCGCCTGGATCACGCCGCAGTATTGCCGCGTGGTTTCGCCGCCCCAAGGGACAAAGGTTACGTGCTGGACGCGAATTGCATCGACGAACCTCGATGTTGCGCCGGGTCCGGCGGGGCGGAAGCGGGCGGAGGCGGAGGTCCTCACGCGGCACTCGTCTCCGGGCGCGCCTGGTGTGGGCGCCGGCCGTTGTGCGCGGCGCGTGGGGTGACCGCGCGCTCCTCGAGCATCTTGCGGGTGCAGGCGAAGACGCTGGCCGCGCAGGGCGTGCGCAGCTCGTACACGACCGCGCCGGCCTCGCGGCGGTCGCGGACGATGCCGTGTGCCCGCAGGATGGCCAGGTGCTTCGACACCGTGGTGCGGTCCGAGTCCACCAGGGCGGTGAGCTCGCCGACGGGGCAGGGCCCGCGCACGAGGCGGTCGACGAGCTTGAGCCGCGACGCGTTCGCGAGCGCCTTCAGCAGCAGCGCCTGCTGGTGGAAGAGCTCGTCGCGGTTGTCGTTCACCGTCCTCTCGGACATCGCGGCCTCCTCGCCTGCGCCCAGCTTGTGACGAGAGGCACATGTGGTCACAGGGTCATCTGTCCATGTGGCCACAGGGCCACACGGCCACACGGCCCTCGGGCGGACCCGAGGCCATCAGGCGGACCCGCGCGATGCCCATGCGGACGCCGCCCCGGAGCAACTCCGGGACGGCGTCCTGGCCGGGCCTGGCGTGCGGCGTCAGTACACGTCGTTGGCCGTGTTGTAGACGTTGAACTTGCCGGTCGGCGTGCGCACCCAATCGCCCTCGATGCGGTCGATCTCCTCGAGCGTGACCGCGTCGTAGACGACGATGAAGGACGGCTGGTTCATGCTGCCCCACACCGACAGCCAGACCTCGCTACCGTCGCGGGTGAACTCGGGATGCACCACCCGTGCGCCGAGGTCCTGCGCGCCCGGCACCTCCCAGCAACGCTCGGTCTCGAGCGCCACCTTGTCGATGGCGCAGACGGTGGCGGTGCCCGCGGGGCTGGGGCTCATCGGGCTGTCGTAGAACACCCAGGGGCTGTGGTCGTGGGTCTTGAGGAAGAGGTTGCCCGTGAACGGCACCTCGATCCGGGCCACCACCTGCCAGGCGTGCTCCGGGTGCCCCTCGGGGTCGGCGCCCATGACGGTCATCTCCGCGCTGCCGAGGTTGCCGGTGGCCCACACCGGCCCGAACTCGGGGTGCACCCAGTTGGCGCCGCGGCCCGGGTGCGGGATTTCGCCTGCCGTGACTTCCGCGGCGAGGGTGCGCTCCTGGGCGTCGATCACCATGAGCTTGTCGAGCGCATTGGCGGCGACGACGAAGTAGCGGTCGCCAGCCCAGCCGCCGTCGTGCAGGAAGAGGTCGGTGTCGAGCATCGTGATGGGTAGCGGCTGGCCCGGCTCGGCGAGGCGGCTGTAGTCGACGAACCAGGTCTGGCCGGCCTCCTTGATGTTGACGATCCACTCCGGGTAGTGGTGCGAGGCGACGATCGCGGCGACGCGGGCCTCCTCGACGTAGGCGCCGGCCCCGCGCTGGTAGCCCGCGGTGCCGATCATCTTGAGCGGTTCGAGGGTGAGGCCGTCGAGGACCACCGCCAGGGCGGGCCAGTAGCAGCCGACGATGGCGTAGGCGTCCTCGAAGCCGTCGAACTTGCTCGACTCGATGCTGCGGGCGTCGTAGCAGGGCTTGACCTCCGCCACGACCTCGGGTGGGTTGGCCCACAGGTCGATGAGCGAGGCCTTGCCGTCGCGCCCGATGGCGGTGAAGTAGCGGCCGGTGGCCGAGGAACGCAGGATGTGGATGGCGTAGCCGGTGTCCACCAGGCCGACGAGCTCGTGGGTGGTGCCGTCGACGATGGCGACCTGCCCCATGTCGCGCAGGATGACGCCGACGAAGTTCTCCCAGTCGAGGTCGTGCTGGGGTTCGCCGGGGCGGTCCTCGGGGGCGACCTGCACCTGCCAGGTCTCGAGGATCTGGTCGAGCGAGATCTGCGCGGGTGCCGGTGGCTCGTTGAGCAGGAAGCGCGCCATGACGTCGATCTGCTCCATCGTGAGGATGCCGTGGGCGCCCATGCTCGGCATGCCGCCCGGGAGGCCGCCGTAGATGATGGCCTCGAGGTAGCCCTCGCCCTTCTCGGCGAGGCGATCGGGGAAGAGGTTGGGGCCCGTGGCCCCGGCGCGCAGGGCGCCGTGGCAGCCGGCGCAGCGGTCGAAGTAGACCTGGGTGGCGGTCTCGAACTCCTCGGGCGTGATGGCGGGTGGCTCGGCCTGGGCCTGCGCGACCCCCAGCGTCGCCACGAGGGCGGTGACGGCGAGCCAAGCGATGGACGGACGGCGGCGTGCGGGGCCTGGCATGTGCGTCCTCCTTAAACACGGATAGAAATATCCGAGTTAAGACATGGCAGCATGATGCGGCCGGCGGCGACAGGGACGAATGCCCCACCACCGCCGGCCGCCCGGTACCCGGGCACGAACGCGCGGCTACCCCTCGAGCACCGTCGGCAGGATCAGCGGGTTGCGCCCCGTCGCCTTACGCAGATGCCGCCGCACCGGATAGAAGATGTCGTCGCGGATGTCCTGCAGCCGGCGCTTTTCCTTGACGCCGCGGGTGACGGCGTCCAGGGCGATGCGCTCGAGCTCCTTGATGAGACCGTTGTTGCCCTGGGCCACGCCACGGGTGAGGACCTCGACGCTCGGCTTGCTGCTCGCGACCGCCATGATGACCACGATGCCCTCCTCGGAGAGCATCTGCCGGTCGCGGATGATCGGCTCGTCGATCTCGTCGGCGCTGCGGCCGACCGAGTCGATGTAGATGATGCCCGCCTCGACCTGACCGGTCACCTTGATGTCGTCCTTGGTGACCGTCACGATGTCGCCGTTGTGCGGGATGAGGGCCTTCTTCGGCGGGCGCGGCATGCCGGCGGCCAGCCGCAGGTGGTTGACCTGGTGGCGCGGCTCGCCGTGCCAGGGGATGAAGAAGCGCGGGCGCGCCAGGTCGAAGACGAGCTTCAGCTCCTCCTGCGACGCGTGGCCCGAGGTGTGGACCTTGTAGGTCGGCGGGTAGAACACCTCGATGTCACGCTCGTAGAGCGCATTCACCACGCGGTTGACCGCCTCCTCGTTGCCCGGGATCGGGTTCGACGACATGATGACGGTGTCGCCGCGCTTGAGCGTGATCTTGCGGTGGGTGCCGGCCGCCAGGCGCGACAGCGCCGCCATCGGCTGGCCCTGCGAGCCGGTGCACAGGAACAACAGCTTGTCGTCCTGGATGCCGTCGAGCTTGTCGGCCTCGATGAACGGGCGACGCAGCTTGAGGTAGCCGAGCTCCTGAGCGATGCGGGCCACTTTGATCATCGAGCGGCCCTCCATGACGACGCGGCGGTCGTTCGCCTCGGCGATCTCGATGATGTTCTGCAGCCGATGGATGTGCGAGCTGAAGGTCGTGACGATGACGCGGCCGGTGGCCTTGTTGATGATCTCGGCGAGCGCGCCCTTCACGGCGTGCTCGCTTGGGGTGGTGCCGGGGCGCTCCGCGTTCGTCGAGTCGCTGATCAGCAGCAGCACGCCGTCGCGGCCGGCCTCGGCGATCTTGGCGAGGTGGCTCGACTTGCCGTCGGCGGGGTGGTAGTCGAGCTTGAAGTCGCCGGTGTACACGATCTTGCCGATCGGCGTGTGGATGACCATGCCCGAGTTGTCGGGGATCGAGTGGGTCATGCGGAAGAGGTCGACGGTGAAGTGCTGGCCGATCTTGATGCGGTCGTCCGGCGAGACCTCGCGCAGGTCGACGTCGCCCTCCTTGAGCTTGAACTCCTCGAACTTGCCACGCAGCAGGCCCAGGGTGAGCTTGGCGCCGTGCATGGGGATCCTCGGCAGCTGCTTGAGCATGTACGGGAGGCCGCCGATGTGGTCTTCGTGGCCGTGGGTGAGGACCCAGCCCTTGATCTGGTGGGCGTGTTCGACCAGCCAGTCGATCTTGGGCACGAGGATGTCGACGCCGAGCATGTCGGCGTCGGGGAAGGCGAGCCCGCCGTCCACCATGAGGATCTCGTCCCCGTAGCGGAAGGCGGCCATGTTCTTGCCGATCTCGCCCAGGCCCCCGAAGGGGATGTACTCCAGCTTGCGGTCGTCTTGCTTGGCCATGTCGATGGCGTCCTTTCCGATCCCGGACGGGCACGCCCGCGTGCTCGGGCTACGCGATGGCAGTGGCCCCGGATAGGGTGGGGCCGGCCGTCCGGACGCAAGATAGGGGGATCGGGCGTGCACCCCGATCGCGGGGTGGACGGGGCCGTCGCCCCATCCGGTGCGGGCGGGACGGCGAGGCCGCTCCACCCCGTGCGGGCGGGACGACCGGGCCGCCCCACCCGATGCGGTTGGGACGGACCTGCCACCCCAACCGCCCAACGTCAGGTCAGCGCGGACCCCGCGGGCCACGCGGGCCGCGGTCGCCGTCGCGCCGCGGGCCGCGGTCGCCGTCGCGGCGGGGACCGCGAGGGCCGGCGGGCCGCCGCGGCGGAATCAGGCCCTCGAGCTCGGGCCGGACGAGGTCGATCTTGCCGCGGTCGTCGATCGTGTTGACCTTGACCTGCAGCCGGTCGCCCTCCTTGAGGACGTCGGAGACGTTCTCCACGCGGCCCTCGGCCATCTGCGAGATGTGCAGCAGGCCGTCGGTGCCGGGGAACAGCGTGATGAAGGCGCCGAAGTCGACGACCTTGGCGACGACCCCGTCGTAGACCTTGCCGAGCTCGGCGGTCGCGGTCATCGCCTTGATGCGCTCGGCGATCCCCTCGGCGACGGCGGCGTCGTCGGAGTAGATGCGGACGTGCCCGTCCTCCTCGATCTCCACCTTGGCGCCGAGGGCCTCGAGCTCGCGGATCTGCTTGCCGCCGGGGCCGATGACCGTGCCGATCTTGTCGCTGGGGATCTTGACGCTCATGATGCGCGGCGCGCGTGCGGAGACGTCGGCGCGCGGTGCGGGGAGCACCGAGTCCATGATGCCGAGGATGTGCAACCGGCCCTCGCGCGCCTGCCCGAGTGCCTCGCGCATGATCGCCGGCGTGATCCCGGTGATCTTGATGTCCATCTGCAGGGCCGTGACGCCGTCGCGGCTGCCGCACACCTTGAAGTCCATGTCGCCCAGCGCGTCCTCGCTGCCGAGGATGTCGGAAAGGACGGCGTAGCGCTCGCCCTCCTTGACCAGGCCCATGGCGATCCCGGCGACCGGCTTGCGCAGGGGCACCCCGGCGTCCATCAGCGCCAGGGAGCCGGCGCAGACGGTGGCCATCGAGGAGCTGCCGTTCGACTCGAGGGTCTCGCCCACCACGCGGATCACGTAGGGGAAGGTGTCCTTCTTGGGAACCATGCGGGCCAGCGCGCGCTTGGCCAGGTTGCCGTGGCCGAGCTCGCGGCGCCCGACCCCCCGCAGGCGCTTCGCCTCGCCGGTGGAGTAGGGCGGGAAGTTGTAGTGGAGCATGAACTCCTCGGTGTTCTCGATGCCGAGGTCGTCCACCAGGCGATTGTCGCGGCCGGTGCCGAGCGTGGCGACGCCGAGCACCTGCGTCTCGCCGCGGGTGAACACGGCCGAGCCGTGGGCCATCGGCAGCACGCCGGTCTCGATCCAGATCGAACGCACGGTCTTTGGGTCGCGGCCGTCGGTCCGGAGGTTTTCCTCGACGACCATGCGGCGCATCTCGGCGGCCTCGGCCTTGCCGAACGCGCCCTTGAGCTGCGCGATGCGCTCCTTGGCGCCCTCGGCGCCGGGGTCGGGCACGCGGTCGGCGATGAGGCCGTCGCGCAACGACTTCACCGCGATCGAGCGCTCGTGCTTGCCCACGGTGAGCAGTGCGTCGCGCAGGCCGACCGCGCGGGCCGCGGCCGTCAGGTCGGCGATGTCCTCGGGCAGGACCTCGACGACCGCCTCGAACGCGCGCTTGGGCTGGCCGAGTTCGCCGGCCATCCGCTCGATCAGCGCCACCACGGGAGCCAGGGCCGCCTGGGCGGTCTCGATCGCGCCGACCATGACGTCCTCGGGCAGCTCGTCGGCCGCGGCCTCGACCATGAGCACGGCCTCGCGCGAGGCGGCGACCGTCAGCTCGAGCCGGTTGGCCGGGTCCATCAACTGCTGGAGCGTCGGCCCGACGACGTAGGCGTCATCGAGATAGCCGACGTTGGTGCAGGCGACCGGGCCGTTCCAGGGGATGTCGGACAGCATCAGCGCCGCGGAGGCGCCGATCGCGCCGAGCCAGCCGGCGTCGTTCTCCTGGTCGGCCGACAGCACGGTGACGATGACTTGGACCTCGTTGCGCAGGCCCTTGGGGAAGAGCGGGCGGATCTGGCGGTCGATGAGTCGGGCGTTGAGCGTGGCCTGGTTGGCCGGGCGCCCCTCGCGGCGAAGGAACGATCCGGGGATCTTGCCGACTGCGTAGTGGCGCTCCTCGTACTCGACGGTGAGCGGCAGGAAGCTCATCGGGCTGCGGTCGTCCGACATGTGCGCGGTGACCAGCACGAGGGTGTCGCCGTAGCGCACGGTGACGCTGCCGGAGACCTGCTTGGCGTACTTGCCCGTCTCGATGACGAGCTCGCGTCCGCCCAGGTCGGTGGTGAATCGGTGGCCGTTCGGGATGTTCACGCTCTCTCCGTCTCCTTCGGTGGCGCCGCCCTCGGCGCGACCGTCCTGTACCGAGCGGGCACGCAGGCGTCGCGATGACGCCCGGTGCCCGCCCACGAATCGACTCGCTGGCCGGTCGGCGACGGATCGGTCGCGGACCGGATCGACACGTTCAGCGCCGCAGCCCGAGGTCGGCGATCAGCGCTTTGTACGCCTCGTAGTCCGTGCGCTCGAGGTACGAGAGCAGCCGCTTGCGCCTGCCGACCATCGTCAGCAGGCCGCGGCGACCGTGGTGGTCCTTGCGGTTCTCCTGCAGGTGGTCGGAGAGGTGGGTGATGCGGGCGGTGAGGAGCGCCACCTGGACAGCGGTCGAACCGGTGTCCTGGCCGTCCTGGCC
>Ga0180436_10006603_pt1 | contig 10063 bp, 8 predicted proteins | sample SS_ome_2_FD_132434 | JGI IMG/M metagenome (GOLD analysis project Ga0180436, IMG submission 132434) | Hypersaline lake sediment archaeal communities from the Salton Sea, California, USA - SS_3_S_2 metaG | ecosystem: Environmental > Aquatic > Non-marine Saline and Alkaline > Hypersaline > Sediment...
CGAAAACCTGCGATGGCTCGCCCCCTCCCACCTTCGAAGCCCGTGCAGCAAACGCGTCAGGATAGCTGCTGATGGGTCAACTTCCTCCGCCACCGACACCCGCCGCCGGTGGGTCAATCTTCACCGCCAGGTGGGTCAATGCCCGACCGGCGCTGACATGCAGTACGTTGAAAGTGACGCTAGGTTTGTAGGTTTTGCATGGAAGAGACCATCAGAGAGTTCAGTATCCGCGGGCTCGTGGCTTACTGCCAGAGTGAGCACGGGTTCCGAATACACGAGAACACCGTGCGGAACGCGATGAAGCGAGGGGATCTTCCGGTCAGGCACGAACCCAACGGGCGTGGTGGCATACGGCAAAGGATTGTGCTAGAGGATCCCCCCTGTCTGACCAATAGGTGGCTAATGCATCAGATGGCTGCCGATGCGCGTAGGAAGGGGAAACTCACCAAGGACGAGTTGAAGTGGGGGGACGTGTATCAGTTCACATTTCTGTTTACAGTCGAAGCGGCCGACCTGCCCCAGGAATGTCCAAAACCAATGACGTTGCCGGAGGACTTCCGCGATAATTACGATCTGGCAGTTAGGTCTGGCCCCGCGCGGGTTATGTATCAGATCTGGATAACTGAGAAGAACTGGAGAGAAGTGGTCAGCGACTTGGATGAAGCTGTAGACTGGATACTTGAGGGGGTCCCCTGTGAGTTGCTCTCAAGGTTCCAGAATATCTGGACAGATGAAGTTGAAAAGCGTCTCAGAGAAGTCCGGAAAGAAAGAACTGATATAGTAAGAGGATTACTTGAGTTACTTCGAGATTGCCGACCACAACGAAGACGCGAATTTGTTTTCCGGCTGCTGGATGCACATCGGCAGTTCAAGAACACAACGCATGATCGGTACAGTTACAGTGAAGCTGCCTTGGCCAAAATCATGGGTATCAGTCCGTCCACGTTGGCATATCACAAGAAAAGTAATCCGCTCGCGTCGGCAGTGCTCGACTGTTTCAGACCACTGGCATGCGAACGGTCCTACAAAGATCAGGAGCAAGTCAAAGATATGATGAAGGCAGCAAAGGGCACGGGAGTGGGAAAGGAGAACGACGCAGAGGATGATAAAAAGACTGAGACATATCCGCTGCGTGATAAGAAAGATGCAACAGCCCGTTCTGTTTCATCAGCTTTCTACGAATTACCCGATGGCGGGATTATGTATGCTATGCCTCTTGAAACAACACACAAAGAAAGATCTAAACGACCAGTAGTGTATTATCCCAAAAAGCACATCGTTAAGGAGATGGAAGGTGATCTGGAGGATATCTGGTATCGGTGCTTGAAGGGGCCTTATAAGCCTCTGTCGGAGGTAGATGCCATTCGGATGATTCAGGGCTGTTAGTTCACACCTATTGCCGTGCCTATCCGATCTTCTCGGGAAGTTGTTCAATTGCCTGGGCAATAGCGTCCTGGCCGGCGTGTTGATAGAGCCGAGACACTTCCGGGCTGCCGTGGCCCACAAGTTCCAACAGTACCACCTGCGGGACATTCCGGTTGGCGCTCATGCTGATGAAGGTGTGCCGCCATGAGTGGAACCCCAACTCCACCACCGCCCGGGGTCTTTTCGATTCTCTCCCCATGTCCTTCGTTTTCTTCTTACCGCTGGATGTCTCTTTACCGGTGCCTTCCTTGTAGATGTTCAACTTGCAGGTATCCTTGAGAAACTTCTGAATCTGCTTGCTCGCCGCCGAAGTATCCCTGACGTAACCGCCCAGCCCAAGGTATCTCTTAGCAGCTTCCGGAAAGACGAACCGCTCGCCCTTCTTCGCCTGTCGGCGCAATCCCTTCAAAGCGGCCATGAGAGTAGGGTGAATCGACACGCTTACCTCCTTCGCATTGGGGTTGTTTCGCCCCTTCAACGGAACGTACTTGATCACACGTTGCTTGAAGTCGATCTCCGACCATTCCAGGGTCAGAACATCACCCAATCGCATACCGGTGTAGAAACCAAGAACGAACCAGTTTCTCATGTTCCCGTAGGCATCCAGGAGGACACTATTCTTCTCTTTCACTTTCCCCTGCTTAACCTGCTTTTCGACTTCTGTCAGCTTTTCACTGACGATCTTCAACTCATCGTCGGTAAACGCCCGTTTGTGATCCCTGGGGCCACGCTTACTCTTCGTGTCGATCTTCCTGAATGGATTCGCCAGCAAACCGGCCTGCTCTCCGAGGTCTTCGAATACCCGGCGGACAAGTTTGATATGCTGCTGATAGGTGTCTTTGGCCGTTTCCCGGGCTCGCAGCTCAGCGGCATATGAGGCGGCTATTTCCGGCGTGATCTCGTGCATGTACTTCAGATTAGGGTAGTGGCCGGCGAGCCATCCTATGAAGCCGTTCTTACCTGCCCTTCTTCCGGTGCCGTGCCAGCGGCCCTCATAGGCAGACAGCGTCCTGCCGTCGGGCTTGTCCTTCGTCGGATCTTGCAGCCATCGATTCCAGGCATCCTTCAGCAGAATGGGATCCGGCATGCCACTGGCAATGTAAGCGATAATGCGGCTGCGCTCCTTTTCACGCTTGGCGTCGTCCTTCTCCTTCGCCAGTCCTTTGACGATGCGGTCCGCAAGTTGCAGGAGTGCGTTGGGCTCCTTCACCTCGCGCTGCCGCCGGCGAAGCATCCGCTCGGCTTCACGTTTGTCTGCTGTCCCGGTGCTCTCTATGAAGCGCTGCCCCTTGTGCATGAAACGGAGCCACCAGTGGGGACTGCCTTCTCTCCTGAACAGATTGGCCATGGCCGCCTCCTTCCCGTCCGTAACGTTACAGCCATCACTTGACAGCAACAGATAACAACAGACGCGCAGAAGATGCAACCCCTTTTTGGCAACAATCATGGATACAATGGACCTTTTTGAGGTCGTTTTGGCAAAGCTCCGCCCGTGGCGGATTTCATAAGATATTCACGATAAGCGCTTTAGGCTGGAGCCAACGGTCGGGATCGAACCGACGACCTGCTCATTACGAGTGAGCTGCTCTACCGACTGAGCTACGTTGGCCCAATTAAGAAAAGGCGGCCATAATGTAGCGCAGATACAGTAAAAGTCAAGGTTCCGAAAAGACCGGCGAATCCGAAAAAAGGCGGCTGATGACCGGCCGCGGCACATGGCAGACGCCGCGCTGCTCGTGCGGAACATATCAGCGTCTTTCATAATTTTTCGCGATCGGGACCCTGGTGACATGGCAGGCTGGTCATTCCGAGCGAATCGGCGTCTAGTAGTCCCGGTGCTGCCCCGTGTGTCAGCGTATCTGCGCCGGCGTCTGCTGAGCCAGCAGCTTGAACAGCATGATTTCAAGTGTCAGATCGCGAGGAACGGAACCCGAGACAAGTCTCTTGTGAGTTTCACCCGCGATACGTTTACAGCGCAACAGGTCGCGACGGCTGAATCCCCGCGCCTGTTCGGCCAGAAGTCCGGCCCTGTAAGGATGCGTTTTGCGGGGATCCCTGTCGAAGGCCTCGGAATACAATCCTGCAACATCCTCCGGTACTTTCCACTGAATATTCCTGCCGGCGCGGGCCCATCCCCGGTCAAGGGCTTCCCGGAAAATCATCAGGTCTTTTATCCTGGACTCCAGGGCCATGAGCAGACCTATGGGAGATTCCTTGCGAAACAGCAGGCGCCGCACAAGCACTAGCGCCTGCTGCAGTTTCCGCTTGCCGAAGGCATCGGCCAGGTCCCAAGCCATTGCCCCCCGCGAGCTTGAAGTTATAGCCTCAACGTCGCACGACTCTACACAACGGCGATCTCCGAGATACGCGCATAGTTTTTCCAGTTCATTGACTATCTGGCGGGTATCGCTCCCCACCTTTTCAAGAAAGATGGTCCTTGTCTCTTCCGACATGGTCAGACCGATTCTGTCAAGGTAGGTTTGGAGAGTACCGGCGGCCAGTTGTTCAACCATGTAACCCTTGTCGGGCATGGAGAATTCATGCGTTTCGCCGCACTTCGCGCAAGTCTTGGCCAGAGCCGATCTCTTATCGACCTTGGGCGACGTTAGCACAAGCGTATGGCCCTGAGGCAGGCCGGTCTTAATCTCGGCGGTCAGCGCCGCGAGTTTTGATTTGATTGTGTCAGATCGGGACAAGTTGCCGTCCGCCAGGAAGTTGGCGCCCCGCAGCCATACTGTTTTGCGCGAGCAGAGAAATCCGACTGTCAGTAGAGCTTCGATGGTCCGGTCTACGGCCTGTACGGCCTCCGCACTCGTATCGCAACACCCGTCGATAATCTCAAGTGCCAGCGTCCGATCTTCCGGAGGCACGATGTAATCGACAATCTGACGGGCCTTTTCGCTCACCCGGTATTCGTCGTCGCCGTAGATCAGGTAGACTGCGGTAGCCATGCATGTAAAGATACCGTTGCGCGGAAGAAGCGACAAGGGGATTCCCTTTCGATATCCAACTCGGATAGAGTTACAGGCCGGGATGAGCAACGCCCGGCCCGCCTTGCGGGCCGGGCTTTTTGCGGGTGACAACCTCATGGTTCTGCCATAGGATACGCAGTGATGTTCCGCAAACATTGAGACAGGAATGAAACCGATCGTATCAAGAGCGAGAACCAAGAAGACAAGATCCAGGGAGAAGCGCGCCGAGAAGGCGGCGGGCGGGCATAAGCCTTTCCACGAACACAGTATGGTTGCGTTTCTAGCGGCTCTGGCACTGTGGGCGACCGTTTTGATGCTCCTGGGATTTGAGCAGTTGATGGTAAAATGGACCGAGGGAGTCGTCTTTCAGTTTATCAGCAGGGGCGCGTTCCTTGCTGTCGGTTTATTTGCGGCGGCAATGTTCCTGTATATTGCCAGTCCGGCGACACTGCTTCGGAACAAGACCGTGCTGCTGCTGGTAATGGTTTCTCTTGTTTCGCTCGGGGCGATGAAGGGAGTTCTTTATTTCTCGCGCATATCGAACCTGGTAAATCCCGATCTCGCCGTTTTTCTTCTGCCGGTGGCGATGGCTCCGCTTCTGGCAACAATTCTGGCAGGCGGTACTGCCGGTCTTGCCGTGGGTTTCCTGACAAGTTTCGCGCTTGCGGTATTCAATAGAGGCAGTTTCACCATGCTCTGCAACGGCATGCTTGCCACGGTAGTCTGCGCTGCCGCCGCCGGCGATGTTCGCACGCGCAGCAAGGTTCTCAAGATCGGCATTGCGGCAGGTCTCTCGAAGCTGGCCTGTTTGTTCGCGCTGACCGCCATGAACTGGGCGATCTCGGACGTCATGCCCATTCTGCAGCAGGCACTCGCCTGCCTGGGCGGAGAGTTTCTTTCGGCCGTCGTGGTACTGCTGATCGTGCCGTTGTTCGAGTGGCTGTTCAAGATTACAACGAATATCACGTTGCTCGAGCTTTCCGACCTCGGGCACCCGCTTCTACAGAGACTCGCTATAGAAGCGCCCGGCACCTACCATCACAGCCTGGTCGTGGCAAACCTGGCTCAGGCGGCGGCCGATGAAATTGGGGCCAACTCACTGCTGACGCGCGTCTGCACATATTTTCATGATATCGGGAAGCTTGTGAAACCCGGCTTCTTTGCCGAAAACATTCAGCTCCAGCCCAACCCGCACGACAACCTGCCTCCCAGCATGAGCACCCTTGTCATTACCTCGCACGTCAAGGAAGGGCTGAGCCTGGCGCTTCTGCATAATCTCCCCGAGTGCGTCAAGAACGTAATCCAGGAGCATCACGGCACAAGCCTGCTTTCTTACTTCCATCACAAAGCGACCAAACAGATGCAGCTCGACGATACGGGCATTACCGGTGGGCAGACTGACCAGCCCCGTGTGGACGAAGGTACTTTTCGTTACGTGGGCCCGGCGCCGACTACACGCGAATCGGCGATCATTCACCTTGCGGATTCAGTTGAGGCGGCGTCGCGCTCGATGGAAAAGACTACTCCCGGCCACATCGAAAACCTGGTGAGAGACATCGTGGACGCCAGGATCAGGGACGGTCAACTCGACCGGTCGCAACTCACTTTCAACGAAGTCGCCAAGATCAAGAACTCCTTCGTCTTCACCCTGACCAGCATGCTGCACGGCAGGGTGGCGTATCCTAAAGATGAGAATCGAACTAAGCAACAGGCAACACGGTTACAGGCTGTCCCGCCGGCGGCTGATGAAACTGGCAGAGGCGTTCGCGAAGCGAATGAGCGCAACGGCCGCAGGCCGCGTTTGGCGGGAGATGTCGATAGTTCTGACCGATGATGCAGGTATGGTACGTCTCAACCTCCGGCATCTGGGCCGTAGCGAGGCAACCGACGTCTTGAGTTTCGGCTACGATCCGTTGCCGGGGGAAGAAGATCTGCCCAGCGCGGAGGTTATTGTCAACGTGCAGCGCGCGGTCGAGGAAGGCGTGCGGAGACAAGCCGACGACGGGTCATGGGGTCCTTGCCACGAGCTGGCTCTCTATCTGGCTCACGGGTGCAACCATCTTACGGGGCTGAACGATAACGACAGCGCGGGCCGCAGACGGATGAAGAAGCGAGATACGGCGTGGGTGCGCGAAGCGCAGCGGGAGAATCTTCTGTCCGGACTTCTGGAGGAAGGCGATGTCGCCGACCAGCGTAACTGAAAAAAAACTGCTCGACCTGATCGGGGAAGAGGCATGGACTGATCTCAAGCCGTTGCTGGACGGCATGCACCCCGCGGACGTCGCGGATATTATCGATCATGCTCCGTCGTCGGCGCGCGAGCGAATCTTCGACCTTCTCTCGGAGGATATTCAACCTGAAGTCCTGGCGGAACTTGAACACCGCAGCGGGTCCGTAATCCTTGAATCCCTGAGCGACCGCGAAATATCGGTGATTGTCGAGGAAATGGCGCCCGACGACGCTGCCGACCTCCTGGGAGAGCTTCCGGAAGACCGCTCCAGGGAAGTTCTGAGCCTGATGGAAAAGGAGGAGTCCGAGGAGGTCCGCCGTCTGCTTACCTACGACGAAGATACCGCAGGCGGAATCATGACCACGGACGTTGTGGCCATGCGGGAAGACCAGACGGTCGCCGAAGCCCTGAATGCAATCGCCTATCTGGACGCCAGCGAAAGGTTTGTCTTCGCCTATATTGTTTCGGGCGACAACACCATGATCGGCTACGTGGACGTCTGGGAGCTATTGCGGGAGAAGCAGCGGCAACGTCCGCTGAAGGAGATAGTTCACAGAAACTATATAGCGGCAACAGTAGACACGGACCAGGAGGAAGTTGCGAGGCTGATCAAGCAGTATGATCTCTCGGCGCTGCCTGTTGTCGACCATTACGGCAGGCTGGTGGGGCGGGTCACGGCGGACGATGTACTGGACGTGATCGAGGAGGAGGCATCGGAGGACATTTTTCGTCTGGCGGGTTCGGACGATGCCGACTTGGAAAGACAATCCGCACTGGCAAGTTGCTGGGTAAGGCTGCCGTGGTTGTTTGTGACGCTGGTGGGTGGCTTCGCCACCAGCCTGATTCTGGAACGCTTTCACAGCCGGATTTCGAGTGTTCTGGTGCTGGCCGCTTTTGTACCGATTGTGCTGGCTATGGGCGGCAATACAGGTATACAGTCGTCGACCCTCGTCGTGCGCCGGCTGGCGCTTGGGGGATTGAGAGGCCAGCACATCATCTCCAGGCTTCTGCTGCGCGAAATAACCGCAGGCGCGGTGATGGGACTGATCTGCGGCGGTCTGATAGGTCTTTGGGCGCGTTTTTTTGTCGGCAGTCTCTCGGCCGAAAACACACTCGTCACGTCGCCCGGGCATCTCGCCGCGGTGGTCGGTATTGCCCTGTTCTCAGCTATGACCTTCGCGGCCGTTTTTGGGGCCGCGGTACCGATGATCCTACATAAGGTCCGCATAGATCCGGCGGTTGCGTCCGGCCCGTTCGTAACGATCACCAACGATATCGCCGCCCTGTTGATATACTTCGGGGTGACGTTACTGCTGCTTTACGGGTTGAAGTGATCGCTCGAACCGCAGCCGTCGTTCTCCGCGTCTCCCCATACTCGAGCACATCCCACGTGGTTACCTGGTTGACGCGTGACCAGGGCAAGGTCGGGACCCTGGTCAAGGGCGCCTGCCGACCGAAAAGTCCTTTCCTGGGGCAGTATGATCTTTTCTACACATGCGAACTTCTATATTACTCGCGAGAGCGCAACAGCTTACACATAGCGAAATCCTGTTATCCCGTTAAGATCCGCGCAGAGCTGCGCACCGACTGGCGGGCCTTTGCCTATGCCTCTTACATAAGCGGCCTGATGCTGCTCATCAGTTTTCCCGGCGGACACCAGGAGGAGGTTTTTGATCTGGCGCAGGCCGTCCTGGACCGGCTCTGTTCAAAGGGCGCCGAAGCACAGGTTTTGTTCTGGTTCGAGCAGCGCCTGGCGGCTCTGCTGGGAATAGGTCCCAGGTGGTTAAAATGCGCCGCTTGTGATAGCCCGTTTTCGAGGAGCGCGACAACGCTATTCTCCGCTGCGGGCGGCGGACTTCTATGCGAAGATTGCGGCCGCGACCTGCCGCCGCGGGCCGTTATGCCCGTTTCTCCCGACGTGCGTGCCATTCTCAGCCGCTGGCAGCAGGCGCAGGGACCCCGCGTATCCGCGGCGACACGCTGTTCCAACCGTCAATTGCTTGTCATTCGCCGTATTCTTGGTATATTCCTTCAGTATCACCTCGATCTCACACCGACGAGCCGCATGACAGCGCTTGACATGGCAAGCGGCGCCGGCCGTTTCTGTCAAGAAGTGAATAAAAACGGATGAGGCGGGGATCGGTGGACGATAACGAATACGGGAGACCAGAAGACTATTGGGCTGATCGTGAGCCGTTAAGGAGGATCGATGGACAAAAAGGCCTTGTTTACCGCTTTGATGATCGCGGCCGGATGTCAGCGCGGCGCGGAAGGGGAAAGGTCGGCAGGGGAGCCGGGACGCGAACGGAAGCCTCCCACAGGGCCTGCGACGGAACGTTCTGTCGCGGAACAGCAGGAGGTCCGAGGACAGGATGTCATCGCCGCGGTAGACGGCGTCGAACTGAAACGCGCCGATGCCGAAGCAGAGGCGATGGTCAAGCTGGGCGACAGTTATGAAAACGCGCCCCAGCACCTCCGCCGTGCTCTGCTGCAACGCATGCTCGATGAAGTTGTAGAACAGTTCATTGCCCGTAATTTGCTGCTGAAGGAGGCCGACCGCCGCGCCATAAAAGTCACGGCGCAGGAGGAGGAAGAGGCCTTCGCCCGAATCCAGGCTAATCTGCCCTCGGGTAAGACCGTCAAAGAGTTAATGAGAGAAAGCCCGATGGGCGAGGAGCGCATGCGACAGGAGGTCCTGACGGGCATCCGGATCAACAAGCTGTTGGGCGCCGTGATAACCAACGAGGTCGTAATCACCGGCGAAGAGGTCGCTGCTTTCGTGCAGAAGAATAAGCAGCGTTTGCAGCGTCCCGAGCGGGTGCATGCGCGCCACATTTTGTTCTCGGTGGCCGCCGGGGATGACGAGGCGACCAGAGCGTTAAAGAAGCGGCGGGCCGAGGAAGTCAGAAAGCGGTTATTGGAAGGCGCTGATTTCGCTCAAGCTGCAAAAGAGTATTCAGGCTGTCCCAGCGCCGGCCGAGGCGGCGACCTCGGAGAATTTCCCCGCGGCCGAATGGCGCCGTCCTTCGAGGAAGCGGCCTTCAGCCAGGCCGTCAACGAGATCGGTCCCGTGATCGAGACGAAGTTCGGTTATCACATTGTTCAGGTTCTTGAGCGTCTCGCAGCCGACCGCGTGCCCGACGAGGACGTGCGCAACATGCTGCGCAACCGCAAGTATCAGGAGAACGTGAAGGCCTACGTCGAGAGCCTGAAGCCGGGAGCGGAAATCAAGATTTCGCAGTAGAATTCCCGGCATAATTCAGCGCTGCTGAACGAGTGCCGTAGTCGGCTGCACTGGAATTCGTCAACCTGCTCCACGGATAGCGGGCGTCAGGCCCGGCGACGCAATTTGAGGCAAAAAAGGAACGGCCCCGCGCGTGCGGGGCCGTTGTCATTCCGGTCTTTGTGAAAAACTAGCTCTTCAGGAGAGCTGCCA
>Ga0180436_10006604_pt1 | contig 10062 bp, 6 predicted proteins | sample SS_ome_2_FD_132434 | JGI IMG/M metagenome (GOLD analysis project Ga0180436, IMG submission 132434) | Hypersaline lake sediment archaeal communities from the Salton Sea, California, USA - SS_3_S_2 metaG | ecosystem: Environmental > Aquatic > Non-marine Saline and Alkaline > Hypersaline > Sediment...
AAGGGCGGCGGCACCGGCGGCGGCGAGGCGCAGGTCGAGCCCGCCGACGACATCAACCTCCACTTCACCGGCGACCTGCACGCCATCTCCAGCGCCCACAACCTGCTCGCCGCGATGGTCGACACCGACCTACACTTCGGCGGCCCCAGCGGGCTGACGCCCACGACCACCACCTGGCCGCGTGTGGTCGACATGAACGACCGGGCGCTGCGCAAGGTCGTCGTCGCCGCGGGCGGCAAGGCGGAGCGATCCACCCGCTTCGACATCACGGCCGCCAGCGAGATCATGGCGATCCTGGCGCTGGCGACGTCGCAGGCGGACCTGCGGGCCAGGGTCGCGCGCGTCGTCGTGGGGCGCACCGCGGACGGCGTGCCCCTGACCGCCGACGATCTCGGCGCCACCGACGCGATGGTCGTGCTGCTGCGCGAGGCCCTGCGGCCGAACCTGGTGCAGACCCGCGAGGGCGCGCCTGCCTTCGTGCATTGCGGGCCCTTCGCCAACATCGCCCACGGCTGTTCCAGCGTCCTCGCCACCGACCTGGCCCTACGCCACGCCGACGTCGTCGTCACCGAGGCCGGCTTCGGGTTCGACCTCGGCGGCGAGAAGTTCCTCGACCTGAAGATGCGCCAGTCCGGCCTGTGGCCGCACGCGGTCGTGCTCGTCGCGACGGTGCGTGCGCTCAGGAGCCACGGCGACGGCGACCTGGCGGTGGGCCTCGGGCACTTGGGGCGCCAACTCGCCAACGTCCGCGCCTTCGGGCTTCCGCCGCTGGTGGCCCTCAACGTCTTCCCCGACGACCGCGAGGAGGAACTCGCGACGATCGAGGCGTTCGCGGCCGCGGCCGGAGCGGCCGCCGGCCGCTCCACGGCCTTCGTCGACGGGGGCGCCGGCGCGACGGCCCTGGCCGAGCGCGTCCTGGCGTTGCTGGAGACCAGCGACGCCGACCCGCCGCGGACCACCTTCCTCTACCCCGAGGGGACCCCGGTCGTGGACGCCCTCCACGCCGTGGCCTCGACGATCTACGGCGCCGGCGAGGTGCGCCTCTCCGAGGCCGCCGAGGCCGACCTCGCGTGGCTGCGGCAGGCGGGCTTCGACCGCCTGCCGGTGTGCGTCGCCAAGACCCACCTGTCGCTGACGGATGACCCGAAGGGTGGCGGGCTGGCGCGCGGCTTCCCGGTCACCGTGCACGAGTTGCGGCTCTCGGCCGGTGCCGGCTTCGTCGTGGCCCGCATGGGTCGCATCTTCACGATGCCCGGCCTGCCCCGCGAACCGGCGGCCAAGAACGTCCGCCTGCGGCCCGACGGCTCGGTCCAGGGGCTGATGCAGGGCGGCTGAGCGGACCGCCGCCGCGCGACGCGGCCATGGGCGACCCACGGACGCCGACGCCGCCGCGTCGTGTCCCGCGTCGTGCCGGCGTCGGCGCCCCCGTCGCCGCCGGCGTTAGGCTGGCCGCGATGCCGCTGTCGCCCGACGACGTCTACCCCGTGCAGGCGGGCGCCCCGCCCTTCGCGCTCATCGACGTGCGCTCGCCCGGCGAGGTCGCCCGCGGTGCGTTGCCCGGCGCCCACGCCCTGCCGCTCATGAGCGACGAGGAGCGCCACCTGGTGGGCCTGCGCTACGCGGAGGCCGGCCAGGCGGCCGCCATCGCGCTCGGCTACGAACTCGCGGGGCCCCACCTCGGCGCGCGCGCCGAGGCCTGGCGGGCCGTCGCGGACGCGGGGCCGACCGCGGTCGCCTGCTGGCGCGGGGGGCTGCGCAGCGCGCTGGCCGTGCGCCACCTCGGGCGCCCCGGCGTCGAGACCGTCGCGGGCGGCTACAAGGCCCTGCGGCGCCACCTCATGGGCCGCCTGCGGGACGCCGTCGCGGCGCGGCCCGTCGTCGTGCTCGGCGGCCTGACCGGCTCGGGCAAGACCGAGGTCCTGACCGCCCTGCGCGGCGTCGAGGACCTGCACGCGCTCGACCTGGAGGCCCTCGCCCGCCATCGGGGCAGCGCCTTCGGCGCCGAGGACGAGCCGCAGCCGGCCCAGGCGACCTTCGAGAACGCCGTGGCGGCCGCCGTCGTGCTCAGTCCCGCCGCGCGGCTCGTCGTGGAGGACGAGTCGCGCTTCGTCGGCCGCCGCACGGTGCCGGACGCGCTGTGGGTGGCGATGCGGGCGGCGCCCGTGGTGTGGCTCGAGGCGCCCCTCGAGGACCGCGTGCGCCGCGTGTACGAGGGCTACGTCCGGGCACCGGCCGAGCGCCACGGCGTCGCCGCCGCCCGCGCCCGGCTCGAGGGCGACGTGCGCCGCGTCCGCAAGCGCCTGGGCGGCCAGCGCTGCGACGCCGTGCTCGCCGCCCTCGCGGCGGCCGAACCCGCCTGGTTCGATCCCGACGCCCACGCCGGCTGGATCGGCACGCTGCTCGTCGACTACTACGACCGCCTCTACCTGCGGGCGTTCGAGGCGAGTGGCCGCGCGCGGGCGTTCGTCGGCGGCGCCGGCGACGTGGCCGGCTTCCTCGCGGATGCGACGATGGGCGCATGACCGAGCTGCGACTCACGCACACGGTGAAGAAGGGCGGCTGCGCCGCGAAGATCGCCGCCGGCACGCTCACCGACCTGCTCCGCACGCTGCCGCTGTCGACCCACCCCGATCTGCTCGTCGGCCGCGACCTGTTCGACGACGCGGCGGTGTGGCGCGTGTCGGAGGACGTCGCCATGGTCCAGACGCTCGACTTCTTCACGCCGATCCTCGACGACCCCGAGGACTTCGGCGCCGTCGCCGCCGCCAACGCCCTCTCCGACGTGTTCGCCATGGGCGCCACGCCCGTCACGGCGCTGACGATCCTCGCGTACCCCCTCGACACGCTGCCCCCCGAGGTGCTGCAGGCGCTCATGCGCGGCGCGCTGGCCGTCATCCACGAGGCGGGCGCGCATCTCGTGGGCGGCCACTCGATCGAGGACGACACGCTCAAGCTCGGCTTCAGCGTGACCGGGCTCGCCCACCCCCGGCGGCTGTGGACCAACGCCGGCGCCCGGCCCGGCGACGCGCTCGTGCTGACGAAGGCGGTGGGCACCGGCACCTTGGCCGGGGCGCGCAAGAACGACGAGATCGACGCCGCCGCGATGGCGCCCGCCATCGCCTCCATGCGTCAGGTCAACCGCCTCGACCTGCCGCCCGAGCTGCACGCCGCCGTGCACGCGGCCACCGACGTCACCGGCTTCGGCGTCCTAGGTCACGGCCTGCACGTGGCGCAGGGCTCGGGCGTGAGTCTGCGCATCGGCGCCGCCGCCGTGCCGCTGCTGCCGGGGGCGGCCGACACGCTGCGGCGCGGCATCCTCACCAAGGCGCACACCAGCAACACGCGCTACGTGGCGCCCCACGTCGCCGGGCGCGACGCCCTCGACGAGGTCGCCTGGTGGTCGCTCGTCGACCCGCAGACCAGCGGCGGGCTGCTGCTGGCCGTGGCCCCCGAGGCCGTGGACGCGCTGCTGGCGCACGCGCGCGAGCGCTTCCCGCGGGCCGCCGTGGTGGGCGAGGTGACGGCCGCCGGCGCCGCGCCGCTCGTCGTCGAGACGACCGCGCCGGCCGCCTGAGGGCGGCGCGAGCCCCGCGTCAGCCCCGCCGCAGCTCCGGCCGGTCGCGGAACGACGCCAGGGCCTCGGGGTTGGCGAGCGCCTCCAGGTTGCGCACCGGTTCCCCCAGCACGACCGCCCGCGCCGCCAACTCGACGACCTTGCCGCTCTTCGTCCGCGGCACGTCCGGTACCTGCAGCACGACCGCCGGCACGTGCCTGGGCGACGCATGCCGGCGCAGGGCCGCGCGGATGCGGTCGACGAGGCCGCGGTCGAGCGCCAGGCCGTCGCGCAGGCGCACGAACAGCACCACGCGCACGTCGCCGTCCCACGGCTGCCCGATGCACAGCGCCTCGAGGACCTCGGGGAGGCGTTCCACCACACGGTAGATCTCGGCCGTGCCGATCCGCACGCCGCCCGGGTTCAGCACCGCGTCCGAGCGCCCGTGGATGACCAAGCCGTCGCTCGGCGTGCACTCGGCGACGTCGCCGTGCGCCCACACGCCGGGGAAGCGCTCGAAGTAGGCGGCGCGGTAGCGCGCGCCGTCCGCATCGCCCCAGAACCCGACCGGCATGGAGGGGAACGGCCGCCGGCACACGAGTTCGCCCTTGACGCCGGCCGGCAGGACGCGGCCGTCGTCGTCCCACACCTCCACCGCCATCCCCAGGCCGCGGCACTGCAGCTCGCCGGCGCGCACCGGCCGCGTGGGGCAACCGAGGGCGAAGCACGACACGATGTCGGTCCCACCGGAGATCGAGGCGAGCAGCAGGTCGCGCCCCACGTCGCGGTAGACATAGGCGAAGCCCTCCGGCGGCAGGGGCGAGCCGGTGGAGAGCACGGCCCGCAGGGCCGCGAGATCGTGCGTCTCGCGTGGCCGCACGCCGCTCTTCTCGAGGGCCGCGAGGTACTTGGCGCTGGTCCCGAACACGCTCACGCGCTCCCGCTCGGCGAGGTCCCACAGGGACGCCGGGCCGGGCGCGAAGGACGAACCGTCGTAGAGCACGACGGTCGCGCCGACGGCGAGGGCGCTGACCAGCCAGTTCCACATCATCCAGCCGCAGGTGGTGACGTAGAGCAGGACGTCGTCCGCCGACAGGTCGGTGTGCAGCACGTGCTCCTTGAGGTGTTGCAGCAGCGTCCCGCCGGCGCCGTGCACGATCGCCTTCGGCACGCCGGTGGTGCCGGACGAGTACAGGATGGCCAGCGGATGGTCGAAGGGGAGCGGCAGGAAGCCGAGCGGGGGCGGGTCCGCCACGAGGTAGTCGTCCCACGCCACCGCACCCGGCACGGACGCGAGGTCGGGCGCGTCGTCCAGGAACGGGAACACGACCACGCGCGTCAGCGTCGGCAAGCGCGCGGCGATGCCGGCGAGCCGCTCGCGCACGTCGATGCGCTTCCCCGCGTAGCGGTAGCCGTCCGCCGCCACGAGCACCCGAGGCGCCACCTGCCCGAAGCGGTCGAGCACCCCCTCGATCCCGAAGTCGGGCGAGCACGAGCTCCACACGGCGCCGAGCGACGCGGCCGCCAGCATCGCAACGACGGCCTCCGGGGCGTTGGGCAGGTACCCCACGACGCGGTCGCCGGGCCCGACGCCATCGCGCCGCAACCCCGCCGCGAACGCGGCCACCCGCGATCGCAGCTCGGCGTAGCTCAGCACGGTCCGACGGCCCGCCTCGTCGCGGGCGACCAACGCCGGGCGGGTCGCCGCGTCGGGCGCCGCCGCGAAGCGCAGCAGGTTCTCGGCGAAGTTGAGGCGCGCCTCCGGGAACCAGCGGGCGCCCGGCATCCGCTCGCCGGCCTCCAGGACGCGGTCGCCCTTCGTCTCGGCGATCACGGCGGCCGCATCCCACCAGTCCGCCCAGAAGGCCTCGGGGTCGTCGACGCTCCAACGGTAGAGGTCGCCGTAGTCACGCAGGTCGAGTTCACGGCGGGCCGAGACCGCGGCGGCGAAGGCCGTCAGCTGGGCCGCCCGTACGCGCTCCGGTGAGGGGGTCCAGAGCACCTCGCCGGGACGCGGCGCCCGCGGGCTAGCCGAGGAGCCCACGGTGCCCAGGGCCGTCGGTGGCGGGGTCGTCGGGACGCAACAGCGTCATGCCGACGGGCGCGAAGCGTTCCATCGCCGCCAGGGCCTCTCCCGCGTCCTCCAGCGGCCGCCGCTCGCCGATGAGCCGCGCGAGGGGAACGCGGCCCCCGGCCACGAAGCGGAAGAGCCGGGGGTAGGCGGCGGCCGGCATCCCGTGGCCGCCCACGACGCTCAGCTCGTGGCGCACCACGCGCTGCAGCGGCAGCGGCGGATCCGCGTCGCCCCCGAGGAGCAGCCCGAGCTGCAGGTGGCGGCCCCGACGCCGCAGCGCCCGAATCCCCTGCGCGCTGGTGACGCGGCTCCCGAGCGCGTCGACGGTCACGTCGGCACCACCGGCGGTCGCCTCCAGCACCGCCGTCACCGGGTCCTCGCGGGCGGCGTCGACGGTCGCCCCCGCCCCCAGCGCGCGGGCCCGCGCCAGCTTCTCCTCGCTGACGTCCACCGCGATGACGCGCGCGCCGGCGGCCGCCGCGATCGCGACGCCCGCGAGCCCCACGCCGCCGCAGCCGAACACGGCGACCGTCTCGCCCGGCCGCAACGCGGCGCGTTCGACGAGGCCATGGAACGCCGTCACGAAGCGGCAGCCGAGGGAGGCGGCCTCGTCGAAACCCAGCGCGTCGGGCAGCCGGGCGAGGTTGACGTCCGCCCAGGGTACGGCCACGTACTCCGCGAAGCTCCCCCAGCCGTCGAACCCCGGCTGGAACTCGCGTTCGCAGAGGTGGGTGAGGCCCTCGCGGCAGGTGCCGCAGCGACCGCAGCCGCAGCAGAAGGGCGCGGTGACGCGGGCGCCGATCCAGTCGCCGTGGACCTCGCGACCGACGGCGACGACCTCGCCCGCGAACTCGTGACCGGGCACGTGCGGCCAGCGGACCGTCGGGTCGTGCCCCACCCAGGCGTGCCAGTCGCTGCGGCACACGCCGGTGGCGCGCACCCGCACGACCGCGCCGTGCGGCGGGGGCGAGGGATCGGGCACGGAAGCCGGCGTCGGGACGCCGCGTGGGGCGTCGACCACGATGGCGCGCATGCGCCATGCTACGGGTTCGCGGCGGCGGCCGTCGGCGCGCCCCCGAGCCGGGTCGATCGGCCGGCGCTCAGCCGACGCAGGCGGGCTCGCCGTCGGCGTCCATCGCGGCGTCGGCCGGCGCGACGTCGGCCAGCGTCAGGCCGACCTCGGCGAGCACCTCCGCGGTGTGTTGCCCATGCAGCGGCGGCGGGTAGCGCAGGGCGGCGGGCGTGTGGCTCAGCTTGATCGGGAAGCCCACCTGCTTCATCGCGCCCACCGTCGGGTGGTCGATCTCGATGAGCATGTCGCGCGCCTCCACCTGCGGGTGCTCGAAGACCTGGTCGATCTCCAGGACGGGCGCCACGGGCACGCCGGCCTCGTTGCAGCGCTCGCTGAAGGCGGCGGCGTCGACCGGCGCGAAGAGGGCGGCCAGCACCTCGCCGAGTTCGCGCCGGTGCGCGACGCGTTGACGGTTGTTGACGAAGCGCTCGTCGAAGGCGACCTCGGGCGCGCCGAGCAGTTCGCACAGGCGCTGGAACTGGCGGTCGTTGCCGACGCACACCATCAGGGGCCCGGTGCGGGTCTCGTAGCTGTCGGTGGGCACGATGTGGGGGTGGGCGTTGCCGAGCCGCGGGTGGACCTCACCGCCCATGAGGAAGGCGGAGGCCTGGTTGGCGAGCGCCGACAGCCCCGACTCGAACAGCGACAGGTCCACGCGCTGCCCCTCGCCCGTGCGGTCGCGGTGCAGCAGCGCCGCCGTGATCGCGAAGGCGGCCTGACAGCCGGTGAGCTCGTCGATGACCGCCACGCCGACCTTCAGGGGGCGCCCGCCCTCCTCGCCGTTGATGGCCATGAAGCCGCCCACGGCCTCGATGATCGGGTCGTAGCCCGGCAGGTGGGCGGCGGGGCCGCTGCGGCCGTAGCCCGTGATGCTGCAGTACACGAGGCGCGGGTTGAGCTCGCGCAGGACGTCCTCGTAGCCGAGTCCCCACTTCTCCATCGTCCCCACCCGGAAGTTCTCGATGACGACGTCGGCCCCGCGCACGAGCCGCTTGAGCGCCTCGCGCGCGGCCTCGAGCCGGAAGTCGAGGACGATGCCGCGCTTGTTGCGGTTGGTGCACGTGTAGTACGCGCTCTCGCCGGCGATCCACGGCGGACCCCAGCGACGCGTGTCGTCGCCGACGGGCGCCTCGATCTTGATGATGTCGGCGCCCAGGTCGCCCATGAGCATCGTGGCGAAGGGACCCGCGAGGACGCGGCTGAGGTCGATGATGCGGACGCCGTGCAGGGGGCCGTGCGTCGCGCCGACCGGCTCGGGCTGGGTGTGCTTGGGGTGCATGGGCGATCCTCCGACACGCGAGAGAAGAGCGGCGACGCGTTGGCGTCCGATGCCCCCACGATATGCGTCGTGAGCCCGCCGGCGCGCCTGAGCAACGTCCCTCGCCCCCACCCGGCGGGTCCGCGAGCGGTAGCATCGACGCCACGAAGCCCCCGGGAGGTTCCACCGTGCTCGAGGTCTACCCCATCGGTCGCCCCGACCTGCCGCCCACGCTCGACCTCGGCGCCGTCATGGTCGCCATCGATCGCATCGAGGCGCTGCCGGCCGCGCTGCGCGCGACGCTCGACGGCTGCGGCGACCTCGACCATCCGATCCGCGACGGCGCCTGGCCCATCCGCACGCTCGTCCACCACCTCGCCGACAGCCACATGAACGCCTTCCTGCGGACCAAGCGGGCGCTGACCGAGGAGGCGCCGCTGGTCGAGAGCGTCGACATCGACGCCTGGGCGGCGACGGCCGACGCGCGCGCGCCGGTCGAGGCCTCGCTCGACCTGCTCGCCGGCCTCCACCTCCGCTGGGTCGAGCTGCTGCGTGGCGCGTCGCCCGCCGACCTCGAGCGGCCCTGGCACGTCCGCAGCGACCCCGCTCCCCGCCCGACCTGGCGGCTCGCCCTGCTGTACGCGTGGCACGGCGACCACCACGCCGCCCAGATCCGGCAGGCCCGCGAGCACTACGGCCTCTGAGCGCCTGCCGGGCGCGCGACCGCTAGAGCAGCGTGCCGCTCAGGAACCAGGTCGCGATCGTGAAGAAGATGACGATCCCGGTCACGTCCACCAGCGTGGCGATGAAGGGCGCGGAGGACGTCGCGGGATCGGCCCCGAGGCGCTTGAGCAGCAGCGGCAGCAGCGAGCCGGACAACGAACCCCAGACGACGACGCCGACGAGCGACAGGCCCACGGTGAGCATGACCAGGGGCCAGTACTCGCCGTAGGCGCCGAAGGCCAGCGCCCACAGGGCGATGCGGGCGGAGCCGAGGACACCGAGGACGAGCCCCAGCAGCAGCCCCGAGGCGAGCTCTCGCCGCATGACCCGCCACCAGTCCGCCAGCCGCACCTCGTCGAGCGCGAGGGCGCGGGTGATGAGCGTGGCCGCCTGGGCGCCGCTGTTGCCGCCGGAGGCGATGATCAGCGGAAGGAAGATGGCGAGCACGACGGCGTTGGCCAGTTCGTCCTCGTAGAACGCCATGGCCTCGGCCGTCAGCATGCCGCCGAACAGCAGGATGACGAGCCACACGCCACGCTTGCGCACCATCGTCCACACCGGGACCTGCAGGTAGGGGTCCTCGAGCGCCTGCACCCCGCCGAGCATCTGGATGTCCTCCGTCGCCTCGCGCTCCTGCACGTCCAGGACGTCGTCGACCGTGACGATGCCGACCAGCGCACCGGCGCCGTCGACGACCGGCAGCGCCGAGCGGTCGTGCCGCCGGAAGGTGGCGACCGCCGTTTCCTGGTCGTCGAGCACGTTCAGGGCCACGAAGGCGCGGTCCATGAGCGACTCGATGCGCGTCTCCGGATCCACCGTCAGCAGCTGGCGAATGCGCAGGTCGTCGATCAGCGTGCCGCCGGGGCCCGTCACGTAGACCACGTTGAGCGTCTCGGAGTCGTCGCCGTAGACGCGCACGTGCGCGAGGGCCTCGGCGACCGTCCAGGCGGGCTTGACCCGCACGTAGTCCGGGGTCATCAGCCGCCCGATGGAGTCCTCGGGGTACCCCAGGAGCTGCAGCGCCGTCGCGCGCTCCTCCGGCGACAGCAGGTTGATCATGCGGACGGTGACCTTGCCCGGCAGCTCCTCGAGGAGGGCCGTGCGGTCGTCCGCCGACATCTCCTCCAGCACGGCCGCCGCGTCGGCGTCGGAGAGCGTGTGGAGCAGGTGCTCCTGGGCGTCGAAGGAGAGGTGCTCGAACACCTCGAACGCGCGCTCGCGGTCGAGCAGCCGGAAGGCGACCGCCTCTTGCTCCGCGGGGAGCCGATCGATGGCCTCGGCCACGTCCGGGACCTCGCCGATGCGCAGGCGTTGCTTCAGGCGGTCGAAGCGTCGGTCGCCGATGCACGCGGCCAGCTCGGCGCTCAGGGTGCCGATCGGAT
>Ga0180436_10006606_pt1 | contig 10059 bp, 9 predicted proteins | sample SS_ome_2_FD_132434 | JGI IMG/M metagenome (GOLD analysis project Ga0180436, IMG submission 132434) | Hypersaline lake sediment archaeal communities from the Salton Sea, California, USA - SS_3_S_2 metaG | ecosystem: Environmental > Aquatic > Non-marine Saline and Alkaline > Hypersaline > Sediment...
AGCAAAGCCGGCCTGATCGCAGAGACTATCCTGGGTGTGATCGGAATCATGTTCTTCAGCTACATCCAGAGCAGCAATGGTGATGTACCATACTTTGTCAATCCTTCTTCAGGCATGCAGACGATCCCGTTCTTCACCGAGAACTTTGTCAATTTCATCCCATTTATCATCGCGTTGGCTGGGCTTGACATTGCCCGCAACGCTACCATCCTGGTGCGCGGCTATCACAGTGCATTGACCAACTGGTGGGAGATCATTACCAAAGGCGCAAGCATCGTTCTGAACGTCTTCCTGCTGCAATCGCTGCCGCTGATTACCCTGCAGGGTTTCGTCAACCTGACCGGGGTGGAAGTATTCCAGGATATGGAAAAGTGGAATAACACCGGCATCGCCATTGTGCTCGGCCTGGCCATCTTCGGCACGATCATTGAGATCATCCGCAAGATCGTTCGTGAAGTACGCGGACCAGCAGTATAAACGAAGCTTATTATTTGAAGCAAAAGAAAAAGCAGGGCAAAAACCCTGCTTTTTTGTATGCACAAGCACTATTTACCGAATATCTTATCTAGGACATCTCATCTAGATCTTTTATTAGGAATCGCTTGGCCTGGGAATAATTATAAGTATGAGATACTAGAAACATGAAAAACTCCGATGCGCATATCCTGGATAACCTCTCAGCCTGGCAGGATGTATTTCAAAAAGGCTGGCTGGCGACCTATCAATCCTACGGTAAGATCGACTGGGATCAATATCGGCCGCCGATCAATAGAACCGTTATTTCAGGAACAAGCGTTGACCCCGCGCAATCCCGCTTGATGCTAATCACATCATCAGGCGCATTCCTGCCCCAATCACAGTGTCCATTTGATGCAGCCAACCCCCTCGGCGACTATAGCATTCGCGAGATACCATCATCTATCCATTTGGATGATCTCACATTTGCGCACGAGCATTATGATCATCAGGCGGTAAGAGAAGACCCGCAGGTGCTGGTGCCTTTTAACCATCTGAGAGTTCTTGAAGCAAATGGAACGATTCGGGAATTGACAAACATGATCAGTTTTATGGGATACCAGCCGGATGTTTCCCGCGTTATCAATGAGACCACTCCTGCCATCATCGATCAAGCCCGGAATGCGCAAGTGGACGCGGTGCTGCTGGTCCCCTCCTGACCGCTGTGCTGCCAGTCCGTGGGACTGATCGCAAGAGGGTTGGAGATCGAAGGATTTGCCACGACACTCATCTCCTGGAAAGCCGGAATCATACGGGCAGTGAAACCCCCACGCGCGTTGATCACCACAACCGACCGGGGGGCAACAATGGGAAGCCCTCACAACAGCAGTCAGCAACTGCGCATTTTGAACAATGCCCTGGAATTATTAAAGCAAGCCGCCCCGCAGCAACCGACGATCGACGAGAATGGCACTGAAATACTAAACCGTGTTTAGGTTTCTCTAAGCTTTCTTTTTATTCCCCTTGCCTTTGCGTTTTTCGCGCGGGTTGGCAGTGATCAGGATCGCCAGCCACTGCGTCTCATCTGAGACTTCCAGCAGCATCTTGGTAGCGATCAGCGTGAGCGGCACCGCGAGGATGGTACCGATCGGCCCGAGGACATATGTCCACAACGTTAGTGAGATCAGCACAAACAGCGGGGAGATGTTCAGGTCCTCCTCCATGATGCGCGGCTTGACCACATTTTCGATCACGAAATTGATGATGATGATGCCTGCGGCTGTAATTACAGCAGACTGCCAGCCAAATTCCAGTAATGCCAGAATGGTGGGCGGGATGAAAGAGATGATGATACCCACGCTGGGGATGAAATTCATCAGGAATCCGAGGATACCCCACAGCACGGCGAAGTCAACGCCCAGGAACATCAGCAGCACCGCGTTTAACAATCCGATCACCAAACCGGTCGATGTGGTGATCGATAAATATCGCCGGATGGACAGGATCAAGTCAGAAAATGCCATGATCTGCTTATTATTCTTGAACATGATCTGGAACTTTTGGGGCAAGTAAGAAAAGTCCGCCATCATCATCGCAATCAGCAGGAACAGCACGAACCAGTTTGAAAATGTATCCGCGACGCCGCCCAGGATGCTGCCGCTGACATTGATGATCTGGGACATATCGAACATCTCGAAATTCAACAGACTGCTCGTATCGATTGGCAGGGTTTCCAGAAAATCCAGTGCGCTATTGATCATGCTCTGCAAAGAGTCTGAATATTGTGGGATGCGGTTGATGAATTGGGTAATTGATATCACGGTGATGCTGACCATACCGCTCACTACCAGCAGGATGATGAGCATCACGATCACCAGTGCCAGCCAGCGCGGAACGCGCCGGTCGATCAGCCAGCCGTGCAGCGGCGTGAACAGGATCGAGACGATAAACGCGATGATGATGGGCGTGATGATAGCGGATGCCTCGCGCATGCCAAACACCACCACCACAAAACTCGCCAGGAACAGCATGATCTTGGATGCGGAAAGGATGTTGCCGGGTTCATGGGAATGTTCATTCATTTTATCTGTCAATTCTCCCTTTTTATTCACTATATCATGCAAACAGATAATTCTTCTAAATTTATGGTCAGAATACAGAATAATTTCTATTTGCTGTTAATTTTAACGATAAAGTCGATAAAAGGTTGCAAAAATGGGTTTCAACCCGAAATATCCGCGGGAATTTTTCACACCAAAGGTGGCGGTGTCGACCGGTATGATACAATCTTATAGTCATTGGAGACAATTTTACGATTGAAATAGTAGAGGTACCGACCAGAGTCAGGTTTTCTAACAATCGAGAATAAATAATTCGAGCCCTGCGAGAATTTTATTCACCCGCAAATTGTCTCTTTTGAGACAATTTTTATTTAATAACCTATGAAAGGAGAATACATTGCCTTCAGTCGTATTAAGAGATGGTGAATCACAGCAACAATTAGCCCGCCGTTTCCGCAAAAAAGTGATTAGCAGCAAAGTGCTTGGTGAAGTACGCAGCCGCCGCTGGTTCGTATCAAAAGCAGAACAGCGCCGTGAAGATAAGAAAAAAGCTATCCGCCGCGCCAAACAGAAGAGCCGCTACGGACGATAGTTTTCAATTTTTACGCTATTTTGCGCAGGCAGGTTATTTTTCCCGCCTGCGCCCTTTTTCGCCCTTATTTATCTTGAAAGAATGCTTGAACCGCCCTCCGTCCAGACTCGAACAGGCAGCGGTATTCTTTGCTATCCGGTGCTAGATCAAATTGCGTGGATGAAATCCCGCAGTCATCGATCTCAATCGTCCGCTTCTTGTCCGCAACATTTTCCGCCAGATTAGCCAGCTGGTGTGAATCATAGTAACTGCGGATGGTCAGATCCAGGAATTCCCATAAATTTTGCGGGTCGGCTGGCTGCTTTTCCCCAATCAATTCACCTGGATAGAGGAATAATCCCAGTGTTTCCCAGTTGATGCCGTCGCGGTACAATTTACTTTCTTTCGCATAACGTGGCTGGTCAAAAAGGTGGATCGGGTAATTATTGAACATGCCGCCATCGACATAATAATCTCCGCTGCCTAACCGTTTGCCATCAAACTGTAATGCTTCAAAGTAGAGCGGGATCGACATGGACATGCGCACCGCATCCACCACCGCCACATCAGGTGTGGTCACGACCGAGAACGCCTCGGACCGACGGCGCGACAGGTTGGTTGCCACGACATGCAAATCCCGGAATCCGAGACGCTGAAAATCCTGGAAAGTCGCGCGGCGGTTGCCGCGGCAGTGCTGTGCGATGACATCGCCCAGCCAATCCTGGAAATATGCGCTGGAATACCAGCCGAAATTTTCGAAAAGGCGGCTGTAATTGACGGTGTTTTTGAGCAGCGCAATATTACGCCCATTGCCGTTGACGGAACGCTGCGGTACCTGGCTGATATCCAGTGAATCAAAAATGCGGCGCGAATCAGCAACGTTGTGCCGAAAACAGAGCAGTGTCGCGGCGATAGCGCCGGATGATGTGCCCGCTACCCGCTCGATCCCTTCCAGCACACCCTGCGCTTCCAACTCTTCCAGAGCACCCATATAAGCAATGCCGCGGACGCCCCCACCCTTGAAAACGAGATTCTTATAAATATTCTTTCTAATAGTGTTATTAATGAATTGTTTTATTTTCTTTAACATATATCTTTGTGACCTTCTCCACATCCCTATACGTAACAATTGAGGAAACGGTTGCATTTTTTAAAAAATTTTCAGTAGACAGCCCATATTCAAACTATAATTCCCCATTATTAATTTTTTATTACAACCACGCACATCAGGAAGGATTTTATGAAAAACGCTATCATTCTCGGCGGTTTGGGCGCTTTCGCCACCGGACTCGCCATCAGCTTACAGTCTTACTTCAGCGGACGCGCAGGCGGGCTGGTCGGGCCGGTCAAAACAGGTTTGTGGACCAACTTCCTGGGCGGGGCACTGGCTGGCGTATTGATCCTTGGTGTGCGTTTGTTCAGCAAACAAAGCGGGGATGCAATCCCCATGCAGACACTATCGATGATATTCCTTTCCGGCGCGCTGGGCATTGTCATAATCATGGGCATTGCCTTCTCAATTGACCTGGCTGGTGTGGCGGCAGGCAGCGCGGCGGTTTTTCTGGGGCAAATGTTCTTGAGCGTGATCGCGGACACAATGGGTTGGGGCGGCGCACAACCGATCCCGCTTGATTTGCGCCGCATTGCAGGCCTTCTGATCCTTGCTATTGGTGTATACCTAATCCTTCCGAGAAATTAAAACGAAAGAAGGGTGATAATAAGCGCACCCTTCTTTCTATTGAGAGACGCGAAATGACCGCGATTATTTCCCGTTCGAGTTGGTTTCCCCTCCTCTTTCACCACTATCGCTTCCGCCCGGCTCACCGGTTCCGCCATTATCGTTCTTTTCGCCCTGCCAGTTATGATCATATTCAAAATTGAAGGCGTATTCATAAGCATATGTGAATAGCAATTGATGGGTTTGCTGGTCGTATAGCTGTACACTGCCCCGCTCCGGCGCACCAAATGCCGGGCAAACCGCCGTGTCACCATCGAGGGAACATTCGTAGCGTGCGCCGGATATCACAGCGTATACACCATTCTGTCCCTGGCCGTTCAGGCCAAAACGGAAAGCATTCGCGTTAGCATCGATTTTTCCTATTATCTCTGCACCTTCCACTTCAGTATCCATGGTTGTTTCAGAGGCCATATCGGGTTCAGTGCCCGTTTCCTCTTCACCCGGATCCTCTACAACTTCGATCGGTTCTTCCTCCGCTTCATTTATGCGTTCACGTAACTGGGTGTTGGTTTGCAGCATTTCACGAATACGATCCTGCAAGGGCAACTCTTCCTCCCCCAGATCAGACAACCAGTCTTCCATCAGACGTGCTTGATCCTGCAACTTTGTTTGCAGGTCGGTGCGCAAGCGGATGGCTTCTTCCGGATCCTGCGCGTTAACCTTTGCCATTGTTTGTGCCATTAGTTGAACTTGACTTTCATACCCGCCCAACGCTTCTTCCACATCATCCAATTCACCTTCTTCCATTAACGCAGCGATCTCCGCTAACCGGGTTTCAGCAAACTGGAAATGCAAACCAGCATCTGTTTCATCAGAAGCCACTGCCAGCCGGGCTTCTTCCACCCAGGTTTTGACCGGATAGAGTACATCTCCGGGTAATGCGTTTCCAGAAGCATAAACCACGCCACCACCCGAAATCAGGGAAATCAAAGTTGTTACGATAATAATCCAAGACATTGCCATTCTCCTTCTCACGTTTTGCCCTGTATAACGTATTCCTCTTGATTGTGTTACAGGGACATCACGATCGGGCAGATTCTGCATGACCTTTGCTTTCACCATGCGTTGGGTCTGTGAAGTGACCGGTAATCGAGCAGCTTCACTTAGCAGTATGGCAATACGCAGGTCATCTGCGATTTCCGGAAATTGCGCTGCGCAGTCGCTGAATTCAATCTCACCGGATTCTATTCCTTGCAAACAATGATCTAATTGTCTTTGTTTATTATTGAACATGTTCTTGCCTCAATATTTCCTTTAGCCTTCGTAAAGCACGATACTGCACAATCCTTACATTTCCTGAACTGATCCCCAGCACCTCAGCCGTTTCTATATGTGAAAGGCCGCTTATAAAACGTGCGATGATCACCTGCTGCATGCGCTCATCCAATTGATGGATCGCCTCCATCAATTTCTGTTTTTCATTTTTTAGGACAATTTGCGTTTCGACCCGCTCCTCTTTTGATATCTTTTCTGGTATTTCTGCAACTGATTCCTCTTTATCACCTTTACGATAGCGATCGATCAACAAGTTATGTGCGATCCTAAATAACCAGCTGCGAAACATGCTGTCCCCAGCGCGCAGATCAAACCCCGGCAATTTTTCCCAGGCCCGCATGAAAACTTCTGCTGATAAATCTTCTGCATCCTGCTCATTTCCGCAACGCAAACGTAAATAACGATAGATCGGTGTGAAATACATATCAAAAAGCTTCCCAAACGCGGATTTATCTCCGGATTTGGCTTGTTGGATCAGGTCTTTTTCATCTTGTTGGTGTGCAGCCACGATCAATCCTACTTATGCAAACGAATTTTCTTTGTTAGTGTTACAAACTTTTAATCTATATCTATTTTAAATAAGAAATGGCCAGTTCAATACCGGCCATCTCTTCATTACTCTATCGAGAGAACGACATCGTCGGGATCAAAACCCTGCTGGATTTTTCCAGATGCGGTTTCTGGTTCTTGTTCAGCCTGCCCAAACCTTTCACCAGCTTTTACATGCAAGTACAGGAAACCCAATATTGCAATCGTTCCGGAAATCCCGGCCGCAAACCACACATAGCGCGGATCCAGATTGTCCATGATCAAACCAGCGCCCAAAGGGCCGATAGAAATCGGCAGGATCCAGGAAAACTCACCAATCGCCATATAACGTCCGCGCATATGTTCTGGCGCAATATTCGCAACCACCATCTGCTCCTTGGGAGCATAGATCATCTCACCTACGGTGATGATGACCATCGCAATCACAAACATCTGGTAAGTGTTGAAAATGCCATACATCGTAAAACCGATCACATACAGGGCATTTCCGATCATGATCGCTACCATCGGCCGCCATTTAGCTGTCATGCGCGTGAACAGCATCTGCAGCAGCACTACCATGCTCGCATTCATCGTGAGGATGTACCCGAACCGTTCCGGTGAAATACCGCGATGGTTGACCAGGTAGACCGACATCGAGCTGTTCATATTGAAATACATCAAGGTGGAAAAAGCTGACACGATGATAAAAAGGATATACACCCGGTCTTTAAGCACCTGCCGGTAACCTTTGAATGTATCCGTCAGCGTGGATTCTTTCCTTTCATCCGCTGTGGATTCTGGTTTTGTTTCCGGCAGCAGGAAGAACACAAATACTGCAACCCCCAGGCTGATTGCTACATCCACCAGGAATAACATCTCAAATGAACGTGAAGCCATCAGACCGCCGATTGCAGGACCGATCGCCGCCGCCAGGTTAAAGACGATACGGAACATGCCATACGCGTCCGCTCGCAATTCTTCAGGCACCAGATCCGCAACCATTGCCTGGCGGGCAGGTCCGGCGATATTTTCAAATATGCCGATCACACCGATTGCGATGTAGAACAGCAACAGGTCGTCAATCACGATCATCATCAACGCGGAAGTCGCACTGGCAACCAGGCCAAAAATAATATTCGTTTTACGGCCCAGCTTATCAGCCATCGCCCCGCCGACCATACTGCCTATCAAACCGGATGTCAGCGCCCACACCAGGAACATGGTACCCACTTCCGTCATTCCAACATCAAACTTGCGTGTCAGGAACAGCGAAAAGAATGGGAAGACCAGTGAACTTCCCAGCATATCAATGAACGAAACAGCCATCAACAGCCAAAAATCTTTCGAAAATTTACGATATGTTTTCTTAAAACTTGCTAACATGATTTCTCCAAACTAAATAAATGCTATTACCATGAGCCGATATGGCTCACCCGCCTATACATACGCCTTTTTCAGCGCGTTCGTTGCGGCCGCTGCGGAGAATCATACAGAAAGAAATAAATGAAAAACCGCAGGGCTGTGTCTCCTGCGGTTATGAATTCTGAACGGAATGAATTTAATACACGGCAGGAGGCAGTAAGATTAATGCGTTATTTGTGGTCATTGCGATGCTCATCAAACTTTTACCTCCATTTTTTTTATTAAGATGCGGTATTGTAACCTGATCCGCCATTTACGTCAACTGTACAATAAATTACCTTCAAAAATGGGAATAAATTGTAATTCCTTCTTTATGCTTGTATAATCATTTTTTTAGCAGTCACAAAGGAAAGGTACGCATTGGCCAGAATATCTCATATCACGAAACCCAAATTCCTGCAAAAGGTATCATCCCAGACACTCAAATCGATGGTCGTTTCCAGCGCGCATGCCATCCATGACATGTATTCCGGATTTTCCTCACCCCTGCTGCCATTCCTGATTGACCGGCTTGGTTTGTTGAAAGCAGAAGCAGGGGTCTTCATCCTGGTGTTCCAGGGAACATCCATCCTGCAGCCGATTATTGGCCACCTGGGCGACCGCACCAACCTGCGTAAATATGCCCTGATTGCTCCAGCCATCACCGCCATCTTTCTCAGCCTGGTCGGCGTCGCCCCCACATATATAACTGTGATCCTGTGCTATTTGATTGCCGGCATTTCATCCGCCACCCTGCACGCGATTTTACCCGCTTTGGTCAGCAGTTTCTCCGGCGAGAATGTCGGTAAGGGCATGAGCATTTGGATGATCGGCGGTGAATTAGGTGTCATGGCTGGGCCGCTCATCATTACCGCTGTGATCACGCAATTTTCCATCGAAGCGACCCCATGGCTGATGCTGATCGGGATTTTATACGCAATTGTCCTCAGCATCGTTCTAAAGGATCTCCCCTACCACAACAAAGAAGTAAAGGAAACCGCGAAGATTCCTGTCAAAGAATTGGCAGCTATCCTGGTACCGATCACCCTGATCACCCTCATCCGCTCACCTTCACGCACTGCGTCACTTCTTTATTTGCCAGTGTTTCTGCAGGAGAACGGCGCAAGTGTGTGGTATTCGGGAATCGTCCTGAGCATTATGCAAGGTGTTGGATTGATCGGCACGATCAGCGGCGGCATCCTGAGCGATAAAATTGGTTACCGAATATCAATGTTCATATCGATTGTCCTATCCGCGATCGCGATGGTTGCCGCATCTCTTACCAGCGGATTAACACAGGTGGTCTTTTTCGTCATCCTGAACATTTCCATCCTGATGATCCTGCCGATCGGGATGGCCCTGATCCAGCGCAGCTTCCCGGAAAACCGCTCCCTCGCAAACGGTTTGTACCTGGCGATCATGTTTGGCATTAACGCCCTGTCCGGCGTTTTCACCGGTTATATGTACGACACGATCGGCGGCCAACCCACCTTCTTCTGGAGCGGCGCGATCTTGATATTGGCCACCCCCTTTGTTTTCATGCTGCCAAAAGCAGTTAGTTCTAACAACCCCCATGCGAAGGGAGAATAGCCATGACCAAATTGCTTTTTCAAACCGATAGCTACTTAAAAGAATTTGACGCCACTGTTATTGAGACCGACCCGGAAGCCAATGCTGTCATTCTCGATCAGACGGCTTTTTATCCCGGCGGGGGCGGGCAGGCGTTTGACATGGGCTCGCTCCAATTAGGCGGAAATGCAACAACTGTAAAGCGAGCAAAGCAAGGGCCGAAAGGGGTCCTGCATATGATTGAACCGGGCATGCCGCTTCCGCAGCCTGGAGACAGAGTGCATGGCATCATCGATTGGGAACGCAGATATCAGCTCATGCGCACCCACACTGCCATGCATATCCTATGCGGCACCATTTACCGGGATTATGGCGCGCTTGTTACCGGCGGGAATATGGAACCGCTGCAGGCGCGTATGGATTTTGAATTTGAGCACCTCACCAAAGACCTGATCGCT
>Ga0180436_10006609_pt1 | contig 10054 bp, 10 predicted proteins | sample SS_ome_2_FD_132434 | JGI IMG/M metagenome (GOLD analysis project Ga0180436, IMG submission 132434) | Hypersaline lake sediment archaeal communities from the Salton Sea, California, USA - SS_3_S_2 metaG | ecosystem: Environmental > Aquatic > Non-marine Saline and Alkaline > Hypersaline >...
CGGTATCTCTTGGCTACACTGATCACCAGACGGGTGTTGGCCATGATGAGATGGTCACGTGCGATGTAACCAGCCTCGATCTCATGGCGCAACCTGGCCTGCTCCCTCTCATCGTGCCCGTTCCTGGACAGACGCTGCTCGGCCTGGCGCCCTCTTTGCCATCGCCGAGCTAGTTCTACCTCCTCTTCGACCGTCAAGAGGGGCACCTGGCCCATTTCGTGGAAGTACAGGCTGGTGATATCGGTAGGAGGGATGCTTCTCAGGCCATCTCCTCCGCTCAAAGGCTGTTTCCGAGGCTGCGTTGTCTCCGGCGCTTCCTTGGTTTCCTCCTGCTTGGCTTCGGCACCGTCCTCATAGACCTCAATCCCCTGTTCATAAAAGTAGTCGAAGAGGTCTTCAAGCTGGGCCAAGTTTTCTTCAGCTTCAGGAAAAGCCATCATGATCTCGTTGGTAGTAACATAGCCTCGCTCGGTGGCCTGTTCCAGCAGTTCATCTAAACTTTTCACTTCTTCTTTCGGTTCAGCCATTTTCTTCTCCCGGTTCTCTCAGCCTACATGGGACAGTCGCCTAGAACAAACCGCTGTCCGCGCTAACGTCCATGCATCTTTCTGAGGAATCGCCTAGCAGCCCTCAAATCGCAGTCAAAGCTGAACATCCCGCTTACTTTCTATCGCCCTGCTTAACTGTGGCTGTGCTCGCTGGTGCGCGCAGGCGATGCATAGGGTAGCAATGGGGAGCGCTGCCAGGCGCTCGGGCTCGATAGCCTGACCGCAGGCCTCACATACCCCGTAGGTACCTTCCTCAATTCGCTGCAAGGTGACTTCCAACTCCTTGAGTTTGCCTTTGGCTCGTTCCCGGCGGGCCAGATTTCGTTCCCATGAGGTAACAATCGGGTCGCCTCTCCCCGGGCCATAATCGCCTTTCAGCGCGAGGAGTTCGTCTAGCCGCTTGACCTCTCTCTGAGTGGCTTGTAGTTCCTGTTCAATTCGCCGTCTCACTTGCTCTACGAGCATCATCCCCGCCGGAACCTCTTGCCTAACAAACGCTCGATCCGCTTGACGTCGGATGAATCCACTTTCAGGTCTTTCCTGAACTGGCGCTTGACGCGCTTGCTCTTCCTGCGCCGTAGGTGGCTCCTCATCTGTTTGCGACGGCGTAGTTTGCCACGCCCTGTGATCTTGAACCGTTTGGCTGTAGCCTTGTGGGTCTTTAACTTTGGCACTTCTTCACTTCCTTCTCTATATCTTTGGACAGGATGTCTTGCCTATCTCTGCCTCCGCCTGGAGCGCTTGCGTTGTCGTCTTCTAGCCTTGCGGATGCCCTTTCGCTTCGCTATCCGGCGTTGCTCGCTTTTGGAGACAAACCATCTCTTTTTGCGCGCGTCGCTCAGGACGCGACTCTTGGTCACCTCCTTGCGGAAACGCTTGAGCAGGCTTTCCTGTGATTCTCCCGGTCTAAGTTTTACAGTCATGTTTGTATTTCTTTCCCTCCTTTTAAGAATGTTATTCTTTCACGCACAAATTAACCCTTTTCAACGAAACTGGCCCAGAAGCCCTTGCTGACTAGGTAGGTAGTGTTCTCTCTAGATTCACCGATCTGGGCAGCTGCCATCTCCTCTTCGGGTTCGGCGGTTGAAGTGTGGTCCACGCTGGCCTCACTTTGTTCGCACTGTCCAGAGGCGGTCGCATCTTCTGCCGGTTCGATCTCATCGGTCTCAATGTCCTCTGCAGCTTCTGACCTTTTCTCCTGAGCAGGGCCTTCCGACCTGGCTACCCAGGCCTCCCATTCCGCTTCCGAGACCTGACGCAGACTGAGCCCCATGCGCCGGCGCCAGCCCTGAATCCTGATGATGCGCACTAGGAGACGGTCACCTTCTTTGAGAAGATCATGGGGATCTCTAGGGGCGATGTCTGCGAACTCGGAGACGTGAAGCAGCCCTTCCAGTCCGGGCTCGATCTCGACGAAGGCCCCGAACCGTATCACCTTGGTCACAACGCCTTCCACCAACTGGCCCACTTCATATTTCTCATCAACCAGGGTCCAGGGGTCTGGCTGCAAACGCTTCAGGCTGAGCGCGATCCTGTTTCGCTCGCGATCAAGGCGCAGTACGTAGACGTTCACCTCCTCACCCACTCGAACGACCTCTCGCGGATGACGTATCCGTCCCCACGAGAGCTCCGAAATGTGTACCAGGCCATCGGCTCCACCCAGGTCTACGAAAGCGCCAAAGTTGCAGAGCGTGCTAACCGTCCCTTGCATCACGTCCCCCTCGCATAGCTCGTTGAGCAACCGTTGGCGCTTTTTCCTGCGCCAAATGCGCCGTCCGGCCCGCTCCGAAAAAATGAGGCGACGCCGACGCCGGTTCACCTCAATGACCTTGAGCGGTAGGCGTTGGCCTACTATCTCGGCCAGTCTCCTCTTCTTCTCCTCAGGCTTCAGCCGGCGCGGGAACCGATCTATTTGAGAGGCTGGTACGAACCCACGCACTTTACCAAAAGGGACGACCAGCCCCCCCTTGTTGTAATCGGTGACTTCACCTTCCCATATTTCTCCATTGTCCAAAAGTTCCTGGGCCTCAAGCCAATCCTGTGCCATACGAGCTCGGTGCAGCGAAATGGGGATGTTGCCATCGCGGCCCTCCGCTTTGAGGATGAAAGCGGGCATCTTGTCTCCCACCTGTATACCGGCTGCTGTCTCTTGTCCCAGCCTCTGCAGGTCGGTGGCAGAGACGATTCCATCTCGTTTGAGCCCGAGGTCTAGAACAGCCCCTGTAGGGCCTACCGACAGCACGATGCCTGTGCGGATATCCCCACGTCGGGGCCGCTTGTAGTCATAGCCTTCCTGCAAAAGCTTGTCCATAAACTCAGATTTTGTAACTTGTTGAAGCATGTCGGTCATTACCCTCTCTTCTCCATACCAAATATCGTTGTTGAAGCAATAGAAAGCCCGGTCATCTGACCTCCATAGACATGAGGGTGACAACCGAGCTGCGAAGGTGCTAGGACACAGGCCTCTTGTGGGTCCTGCTCCCAGCGCTGTGCAAGGCTGCCGGAATACGACAGCGTTATAGGCCCTTGCCCTTTAGGCTTGCTAGGGCTTAAGACAGGGCCCTAGTCCAGGCACTATATAGGCAGTGCCATCAACGCCAGTGAGCGCCTAGGGGGCACTCACCGCCTTTGGAAAAACTTTGGCTGAGCTTTTCTCCTTTATCTCGGATGTGTCCTCTAAAAGAGAGGTGATATATCTGATCGTGGATTTGAGCCGGGTGTGTCCCAGGGCGCTGGCTACCTGGCTCAAATCACCTGTTTTTTCCCATACAGTTTGTGCGTAGGTACGGCGTAAAGAACTGGATGATACCTTGCCCAGGCCAGCCGCAGCAGCGTGTTCACGGATCAACCGTTGTACCGAACGGGCTGAGATCGGTGTGCCTTGCTGGCTCAAGAAAAGGTGTTCGACCGTGGGCGGGGCCAACCGGACTCGCAAGTAGGCCTGGAGAGCCGCGCAGACCTCAGGGGACAGGAGGATGGTTCGTCTCCTCCCCCGACCTTGACGGACTGTGATCGCCCCGCTTTCTTCGGGCGGCTCAAAGTCGGCCACCCGCAAATTGACCAGTTCACCGACCTTGAGGCCAGCATGAAGCATCAGCAGGATGATGGCCAAGTCACGCTTGACCAGGCTACGCCGACCATTTTGTACTGCCTCGACCAGGCGTGTTACTTCATCAGGGGACAGCATCCGATTCCAGGAAGCCCTCTCCTCCCGCAACCGTTTCAGGCCAGCAGTGGGATTGGTCTCAGCCAATCCGGTCGTCAAGATGAACTTGGCGAACTTGCGTATGGCCTGCAGGCGTCTGTTGATCGTGGCTGGTGAGAGACGTTGGGTCCCTTGCAGATAGGTACAGTACTCCTGCACATGAGCCGGATCGAAGCTCAGGAGCGAGTCCTGGCCTTCCGCTGGTTGTCGGAGCCACCGGGCAAATGCTTGCAGGTCGGCCAAGTAATTGGACACCGTGACCGGGGCTAGGTCAGATGTAAGCAGATAGCGTTCGAAGTGAGCCAACCATTCCTGGTCTTCGCTGATCTCCGTAGAGGATCCGGCCATATCCATTACCTGCGAATCAAATTCTTAACTTTTGCCACCCGCTAATATTATACCATTTTTTCCTCAACTTGTCAATAAAGATGGCACAGAATGGTTGCATGCAATGTTGACGTGCTAAGCACACTAGAGTGCAACAAGGGAACCCATGTAGCCCGATGACCTAAGCCAACTGGTGGAGAAAATAAGCGGATTGGCTGATGCACAGAATCACGAAATGTGCTATACTATGTGGAGGGCGGAAGGTATTTGTAAAAGTTTCATTAAACATAATGCAGGGGTAGGATCGCCAATTATGAAGCGCAAGGATCCTATACGATGAGGAGGGAGAGGGAATGAGAAGGCGATTAACTGAAAGGATATTTATAGTTGTCGCTCTGGTGGTTGGCCTGAGTGGCGTGTTGTTAAGCCTAGGCTGCGAAGCGCCAGTCGTACCGGAGTATACGACGCCCGTTCTGCCCTCGGCGGTCAAGATCGCTTATCTACACGAGGGCGATCTCTGGACGATGAGCCTGGACGGTCAGGAGCCCATGCTGGTGGCGCAGGGACTTGAGTTGAGGCCGGGAGGGTGCTATCCCTACTACATCTCACCCGATGGCCACCAGGTGGCCTATCAGACTGCTGATGGCCAGTTGTGGATGGCGGACACCCGAGGATCTGATCGTGAGCGCCTGGCCGAGGGGCCCGTGGAGGCAGTTTCCTGGTTTCCAGACAGCAGTGGCCTGGTGTACAGTCTCCAGGATGACATCTATGTGCACTGGATGAAGCCGCCCAGCCCGCCACGGGCTATCCGCACCGGCGGGCGTCGGTTTCTCTTCCCTACCTGGTCGCCAGATGGGAGTTATATCGCTTTTCTGGAGACCACGCAGGCTGGCCTTTTCAGCGTGAACATCGTCAAATCGGATGGCACGGGTTGGCGTTCGTTGGGCACCACGGCAGTTAATACCCTTGAAGTGAATCTCTGTCCTGAGATCATGGCCTGGTCACCCGACGGCACCAAGCTATTGGTGGATTACGGCCAACCAGCCTTTGTTTACTATCTTGCTGGCGGAACGCCTATTCAGGTCGGTGGCAGCGGCAGTGTATCCAGCCACCGTTGGGCGCCGGATGGTCAAGAGTTGGCTTTCAAAGGGGAAGGCGGTGGTTTGTGGTTGATCAAGGCCGACGGCTCTGAGAAACGCCCTCTGGTAACCGAGGCCATTGACGAGTTCGCCTGGGGCCCCGGTCGGCGTCTCATTGTTTACAACACCATCAAGGCCGGCGGGTTGAACAACCTGTGGGTGATGAACGTGGATAGGGAGGAGAGGCACCAGGTGACGGTGGGTGACCCTTATGTTGAGCTCGCGCCAGCCTGGACCCCCGAGGGCTCGCGTATCGTCTTTCAGCGGGCTGACGTCCAAGGGAACGAGGCTGGTATCTGGAGTGTGGCTCCCGATGGAACCGATTTGCAGCAACTCTCCACCGTCGGCACCGCTGTCCAGGTCTTCCCTGTTCGCTGAAAGACTCCAGACCTGACAGGTCTAGTCTAAACCTGTCAGGCCTCGGATGGCCCCTTCCAGGCGGAGCAGCCGCTCCTTCATTGTCAGCCCGCCGCCGTAACCCGTCAGTGAGCCATCTTGGCCGATGACCCGGTGACAGGGGACAATGATGGGGATGGGATTGGCTCTGTTGGCCGCACCGACGGCCCGGTAGGCTCTGGGGTGCCCGATCCTTTCGGCGATGTCTCGATAAGAGCAGGTAGTCCCATAGGGGATTGTCCTTAACTCTTTCCAGACCTTCATCTGGAATTCAGTGCCCCGCAGGTCCAGGGGGCTCTCAAACTCCCTCAACTCGCCAGCCAGGTAGCTTTCCAACTCTGCCAGTACGGCTTCGTTTTTGCTCTTATCCTCGATCACATTCTGCGGGCTGAAATGGGCGCTTAGCCACCCGAAAAAGTCTGCCTCACCTTCCTTTGGGAGGGCGATTTTGCAGACACCCTTCTCAGTGGAAGCGATGTAGACCACCCCCAGACTGGAATCAAAAATGCCGTAGTATGCTTTGTCCACGTTTTTCCTGCTCCCTCCGTTTCTCCTAGCTTCGATAATCCGGCGGTCATTCTTCCGGCCAAGCTGTCAGACCGGCTTGCCGGGCTGCTTCCCACAACTCGCGGTCAAAGGTCGCCAGTACGATGGAGGGGCCGACACGCTCCTGCCAGGCCAGTGCCGCCGCTAGGTGGACGGCATCGTATCCCCGCAAGCCTTGCTCCCACGCCAGCACCTCTGCGCGACGGACCAGGTCTTCATCCACAGCGAGGTGGATCCAGGTAGGCCAAACTGTCTCCAGTCGTCGCCGGGACTCCAAGGCTTCCTCCTCCGAGAGGAGGCCCCTCCGAGCACCTCGGGCCAGGGCCGCTCCCAGTTCTGCCCGTGTCAGCAACCCAGTTCCCATTGCCTGGGCCTGACGAAGCATATCCCGTGTGGCCTCCGATCCTTCCTCAGTGACGAATAACTTTACTAAGGCGCTGGTGTCGGCATAGACGATCATTCTCGGTCCTCCACCACCAGGTCACTGAGCAACTCTGGGCCCCGGTTGACAGCCGCCGGTTCCGGCATCAGAAACGGTCCACCGTTCCAGGTCAGAAACCCTTCGGCGGCCAGTTCCCACATCTGCTCCTCCAGTTCCGGCGACAGAACTGCCTTCCCTCGTGAGGAGATCGGCACCAGGCGAGCCACAGGTTTTCCCCGTATGGTCACAACGACACTTTCTCCTTGGCGTACAGTGCGCAGGTAGTGGCTCAAGCGATCTTTCAGTTCTCGGACGCCCACGTTTTCCATATTTCACCTCCCCGTGCTGGCTTTGTGGCCATATTATACCCCCGATGGCCACATTTGGCAACCCTTGACGCTCCTGGCATATGGTAGAGGGGACCGTCCACGCCGATGGCAATGCGCTGGAATCACTGAAGCGCTGAAATGCAGAAGACACTGCTCATCGTGCCTCAGTGTCCTCAGTGCCTACAGTGACTTCAGTGGTTCTCAACCCTCTGCACTTGCTATCTCGACACTTCGAAACTGAGAAAGAACCAAAACCCGTTCATTCTCGTGATCGCTTTGAACGGCTGGCTTCGACTCTACCTAAAACTGCCAACTACCCCTTCTCACACTTTCTCCAATATCCCCTTCAACACTGGCGTCACCTGCTCCAGCCCCATGCCCTCCAACTCGGAAGGTATCTCGCCCTCCAGAAGGGATTTTCCCAAAGGCGACTCCTTGAGTTCACGCAGGTCCTCGAGGTAGGGGCTTTCCAGGGGCATGTCCCGGGCGACGCGACCATCATGCAAGGTGATGATGCGCTTGGTGGTGCGGGCCACTGCCGGGTCGTGGGTGACGACGATGATGGTCGAGCCTTGCCTTTCGTTCAACTCGCGCAACAAGGTCATCACATCTTGGCCGCTCTGACTATCCAGGTTGCCAGTGGGCTCGTCGGCCAGGACGATGGTCGGATCATTGACCAGGGCGCGGGCGATGGCTACCTTCTGTCGCTGCCCGCCGGAGAGCTGGCTGGGCAAGTGATCCAGGCGGTCGCCCAACCCCACCAACTCTAGAAGCTCGGCTGCCTTCTGGCGACGCTTCTTTTCGCTGAGAGGTTGCTCGTAAAGGGGGATCTCCACGTTCTCCACGGCGTTCAGGGTCGGGATCAGATTGTGCAACTGGAAGACGAATCCCACCTCCTCGTTGCGGAAGCGGTCCAGGTTCTTGACCGTGGCCAGATCCTGCCCCCTGATCAATATCTGTCCCTCGGTGGGGCGGTCGAGGGCGCCGATGAGGTGCAGCAGGGTGGATTTGCCGCTGCCCGAAGGCCCCATCACCGACAGCAACTCACCCTGTCGCACGATCAGGTTGACCCCGTCCAGGGCCCGCACCGCGCCGCCGTCACCGAACACTTTGGTTAGATTGCGCGTTTCCACTACGATATTGTTGTTCACTGTTTATCCATCTCCTTGCTCTGGCGAGAGCCTCACTCCACCGTGATGTCCACGTAGGCGGTCATCCCCCAGCGCAGGCCGGGATCCTGCTCGTCCAATTCGATGACTACAGTGTAGTTGGTGCCGCCTTGCTCCATGTTGGCCATGGGGGCAATACGGGTCACCTGGCCAGAGAGGGCCTTCTCCGGCAGGCCATCGAAAGTGAGGGTCACCTCTTGACCCACGGCGATGGCCCAGATGTCGGCCTCGTTCAGGTCGGTGGTCTCGGTCCGCAAGTGAGAGAGGTCACCCAGGAACATCACCGGCTGACCAGCAGTCATCATTTCTCCTTCCCTGACTGTCACCTTGGCCACCGTGCCGGTGAAAGGAGCCATCAACTCGGCGTCCTGCAGGGCCGCCTGGGCCTGAGCGACAGCCGTCTGAGTCTGCTCCACCTGGGCCTGGGCTACAGCGATGGCCTCAGCCCTCGGCCCGGCCAGCAACTGATCCAACTGCGCCTTGGCCTGCCCGGCCTGGGCTTGGGCCACCTCAACCTGGGCGCGGGCCGCTTCCACCGCCGCCCGTGCGATGTCCAGTTCCTCGGCCGTCGCTCCTCTCACCAGGGCTTCGTAGTTGGCTTTGGCGGTCTTGTAGTCGTCGCTGGCCTGCTGGAGGGCCACCGCCTGCTGGGTGGCCCCGATGCCTTCCTGCCAGGCGACCTTGTCGTACTCGCTTTGGGCCAATTGCAAAGCCACGGCTGCTTTGTCCATGGCCGCCTTGGCTGCTGTTAGTTCCTCCGGTTTGGCTCCTGCTTGCAGCCTGGCCAACTCGGCCTGAGCAGAAGCCAGATTGGCCTTGGCGGTGGAGACCCCGGCCTGAGCTGCGGCCAGAGCTTCCTGAGCCGCGGCGATCTCCTCCGGACTGGCCTCAGCCTTGACCTGAGCCAGGTTGGCCTGGCTGACGGCAAGCGCTGCCTGCGCTTGCTCGACCTGGCGCTCCAGGTCAGCCGTCTCCAGACGAGCCAGGACGTAGCCGACCTCAACGCGGTCTCCCTCCTGCACAGCCAGCTCATCCAGCAGGCCGCCGATCTTGAAGCTCAGTTGGGCCCAGCGGGTGGGAACCACTTCTCCTGTGGCCGAGACCACCCTGTCGAATTCCTCGGCTTCGAAAACCGGCGTGGGAGTGGGAGCTGTACGGGGTGCTACGTAGCTGGTGTAGCCCCAGTAGCTGAGGCCGAGAACAACGAGAACTGCGATGGCGATAGTGCTCTTTTTCATAGTCGGTTCCTTTCTAGTCGTCTTGAAGTTGCCTATAAGAAGAAACTCATGTTATAATATGACAAATCACTTAAAGCGATGAGGAGGCGTGAAATGCCTACAGTGACAAAGCAGATACAGTTGACCCCCTTGGATATCTTTGCAGCCATTCAGCAATTGACCTTGGAAGAGCTATCTCAACTCCGGGCTCTCTTCGAAGACGGCATTGAATATGATTCCGAACACGACTTGCCCAAAAGCTTCGTCAAAGAGCTAAAGGAAGGTCTAAATGAGGCACGGAGGGGCAACGTAGAGCCCTTCGACTTTTCTGTAACAGAAGAATGAAGTACTCGGTCTCAGCTCTCCCCAAGGTCAACCGCATCCTCATTCATACCGCAACGCTTCCACAGGCCGCATCCGTGTCGCCCGCCAGGCCGGGTAGAGCCCGCCCACTACGCCGGCCACCGCCGCCACGATCACCGCCTGCACGAGCAACTGAGGCGTGTAAAGCGGCTTCATCGCGCCGAACATCCCTGGCGTCAGTCTTATCAGGCTGCCAAGCCCAAAGCCCAAGAAGATGCCACAGACACCGCCAAGGGCACCCAAGATGAGCGACTCCTGCAGAATGGTCCCCAGCACACGACGACGCCGCCAGCCCAAGGCCCGCAGCACACCGATCTCCCTCGTGCGCTCTAGAACGCTCATCAACATCGTGTTCAGTATCCCCACCCCACCGATAAAGATGGCCAGGAACGAG
>Ga0180436_10006610_pt1 | contig 10053 bp, 6 predicted proteins | sample SS_ome_2_FD_132434 | JGI IMG/M metagenome (GOLD analysis project Ga0180436, IMG submission 132434) | Hypersaline lake sediment archaeal communities from the Salton Sea, California, USA - SS_3_S_2 metaG | ecosystem: Environmental > Aquatic > Non-marine Saline and Alkaline > Hypersaline > Sediment...
GCACCTGAAGAACCAAAATCAGAAAAGTCTTCTGGAATAATCAATGTCCCTCTCTTCTTCTTTCGTATCCTATCGTATATCTGACTGTCAATGCTTTTCATTAATTTGCTGGCTGTATTCTGTAACAAATATAGCAAAAAAATGTTACATTCAATTGGGCGTACAGTTGGCGTATAACATTTGTTTTTGGTTGGGTTTATTTAATTCTACACGGATTGAAGAAGTTTGTAATTCTCTGTGGGAGATATGATTAAGGGTAAACAGGAAAAACGAGGATTGACTAAATCCATATGCTACCGACCTCAATAATTCCCCTTTTCCGCCCTGGCGGGGAAGGGGAATTTTAGTGGGATGGAGGTATTAAACATTTTGCTTCAGCGGCAGTGTGATCACAAATTCCGCGCCTTCCCCGGGAGCAGACTTGACGTCAATCTGGCCACCATGTTGCTTGACGATTCCATAGCTTATGGATAAGCCCAGACCAACACCTTCACCAACTTCATGGGTGGTAAAGAAGGGCTCAAACACATTGGCAAGCACTTCAGCTTCCATCCCATGGCCACTGTCTTTCACGGAGATTTTTAGGGCACTGTCGGTGAGGGAGGTTCCGATGGAGATTTCACCTTTACCTTCTATGGCCTGGATGCTGTTAGTAAGCAAATGCAGGAAGACCTGGTTAAGCTTTGCGGGCACACATTCAATTTTCGGGATATCGCCATAGTTCTTATGTACTTTAATCCAATCACCCAGGCTGGCATCCAGCATATGAACAGCAGAGTCCATCTGCTCATGAATATCTGAAAACTCATAACTATCTGAATCGAGCCCCGAAAAACTCCTGAGCCCTTTGACAATCTGTCCCGATCGTAAGGCTCCTTCATTCATTCCCTCAAGAAGCTTATGGATCTCCTCAATCAAAAACTCCAGGTCCAGTTTCTCTTTCATGGCCTGTACATCGCTAAAATTAGTCTCCAGCTTTTGCTCTTTAACTACCGAATCGTAGGTATAGATGACCTGCAGTATTTGCTCTATATCGCGTTTCAGAGGTTTTACGTTTCCGCTTATGAAATTCACAGGGTTGTTTAGTTCGTGTGCAAGCCCGGCAGTGAGTTGCCAGAGAGAAGCCATTCTTTCAGATTCGACCAGTTGAGATTGGGTTTCTTTCAGATTCTTCAGCACATTTTCCAATTCAGCCTTTTGCATGCCCAGCTCCTTGTTTAGAGTTTCCAGGTAATCCCGCTGAGCTTTTATCTCCTCCTGGTGCTGATTAATTTCCCTGTTTTGCTCTGTGAGCAAAACATTGGTTCTTTTTTTATGCATGTAGCCCCTGTGGAGAACGGACATCAGTATTATGACAAGCGTAATCCCTCCAAGGAGGGCATAGCGCTGGATATTTCGTCTCCTTAATTCCGCCTCATTCCCTTTAATCTCCGCTTTCTGTAATTGTATCTCCTTGTCCTTTTTCTCTGTTTCATACAGCGTTTGCATGGCTGCTATCTGCTTGCTGCTTTCCTCATTGTACATACTGTCGTTCAATACGGAATAGAGCTTAAAGTAATCCAGGGCTGGTTTATGTGAGTCAAGGGATTCGTAATATTGAGACAGGCTAAGGTAGCTTCTCCTGGTAAGGGTAAGGGAATTTATTTCCCTGGCCATTTCCAGAGCTCTGTTCAGGTAGAGGAGTACTTTTCCGTGCTGACCAGTTTCGGTATGAATATTTCCTATACTGATCATGGCGCTGATCATGCTCCATTTATTATCTATCTCGGTGGCAATTGCCAAAGCCTCCATATGGTGTTGCAGCGCTTTTTCATAATTGCCCAAATTGACATAAACATCTCCCATGGCCTCCTCCGAGGAGGCCACGCCGTTCTTATCATTGATGGCTATTCGTATCTCCAGAGATTCCTGGTAATAGGATAGAGCCTTTTCATATTCCTTAAGGTCATTGTAGATCAGGCCCATATTATATCTGGAATAGGCGATTTCGTTTTTTTGATCCAACTCCTCACTGATAGCCAGGCATTTATTGAAATTCTCAAGTGCCAGATCATAGTTATTCTGGTACTTATATATGTTACCAATTCCAGAGTAGATATATACCATTGCTTTTTTGTCCTGGGATTCTTCCCTGAGCTTGAGGGCTTGCAGATAATATTCCAAAGCCCTGTCGTAGTCGCCCATGTATTCGTAGATGCTTCCAATATTATAGAGACTGGCTCCTTCGCCATCCTTATATCCCGCCTCAACCGAAACACTGAGGCTGCTATCGTAGTACTCCTTAGCAATGTCGTAGCGGTCGAGGAAATGATTGCTAACACCGATGGATCTCAGGGAAAGAGCTTCATTAATTTGATTTCCCGTTTTTCTGGATAAGTCCAATGCGGCCTTTCCATATTCAATGCTTCTTTCCGGAGCGTTATATCCATACAATCTTGTAAGTTCGAGCAAGACCTCGGTTAGCTCGTCATCGCCAAGGCTATTGCGCTCCAGGATAAGTTCCAGGCTATCGATATGCGTCTGATCCTGGCAGATCAGGGCACCAGTCCCCAGGAAAAGCAATATGATGGCTGAGAGAAGCCACGTCTGCTTATAAAACTGTAATTTCCGGGAAAGTAGTTGACGGTATTCTGCTGGCATTTTCATTGCTGTATGAAATTACACAATTTCACCAAGCCCATAGCCATCTCTCGGAAAATCCTTATGCAGGCAGCCTTAATAGGCTCAGGGAAAATAGTAATCGGAAACTATTTCACTTAATTCGAAAAGCAATTTGCTATAGGTGCCGTTTGAAAAAACCATAAAGGCATATTCCATTTCATGGACTTGAATGAACATACAGCGAAATGCCCTAAATCCACCTGTATGGAATACTGCTTTATGCCCATTGATATTTCCCAATGAGAATCCATATCCATAATAGTCGGCTATAGCGGCTTCTGTATGTTCGGTCCAAGCTAAATCAAGCAACTCTTGTGAAATAATTTGCTCACTATACAGCGCTTTATCCCAAAGCAGCATATCATTTACACTAGTAATTACCCCAGTACTGCCAACTGTCCTTAGCGTATAATCAGAGATACTTCCATCTGCGGCATAACCAATAGCCCTGTCCAGAATTTCAGGTGAATCCTCACTATAAAACAGGGTACTGGTCATGTTAAGAGGGTCAAAAATGTTTTCCTTAACAAAGGTCTCAAAAGCTTTACCACTTACCTTTTGTATCAATTCTGCAAGTATGGTATAACCCGTATTGCAATACTTCCATTCTGTTCCTGGCTCAAAATTTAACGCACTGTTGTCAAGAACATGCTGTATTGCTTCTTCGTTAATAATTCCATCAGGGTAATACAGAAGATCGTTTATCCAGTCTGGTATACCTGAACGATGTACAAGAAGCTGATGAATAGTAATTTGAGACCATTCTTCAGGAAATTCTGGAAAGTACTCGTTTATTTTATCGTTCACATTTAGTAAACCTTGTTCCTGACAAATTAAGGTGGCAACTGCAGTAAATGATTTAGAGATAGAGCAAATATAGTAAGGAGTATCCGGGTCGGCGGGAATATCATTTTCAATGTTCGCCATACCATAGCCCTTCTTAAGAGTAGGCATTCCATTGTAAACGACAGCAATCACAATACCAGGATCATTTTCCTGGATGCTGGCATTTAGCGTTGAATCAATAATCTCAGACAATTCAGAAAGGGGCTCTATCTCGTCAAGATTGTCTTTACTGCATGATATGCTAAGCAAACATATAGTTAATAGTAAGATGATTATGGAATGAAGGCTCCCTGGCTGGGGTGTAACGCGGCTAAGTGGATTCAGTTTGTCCATAGTTCTGTTTTTTATAGGAACAAAATTGCCTTGTTTTAACCGGGATGAGTTCACATAAAGATGTGATTTTATCCTCATCTAAGTTTTATTCAATAGATTTGGTTATTGCAACCTGTATTCTTTGGTTTAAAAAAAGATGGCTCCGACCAAGGCTAACAAGCAAGAGGAATCGAGTATTATAAGATCTTTCCTGAGCTCTAAGTTTAGATTTCCGGCATTATCACCAAATACCATCGAAAGGAAATCGCTATTATCGAGGTTGGATAGTAGTAAAGATCAGCCAATCACAATTGTATCAGCATCTGCCGGATATGGAAAAACAACACTATTAGTAAGCTGGTTGAATAATTACAGAGCACAGGTAGCCTGGTATTCACTTGATCGATCCGACAACGACGTTAGTTACTTCCTTTTGTACCTGATCAAGTCTTTTCAGACGGTGGATAAGAATATAGGGAAGCATCTGGCCGATATGCTGTTATCCCCCCAGGCAGTTAATCCTGAAGCAGTTATTATCGGATTATTAAATGACATGGAGGAGCTCAAAAGTGAGGTCTATCTGGTCTTTGATGATTATCACGTTATTAGCGCGAAGCAGATTCATGATGTGTTATCGTTTCTGGTAAACAATCTTCCTGGAAATCTTAAACTCATCCTATCAAGCAGGTCAGACCCGCCACTTCCCTTTGCCAGATTGAGAAGCAAAAATTTGCTTTCAGAAGTTAGGGCCAGTGATTTAAGATTTTCAGAGGAAGAAATCATTGAATTTTTTAAGGAATACACTGATTTACAAAAATCTCCCAATGAATTACAACTGCTGGAATCTATTACAGAAGGTTGGGTTACCGGATTACAACTTATCAGGTTATCAGCGAGAAAAGAACCTGAATTAACAAAACTTCATAAATCAATTGAAGGAAGCAATCTTCATATTGCAGATTATCTGGTGGAAGAGGTATTGGCTTTTCAGCCAGATTACATAAGACACTTCCTTATTCAGACCTCCATAGTGGATCAGCTCTCTAAACCACTGTGCGATAAAATAACAGGTTCAGACAATAGTGACGCCATTCTGGAAGAACTTTTAAAATCAAACTTGCTGATTTTCCGGGTGGATGATGAGGGAAAGGAGTTCAGATACCATAAACTTTTCTCTGACCTCTTATCCAGCAAATTACAATCAGAATCCCCATCACTCAAATCTACTCTTCATCATAGAGCTGCTGAATGGTACGAAGAGAACCGAAGAATTGACGAAGCGATTAACCACTATTTTGCTGGGAAGGTCCCGGAGAAGGCTGCCATATTGCTGGAGAAAACTGTTGAACAATACTGGGAGTCTGGAGCACACTATAATTTGCTCAAATGGTTTGATCTATTGTCCGACAGGAGAATAGCAGAGATGCCAAATTTGTGCATCTACTATCTCTGGGTAATTTTGGCCAATGGGCAGGTTGAAAAATCAGAGGACTTTCTTTCTTATGTTGAAGAGAACTCAGAAATAATAAACTATGAACATCAAGCCAGCAGTGTAATATCAAAGGATATAGACATCGAGGGAATTAAGACTGAGTTCTTCGGAAAAATACTGGCAATCAAAGCTCTACTTTCTTCCTATAAAGGGGAATCGGAATCAATAATAAAGCTTGCAGAACAGGCACTAATTAAGCTATCAGCAGAAAACTTTCTGTGGAGGGGATTAACCTCTCTTGCTCTGGGTGATGCTTATTCCATGTCGGGTCAACTTAACAGGGCTTCAGAGTCTTATTTAGAAGCTATTACAAGTAGCAAGAAACTAAATAAACTATATTTTACTATTATCTCAAGCATTAAACTTGCGGTTAATTACAGGAATAGTGGTAATCTGGAGTTGGCTGTAAATCTCTGTAAATCTCTTATTGAATTATTAAGTAGGAATGGATTATCTGAAAGTATATATGCAGGTGTTTCACATTCCATACTTGGGGAGTCTTATTACGAACAGGGCGAGATTGAAAAGGCCATCATACATACCAGGGATGGAATTCAAATGTCCAATATTGGATACGATGGTACTATGCTTTCATGGAGTTATCACTGTTACCTGAGAGTAAGGCTGGGACTTAAAAGAATTGAAGAAGCTGATGAAGCGCTTACTAAAATCGAATCCATAATTAAAGAACGATTTATACCACCCTGGGCTGAAAAGATAATTACGGGTTGGAGAATCAGATCTTCACTTATTAAGGGAGATTTAGGGGCAGTTAATATGTGGGTAGTTTCTAATCTTAATACTACTGATATTAGGGTCGATGGGAATGAACTCGAGTATACCCTATACGCGAGATACCTTATAGCAATGAAAAAATATTCAGAGGCTATCGACACTATTCACATACTGGAGGTGGCGATTAAAAATAAAGATCTGTTATCCCGAAAACTGGAACTATCCGTTTTAAAATCCATCTGCTATTATAAATTAAACCTTCTGTCAGAAGCTCAGGAGGAATTGATACGGGCAATTCAAATGGCATTGCCGATTGGATATTTGAGCCTATTCTGTGATGAGGGGAATGATATGGCAACACTCATGAGCTTCTTATTAGAGGATTTAAGAGCCGACAATAAAACAAGTCCCAACAACGAGGTGATTGCATACACCAGAAGAATTCTTATCCATTTCAGTCGTTTCAATCAGTCAGGTGAAAGCAAAACAGGTATAGATTATCCCAGCCCCAGGGAGATTGAAGTACTTAAGTTGATTGCAGAGGGCCTGACCAACATGCAAATTGCCGAAAAACTATTCGTTTCCATTAATACAATAAGGACCCATACAAAAAACCTGAATCTAAAGCTCGGGACAAACAGCAGAACACAGGCTATAGCTGTGGCGAAAGAAATGGGAATACTTTAGCCACAGTAAGATTTCTTACCTCCTCTTTCAAATTATTTCGAGAATCACATTTTCATGTGAAGTTGTGCATAGAGGCCATGTATAAATTTGCTGATAAATGTAATGCTATGGTTTTCAGTCATTCACCTTTGGCTTCAAAATATCGGATCGTAATTCAAGAGCAAATAGATCTTGACTGGTCTGATTATTCAAGGGACAGTACAACCATCCATGATAGGAAGCATACCATTCTCACCGGATCCTATATTGATCAATCTGCGCTGCATGGACTAATTGAAAGAATCAGGGATTTGAACCTTGTTTTGCTTTCTGTGGAGTTGCTGGATAAAAACGGAGCCACCTTATTCAAGTCCGGGGAAATGCCCAATAGAAAATAAGAAATCAATTACTTAAAATTCAATTCCTATGAAACACAAATTACCTAGGCGCATTCTTGCATTTGGGGTCTATGCAGGCCTCATTCAGGTGCTAAGTGGAATTATCATGTACTATTCCGGGATATATTTCGAGTCCTGGAGTATACTAATCAGCCTCGCTGTCCTGATTGTATTCATATATACAGCTATCAATTATTATTCCTCAAACTCAGGAGTATCAAGATTTTGGAAGCTGGTACTCCCTGGATCCATCGTAGGATTCTTATGTGGAGTCATATATTCCTTCTATAATCTGATCTCAATTACATTCATCTATACAGACTTCATTGAAGAAGCCAGAACTGCATTGTTGCTGAAAAGAAGTGTTGGTTTAACGGGAGCTGAGATCGAAGCGCTGACCAACGATCTCCAATCTAGTCTGACCACAGGCTCAATAGCCTTTAGCAATTTGATATTGCTTACACTCATTGGCTTTGCAAGCTCACTACTTATTTCAATTTTTTTTACAAGAAGAAGGCATGGAATCATTAAATAGATCATCAGGCGTGAAACTGTACAATCTAAAAGTTTCATGCTTAATAGTAATAATAGCCACAGTACTCGGGCCACTTTCAGTCCTTATAGTCCAGTGGTTTGAACCACTCCCCCCATGGAACGGCATTAATCAATATGTTTCTTCCTACCATAAGGTCCATTCAATTTCTATCCTTTTCGGATTTGTTTTACTGATAGGATTTGTGAAGTTTATTGCTGCATCAATCTCCCTGGGAGAAAAGGACCAGAAGGGGCATTTGACTGCTGCAATTATTTATACTGCCATTTACGGCACCCTTGCCGGATTTAACTACATCGTTAACTCCTCTTACATTCATCATGTATTTAATGAAAACCTGGATGTGGTGGAGATACTCACCATGAACAACCCTAAATCAATCTGTTGGTCCATCGAAATGTATAGTTATGGGTTTTTGGGATTGGCTACATATTCCATTGCACCGGTTTTCAGGGCTTCAGCGACAATAGTAAATATGCTGAAAATCAATGGAATAGCAAGTGTGGCAGGAGCCCTTGTTACATTCTTCAAGCTTTCATGGGTCTTATCTCCTGTGGGTATGATCGCCTATATCGGGTGGAATATTTTTATCGTGCTGACGATGGTACTAATTATAAGAAAATATAAGTCTGCAACTAATGGAGAATGATCATGTAAAGAAACAGCCAGAAAGGAGGTCTCATTTCAAAAGCAGGATCATACAATTCATCAGCATCTATATGACCCTATTTGTCCTTGATTCATGCAATTCCCGAAGTGAAGACCTTAACTTTTCAGATGGTATCGTCTGGTCAAGTGATTCGACAGGTCACTTTATTGACCCCCGCGATGGAAAACAATATGCAGTTGTTAAGATCAAATCGCAGATCTGGTTTGCTGAAAATCTCGCTTACAGACCAAAACGTGGAGATTTCTTTGCCATAGATGATAATCCGGATTATGTTTCAAAGTACGGCTACTTATATTTCTGGGAAACGGCAAAAGATGCATGTCCCGAAGGCTGGCATTTACCAAGTATGGAGGAATGGGATACCCTGATTCAAAATCTGGGTGGCAAAGCAGTTGCAGGGGGTCATCTTAAATCCACCCATGGGTGGAAGGTAAAGAGTGAAAATACAAGCAACATCAGTGGGATGAGTATCCTTCCTGCAGGTAACAAGGCTGTTGGAGGTTCTTATTTTCATCTGGGTGATGATGCACTTCTATGGACAAGCACGGCGAAAAGTGACCTTAGCACCTGGAAGATAAGGCTCAGGAGCAATTCTGATTCCGTAGGATTTCAGGCTTGCAGTCGTTTAACCGGTTTAAGTGTAAGGTGCATCCGGGACTAGGTAACCTGGACTACTCAAGGTCCAGCCTAGTTATGAGATATGTCTTATCAACGTGGGATATTGTACATTTATAAGTTCTTATTGATGTGCAATGCTAAGATCAAATCTACACCCCATGAAAAGAATCCGAAGCCTTACCAAGCCCATAAGATTGATCACACTGATTTCCTTTCTGGCCCTGCTGTGCTCAGCCTGTGAGTCTTCGCAGGCCCAGGGCCATAAAACTGAAAAACAGCCGGTTGATCTTGTCAATCCCTATATGGGCAACATTAGTCATCTGCTGGTACCAACCTTTCCGACCATACATTTGCCAAACAGCCTGTTGCGGGTCACTCCCAAGAGGTCTGATTACACCTCTGTGGAATTACAGGGTCTTCCCCTGATCCTGACCAGTCACAGGGGGACTTCGGCATTCAGCCTGAATCCGGTTCGCGGCCTGGGAGAAGAACTGGGTCCGGTGACGGATCTAAGCTATGATCAGGAAATTATTACACCCTATTCCTACTCGGTCTACCTGGATGAAGAGCAGGTGCAGGTGGATTTTGGACTTTCCCGTCAGGCTGCTGCCTACAACCTGGATTTTGAGGGAGCAGCTCCGGCCCATTTAATTGTTAGTACCCGGGAGGGGGCACTGAACTGGGATGGAAAGGCTTTGAGCGGTTTTCAGGAGTTGGGTAATGAAACACGGGTGTTTCTTTATCTGGTTCCGGATCAATTACCCTTAAAGGTGAGCACTTTGCAGAAGGGTGAATCTGTGGATGGTCACCGGGTTGAGGGCCGTGATGCCTGCCTCTTGCTGGAGTTTGGGGAGGGTTCACAGGAGATCCGGATCCATTACGGAATATCCTTTATCAATGCAGAGCAGGCGAGGAAAAACATGGAAAGGGAAATTGTTGGAAAGACGGTGCAGGAATTGCAGCAAGAAGGCCGGGAAATCTGGAACCAGGCTCTGGGTAAGATCCGCATCCAGGGAGGAAGTCCGGATGATCAGGCGGTGTTTTATACTTCCCTCTACCGATGTTATGAACGGCCCGTAAACATCTCGGAAGATGGCCGCTA
>Ga0180436_10006611_pt1 | contig 10051 bp, 8 predicted proteins | sample SS_ome_2_FD_132434 | JGI IMG/M metagenome (GOLD analysis project Ga0180436, IMG submission 132434) | Hypersaline lake sediment archaeal communities from the Salton Sea, California, USA - SS_3_S_2 metaG | ecosystem: Environmental > Aquatic > Non-marine Saline and Alkaline > Hypersaline > Sediment...
GACGTCTTCGGTCTGGCTGGCATCAATTGTCTCCACAGCCCCCAGTTCTCTGGCGAGTTCGAGGCGTCTGGGTGCGACGTCGATGCCGATCACGCGGCGGCCAAGGAAGGACTCGAGCAGAACCCCACCAAGGCCGATGGGGCCCAGACCGAAGATAGCGATCGTATCGACGTCCCGGTCCACCAACTTGGTCGATGTGTGGTACGGTACGCCCAGTCCGTCGCCTGTGATCAGGACTCCAACGTCCCAGGGGACGTCATCAGGCAGCGCGTGGCAGGCGATTGCGGGAGTGACAAACCGTTCCGCGTGCATCTGGCCGTGGAAGCTGAAATTGGCGCACCACGTATACTGTCCCTTGGCGCAGTACTCGCAGTGCCCGCACCCGCTGACGCAGCTGACGCCAACTCTCTGGCCGAGCTGTAATTCGCTGACACCCTCGCCGAGTTCGACGACGATACCGGCCGCCTCGTGCCCGCTGTTCCCCGCCGCATTGCGGTCGCCTCGGTAGCCTCCCATCTCGCTGCCGCAGATGGCCGAGACGCGCGTCTCGACGATCACCTGACCGGGGCCCGGGGTGGGGGCATCTACGTCCTCGCACTCGATGATGCTGTTACCCTTTACGTGAATTCGTTTCACTTCTATCGTCATTTCTCCTGATGGTGAATGCGTTAGATCCACAAATGGCGGCCACACCTCGGTTTCGATAGAGCGGGCCGCTGCCAGATGTGCTGAGCCAGTTTGTCGTCGAGGGCGCGGCCCGCCACTCAACCAGTGGTGTGGCAACGGACAGGTGCTCGCAGCCGAGTTGAGGCGCATCGAAACCAAGGCGCAAGCGGTGTCAGGGAGCCACGGGCTCCGCAGGTGCCTGGCACTTCGCAAGTGCCCGGCACCTCTACCGCGCAGATCTTCGTACTGCATCGTCTGCGCCAGCAGACGCGCCCGCGTCAGCGGGCGCGCAATGACAGATCAGATGTTAATCTCCGTACCCCGTGGTATCCCAACACCGCGCCGCAGAAGCGGCGACTGCTGCATCTCTGCATACTCGGCAATTTGCGGTTGAGAACGGCCGAAGGCCGTGAAGAACTGCGGTCATACCAGCGGGAATTCATCCCCCAAAACAACCGGTCTCGATTCCTTGATCGAGCGCTTGATGCCGGCCTCGACCTGCAGTTCTTGAAGCCCGGCGATGCCGGGTACCGGTGGCGGCCTTCCCTCACGTACCGACGCGAGGTAGGCGTTGATCGACTTCTTGAAGGATGCACCGTACTGATCCCAGCGCGAGTGATCGCGCGAGATCGAGTACAGCTCGTGCCGGCCGCTGGCGCCATCCAACACCTCCATATCGCCATCCAGCCCGCGGAAGTGGACGCGACCGCCCTCGAAGTTGAAAATAAGTTCGAAAAGCGGGAAGCCCCAGTGCATACCCGATGTGCCGATCAGCGTGCCGGTCGCATCGCCCTCTGTGCGGAAGGCCGCCGTAACGTCGAGCGCGTCAATGCCGGCACCGCTGCGGGTCGTCTTGCTGCTCAGCGCCGATATCTCAGCAAGCGGGCCGGCGAAGAAATGGACGAGGTCTATGGCGTGGCTCCAGCAGGCGTAGTGGACCAATCCCATGGCGTTCTTCACAGACCCGAAATTCCCAGACTGCATGATTTCCTTGGCGGCGATGGACTGGTCGAAGAAGCGGTAGTTGAAGATCATGGCCGTCTCACACGCCTTCGCCGCCGCCGTTCTCAGAATCTGGCGGCCGTCGAAGAAGTCCTGCTCGGTCACCTTCGCCTGCGTGTTCTTGGCGACGAGGGGCTTCTCGAAGAAGAGACGCTGAGGAGCAAACTCCAGCAGCGCCATACTTGTGTCGAAGCGATCCATCTCGCGTGTGAGCACAAACACGGTGTCGGGCGACCACGCCATCAGCTCTGCGAGCGAGCCGAAGACCTGACCACCGAATTCTTCGGCGACGGCTTCGGCTTTGGACATGGTGCGGTTGACGTAGCCGAGTGAGATGTCCTCCTGAGCGGCAAGGCACGGGATGTAGTTACCCTTCGCAATGTTCCCGGTCCCGACAATGCCGATTTTCAAGACCATGGTGAGTTCTCCTTTGATAATCGTCGTCTTAGATCAGATATCAAGCATTGCGGCTGGACGCTACTGCGGCAGCCGCCATTCGGCATCGCGGATCCAGTCCCACGTCTGCGCGCTGCCAACCCCGAGGTACAGCTCCCCGGCCTCTGGGGCGTCGACGGCGATCGTAACGCGGTGCCAGCCACGCCGGGTCGGCACATCGGCACCGGTCACGTGCGCCCGGTGAATCGCAGGCACGTGCCAGCTGCCGTCGTGTGCGTTGATCTCCTCGCCGTCCAGCCAGACGCGGACCGCGCCGGGGGCCTGTACGACGTAACGTACCGTAGCCTGATAGGGCAGCTTGATATCAGTCGCGTATGCCCACGTGCCATTCGGTAATGACTGGTAATGTCCGGCAACTTCTACGCTATCCGCGTCCTCTGGAAGCTGTGGACAGGTGTCCGCCAGACTGTCGAGCGACCACTTGCGCCACGGCAGCGTCGAGACCATCCCTGCGCTGACGACCCAGGTCAGCCCGTTCACGACGAAGTGCAGATCGAGAGGGTTCGCGTAGACGCGGAAGGCATCCGCCGCCGGTGGGGTGACGCTAAACTCGACCAGCTGTTCGGCGCCGGGTGCCAGTTGGAGTGGGGGGACGTCCGCACTCAGCGCCCACGTATCGGGTGCGCGAAGCGTCAGGGTGCCCGCGAGTTCGTCGGCGCCTGGGTTGAGCAGGCGTAGTTGGAGTGTGGCAGGCTCGCCGGGACGAAGCGCAGTATCCGCAGGGTAGGACAGAAACACTGCGACCGGCTCGGTCGTGACCAAGCTTTCCGTCGGGGCTGCCGCCGGATCGAGCGCAACGGCTGCCAGACCGGCGCTGCGGGGAGGGTGCTGGTTCGCGTCGGGCTGTATCGAGCCATCCGGGTCATCGATACTGACGTCCGAACCGTAATAGTCGAGCACCTGCACGGCCAGCTGGGTGACCTGGTTGCTGAGCTCGTCCAGCGAGGAGACGTGGTGCATGCCGACGATCCCCGGCGAGAGCACCAGATCGCGCCCGATGGGTGCCAGCCAGCGCTCGCCGATCGAGTCGGGGTCGAGGATGCCGAGCAAGGCGCCAAGTGTCGCGCCGGTGCAGTCTGCGTCCTTGCCGCAATTCACGGCGATGCAGAGTGCGTTGTCAAAGCTGCCCTCGCCGGCCAGCCAGCCCAGCACGATGAAGGCCAGGTTCTGCGCCACATCGGTGAAGTTCTGCCTCCCGTGAACTGCCAGGACGCGCTCCCACACGGCCATCCAGTCGTGAGTCTCGTCCCACCAGAGACGGGTGTCGGCGATCGCCCGTGCGACGCGGCAGTCCGCCGGAAGCGAGGCGGCGGCCAGGTCGAGCAGTGCCTCACGATCGTCCATCACAAAGGCCGCGCTTTCCAGTGTGGCCAGGTATACCGCGGAGTAGATGCCTTCCACCGCGTGGTCGACGCATGCGTCTTCGCGGGCGAGCGCCGCGGCCAACTCCGGATCACCCGGCGCCAGGCAGGCCCAGAGTTCGGTGCGGATCGCTGAGCCCATTCCGGCGGTGAAGCCATTGTCGAAGGCGCCGCTCACCGGCGGGTAGACGCCCTGGGACAGGTTGCGGCAGGATACGCCGTACTCGTCGGGCCACAGGCGAACGTGTTCCATCCAGCCGGAGGCCAGCAGTCGGCGCTCGACCGGCAGCCCGTGCTGGCGGATCATCTCCAGCCAGACCACCTGCAGGTCGAGGTCGTCGTTGGGCAGCATGCGGTTGGGGACCGGATCGTAGAAGGTGAGGGAGAGTGGGCCTTCCTTGCCCTCCGCCGGTCCACCCAGTGTGCCACCGACCGCCTTGCCCAGCCAGCAGCCCAGTGTCTTTTCTCGATAGGTCGATAGCGAGATCTTCTTGTGCATCGATATTGTCCTCTCTGGTTATAGATTACCGGATCGGGTAGACCCGGGGTGATTCACATCTACAACTTCCAACGTGTATATGTGCCAACCCGCCAACGTACCAACGTGTATACGTTCCAACGTTCCACCGCGCCCTCGTGTCTCCTATCCCTTCACCGCCCCTGCACTAACCCCCCGGATGACGAAGCGTACGGTGATGAGGTAGATGATGACGATGGGCAGCGTGGCGACCATCAGTCCGGCGAAGAACACAGGATACTCTGTGTAGTACTGGCCGATGATGTTGAAGATGCCGATGGGAAGGGTGCGCAGATCCTCTTTGCCGGCGAAGAGCAGCGCGAAGAGAAACTCATTCCAGATCCACATAGACTGGAAGATGGCCATGGTGCCGATGCCGCCGCGGGCGAGGGGCAGCATGATCTGCCAGAAGGTGCGGAACTCACTCGCGCCATCGATGCGAGCTGCCTCCTCCAACTCCTTGGGAATGCCTTTGAAGAAAGCCTGGAGGTTGAAGACGACGAAGGGCTGCGCGGCTGCGGTGTAGACGAGGATAAGCGCCAGCCGTGTGTTGATCAGCCCTAGAAACCGGATCAGGATGAATAGCGGGATCAGCACGACCTGTCCAGGCACGACTTGGCCGCTGATGAAGTAGTAGAGCAGGTTGTCGCGCATCGGGAAATCGTAGCGGGCCAGGGCATAGCCGGCCATGGCGCCGACGATGATCATCACTGTGACGGCGGTGGCGGTCATGATCACGCTGTTGAAGAAGTAGAGGCCGAAGTTGGCGCCTTCCCAAATCCTGATGTAGTTCTCCCAGTGCCACACACGGGGCCACAGCCATTGGTTTATCCTGAACTCCCCCATAGACTTCAGGGATGAGAATGTCATCCAGACCAAGGGGACAATTCCGAGAAATGCCAAGGCTCCCAAGAAACCGTACTTGAAGATGCTGGTGAGCAGGGACAGCAGTTTTGTGAGGAGAAGCTGAACCCGCGGATGAGTAGAAACGAAACTGCCGGGCTTCTGGTACGAGATGTTAGGCGATGATTCCATTATGCGTCCTCCGACTGGCCAAGTGTGCGAAGGTAGACCACCGAAACCGACATAGTCAGGATGAAAAGAATGAAGCCGATAGCGCTGGCGGTACCGATCTCCCACTGCCCGAAGGCGCGCCGGTAGAGCAGTGTGGATAGAACGTCGAGGAGCGGGTTGGCCGACTGGCCGCCACTCGCGCCCAAGACGTAAAACGGGTCGAAGATGCGGAATGAGTTGATAAGCGCGAGCGAGATGACCACGGCGAGCACGGGCTTCAGCAGCGGCAGGACCACGCGCACGGTCGTTTGGATCTCATTGGCACCGTCGATGTAGGCGGCCTCTTTCAGGGGCTTGGGTATCTCCTGGAGCGCGGCATATAGCGTGACCATCGCAACTGGATAGGTCTTCCAGATGCCGACGCCGATCATCAGCCGGATCAGCGTCTCGGTATCTGCCAGCCAGTTGATCTCGACAGAGCCGAGGCCAATCAGCTCGAGCAGCGGTTCCATCAGGCCGTAGACGGGGTTCAGGAACCAGCGCACGAGGAAGGCGACGATGGTCCAAGACATGACGACTGGGAGATAGGCAGCCACGCGGAAGAAAAGACGCCCGCGTCTTACCTGGTCGAGGAGCAGCGCGCTGAGCAGGCCCAGTCCCGTGCCCACGGTGATGTTGAAGAACGCATATTCGAGATTGTGGAAGAGGGACATCCCGAAGTACTTGTACTCGAATACCTTGCGGAAGTTGTCCAGGCCGGCCCAGACGATGTCGCCGTAGCCGGACCATCTGACGGTACTCAGCCCCAGGCCCGAGGCAAGGGCGAATATCCAGAATACAGTGTATACGACGAGTGCTGGAGCCAGGAATATCCAGGCCCACTTGCGTCTATCTGCCATCATAGGCTCTATCTCCTACGGACAAGACCTTGAGGAGGGCCGAGAGGCCCTCCTCAGTACGACTCAAACGATTCTGCTAGACAGCCTGGATTGCCTCAGTCATCGCATCGAGAACTTCCTCGGACGTTCCCTCACCGGTGGCCATAGCAAGCATGGAGACATAGAGTGCCTCAATGACCTGCGGGTGGATGAAGTCGATCAGGTACAAGGACTCTGCAGTTGCCTCACCCAGATGCTTGATGGTTCCTTGGTACAGTGGGTCGCTAATGGAATCCCATACTTCTGGTAGCGGCGGGATACCGATTCCTGCTTCCGCAACGCGCCGCTGGACATCTGATGACCATACGTAGGTCATCAGATCGAAAGTAGGCTCTATGAACTGGTTCTGCTTGGGTACTGCGTTGATACTGCCGCAGCCTGCTGGCCAAGGACTCAGCGGGCTGTCAGTGTAGAGGACTGCTGGGCTATCGCGGTAATGCCCAGCACCGCACACCATTTGCCAGCCTGCGGATTCCATCGTCCAAGTAGCCAGGCCAGCAAAGCGACTGCGTAGAGAGCCCCAGCGGCGTACAGGACCTTGAGCTGGTTGGCCAGGCCCCTTGGCAGGTGGCTCGTGCACACCAGGAGAACTCCCAGGGCGACGAGGGTGATCAGGACCGTGTCGAGGGGCACTTGAGTCTCTGGCTTGGTGCGGGAGGCGATCATCGATTTACTCATCCCTATCCAATCTCCCCATCATCCTCGCGCGGGCCGAGCCTTCATCGCCCTGCTGGCATACATGCGAAAGAGCAGGAGTCCACACCCGGCGATGATCACGGCGCCGCAGGCCGTTTGTCTGATCGTCAACGTCTCTCCGAGTAGAAAGTAGCCCAGAAGGCCGGTGAAGAAGGGCACGGTCAGTGTGGAGAAACTGAAGACAATGACCCCGAGCTGTTTGATGATGAGCGTCGCTAATCCGATGCCCATCACAAGCCCGTACGCGCCCGAGGCGAACACAATGGTGTTGATCAGTGCTGGAGTCCGTGTCAGATCACTCGGCTGTCCCCAGACTATGCTGCCGATGAAGAACAAAGCGCCCATCAACCATGAGCTGGCTGCAGAGATTGCCCAGGCTGATCTGCCCCGTGTGATGTGCTTTGTGGCCAGGCTGTTGGCCGATATCCCGATAGTGGCGACTATCAGCAGAATGATGCCGCTTGCGTAGCCTGATTCCATACCTGGTTTTGAGCCAATCATACCGGATGCTCCAACCAGCACAAGCGCCGCTGCGATGATGAAGAGTGGCCCACGGGCGATCTCGCGCTCGTCACGGAAGAGGAGAACTGCGAGAAGGATATTGAGCGGTTGGCCCAGCAGTAGGATAAGATCACCTGCAAATGCAGATGTCAGCGCCAACCCTTTGACAAACAGGGTCTGTGCGACGAAACTCACAGTGGCGAGCGCGGCGAGGATGGCAAGCTCACGGTGGGAGCGCAGGAGATCGCTAAGTTCCGCCCGGCACGTCGCCAGACAGATAAAGAGGAGGGCGATACTACCGCAAATGTACCGGAAGAAGCTGAGGGTGTAGACATCGTAGTGGAGCGTGCCGTACCGAATGCCGATCGTGATGATCGGGGCGCCGAGTGTGTATAGGATGGGTAGGGCGATCTTGCCCGGGCGGTTCAAATAGCCAGTCTCCGGCAGTGAGTATGTTTGTGGCGACGATCCCTGGACATTACCTGGAATTGCTCACGCCGGGATTATACTGTGGATCGGGGACTGCGCAAGGATTCTACGCAGTGGATGGACCGGGGCCGGCATCAAGCGTGTCGGCTCAGCGGAGAGACAATTGGCTTCGTTGGATATCGGTGGCATAATCCGACACACGCGGGGCTACTGCGGTTTGATCGGCGCCGCCAACAGCAGGCACGCGCCGACCACACAAGTGCTGGGGGAAAGTTCCTATGGAGTTAATTTGGCGGTGGGGTTTGGAGTTGATTCGCACGGTGCAACTTGTGGCCGGGCCGGCGTTTGACGTGGTCTTCACGGGGATCACTTCGCTGGGAAGCGAGGTCTTCTTCTTGATGCTAGTTCCGTGTATCCTGTGGTGTATCGACACTACGTTGGGTGTGCGGATGGCCGTGCTGTTCCTGCTCTCCGCCTACGCCAATGCTGGACTGAAAGACCTTTTCGCCCATCCGCGGCCATTTGAGCTCGACCCGTCTGTACAGCGGAACGAGATCGGTGGATATGGTCTACCCAGCGGGCACTCACAGTTGGCCGTGGTGGTCTGGGGGACTATTGCGGCAGCTTTACGCAAGTGCTGGGCGTGGGTGGTTGCGATACTGCTGATACTCTTGATTGGGTTATCGCGCATCTACCTGGGTGTACATTTTCCCACGGATGTGTTGGCTGGCTGGACGGTCGGTGCATTGAGCCTGGCCGCCTACCTGTGGCTGGGGCCAGAAGTTGAGTCGTGGGTGCGACAGTGTGGGCTGTCCGTGCAGCTTGGTCTGGCCGTCGTGGCGCCGGTGCTGCTGCTGTTGGTCCATTTCACTGACGCGACAGTCCTGGTGATGGCGGTACTGCTCGGCGCCGGGGTCGGCGCGGCGCTGGCCCAGCGGGTGGCTCCGCTCGATGCGGCAGGCACAGCTCTTCAGCGTGTGCTCAGGTTTCTGGTTGGGATCATGGGGCTGTTGCTCCTCTATCTGGGTCTCAAGGCAATCTTTCCTTCCGAAAGTGAACCGCTGTACATCGTGTGTCGTTTTGTGCGCTATGGTTTAGTGGGGCTCTGGACGAGCCTGGGGGCGCCCTGGCTCGTCCGGAAGTTGCGTCTGGGACAGGCGCCAAGTGCATGTATGGACACAGCGGGAACCTCAACGCAAAGACGCTAAGGCGCAAAGGGGAGAAGAACCGCGCATAGTTGTGCCCGTTCGGCCCTAATGCTAGAATGAGATTGTGATCTGCGACGTGAGTGGGACGTTGCGGACGGCCTTCACTGGGAGCTCATCTGCCTTTGAGCAGGTTGGTGGAATGCGGGAGGTTGAATGTCGTGAAGAGTGGTGGTCAGGATGGATCTATGAGCGGGGGGCGACGGTCTAGCGGCGTACTATGTGGTGGCCGGGGCAGTGGACAAGGTCGTGATCAGAGGCATGGCAGTCGTTCAACTCTGATCCGCATTGCCTGCTGTGCGCTCCCAGTCCTGATAGTGTGCTGGTCGATTCTCGGCTCGCCTGTACAGGGGTACACTAGCTCAATGGCAGAAACTGCCAACCCGTGGCCCATTACTGCCGATGGCCTAGCCTGGGCGATCGGCTGTTCTCCCGATGGGGTTTCAGTGCTGGTGAATCGCTGGGGGCAAGACGTGAGTGACGCCGGGCACCATCAGCTCTTGAGCGAGCTTTGGGCAATTGATGTGGTGGATGGCGCGGCGAACTTGCTGAGCGACAACGCTGTGCAGCCGGCCGTTGATGCAACTGGGAAACGAGTGACCTTTCTATCGTATGTGGGTGGTGGGGATTGGGAAGTGAGGTGGCTTGACCGTGCGACGGGCAAGGAACGCGTTCTACGGCGTGCTCCGGCACGCACTCTACCCAGCTGGCAGGGAGATCAGGTACATCTGGGGACGCGTGACAGCGCAGCGACGGCCGGCGCTATCAGTTTCGACGACGAAGAGGTTCAGGCCGCGGTCTATTCGCCCGAATCCACCCGTCTGGTCGCACTGACGACTGATGAGCTGTTGCGGCCGTCGCTGTGGATCGTTGACGGGGAGACGCAGCACGCTGTGCGTCTTCTGCAGGGAGAGTCGGAGATCTTCAGCGCGCCCAGCTGGTCGCCGGATGGGCGTACGTTGGCCTTCTCTCGCGCGCCGCTGGGAACCGAAACGCTGGCGAGCAGCAGTGTCTGGTTCGTGGACACTCAGTCGGGTGAGACGCGACTGGCGCTGCCGGGGGGTATCGCGGGTAGCACTCCGCTGTGGTCTCCGGATGGGCAATACCTGGCTTTCAACCGGAACGGCGACGTGTGGCTGCTCGATCTTGCCCGTCCGATCACGCGGGTCACGGCCGCGCGGAGCGCGGATGCTGTGCCGTCGCCAAGCACCGACGCACCGGCGATCTTGCAGGATGCTTCGCTGGCGCCACTCCTCCAGCAGACAC
>Ga0180436_10006613_pt1 | contig 10049 bp, 6 predicted proteins | sample SS_ome_2_FD_132434 | JGI IMG/M metagenome (GOLD analysis project Ga0180436, IMG submission 132434) | Hypersaline lake sediment archaeal communities from the Salton Sea, California, USA - SS_3_S_2 metaG | ecosystem: Environmental > Aquatic > Non-marine Saline and Alkaline > Hypersaline > Sediment...
TCCATGAGCTGATCCTCCCGGCGCTTGACTCCGGCGCGTGCGTCCTGACGAGTCGGCATCGCCTCTCGAGCATGGCCTATCAGGGCTACGGGCGGGGCATCTCGCTCGACCTGATCCGCCAGTTGAACGAGGCGACTACGGAGGGCCGCCGACCGGACCTGACCCTCCTGATCGACGTTCCCGTCGAGACGGCACTGGCGAGGAAGCGGGGCGAGGGGGATCGGATCGAGCAGGAGGACCGCGACTTCTACGAGCGCGTTCGAACAGGCTACCTGGAGCTAACCGCCCACGATCCTCGTGCGAGGGTCATCGACGGGACGCCCTCGATCGCGCAGATCGCTCAAGAGATCTACGAAGAGCTCGATCGCACGTTTTGATGGGGCGAAGCTCGATCGGGTATCATCGATCCGGCATCAGCAGATCAAGGGGGTAATCGATGGACTTCGTGTGTCTGAAAGACGATCTGGTCCGCGGTGTCCGGCTCGCAAGCTATGCGTTGGGGACCCGGAGCAGTATGCCGATTCTGGCAGGGCTCAAGATGGAGATCACCGGCAACCAGCTTCGGCTGCAGGCGACCGATCTCGAACGCGCCGTCCGGTGCGAGCTGGAGATCGAGAACGCCGCGGGCGACGAAGCCGTCGTTCTGAACGGTGCCGTCTTCAACCAGATCGCATCCCATCTTCCTGCCGACGAGAAGATCAGTCTGAAGTCCGAGGCCGAGGATGGAACGACCGTGAAGGTCCGCTGTGGCGAAGCGGCGTTCGATCTGCCGACCCTCCCGCTCGAGGACTACCCCGAGATCGCCCCGCTGCCAAGCACGAAGATCGCTTCGGTCCAAACCGCCGGGTTCCATCGCGGGCTCGACCAGACATCGTTCGCCGCCCTGCGGGCGGGCGAGACGACGCGCCTCAATCTGACCGGCGTGAACCTGGTCTTGAAGGGCGAGCACCTGAAGATGGTCGCCACCAACGGATACCGCCTCGCGGTGAAGACGATCGCCGTCGAGGAGATCCACGAGGAAGGCGAGTACCTCATCGAGGCAAGCGTCCTCACGGACCTCGATCGCGTGCTGTCGCAGGTCGGACGACCGACCGTCGACTTCTACCGAGGTGAGGGGCAGCTCTTCTTCCAGGCCGGCACCGTAACCTTCATGGCTCGAACGATCGCCGAGGACTTCCCGGACTTCGAGCGGGTCATCCCGGAGGACAACCCGATCGCCCTCGCCTTCGATCGCAAGGCGCTCTTGGAGGCGCTGCAGCGAATCGAGATCACCGCTGCCGAGGATTCCGGCGCGATCACCCTCGCCGCCGTCGCGGAGGAGAGCGCCGTCCAGATCACCTCGTCCTCGAAGGACAAGGGCCGAGCCGAGGAACGCGTGCGGCTGAAGAAGGCGCCCACCGAGGGCGTCGAGATCTCCTTCCGCGGCGAGTACGTGGTCGATGCGCTGAAGCGGCTCGACTCCGAGGAGATCGCCCTCTGGCTCGCCGCGCCCGAACGCGCGGGCCTGATCGAGCCTTCCGGAGAGAAGATCGTCGAGAACGATCAGGGGTTCCTCTACGTCTGCATGCCGGTGCGCCTGAGCACCTAGCGGCAGCCCGACCCGAAGATCCGAGCCGTCGAAGCCCCAGGCCCTAGGACAGGGCTTCGCGTGCGGCGTTCGCTCCGAAGCGGAGCGCCTCGTCGATCTTGCCGACTTCGCCGCCGCCCCCTTGCGCGAAGGCGGGCCCACCGCCGCCCCCGCCGCCGAGGATCTCCGACATCTCTCGGACGACCGACCCGGCGTTCACGCCGTCGATCCCCTTGGAGACCTTGCAGACGACGATCGCCCGATCGCCGGCGAGGCTGCCCAGAAGGATGACGCCTGGCCGTGCCTTCTCCTCGAGCTGGTCGGCGAGGTCCTTCAACTCCCCACCGCCGAGGTCGACCCGGGCGCTGAGGACCGTCGCCCCTCCGACCGACTCGCCTTGGGCGAGCAGGTCATCGACCGCGGCGCGGACCCGGTCGGCACCGTCGGCCGAGATCCGATCGTTCAGCTCGGCGAGCTGCTCCTTGAGGCGGCGGACGCCGTCCTCCGGATCGTCGCCAAGGACGTCGCGCATCCGTTCGGTAAACGCATCCTGGTCCCGAAGACGTTCGAGGACCGCATCCCCGGTGATCGCACGGATCCGACGGACGCCGGAAGCGATCGATTCCTCGGAGACGATCTTGACCAGGCCAACCTCCCCGGAGCGGCGCACGTGTGTCCCGCCGCAGAGCTCCTTGCTGACCGCATCGACGGAGATCACCCGAACGGTCTCCCGGCCCCGGTACTCGTCCTCGAACAAGCCGATCGCACCGGAATCCTTCGCCGCTTCCGGCGACATCTCCTCGACGCCGATCGGGTGATCCGCCAGCACCGCGGCGTTTGCGATCGCCTCGACATGCGCGATTTCTTCGGGGGTCATCTTCTCGAAGTGCGTGAAGTCGAAGCGGAGTTCCCGATCGTTGACGACGGAGCCCGCCTGGTGGACGTGCGATCCGAGGACCCTTCTCAACGCCGCGTGAAGAAGGTGCGTCGCGGTGTGGTTCCGTTCGATTCGCCGACGCCGGTCCGCGTCCACGATCAGCAAGACCCTGTGATCCACGTTGTAGACGACATCGGAGTTCTCCAGCACGTGCACAAACAGACCATCCGATACCTGCTTCACATCGACGATTCGCGTCTCCTGCCCCTTGAGATCCAGGTTGGCGATCGTCCCCGTATCCGCCACCTGTCCACCGCTCTCAGCGTAGAAGGGCGTCTGGTCGACAATCACTCCAGCTAGCGCGCCCCCCTGTGACTTCGGATCAGCCTCCGTCGGCTTGACATCACGGAACACTGGCTGAAGGACGCGCGCCTCGGCCATGGTTTGCCTGTGTCCCAGGAACGCTGTCTTTGCTCCCGTCCGAGCCTCTTCGAGCGCCTCGTCCACAGAGTGCTCAGCAGTCCCGGATCTCCGCGATCGGGACCGCTGGATCTCCAGCGCTTTCTCGAACCCCGGGAGGTCGACCTCGATCCCGGAGTCCCCAGCGATCTCCTGAGTCATCTCTAGCGGAAACCCGAAAGTGTCGGTCAACTCGAACGCGAGGTCTCCGGGGAGGCGCGACGCTCCGTCTTGCTCCAGCTCGGCGAGGAGCTTCGTCAGCCGCCGTTCGCCCTCTCGGAGGGTCTGGCGGAACGTCTCTTCCTCACGCGCGAGGAGCCTTGCGGTCAGGTCCCGCATCTCGACGACCTCAGGGTACGCCTCGCCCATGACGTCGATCACCGGATCGACGAAAGACGCCAGGGAGCCGGCCGGAAGATCGAGCCGCTCACCCGCCCGGATCGCCCGTCTCAGGACCCGCCGCATCACGTACCCCTGGCGCTCGTTTCCCGGCAGGACCCCTTCGGCGAGCAGAAAAGGGATCCCGCGGACGTGATCGGCAATCGTGTTCCGGTACGGGATGTCGGCTGGGCCGAGTTCGCGCGGCACCGCCGCCTCGATCGCTTCGACGATCGGGACGAAGACGTCCATCTCAAAGTCGCTTCCGACGCCCTGCAGGACGGCGGCCGTCCGCTCCAGGCCCATGCCCGTGTCGATGTTCCTCGCCGCGAGGGGTTCGAGCGTCCCGTCCGTGCTCGCCTCAAACTGCATGAAGACCAGGTTCCAGATCTCCGAGAAGCGATCGCAGTCGCAGGCAACGCCGGTACAGTCGGGACCGCACTCGGTCCCCGCCCCCGCGTCGAAGAAGATCTCCGAGTCCGGGCCGCAGGGCCCCGAATCCCCGACCGGTCCCCACCAGTTGTGCTTCTTGCCGAGGCGGACGATCCGGTCCTTCGGGATCGACGTCAGATCGAGCCACAGGGCTTCGGCCTCATCGTCATCCTCGTAGACCGAGACCCACAGCCGATCCGATGCAATGCCGAGTTCGTCGATGAGGAACGCCCACGCCGCCTCGATCGCCCCCTCCTTGAAGTAGTCCCCGAAGGAGAAGTTTCCGAGCATCTCGAAGAACGTGTGATGGAACGCCGTCCGCCCGACGTTCTCGATGTCGGTCGTTCGGAAGCACTTCTGGCAGGTGGTCGCCCGTCGAAACGACGGCGTGACCCGCCCCCAGAAGAGGTCCTTGAACGGCACCATCCCGGCCGACGTGAACAGGAGCGTCGGGTCGCTCGGGACGAGCGTCGCGCTCGGAAGCCGCTTGTGCTCGCGCGCAGCGAAGAAGGACAAGTACCGCTCTCTGAGGTCGTTCACACGCATCGGATGCTCCTTCGGGTTCGGCGAACGATGATCTCCCGTCGCCACCGATCGATTATCGAGCCGCATTCTTCCCGCCGCAACACAGGGGCGAATGTCCGTTGTCCGGCTTGAGGCCGCCCCCTATACTGACGTTCGGAGGCTTCGAGGGAGCTTCGGAGCTTCTCCGAGGGGGACCACAAGGAGCGAAACCTCGCTTCCGAAGCGTGTTGCAACGTGCTGTGGGTTCTCCCCTTTCAGACGATCCGAGAGGTGAGGGACGATGCGGAGACAGCGAGGGGATCGCATCCGAGCCAGTCTCCGCCCTCGGCGAGGCCTCATCCTGATCGCCTCGGTTCTCGTGGTCGCAACCCTCCTCTCGATCCTGTTCGTCGGCCGCCAGATGGAGATCGCGAGTCGTCGAGCCACCCTCGAGGAACTCGAGCAGGAACGGGTCCTCGCTTTGGAAGCGCAGGATGCCTTGCGCGATCGTCTTGCACAACGAGACGATCTGGAAGCGATCGAGGCGGTCGCACGGGAGAAGCTCGGCCTGGTCCTCCCCGGAGAAGAGAAGGTCGTTTTCGTCGAGGAGGCAACCCGTTGAGCAGCCCCTTCGTCCACCTCCACGTCCACTCCGAGTTCAGCATCCTCGACTCGTCCTGCAAGATCCCGGCACTGATCAAGCGGGCCCGAGAGTGCGGCATGGAGGCCATCGCGCTGACTGATCACGGCGTGATGAGCGGCATCATCAAGTTCTACCGTCAGGCGGTCCGCCAAGGGATCAAGCCGATCTTGGGGTGTGAGATCTACGTCGCTCCTGGAGACCGAAGGGATCGGAGCGTCCAGAACGGCCAGCGCTACTTCCACCTCGTTCTCCTGGCGGAGAACAACACCGGCTATCGCAACCTCCTTCGGATCGTCAGCCGCTCCCACACCGAGGGGTTCTACTACCGCCCCCGCGCCGACTTCGAGCTCCTCCAGGCACACGCCGAAGGACTGATCGCGCTCTCCGCGTGCGAGAGCGGGGAGATCCCGCGCCTCCTGCAGGCGGGCCGGGAAGACGAAGCCGAGAAGACGGCCCTTCGGCTCCGGGAACTCTTCGGCGAGGGAAGCTTCTTCATCGAGATCCAACACCACGGTACGGAGCGCGACGGACGGCTTCGCGAGAAGCTCATCGCGTTCGCCAAGCGCCTGGAGCTTCCGCTCGTCGCGACCAACGACGTCCACTTTCTCGCCGCCGAGGACAAGCTCGCCCACGAAGTCCTACTAAACATCCGCGCCAACCGGACCCTCGACGATCCGGACCATCGAACGTTCGACGGAGAGGGCTTCCACTTCCGGACTCCGGAGGAGATGGAAGCGCTCTTCTCGGAGGTTCCGGAGGCGATCGCGAACACGCGGGCTATCGCCGACCGTTGCTGCGTCGAGCTCGAGTTCGACCAGCCGATGATCCCCCCGTTCGATCTGCCGGAGGGCCAGACCGACCCGAACGAGTACCTGCGCGGACTCGCCGTCGAGGGGACGCGGGAGCGCTATGGAGAGATCACAGACGAGATCTCAGAGCGGCTCGAGTTCGAGCTGGCGGTCATCGCACGGATGGAGTACAGCACCTACTTCCTGATCGTCTGGGACTTCGTGAAGTACGCGCGCGACCATGGGATCACCGTCGGACCGGGCCGGGGCTCGGCCGCCGGGAGCCTCGTCTCGTACGCGTTGAGAATCACAAACGTCGATCCGCTGAAGTACGGACTCCTCTTCGAGCGTTTCCTGAACCCGGATCGAATCAGCCTGCCGGACTTCGATATCGACTTCTGCATCAAGGGTCGCGACGACGTCATCGACTACGTTCGCAAGCGCTACGGCGGCGAGCAGTGGTGGGAGCGGATCGCCCAGATTGCGACCTTCGACCGGATGGCGGCACGGAGTGTCGTCCGCGACGTCGGCCGGGTCCTCGGGATTCCGTACGGGGTGACCGACCGCGTCGCCAAGCTGATTCCGTTCGGCTGGGCACTCAAGGCGTCCGTCGAGCGGGTGGCGGAGTTGAAGTCGCTCTACGAACAGGACGACGACATCAAGCGGCTGGTCGACATCGGCCTTCGACTCGAAGGACTGACTCGCAACGCGTCCACGCACGCCGCCGGCGTCGTGATCGCACCGGACGAGCTGTCCAACCACGTTCCCCTCCTCCGCCTCGGGGAGGGCGAGTTCGTCACCCAGTTCGACATGAAGGACGTTGAGGCGGTCGGGCTCCTCAAGTTCGACTTCCTCGGCCTGCGAAACCTGACGCTGATCGACGATACGTGCCGGAGCTTGCAGTCGCTCGGGGGCGTCGATCTGTGCGTCGACGCGATTCCCCTCGATGACGAAGCGACCTTCCGGCTGATCAGCGACGGGCGGACCGCCGGGATCTTCCAGCTGGAGAGCTCAGGGATGCGCAACCTGATCCGCCGCGTCCAGCCGAACCGCTTCGAAGACCTCATCGCCCTTCTGGCGCTCTACCGCCCGGGACCACTTGAGAGCGGGATGACCGACGAGTACGTCGAGCGACGACACGGCCGCAAGGAGAAGACCTACCCGCACCCCGGACTGGCGGAGATCCTCGACGACACGTTCGGCCTGCCGATCTATCAGGACCAGATCATGCTGATGGCGCGAACGCTCGCCGGCTTCACCCTCGCCGAAGCGGACATCCTCCGCAAGGCGATGGGCAAGAAGGACAAGGCGATCATGGACAGCCTGAAGCCGAAGTTCCTCGAGGGCTGCGCCGCCAACGGTGTGTCGCGAAGCCTCGCCGAGAGCAGCTTCGCCGACATGGAGAAGTTCTCGAGCTACGGCTTCGGGAAGTCCCATACGACCGCCTACGCCTTCGTCTCGTACTGGACCGCTTACCTGAAGGCGAACCACCCGACGCACTTCATGGCCGCGCTCCTGACGAGCGTCCAATCCGATTCCGACAAGGTCGCCGAGTACGTCGCGGAGTGTCGCGACCTGTCGATTGAGGTTCTGCCACCGGACGTCAACGAAAGCCTCCTTGAATTCACTCCCGTCGAGGAGGGTCGGATCCGCTTCGGGCTCGGCGCGGTGAAGCATGTCGGGCGCGGAGCGATCGCCGCCATCCTGAACGCCCGAGAGTCCGGCCCGTTCGAGTCGTTCTTCAACCTCTGTCGGCGGATCGACGACGACGGCCTCGATCGGGAAGCGTTGGAGGCTCTCGTCAAGGTCGGCGCCTTCGATCCGTTCGACGCCTCGCGCCGTGGGCTCCTCCTTCGACTCCCCGAGGGTCTGGAGCTGATCCAGCGCAAGCGCCATGAGCGGCAGACCGGCCAGCAGTCGATCTTCGCGGGACTCGGCGAAGCGACGGTCGATCCGGAGATTCCCGAGTCCGAGTTCGCCCAACGCGACCTGTTGACCTTCGAGCGAGAGCTTCTTGGCCTCTACCTGACGGGGCACCCGCTCGACGAGTACCGCCAGGTCCTCGACTTCTACTGCCTCTCCGCCCGTGATGTCAAGGCACTGGAGAAGGGAGCGAAGGGGATCGTCGCCGGTCTGGTCCGCAAGGTCCGTCGGATCGACACGAAGAAGGGCGAGCCGATGGCTTTCGTCACCCTTGAGGACTCGGTGGAGGAAGTGGAGGTCACGGTCTTCCCGAGAGTTCTCGAGGCATCGGGAGACATCCTGCGCGAAGACGCTCTGGTCGGCATCGAAGTGACCGCGGACGCGAGAAACGGCGAGATCGGACTCATCGCCGACGACGTGGTCCCGCTCGACAAGGTCAAGGAGCGGATGACGGTGTCGCTCTTCCTGACGATCGACACGATGACGGTCGATCCGGACCAGCTGACGAGCATCCAATCCGAGTTGACCCGACACACGGGCGAAGCCCCCGTCTGCTTCCAGCTGGTCGACCCCCTCGGCTCGATCATCGTCCGCGCCCACGAGCGCTACTCCGTCGCACCGAGCGACGAGCTCTGCGTCGCCCTGACGACCTTGCCGTACGTCCGCGAAGCGACCTTCCGCACCCGATCATGAGCGCCCATTGGCGAGCAATCGTTCGTTGGCTCACTCCGGGGATGCGGGTGAAGCGGTGGGTTCTCCTGTCGGTCCTATCGATGGGGTTCCTCGTCGTCGCCCTCCTCTACGGCCTCGGCATCGACATCGTTCGGGCCGTCTACCGGACCTTCCCGCCGGAAGGGCCGGCGCGCTATGCGATCCTCATCGGTTTCCTGGTTCTCGGCGCCGGAGGATTCACCGTCTCGCTCTCTCGGCTGGTTCGCTCCATCGCGCGGGGCGTCAGCTCCGATCCGCGGATCAAGACCTCGACGATGATCTACCGGCGACGACGCCTCGCACGGGGTCCTCACGTCGTCGCCCTCGGCGGCGGAACCGGTCTCTCTACGCTCCTGCGCGGCCTGAAGGAGGAAACCTCGAACATCACCGCCGTCGTCACCGTCATGGACGACGGGGGGAGTTCCGGACGGCTCCGTTCCGAGATCGACGTCCTCCCCCCGGGGGACGTGCGAAACTGCATCCTGGCGCTCGCCGAAGACGAGACGGAGCTCTCCGACTTCTTCCAGCACCGCTTCGCCGCGCCGGAGCAGCTCGCCGGCCATTCTCTCGGGAACCTCGTCCTTGCAGGTCTCGAACAGGCCTCCGGCGGGTTCGATCGAGCCATCGAGGCGATGAGCCACTTCCTGAACATCCGTGGGCAAGTCCTCCCCGCGACCCTCGCCAAGACGAACCTGGTCGCCACGATGGAGGACGGGGCCCACGTGGAAGGGGAGAGCGAGTTGAGCAGCGATCCGCGCCGGATCGTCCGCCTCGCGCTCTCCTCGGGCCGCGTCCCCGCCTACGAGAGCGCCCTCGATGCGATCCACCAGGCCGATCTGATCGTCCTCGGCCCGGGGAGCCTGTTCACGAGTCTCGTCCCCAACCTTCTGGTCGACGGGATCGCGTCGGCGATCGAGGCTTCCGCCGCGGAGAAGATCATCGTCGCCAACCTGATGACCCAGCCTGGAGAGACCACGGGGCTCTCGCACCGGGATCACCTGCGGATCCTGAATGAGTACGTGAAGCTGATCCGCTTCGATGCGCTCTTCGTCAATGCGGCAGCAGCCGACGCTGCCCTGCTCGCTGGGTACACCGACGAGGAGGCAGAACCCGTCCTCGACGACCTGGCCGATCCGAACGAATACGGCCTTCGCATCGTGCGGGCCGATCTCGTCGGGACGGCTCCTTGGGCCGGGAAACAGACGATCAAGCACGACCCGTGGAAGCTCTCCCGGGCCCTGGTGAAGGAGACGCGAGCCTTTCGCACCCTCCGCCCCGAACGGGACGCCGGCTAGCCCTTCAGCACGGCGAGGGGGCGAAGTCGAGCCACTGCACGGTTGATCCCGGAAGAGACCGCGGCTTCGACAACACGTTCTACGTTCTTGTAGGCCCCCGGAGCCTCTTCCGCGATCCCCCGCTTGCTGTGTGCCCACACCCGGATCCCTGCAGCGGCGAGTTCGGAGATGACGTCCTCACCCCAGAAGCGCTTCGCCGCCTTCTTGCGGGACAGCGCGCGACCCGCGCCATGGATCCCGCTTCCGAACGTGCGGACCATCCCCGTTTCGGTCCCGCGCAAGACGTACGAGGCTGTTCCCATCGTCCCTCCGACGAACGTCGGATGGCCGACCGCTCGGTACGCCTCCGGGGATTCGGGTCGTCCGGGACCGAAGGCACGCGTCGATCCTTTCCGATGAACCAGGAGCGATCGAACCTCTCCCGCAACCGTGTGCTCCTCGACCTTCGCGTTGTTGTGTCCGATGTCGTAGA